>Ga0210394_10002563_pt1 | contig 24669 bp, 24 predicted proteins | sample IncBWC12MmetaG_FD_160121 | JGI IMG/M metagenome (GOLD analysis project Ga0210394, IMG submission 160121) | Forest soil microbial communities from Barre Woods Harvard Forest LTER site, Petersham, Massachusetts, United States - Inc-BW-C-12-M | ecosystem: Environmental > Terrestrial > Soil >... | reverse complement strand
CCGATTGCCCACCAGGTCGCGCACGCTGGCCGGCACCCAGGGATTCAAGCCACTGACCGCCCACGCCCCAATCAGGCCGGCGGCGCCGAGGTAGAGAATCGCCTGGTTGATGTACAGGCGCTTGGCAGCCGCATCCGAGCGCGGCAGGAAGTAATAGAGGCTCCCGGCCATCGCCTGGGTTACCACCGCCATCACGGTTCCCGTCGCGAGCCACAGCAGCCGGTAGCCCCCAAAGGCCGCCGGGGACAGATAGCGCACCAGTACGACCGGCAACAGGAACTGGATGGCGTAGTCGAGTGCGTTGGCGACGCCGAGCGACATCGCGCGCGGCGCGAGCCTCTCGGGAATCAGGGTGCGCTCGGCAACCGCGGTGTCGGGCGCAGCGCTCATGCGGCGGTCCGCCGCGCGCACACGCCATACATCATGCCGATCGCGAGCCACAGGAAAGCCTGCTCCGGCCGCGGCGCCAGACTGCTGTCGGTGAAGTCCGAAACCAACATCCCGACGAGCCCGGCCGCCGCACCCTGAAAGAATCCGCGCAGCGCCGGCTCGAGGCGCGGATCCGCCGCGAGCTCCCGCAAGCGCTTCCAGACGTGCACCAGGTAGGCGCACAGCAGCGCCGTGCCCACCACTCCCATGTCGAGCAACGACTCGAGGTAGGCGTTGTGCGGGTGGGTCACCGCCAGCACCTGATAGCCCGCACCCTGGCGCATGGCTTCGGACCAGAGAATCGAGCTGGTGCCACTGCCGAAAAGCGGATGCCGCAGGACTTCCGGCAACAGCGGCAGCCACAGGCCGTTCAGTCGCCCGGCACTGATTGCATCCAGGCCCGCGCCCTCCCCGGTCGCCATGCGCTGGTAGACTGCCGCCGGCGCGAGCACCAGCACCGCCAGGGCGACCACCGCGGCAAGAACCACGGTCCGTGGGCTGCGCCGCCACAGCACGAACAGAGTGCTCACCACGGCGAGCTCGACGAAAGCGCCGCGCGAGAAGGTGAGTACCAGGGCCACGACCGTCAACGCCGCCGCGGCGAGCAGCACCCATCGCTGCGGCAGGTCCCTGGCCTCGGCCCAGGTGAACAGCAGCAGCGCATAGGCAATCGCATAGAGCCTCCCCAGATCATTCGCATGCAGACCCAGGGTGGAGAGAAATCCACGCTCGTCGCTGCTGGCGAGCGCATGCAGGCCGATTCCCGACAGCGCCACGTACCCTGGAACGATCACCGCCATGGACGTCATCGAGAAGACCGCCGGCAGCAGTAATCTCGCCGGGCGCGCTGATTTCGCCGCCGCGGCCGCGACCAGCAGCGCAAACACCACCAGCAGCAGCGGCTTCAGCGTCATCTCCCGCAGGTAGCTCATCGCATCGGCAAAATCGAGCCCCTGGTAAACGACCAGCAGCGTCGGTGCTATCTCGTGGATGTGGCGCGTACCGATTGCGCCGGCCACGAGGATCGGCACGACGTACAGCCACAGGAGCGGTCGCGGCAGCAAGTGGCGCGGGCTGCCGGCGGCGAAGGAATGCAGCAGCCAGGAGCAGCAGGTCCCGGCCAGCAGCAGGTTGAGCGGATTCAACCCGACGATGCCGAACATCTCGTGCGGGAACAGCGTGCTGCTGCCCGAGAGCGGCATGAGCAGAATCAGCAGCACGACACCGCAACGGAAATCCGCCAGCACGAATGCACACGCAAGGACTGACGCGCACAGATAGAACGCGGTCATACCGCCGGCGGCGAGCACCACGCCGCAGAGCGCTCCCAGCAACGCGATCCCGGGCAGTTTCAGTCGCTGGTCCAGGGCCAGTTGCATCACTCGAGGCCGGGTCAGAAAGTGTTGAGGACGGTACCGAGAACGAGCGTCCCGGCCTCGGACAGATCCCGTGCCAGGGCGGTGGCCTCATCGAGGCGGGTATGATTCATACGTGCCAGCACCAGGGCGCTGCCGGCACAAAACGCCACGCCATGCGTATCGGCTGTGTCGCGCGCGGGTGGCGTGTCGACCAGGACCACATCGTACTGGGCGCTGGCGAGCTCCAGGTAGCTCGCCAGCGCCGGTCGCAACAGCAGCTCCTGCGGATTAGGCGGCAGCGCACCGGCGGGCATGACCGCCAGCGGTCCGAACGCCGGCAACGGCACCTCGCCCGCCGCTCGACCTGACAGCACCGACGAAAGGCCGCCGCGATCCGCGACGTCGAAGATGCGGTATTGCCGCGGCGCGCGCATGTCGGCGTCGACCAGCAGCGTACGCATGCCGAGCTGAGCGAACAGCACGGCGAGGTTGGCAGCGACGAAACTCCTTCCCTCGCAGGACCCCGGACTCACGATCGCCAGCGCGCGCGACTTGCTGCCGGGACCGGACCAGCGAATGAGCAGTCGGGTCCTGAGGGTCCTCAGCCGCTCGACGCTCGGGTGCTGCGCGTCGCAAAACGCGATCAGATCGGGGTGCACGCTGCCGCCATTCAGCCGGTGGCAGGGGAAGTCGTACTGTTTGGCGAGCGCCAGGAGCAGGTCTTCGCGGCTGATCAGCCCGAGGCGCAGGGCCGCCTGGCCGAAGCGCAGCCCATGCTGCGTCTGCTGCAGCCTGAGCACCTGCCCGATGCGCGCGCTGTCGAGCTTGCCGGCGGCGGACAGGATGCTGCCGATGCGCAGGTCACGCCGAGCCTCATAAGGCGCTTCCTCGAGCGGCTGCGCGTCGCTGCCCGCGCTCATCGGGCCATCACCCGGGCCCGGGAAGCGCGCGCAGCGTGGCGGTCGCCGGCCGCGGCAACAGCCCCGCGTGCCTGCTCTCGTTGCCGAGCACGGCGAGCAACGGTACCTGCACCGCCGACATCAGATCCTCCGCGCAGCGAACGCGCGGATCCTGTCTTTCCAGCAACGCGACCAGCGCGCATCCCAACCCCAGGCCGGTGATGAGCGAGAGCGCCAGGTTCAACGGGATGTTTGGGCGGTAGGCCTGCAGCGGCACCGCGGCCGGACTCAGGATCGCGACGTTCGTCTGGCTCGCCCGGCTGTCGATCTGGCTCGAGGAATAGCGCTCCAGAGCGGTGTCGTAAGCGCGCTCGGCCGATTCCACGTTGTGCTGCAGGACCGGCTCGAGCACCCCGGTCTGTTGTGGATCCGGCGCGGCCTGCCGGGAGGCCACGCGCGCGGGTGCCTGGCCGTCGGGATTCGCGACGCCCGCGGCGACCTTGCGCAATTCCGTCTGCAACCTCTCGCGCAGCTCGAGGTTCTGCGAGACCTGGCGCTGATAGGCGGGATGGTTCACACCGTACTGGGTGGAGAGCTCGCGCAGCTTCTCCTCTCCGTGCAGCAGGTCCGCGCGCAACTGCTGGATGAAGGTATCGTCCCTGACCTGCGGGAGCCGCTCGGGATGCCGCGCGAGCTGCTGCTGCTCGGCGTCCTGGTCGGCGCGCAGCTTGCGCTGCGCGTCCTCGAGATTGGCACGCAGGCCCTTCAGCTGCTCATCGAACCAGGCGGCGGCCTCGCGGTTGGGGGCAACACGCAATTCCAGCATCGTGTCCACATAGGCCGTGGCAAAGGCGTTGGCGATCGCAGCCGCCAGGTGCGGATCGGCGTTCGTGACGGTGCCCTGGACGACGCTGCTCTGCGAGGTCTCTACCTTGAGCGAGTGCAGCAGCCGATCGACGAGCTGGTCCTCGAGACGCGAGCTGTCGGCCGCGTCGACGCCGAGCCTGCGCAGCGCCGTGGGATTCTCCGGGAGCTTCAGCTGCTGCACTACGCGACGGGCGACCTTGGGGCTCGCCAGGATGTCGGCCTGCGTCTGCAGATAGCTCATGTGCTCCTGCGGCAGGCCGAGCGCGCGCAGCGCCTGACCCATCGACTGCTCATCGCGCGCGTCGACCAGCAGGGAGACCGTCGCCCGGTAGCTCTTCGGCATCAGCAAGCTCGCCACCGCCGCGGCGAGCACCACCGCCCCCAGCGACACGGCGAACACCCCGAGGCGGGCGCGCAAGGCCAGCAGGAACTGTCGCAGACTCACGGTCAAAAGCCCCTAGAACAGCCGCTCGCGCACCACGATTACGTCGTCCGCGCGCACGACGTCGGTCGGGTGGAGAGCTGCGGTGCTCACCTGACCGTCGGGCATGCGTCGCTGGACCTTGAGGCCGCGCAGCGTGCCGCGCGGCGTCAGTCCGCCACCGACCGAGATCGCCTGCATCACGGTCATTGGCTGCTGCAGCCGGTACGAACCCGCGTGCTGCACCTCGCCGTACAGATAAAACTGCGGCGCGCGCTGCACAAAGACTACATCCCCGTTCTGGAGCCGCAGGTCGTGCGACATGTCCCCAGCGCGGTACATCTCCGGAACGTCGATCGCCGTGCGCGTCTCCTTGCCGTTCTCCGTACGCACCACGACGACGGTGTTATCGCCCTCGCCGTTGATCCCACCCGCGCGGGCGAGGACGTCGGTGAGACTGTTGCTGACATCGTCCAATGGGTAGCGGCCCGGCTTGCCGACCTCACCGAGCACCGAGACCTGGCGGCTGCGTACCTGCTGCACGGAGAGGCTCACCTGGGGCTTGATCACAAACTTGCCGCGCACCAGCCAGTCGGCGATGCGCGCCGCCGCTCCTTCGGGCGTCAGACCGCCGATCACGACGTCGCCGATCAGCGGAAAGCTGATCGCGCCGCGCTCGGAGATGCGCGCCTCGGTGGTGAGATCGGGATTCTGAAAAACGGTGACGCGGACGGAGTCGCCGTCGCCTAGGAGCGCCTGCGTCGGCTGCTGTGCCGACGTTTGGGCGAGCGCGCTGGGTGCGATCAGGGGAGCCGTCGTCAGCGCGCCCATCAGCCAGAAAGCCGCAACTCGAGTCGCCCGCGTCATGGCTGAACGCTACCGGCTGGGGGTTATCCGCCCCACCTTGCTCGCGTAGTCCGTCCGAGCTATTGCGCGTTCTTCGCCGTCGTCACTACTCTACACGCCCGTCGCGTTGCATCTACATCCTGTCGTCATGGCAGTGTCGTCACACAGCGACACAGGGACTTCGCTCGGCCAGGAGGGTCTCATGAAAGTTTCGAGTGCCGCCAAAGTGGTGTTGGTTTTGTCGGCGACCCTGATGGGTTGCTCCTCGGGCTCGGCCAGCGCGGCCAGCGCGCCGTCGCGCGCACCGAGCTCTCCAAGCTCAGCAGCCAGCCCTCAAAGCTCGCAAGCCATCCCAAAGCTCGGGATCAGCGCGAGCTCGACGACGATCGATTTTCAGGTCACTTACTCGGGTACCCCGGAGTTTGTCCGGGTGTTCGTCGATTCGGACCAGAAGGCGTCGACCGGTTATCCCGTAGCCGGCATCGGCGCCGACTATCTCATCGAGAATGGTTATCTCTACCAGTACGCGGGCTCGGCCGGCTCCTGGGCCTGGACGGAGCTGGCGACCGTCTCCCTTACCAAATCGAACGGAGTTGCGACGTGGAGTGTCCCCCGCTCGCTGTTCGGCTCACCGAGCGCGTTCACTGCCGTGGGCAACTACAACTCGGTCTACTCAGCACCGCTCAGCTATACGCTGGCCGCAGCCGTCATCAACAACTTCGGACTCACCAACGTCCCGACGCAGGCGACGGCTGGAGCTGCGTTTTCGTTCACGGTCACGGCGCGGGATGCCAACAATAACGTCCTGACGAGCTATACCGGCACGGTGCAATTCTCTTCTTCTGACCACGGCGCGGCTCTGCCGACCGCCTATACCTTCCTGAGCAGTGACAACGGCACCAGAAAATTCTCTGCGACGCTGCAGACTGCAGGAAATCAGACCGTCACCGTAACCCAGGTGGCCGGTGGCGCGCCTGCGGCAACCACCCCGGCGATCACGGTAGCGGCATCGTCCTCTGGAGGCGGCTCCTCGGGAACCCGTAATGCTCTGCAGTGGCCCTTTACGAGCACCAGCATCTGGAACATGCCGATCGGCTCGAGCGCCAACTATGTGGCCTCGGGTCTGCACTACACGACCACTCCCAACAGTACCGAGTACTGGTATGACATGCCGCTGTCTGATCACGAGCGAATCGTTCTTACTCCGACCGCTCCGCTGACCAGCGTCTACATCAGCACCGTGGGTTGGAGTGGTGGCAACCGCTGCGCTTCAACCGCTGGTCTGTTCTTTCAGGCACCGATTCCCGCCAGCTACGTGGTACCTAACAGCACCTATAACAATGGTGCGGCAATTCTGCTGGCTGACGGGGTCGACATCGTCCAAACCCAGCCCTTCACCAGGTGTTCGGGCTATTCCTATGCCACCACCATGCAGGTTCCCTACAGCCTCGCGTTGTGGGAATACAATCTGCAAACCGGAGATGGAAGGCTCGGGGCTCATGGCGGTTCCGATCTTTCCACTCTCGGCGGGACGATTCGCCTCGGAGAGCTTCGCCCCGGAACACAGATGCGCCACGCCCTCAAGGTCAATGTCGACTCGGCGACGTTCCTGGGCCTTTGCAGCGGAAACTTCGGCGCTTGCTTCACGTGGCCTGCGGCTACTGCCGACAGTTACGCGGCCAATTCGGGCAGCGGCTATGGGTCGGCAACCAACAACACCAATTCCGCGATGAAGATGGGAGCCCTGCTGGCGATTCCGGCCAGCGTGAATATCAACAATATCGGCTTGCAGTCGGTGCCTGGAAAGATGCTGGCATGGACGCTGCGGAACTACGGGGCCTATATCGTCGACAGTACCGGCGGCCCGGGCTTTGACATCTCCATCGAAGATGGGGCCGCGGGAAGCAAGGCCGACGAATTTCAGGCTGACTACGGCTTTGCTTTTGACGGTCGCCTCGGATACATGACGCTGACCGATTCCTCGGGACAGCCCACGCCCCAGGCGCAATGGGTGAGTGATATTCGCCTCATCCTTGACTACCTCAGGGTTGTCAGCAACAACTCTGCGACCAGCGTTGGCGGTGGTGGAACGCCCCTGCAGCCCCTGGCCCCTGCGTTTCAATAGCGCCTACAGCGACAGCCGTGCCTTGAGCCAGAACGTATCGTCGGCATAGCCTCCGAAGGCGATATTCGACGAGCGGTCCTCGTGCAGGAAGCTCAACTGCACGCTGACCCAGGAGGCCGGGTGGTAGGCGAGCAGGGCGCTCACGGTGCGCACGCCGTCGTCGCGCGGCGGCGCGGCGCCGAGCGCAACCATGGGGTCGGAGAGATAGTCGCGGTTGAGCCACGCGAGGGCGGCCGAGAGGTCGAGCTCTTCGGTCGCGTGCCACAGCGGGCGCAGCGTCAGCCCCCTCACCATGACGATGCTCGAGTGGATGTATTCGTAGGGACTGATGTCGCGCTCGGCGATCACGCTGACCGACACCTTGACGTCCGGAGTCCAGGTGTACTCGAGGCGGCCGGTCGTGCGGTCGAAGTCGCGTGAGGTCACCTGGCTGTAGTGACGGCTGATCTGATCGGCCCGCGCCACCACGCGCGAGGGTGTGTCGGCTCCCACATCGACCACCACGCCGAAGCCATACTGCGTATAGCCGTTGTCGACCAGGACGGCCCCAATAGGCTCCGCAACGGGAAAATGCCCCGACTCGTAGCGCGTGTCGAGGCCGAACCAGTTACCCGTACCAGCCGCACGACTCAGCGACGCCTCGAGAGAGTCCACGGTGACATTGTTGTATTGGCCCGTGGGGTCGCTGTTGCTCTGGTTCAGATCGTCGGCCGCCGCATACACCTTCCAGTCCGGGGTGACGAGCCACGAGCCCTTGGCGAACTCCTCGCGCGCGTGCAGCCGGTCGGGCGCCACGCCGAGCAGCTCCTCGAAGGGAGCGAGTGAGTAGCTCTCCGACACCCCGATCTCGCCGCTCAGGGTGCTGCCGACCTGCCACAGCCAGCTGCCGCGAAGGTTATAGCCGTCGTAGTCGAGCTCGCTGAAGCGATCGTAGCGGTAGCTGTCGTAAGTCAGCGAAGCCTGGAAGCGCTGCAGACTCACGGGCACGTCCACGCTCAGGCCGACCGAAGTGGTGCGATAGGTATCCCCGCGCGAGGGGAAGCCGATCACGGTCATCGGATCGAGCTGGTTCGATATCCGGAAGACGTTGTCGTCTGTGGTAACCGTTTCCTCGACGAACGGCGTGACCTTGGCAGTCTCCGGGGCATTGTCCGGGGCCGTCTGCTGGGCGTGCGCCGGCCGCGCGCTCACCGCCAGCAGGCCCAGGAGACAAGCGCTCAGGGCCGCCTGCAATCCGTGCGGCCCGCTGCGCGGTGCCGCGCGTTGACCGGGCGGCAACCTCCCTGTGATCCGGCCCCTCATCGGCGCCGCAACCCGTACGAATCGAGAGTGCCGTTGCCGAGCGCGGCGATGCGCCGGCGCCCGATCGCCCAGACTCCGGTCAGGCCGGCGATGAGCAGCGCCCAGCGGTCCGGTACGGGCGATCCCCGCAATACGCTCGTGATCCAGGCAAGCAGCTCGCGCTCGCCGGGCACCGGAGCAATCGCGGTGCTCACGTGGGCTACCGGCGGCTCGAGGGTTATCCGCGGTGCCGCTGACGCGCCGCCTACCTGGGTCGCCATCGCCGCGATCGCCAACGCCAGCAGCGTTTCCTTGAGGCGCAATCGCGCACGAGTTTGCCTGGGTTTCATGAGGAGACCTTTCTGAATTCCATGGGCGCAGGCGGCCTCAGAGATCGAGGAAGCGCAGTGCGAGCGCCCGGCCTACCGCCTGGGTGCGATTACGGACGTTGAGCTTGCGCAGGATCTTCTGCACGTGATTCTTGACCGTCAGCGGACTGATGCCGAGGATGGTTCCGACTTCGGAATTGCTCTTACCGAGGTGGATCCAGCGCAGGATCTCCTTCTCACGCGCGGTGAGGATGTCTGGAGTGTGCGCCGCCGCCTGGACGTTCTCGAGCGGCCGCGCGAGCTGCGAACGCATCCAGGCGAGATGCAGGAACGGCACGATCAGCTCGAGCACAAGCGCGTGCTCGGGGCCGAGATCTCCGGCCATCGCGCCGAGCATGAAGAGACTGACCGGCTTGCCGAGCGAATCGTAGGTGCCGTGCACCATCACGCTGTCCGTTTCGAGAGCGCGCAGCTCGGCAGCGAAACCGCCCTGCGCGAGCACGTCCGCGCCCGGCGTACAGACGACCGGTCGGAACTCGCCCTCGATCCAGCGTCTCATGAGGCCGGCTACCAGCTCGACGTCCTGCTGGAACAGCCCCCGGACTCGCTCCGAGTCGATCCACGGGCTCGCGAGGCACTCGACCTGGTAGGCGAGCGCGCGATCCTCGCGCACCGCGCACAGTAGCAGCTCATGCCTGAGAAGACTCTGCAGCAGCCCCTGCGTCCAGCCAAACAGCTGCGGACGCGAATACACCCGCAGCGACGCGTCAATGTTGAGCAACAGCGACTCGAGCACGCGCGGCTCGAGCAGCCGCGCGCCGCTCGTCCGCCGACGCTCGGAACCCCGGGGAGCCGCACTGGGAGCGCCCGGTCGGCTGTGAGTTTTCACCTGGGCGTCGCCCACCTGCATGGCTGCCTTCGCTTCATTAACGCCGGAAACACGTACCCGGCAGAAGCGACGACTATGTGAAGCGTTTGTTATGTAGTCGTGATGTACCGCCAAACCCGCCCTGATAGTCCGTTCTACCTAGGGAGAGCCCCCCGCAGGTTCATCGGTGCGACGTCCGGCGGCCTCTAGACTCCCCTCATGGCGGCGACTGGTCTGCAGCTGCAACGCGAGTTTCTCGAGCGCCGCGCCGCGCCCGCGGCCGACGTCGTGGCGGCTATCGATCCCCTGACGACGATCGGCGCCCTGCTCTGCTGCATCGCCTTCTTCCACGTCCGCCTGCAGGGCGGATATCTGATACTCGCGCTGCTGGTGTTCTCGCTGACCTTCCCCGGCAAGGCGCCGGCCCGGGCCAGCGCGCAGGCCCTGGCCCGCGAGGTTGCAGCGAGCTGGTTCGTCACCGCCGCTGTGCTCGCCATCATCGGCTGGGCGACCGGGACGGCCGAGGCCCTCGATCAGCGGGTGCTGATGGCGTGGCTGCTGGCGACTCCCGCCGCGCGCCTCGCGGGGCACATGGCGCTCCCCCCGCTGCTGCTACGCCTGTTCGCCGCCGGGCACGCGCAGCGGATCGCGGTTATCGTCGGTGCCTGCGAGCTCGGGCGTGCGCTCGCGGAGCGGTTGCGCAATCCGAACCTGGGGGTACGGGTGGCCGGCTTCTTCGACGACCGGGGACCTGAGCGCACCGGCGAGGCAGCGGCCGGCGCAACCCTCGGCTCGATCGAGCAGCTGGCGGATTACGTCAAGGCACATCGGGTGGACCTGATCTACATCACGCTGCCAATGGCCTCGCAGCCGAGGATCGTGCGCCTGCTCGATCAGCTGCACGACACGACCGCATCGATCCACTTCGTGCCGGATATCTTTCTGTTCGATCTCATCCAGGCGCGCATCGGCACGGTCGACGGCCTGCCGGTGGTGTCCGTCTGCGAGACTCCGTTCCGCGGCTTCGACGCCGTCGTCAAGCGCGTCAGCGACATCTTTCTGGCGCTGCTGATCTGCATCCTGATGCTGCCCCTGATGCTGGCGATCGCCGTCGGCGTCAAGTTGAGCTCACGCGGTCCGGTGATCTTCCGCCAGCGCCGTTACGGGCTCGATGGCCGGGAAATCCTGGTCTACAAGTTCCGCTCCATGACGGTCACCGAGGATGGCGCCGACATCCGGCAGGCCACGCGTGCCGACCGGCGCGTGACACCCTTCGGCGCCTTTCTGCGGCGCTACTCGCTCGATGAGCTGCCGCAGTTCATCAACGTGTTGCAGGGTCGCATGAGCGTGGTGGGCCCGAGGCCGCATGCGGTCGCCCACACGGAGCTCTACCGCAAGCTCATTAAGGGCTACATGTTCCGCCACAAGGTCCGGCCGGGAATCACGGGCTGGGCGCAGATCAACGGCCTGCGGGGAGAGACCGACACGCTCGAAAAGATGGAGCGCCGGATCGCCTACGACCTGGATTACCTGCGCCGGTGGTCGCTGCAGCTCGACCTGCAGATCGTGCTGAAGACGCTGTTCGTCGTGCTCGACGGGAGCAATGCGTACTGAGAGCCGCGCGCGGCGCCCGCTGCCCGGTCACTCTCCGCTGGTCCTGAAGCAATAGCCTGCGCCGCGCACCGTCTCGATCATCCGGTCGCGGCCGCTCGGCTGCAGCGCGTGGCGCAGCTGGCGCACGTGTACGTCGACGGTGCGATCCTCGACAAAGACGTGATCGCCCCAGACCTCATCGAGCAGCTGGCCACGGGTGTAGACGCGGTCCGGGTGCGTCATCAGAAAGTGCAGCAGCCGGAATTCGGTCGCCCAGAGCCGGACGTTGGCGCCGCCCGCGGTGACGCGATGCGCCGCCGGGTCCAGCTTCAAGCCGTCGAACTCGACTGGCTCGTCCGCGAGCAACGGTGCTCCGCGGCGCACCACCGCCTTGATGCGGGCGAGCAGCTCGCGATGTGAGAACGGCTTGGTGAGATAGTCGTCGGCCCCCGCCTCGAGTCCGGTCACCTTGTCGGTTTCCTCCGAGCGGGCGGTCAGCATGATGATCGGAATCTGCCTGGTGCGTCGATCGGTGCGCAGCTCGCGGAGAAAGGTCATGCCGCTTGCGGTCGGGAGCACCCAGTCGAGCAGCATCAGCCCCGGCAGCTCGCCGCGCAGTGCGGTCTCCGCTTCCTCGACGCTGGCAGCGCGCGTCACCTGAAACCCGGCACGCTCCAGGCCCGCGGCAATCAGCCGCTGGGTCACCAGCTCATCCTCGACGATGAGAATCGCGCCGCGCACGCAGCAATCTTAAGCGTGGCGCGCCACGCGCTACTATCGGCGGATCACGATCTTGGTGTAGCTGGCCACAGACGCGGCTGTGGCTCTTCGTCGACAAGCGGCGGTCGTCAGACGAGCCGGTACTTGACTGCGTAGCGCACCAGCGCAGCGTTGTTCGACAGCTCGAGCTTCCTCAGGATCCGCGCCCGGTAGGTGCTGATGGTGCTCGGGCTGAGGGACATTTCCTCCGCGATCTCATTGATCTGCTTGCCAGATGCGATCAGCCACATCACCCGGTACTCGCGATCCGAGAGCAGGTTGTGCGGCGGCTTCTCGCCGCCCTCGGCAAGCTCGGTCGCGAGTCTCTCGGCAAACGCGGCGCTCACATACTTGCCACCGCTCACGACCTTGCGGATTGCGCTGGTGAGGTCCTCGTTCGCACTCGCCTTGCTGATATAGCCCGCGCCGCCGGCCTTGAGGATCTGGCCTGCGTGGACCTCCTCCGGCAGGACGCTCAACACCAGCACCGGACGCTCGGGATGGTGCCGCTTTACCTCCCTCACCAGGTCGGCGCCGCTGCAGCCCGGCATCGAGTAGTCGAGCACCGCCACGTCCCAGTCGAGCTTGCGTGCCATCTCGAGCGCTTCGTCCCCGCTCTGCGCCTCGCCGACGACGGTCATGTCCCGCTCGTTGGCGACGATGTCCCGCAAGCCCCGGCGAACGACGGGGTGATCATCTGCGATCAGGATTCTCACCATGGTTCTCCTCAGCTCGCGCCCGAGAACCCTCGCCCTCTCGGCACGCTGACTCTCACCACCGTCCCTTTACCCCGGACTCCCTGGACCTCGACCCGCCCATCATATGGCAGAACGCGCTCCCGCACTCCGACCAGCCCCAGCGACTTGGGACTGCGCGCCACCTCGGCCTCGATACCGCGTCCGTTGTCCTCCACGGAGAGCACCACCCGCCCCGATTCATTCCGCAGCGCCACCGCAACGCGGGTGGCGCGGGCGTGGCGCGCCACGTTCGTCAGGAGCTCCTGAAAAATGCGAAACAGCGCCGTGGACCGTTCCTGGTCGAGTTGCAGCGTCTCGACCGGGAGGGACACGTGACAGCGAAGGCCGCTGCGTCGCTGAAATTCCTCCGCCTGCCACTCGATGGCCGCTGTCAGTCCAAGCTCGTCCAGGATGTCGAGCCGCAACCGTGAAACGGTCTGCTGCACCGATTGCATCGTGGCATCGATCAGATCCGACATCGACTGCGCCCGCTCGCGCAGCGCCTGCGACTCGTTCGGCAGCCGGCTCACAATCCAGCTCAGATCCATCTTGAGACCCGTCAATGCCTGCGCCAGATGGTCATGGAAGTCCCGGGCGATCCGCGTCCACTCTTCCTCGCGCACCGAATGCAGGTGGGCGGCCAGAGCCCGCAGACTCTCCTCGGACGACCTGAGGTGCTTCTCGGCCGCAGCGCGTTCCTTGATCTCCTGCACCAGCGCGGCATTCTTGCGGTGCAGGTCGACGAACACCGAAATCTTGGACTTGAGGACCTCCGGCCTGAGGGGCTTGACGATGTAGTCCACCGCGCCCGCCTCATAGCCGCGCGTCATCGAAGGAGTGTCCTCGTAGGCGCCGGTGAGGAAGATGATGGGCGTGTGCCGCGAGCGCTCGCGTTCGCGGATCAGCCGCGCCGCCTCGAAACCGTCCATTCCGGGCATGCGCGCGTCCAGAAGGATGACGGCGAAGTCCTGCTTCAATAAGCAACGCAGCGCCTCCTCCCCCGATTTCGCGGTCACCACCCGGAAAGGCATGTCGCTTAACAGCCCCTGCAAGGCAGTCAGGCTGCGGGCGTCGTCGTCGACCGCAAGAACGCTCGCATGCTCCTCAACGGAACTCATCGCCCCTCCCTGCCGTGCGATCGCATTATCCGCCAGCATGACCCTGTAGAGAACCCGCGACGGCCGCATATCGTCCGCGTCGGAGTAGCGCGACGGCGCTGCGGCCGCGAAGCGTGTAGGCGAAAAGCGGGGGGCTGTAGCCGATCGTCGGCATCGGCCAGAGGCCGCCAGCCCGATTGCAGCGTTTTGTCAAGTTCGACGGCCTCGCCGGCGGGCTACGGCAGGGCGAGCCGATTCACTTACCGGCCCTTGAACAGGCGCATTTCTTCGCGAGCCACCTCGCTGAAGTCCCTGAGCGGATCGATACCGGACCCGCCCCTGGCCAGGTCACGCAGCTCGAGCACGGAGCGATTGGGTGAGAAATAGGTATCGACCACCGTTAGCATGATCGTGTCCGCACACTCGATCGTGCGTGGCGAAGAGACGATACGCATCCGGCTGATCATGGCGTAGAGGGACACAAGTTTCGGTATTTGCGGCTCGCTGTTCAGAAGAGCATCGCTGTACGCTCTTGAAGCCGCGGTGATGAAGTCCCTGTACAGGTCTTCCCGAAGCCCCGCTTCGTGGGCCATTTGCCCGGCGCGCGCGTGGGCTCGTTGCGACAGCCAGGTCGCGCCACCGGCGGTCAGTCCGCCGACAACCGAACCAACCAGCGCAGCCATCGCGGAAATGTACGCGGCATCCATTTCTCACTCACGCATCCACCAGGGCGCGAATGTCACGGTTCTCCAAAACCACTCCGCCGCGCTCCCCTCTTCCCCTCACGGCAACGTTCACCATCGCGTGGGCCAGGTCGTCGGCGCGAATTACCTGGTTGGGGAACAGCACCCGAAAGACGGGGTAGATCCCGCGCAACAGGCGGTAGCTGAAGTTCGGTTCCTTCCGCGGCTCCACGGGGTAGATGTACGCGGGCCGGAAAATGTAGACGCTGGGGAACCCTACCGCCAGCAGCGCCGTCTCGGCCTCTCCCTTGTAGCGTGCAAAGGCCATTCGACTTCGTCCCGTCGGGTCCGCGCCACTCCCGCTCAGGAATGAGAAGGCCGCGTCCGGGCTGCTGCGCCGGAGAACTCGGGCGAACTCGACCGTGTAGTCCACGGTTATCTTGCGAAGCACAGCGTCCGGCACCGCGCCCGTATAGGCACCGAGGCAATAGACCGCTGCGTCCTGACCCGAGAGGGGCTCTGCGAGCGCAGAGCAATCTGCGAAGTCCGGATGCAGGACCTCCTCCAGCTTCGGGTGCGAGACGCCGAGCTTCCTGCGTCCTATCGCCGTTACACGGGAGACCGCGGCGTGCTCGAGCGCGTAGCGCAGGGCGTATCCACCGACCATGCCTGTCGCCCCCACGATGGCGATACGTGTTGGGCCCGCTGTCGGGACGTTCATTTGCGCTCCGAGGCGCCGATGATGACGCTAACGTCTCTAATACTCAAAAATCTGTCCGATGTGCGGGGCGACAAAGGTTGCTTCCTCAATCCCATGGCTCTTACGAGCAACGGTAAGGTCATCGACGGGGGCTGCATAGCTCTCTGCGGCGTTATCAATCAGTCCGAAATGGATAGCAATAGAGTGTTCACTGTGTAGATCCATGTGCGCGCGCACGGCCTCGTCGGGATTCATATGCATGCGATACATGAACCACCGGGGCTCATAAGCGCCTATGGGCAACAGACTCACATTAGGCGCCCCATACTTTTCGTATATGTGCTTGAAGTGCTTGCCGTACGCGCCATCCCCGGCAAAGAAAATTCGTCCTTCAGGGGAGTCGATGAGAAATGACCCCCACAACGTCCTGTCGGTGTCCCACACGCCGCGGCGGGACGTATGGATCGCTTCGAGAAAGACGAACTTCGTGCCTTTGACCGTGACGGATTGGTCCCAGTCCAGCTCTGAGACCGATGGGAAGCCTTCCTGCTTCAGCAACTTGCCAACTCCAAGTCCGACCAACACCGTTGGCGCGCCACCTCCTTGTCGATTAACGATCGCGTGTAAGGACTTAAGGTCCAGATGATCATAGTGGTTGTGACTGATCAGGATGACGTCAATCCGCGGCAGCCCCCCGACCGTCACTCCCGGGTTAGTGATGGTCTTGATTGGGAATAGCACGGGACCGATAGAGTCGAACAAGACCGGGTCGGTAAGGATATTCAAGGTTGGCGTTTGGATGAGAGCCGCAGCGTGGCCGATCCAAAGAACCCTGATCCCATGGAGCACGGGATCCTTGGGCAGCTCGGCGAGTGGCGTCTGAAAATGATCGGGCCAATTCTTAGGTTTGGTTCTCAGCGTCCAGCCAATCTCCACCTCTTCCCAGAGCGTAGGATCGGGAAAGCGTTCGCGATTGTGAAAGCGCTGGCCATCGAAATGATCCGTCACCTGCGCAGCGGGTGACGTGCACCCTTCCACGAGCGCAGAACTCGCCGCGAAGCAGATTGCGCCGAGCACACCGGTCGCAGTTGCAATTGCGAGTCGCTTCATGCCAGGGCGCGCTCGTCCACCCAGTCCACATAGAGCAGACGCTCCGCAAACAGCCAGGCGCCGTCCAGCTTCGCGAATGTATCGTTGTAGCGGAGCGAGGCGACCATCAACCTTCGCTTTGCGCCGGCGACGGTCACGTGATGCGCCAGGCAGTAGGCTTCCCCGGTAGCCCGCTCGCCGGTCAATGTGAAGACCGTGCTTTGACCGACGAAATGCGTCGTGGCCTGGTATCGATTCAGGTCGGCAAACACAGGCGCGAGTGCCTCGCGCGAATGCAGCTCCTGGGAGGGCTTGGGATCCCTGGCGTCCATGTACACCACGAAGTGGGTGTCAGTGGTAAACAGCGCCATCTGAGCTTTCGCGTCGCGCCGATCGGCGCAGCGCGCGTAGGCCTCAACGAGTTCGCGGATCGCAAGGCGGTCGGCGGCTTCCATGGCGGAGATTGCGACGTGCTGGCTCATGAGACCTCGTGGCTGGAATCTAATCTGCCAGCAGATGGTCTATACGTCCAAGACATCTTTACTATCGGATCAATCGCGATAAAGTATCGACGTGGAGCTACGGCATCTAAGATATTTCCTGGCCGTGGGGGAGGAGCAGCACTACGGGCGTGCAGCGGGCAGGCTGCGGGTGGCGCAGCCTGCGCTCTCCCGCCAAATTCAGGACCTGGAGGAGGAACTCGGTTTCAAGCTGTTCGAACGTCTCCCGCGCGGCGTGAAGTTGAGTGCAGCCGGACTGCTTTTCCTGGGAGATGCGCGGCGTATCTTTCAGGCGGTAAACGAAGCGGCTGCGCGTGCCGCGCGCGTCGCTCGCGGTCAATCAGGAACGCTGCGCGTAGGGTTCACCGAGAGTGTGTCATGGCGGGGCGTGGTCCCGGAATCCTTCCGGCGGTTCCGGGAGATGCAACCCGACGCCGAACTGGAACTTCAGCCAGAGCCGAGCCTGGCGCAGCTGGACGCCCTCCGGTCCGGCCGTCTGGATGCAGGTTTCGTGTTCAACATGCCAAAGGCCGATCCGGAATTGGACGCGCGTCAAGTCGCGAGAGAGCGAATCGAACTGGCCGTCCCCAAAAGCCACCCTCTGTCGAAGCTCAAGCAGGTTCGCCTGCGCGACCTGGCGAGCGCGTCGTTCGTCTGGTTTCCGAGGCGCGAAGCCCCGGCGCTCTACGACCGCCTGATGCGCGAATGCTTTCGCGGTGGCCTGAAGTCCCCCAGGATCGTTCAGGAGGGAAAGGACGAGGCGACAATCCTCAGTCTGGTAGCGACCGGCCTGGGCGTTGGATGGGTCCTCGGAACCGCACGTTGGCACCGCCCCAAAAGCGTCGTCATTCTGTCGGTAGTCGATATGGACTTGCCGCAGGAGCTGTCCCTCGCCTGGAGAAAGGACAATAAATCCCCTTTGCTCGCACGTTTCGTGGCCGACGTGCAACGCTTCCCCGACGTGCGGGGAGTGAAACCTAAGTAAGGCGTAACGTCTGGTGAGGAGGTGTCACCGGACAAGCAACACCACCTTTCCACCGGGGCCTCTTTCACCCAGTGTCTGCGCCTCGCGGATCTGCGCCAGCGGAAACCTCTTCGCGATGGGGATCACGAGCTCTCCTTCCGCGACCGCCTGCGCGAGCTGTGCCAGTTTGCGGCCATCGGGATGAACCCCGTGCGCGCGAACGACCAGGCCCCGCTCCTTCGCTCCTGGAGGCTCGCCCAGCACACTCCCGATGACACCGCCGGTCTTGACCTTGCCGAGGAGCTTCTGAAGGGTCTGCCCTCCAACGGTGTCGGCGACGGAGTCGAGCGGCGGCAGCCGTGCGATGGCCGAATCGTCGTCGAGCGCCACCACCTCCACATTCAGCTTGGCCGCCTCCGCCTGCTGTGACTGCCGGACCCCCGCGAGGACGCGCGCGCCCAGGGTTCGCGCAGCGAAGACCGCGGAGCGTCCGACGCTTCCCACGGCGCCCGTTACGAGTATGACCTCGCCGCTGCGCGGTCTTACCGCCTCTTCGATGAGTTGCGTGCCAGTGAGGGTCACAAGGGGAAGTGCTCCGGCATCCACGGGGTCCATCGATGCCGGTAGCTCGGCCCAGACTTCCTCCTTGTCGACGACATACTCGGCGTACGCATGCTCCACGAGACCCAGAACATTCTCACCGACACGAATCGAACCCACCCCCGCCCCCCCGGCAACGACCTCGCCTGAGGCATCTCGACCGAGGATGGCCGGAAACTCGAGAGGTCTCGTTTGCCGGTACACGCCGCTGCGCAGCTTCCAGTCAATGGGATTGACGCTCGAGGCAGTGACTCGGACCTTGACTTCGCCCGCGCCTGCACTCGGCTCTGGCACGTCGCGAGCCTCGAGTTTGTCGACGCCGCCATAGGCCGTCACGACAATCGCGTGCATGGTAATGGCGACGCGCCGCTATCGCACGGTCTGGGCTTTCAGCAGCTCGACATCACTGGCATCGAGTGACGATGCCTTGCTGCCAAATCGTGCGGTAACGTAGTTGGCCACCGCGGCGACCTCATTGTCGCTGTAGCTGCCGTCGAAGCCGGGCATGTGCAGCCCGACCCGTCCGGCGGAGTGCTCCTCGCCCGCCAGTACGATTTGCACGACGTTGGTTGCGTGCGGATCGTTAACGGCGCGCGCACCCGTCAGATCGGCCACCGACGAGAGCGGACTGATGCCACTCCAGCCATGGCAGGCGGCGCAGGCGCCCTCGAATACCTGTTTGCCAGTGGCATTGGCCGCGCCGCCCCCGTCGCGGTGTGAGAAGGTTGCCGCCGCGGCAATCGTGGCAGGGAGCTCCGCGGAGCTCACGCCCGGCACGGAACGCACATAAACCGCGAGCGCGCGGATATCGGCCGGATCGAGCTGGCTCAGGCTCGCATCCACGACCTCACCCATCGGGCCCGAAGCGCTGCCGCGACCGGCGGCATGACCGACTGACAAATAGCCGATGAGTTCGTCATCGCTCCACGCGCCGATCCCCGTGCCGCGATCCGCACTGATGTTGTAGGCGCGCCAGCCGCCGGTGAGCGCGCCGCCGAACTTGCGGCGCTCATCGAGCGCAAAGGCGAGATTCCTCGGTGTGTGGCAGTCGCCGCAGTGCTCGAGCGCCTCGGCCAGATAGGCACCACGGTTCCATTCGGGGCTCCGCGAAGTGTCGGGCCGAAAGCGCTCGTTCGCGTTGAAGAGCCCCGACCACATGGCCATCAGGAAGCGCTGGTTGAAAGGGAATCGGAGCGTACTCGGCGGGTTTGGTGCAGTGGTGGGTTGGAGTGCGAAGAGATACGCCTTGATCGCCAGGACATCGGCATCGCTCATGTAGGCGTAGGAGGGATACGGCATGGCCGGGTAAAGACGAGCCCCGTCCCGGCGCACGCCGCGGCGCACCGCGTCGAGGAACTGCGCATCGGTGTAGGCGCCGATACCGGTCGCGGAGTCCGGCGTGATATTGGTGGAGTAGATCGTGCCCAAGGCCAACGGGAACGCAAGCCCGCCCGCGAAGGGTCGGCCTCCGTGGGCCGTGTGACAGACGACGCAGTCGGCCGCCTTGGCGAGGTACTCCCCGCGCCTGACGACGGGTTCGCCTGCGAGTCCTGCCGGCACACCCGTCGGATCCTTGCCGCTATATTGAGCCAAGGCGACCCTCGGGCCCTTCGAAAATCCGGTCGGGCCGGGTCCGCCGAGCACCCACAAGCCGGCGATCACAACGAGGGCAATCACGATCAGCAACGCCAGGATGCGCTTTCGCATGCGGCCGCGTTGCATCACGGCTGTGCTCCGGGCGCTCATGTTGATGCACCTCGCGCCAGGGCAGCCCGGTCGACGGGCAGATGGCGCAGCGCGACCCCGGTCGCGGCGTAAATCGCGTTGCGCAGCGCGGGAGGTCCAGCGGTGACTCCGGTCTCGCCGATCCCACCCGGAGGCTCGCCGCTCTCGATGAGGAACACCTCGATATCCGGTACCTGATCGATGCGCAGCATCCGGTAGTCATTGAAGTTCGACTGTTTGACGCGACCGCCTTCGATGGTGATCTCGCCGTAGAGCGCGGCCGTCAGGCCAAAGATGAGTCCGCCCTGCAGCTGGGCTTTGACGGTGTCCGGGCTCACCGCGAGACCGGTGTCGACCGCGCAGATCACGCGCCGCAGGCGTACCTCACCGAGCTCGGTGACCTCGGCCTCGACCACGGTGGCGATGTAACTGGCGAAGGCCGTCTGCGCGGACACCCCTCTGCCGGTGCGCGCCGGCAGGGGCTGCCCCCAGCCGGACTTCTCCGCCACGAGCTCGAGAGCCGCCCGTAGCCGGGGCGTCTTGCCGAGCATGTCACGGCGAAACGCGACGGGGTCCTTGCCGGCAAGCCGCGCGAGCTCGTCCATGAAGGATTCCCGGGCGAAGACGTTGTTGTTGGGACCCACACCGCGCCAAAACCCGGTCGGCACTGCGGGCGGCTCGGCGCGCACGTACTCGACGTGCTGATGCGGAATGTCGTAAGGGTTATCCGCCGCACTGTCGACGGCATCGGGGTCGATACCCTTCTGAAACGCCGGCGGCAGCCAGCGTGCCATCACGGACGAACCCGTAATCTTGTATCTCCACGCGTCGATGCGCCCGTTCTTGAGAGTCGCCGCGATCGTGTCGCGATACGCCGGCCGATAATAGTCGTGCTGGATGTCCTCCTCGCGCGTCCAGACGACCTTGACGGGCTCGCCGTCGAGTTGCTGCGCAACGCGCACCGCCTTGAGCGCCATGTCCGGTTCCAGCCGACGCCCGAATCCGCCACCGAGGTAATGGTTGTGCACCGTGACCTTCTCGGGCGGCAGACCCGTGAGCTGGGCGACCGTGGCCTGTACCCTGGACATGACCTGTGTACCGAGCCACACCTCGCAGGAATCCTTGCGCAGCTGCACCGTGCAGTTCATCGGCTCCATGGTCGCGTGCGCGAGGAAGGGAAGCTCGTAGGCCGCTTCGTGCGGCTGGACTCCCTCCATGGCCTTGGCTGCATCGCCTGCGGACTGCGCCACTGCCCCTGCCCTGGCACTGGCCGTACGCAGGTCGTCCCAGATCGCGCGCGAGTCGACCGCCGCGTTCGATCCGGCATCCCAGCTGATCGCGAGCGCGTCGAGCCCCTTCTTAGCGGCCCACATGTGATCGCCCACCACCGCAACCAGATCATCCGCGACGATGACCTTGTGGACCCCGGGGACTGCGCGTGCCGCGTGATCGTCCACGGACTTCACCTTGCCGCCGAACACCGGGCTCGCCGCGATGGTGGCAAAGCGCATGCCGGGCAACATCACATCGATGCCGTAAGTCGTCTTGCCCACGACCTTGTCGGGCGTGTCGTAGCGGCGCTGTGCCTTGCCGATCAGAACGAAGTTGCGGGAATCCTTGAGCGGGGCCTTGTCCGGAGGCGGCATCTGGCGGGCCGCGGGTGCCAGTGCCCCGTAGGGGAGCTTGCGTCCGCTCGGAGCATGCATGACCTCCCCACGAGACGCCGTGCAGGTCTTTGGATCCACCCGCCACTGCCGCGCCGCGGCTGCAATGAGCATGGCGCGAGCAGTCGCTCCCGCTTGACGTAGCGGGATCCAGAAGGCGCGGATGGAGTTCGAGTTTCCTGTCGCCTGGAGGCCGAACACGGGGTTGGCGTAGAGCTTGTCGCTTGCCGGGGCATGTTCGAGAACGACGCGCGTATAGTCGGCGTCCAGCTCCTCGGCCAGGATCAGGGCGATCGAGGTGTAAACGCCCTGCCCCATCTCCACCTGCGGCATCACCAGCACCGTGCGGCCATCCGGCTCGATGCGGATGAATGCGTTGGGCGCAAACGCGGTCTCGGGGGACGATTGCGCTTTCGAATCGGCCCGCTGCGGCAGATAGAAAGCGAGCAGCACGCCCGCCGCCACCGAACCCTTCAGGAGCTCTCGCCGGGAAAGCTGCGGCCTGACCGTGGTTTTCTGCTGCATGCGGCTACCCCTGGGCTTCCGGGCTGGCTGCGCGCTTGATCGCCTCGCGAATGCGCACGTAGGTACCGCAACGGCAGATGTTACCCGCCATGGCTGCATTGATATCGGAGTCGTCGGGCCGCGGTGTCGTCGCGAGGAGAGCGGACGCCGACATGATCTGCCCGGACTGGCAGTAGCCGCACTGCACCACTTCCAGGTCCAGCCACGCCTTCTGCACCCTGGCACCAACCACCGTGGCACCAATCCCCTCAATCGTGGTCACCGAGTGACCGACGGCCGCGCTGACTGGGAGCAGGCACGAGCGCACCGGTCTTCCGTCGAGGTGCACTGTGCACGCGCCACACTGCGCGATGCCGCACCCGAACTTGGTGCCCGTCAGACCCAGAATGTCCCGCAACACCCACAGCAGGGGCATGTCATCGGGAGCATCTACGGCGTGGTTCTGTCCGTTTATTGCGAGTTGCTTCTGTTCAGGCATGTGGTCCCCTCGGCCGCTTACCGCACACGCAGGCCGGAGCCACAACGATACGCGCCCGCTACACCCGCGATATTGTTCATTCGGGCCAGAATTGCAGCTCCCTGCTCTCATATCTTCTACTCCACGAACGGGATAACGCAAAATGGAGGAGCGCGCTTGCCCCGTCTCCCCCTTCATGGCGATACTCCGACGCTCTGCGACGCGACTTCAACTCAGCCAGAAGGACGTCTCAATATGCTGCCTCATCCCAGTCGTCTATTCCCCACGGGCGTTGTTGCGCTGGTTCTCACGGGCTTGTCGACCGCCGCGCTTGCGACGGATCCCACTCCGGAAGTTGCGACCGCCGCAACGCACGCCGGCTTTGCCGCGCAGGCGGCGACCCTCGAACAGTCCCACATGCATTTACATCACACGGTCAATTGTCTGGTGGGACCCAAGGGACAGGAATTCGATACCAACGAGGCGAATCCTTGTCAGAAGCTCGGAGATGGGGCGATTCCCGACACGACCGACGCGACGGCTAAGGCCAAGTTGACCGCGGCGCTGGCAAAGGCAGAGGCGGGACTGAAATCGAACGATCTGACGGTCGTTAAAAAAGCGGCCGCTGAGACCCAATCAAGCCTCAAATAGAGGTGCGATGGCTCCCTCGGTCGGGTCTGCCGCCACGCAAGGACGTCGCGCTGCTTTGCGGCGGCTAACGGCTTTCCTGCTCGCCGGAGCGGCCGGCATCACGCCCGGGTACGGGAAGGAAAGTAAGGAAGCCGTCTGCGTCAATCTCAGCGCTCTCAGCCCGGCGGAAAGCAAGCGACGCAGGCTGGACAACTACACCGAGAAGTCCTCGGATCCTGGCAAGACCTGCAGCGGGTGCACCTTTTTCACCCCGGGCGCCGGAGGCGCGGCTTGCGGCCAGTGTCTGATATTCAATGGCCCCGCCAACCCGCACGGCAGGTGCGATGACTGGAGTGCGCGGCCCGCCTAGGGCGGCCAAGCAATGTACGAGGAGTACTCGGCATGAACACCATCAAGATGAAGGACGGGCCCGAGATCTTCTACAAGGACTGGGGCACCGGACAGCCGATTGTGTTTCATCATGGTTGGCCCTTGACGGCCGACGACTGGGACGCCCAGATGATGTACTTCGTCCTGCGCGGTTACCGCGTAATCGCGCACGATCGCCGGGGCCACGGGCGCTCCACGCAAGCGGCTACCGGCAACGACATGGATACCTATGCCGCGGATGTCGCGCAATTAGCCGCCCACTTGGACCTGCGGAACGCGATTCACGTCGGACATTCCACCGGAGGTGGAGAAGTAGCCCGATACGTGGCGCGGTACGGCCAGGGGCGAGTGGCGAAAGCGGTGCTCATCGGTGCGGTGCCCCCCATCATGGTCAAGACTGCCAGGAATCCGGGCGGTCTGCCTATTGAGGTCTTCGACGGATTTCGCACGGCTCTTGCGGAGAATCGCGCGCAGTTCTTCCGCGATGTCCCGGCCGGACCCTTCTACGGCTTCAACCGGCCCGGCGCAAAGATCTATCAGGGAGTGATCGACAATTGGTGGCGGCAGGGGATGATGGGTGGAGCCAAGGCCCATTACGATTGCATCAAGTCGTTCTCCGAGACAGACTTCACCGAGGATCTGCAAGACCTCAAAGTTCCGGTACTGATCATGCACGGCGACGACGACCAGATCGTGCCCATCGCCGATTCTGCGCTGCTGTCCGCAAAGCTGGTCAAGAGCGGCACGCTGAAGGTCTACAAGGGGTACCCGCACGGCATGTGCACGACTCACCCCGATGTAATCAATCCGGATCTGCTCGCCTTCATCAAGGCGTAGCGCGGCGCTCTCTTTGGCCGGGATGTGTTACGAGGAGATGCACATGACAAGTCAGCCTATTCGCGATCCAGCGAAAGACCATCTGCTTACGCCTCAGAATTCCGCGCTCATCGTCATCGATTATCAGCCGGTGCAGGTGACATCGGTTGCATCGATGGATCGTCGCGCCCTTGTCAACAATATCGTTTCCGTGGCGAGCTTAGCCAAGCTGTTCAAGCTTCCCGTCGTACTCTCCACGGTGAATGTGAAAACCGGCAAGAATGCCCCAACAATGCATCAATTGCAGGCGATCCTGC
>Ga0210394_10002562_pt1 | contig 24674 bp, 24 predicted proteins | sample IncBWC12MmetaG_FD_160121 | JGI IMG/M metagenome (GOLD analysis project Ga0210394, IMG submission 160121) | Forest soil microbial communities from Barre Woods Harvard Forest LTER site, Petersham, Massachusetts, United States - Inc-BW-C-12-M | ecosystem: Environmental > Terrestrial > Soil >... | reverse complement strand
TCCATCGCTTCGAAAACGATGTGAACTTCCATGTGAAGTACGCTGACAACGAATTCCTTCCGGCACTGCGGGCGCTGGGGATGCCGAATGCCAACAGCACGGTGTACGGCCGGCACGTTCGCACGCCGCCGCGGCCCGCCTATCCGTTCGCACTGCCGGAGGCTGCCAGAGCGCTCGAGGGGCGGGCGCGAGTGGTGCCGGGCGACCCCGCGATCCGCGCTGCGCTGGGAGATCTTTACCTCTTCGAGATGAATTGGATCTCGAAGGCGATCGAATGGTATGAGGGAGCCGAAGCCCTGGCGCCGCACGAGCTCGCGTACCACTGGCGCCTGATGGATCTCTACCTGAACGCTTCCCGGGCCGACAAGTCGCTTCAGGAGCTCAAGTTCCTGTCAGAGCACTTGCCGGACGACCGGCAGACGCGACAGTGGTACGAGTTCTACAAAAAAGAGTACGACTCAACGCGCTGACGTAACTTGGGCAAGTTTCGCCCGAATCCACCGCCGCCGAGTCGTTAGCGTGCCTCGCGACCGGCAGCGCACCGGTCGCGAGCACTTACCCTGCGCTACTCGGCTTGCATCTGAACGATAACCGTGGGAACCGGTTGACCGGGAGGCAGAGGACTGATGGCCACCTGCTCGCTGGTGATGGGTCCGCGGGTGGGGGATTCCTCGTACACCGTGACCGTGTAGGTCCCGGCATAGTTCAGGTAACTGAAGTGACAGATCTCCCCGTTAGTGGGCGTGGCCCACGAGTAAGCGGACGCCGGTCCCGAGATCGTGCAGTACGACACGTTCCAGCCAGGGGGCGGCTTCAGTTCGAGGTTAGCCACCGGGTGCGTGATCGTCCCGGCCGCCTGGGCCACCGCACAAATAGCAGATAAGGGCAGAAGGAAAGCAAGCGATAAAGCTCTCATGGTTGATCTCCATGGGGTGAAGAATGGTTCTGACGGACAACCAGGCATGAATGCCTCGGCCATCCGCACCGCTACTTAGTCGAGGATTGGCGTGCCGTTTATCCGGCCGCCTGGCGGACAGGCTCCAACACCCGCCCGGTAGGGATATCCCCCAGGTAGTCAGACGCAACATTGATGCTGCGACAAAAAGCAATACTCTAAAAGCTGGTGTTAGGATACAGTGAACCACCAATTCCAACAGTAGGGAAAACCCCCGAAACGATGGACGGTAAAACCCCCGTATAGCGGCGGCGATCCGGCGTGCCTCGATTTACCGAGGGCGCAAGTTGGGCAGTGGCAGCGCGCAGACATTCCGGGTGCGCAACATGATCGCGTTGCGCGAGGCGTACGCCGGACTGGTCACCTACCGGCGTAGGTCAAGGCGATTGTGTTGATGACCCGACTCACGCCGGTCGCTTCGTGGCTGGCCGATTCGGCGGTGTCGCGCTGCAAGTCCGTAGCGACCTGACCAGTCAGGTACACGACACCATCCAGAGTCTGCACGTAGACCTGATTTGGCGGCCTCAATGCCGGATGTTGATTCAACAGTGCCCGTACCTCGGCCGTGATCCTCGCGTCGCCGGGGCATCCGCGGGATCCGCACTTGCTGTATGCGCTGTATGCAGCACATCCGGGAACAGTGCCCGCAAGGATGATGACGAAGGCCAAAACGCAGAGTGGTTTACACCTTCTCATTTGATCCGCGTTCGCGCTCACCTGAGGGACGAGATTACTCTAGATGTCTGGGAAGCCGAATTGTTCCGCCCTGAGTCCCTGAGGAGAGGAATGTTCCCACCGAAATGAACTTGGCTCGTCGCCGCTGACGCATTGTCGTATATAGGGGGTCATGGCTGGGACGCACAGCTATTGGCTGATCCTGTTGTCGGTCATCGTGGCGACAATGGCGTCGTTCGTCGGGCTCGATCTCGCCGCCCGAATCGCGCGCGTCCGGCACCACGGGATGGTGCCGCTCTGGGGGGTCGCCGGGGCGCTCTCCATCGGCATCGGCATCTGGAGCATGCATTTCATCGGCATGCTCGGGTTCCATCTGCCGGTCGCGGTGTCCTACGACATCCGGATCACGCTGTTGTCGCTGGCGCTTGCCATCGTCGGCTGTGGAGCGTCGCTCGTTCTGGTGAGCAGCGGTCCGCTGGGCGCGGGCAAGTTGCTCACGGGCGGTACGCTCATCGGCTTCGCAATTGTGACCATGCACTACACCGGGATGGCGGCAATGAAAATCGTCCCGCCAATCCGCTATGACCCCTGGCTCGTGGCCCTGTCGATTTTCATCGCCGTGTCCGCCTCGGTACTTGCCCTGTGGAGCGCGTATACGCTGCGTTTCGAGAATTTTTTGCAGGCCTTCTGGAAGCGGGCGGGCAGCGCCGTGATCCAGGGCAGCGCGATATACGGAATGCATTACACGGGTATGGCCGCCGCCGCGTTTGCTCCCGGCAGCCGCAGCGATGTCTATCCGCGGCAGCAATTCGACCCCACGGCTCTTGCCCTGATCCTGGGCGCCGCATCGATGGTATTCCTGCTGGCAATCCTGCTCATCTCCGCCTATGAAAGGTTGAGCACCAGCCGCTTGGAACCGCATGTCGAGAAGTTGGGACGCGCCGTTGAGCACGCATCCGAGGAAATTCGCGACCTGTCGAGGCGGCTGGTTGAGTTGCAGGACGCTGAAAGGCGCCGGCTCGCGACCGAGCTGCACGACATCGTCGGTCAGAACCTGTCCGCCTTAGTCACCGAGCTGGCCCTGATCCGCAGCCGCTTGCCGGCCGCGCTGGAACCCGACCTGCACAAGAGCCTCGCGGATGCGACGCTCCTCGCGAAGCAGAGTGTGGAGGCGGTGCGCAAGGTCATGGCGCAATTGCGCCCGCCGGGCCTCGATGAGCTGGGGCTGCCCGCGGCCTTGCGCTGGCACGCGAGCGCGTTTTATTCTCGAACCGGCATAGCCGCAAAGGTCGACGCCGACGAGTCACTTCCCAGGCCCTTGGCGGCCGTCGAGGACGCAGTTCTGCGGATCTACCTGGAAGCGCTCACGAACGTCGCGAAGCACGCCTCAGCCCGTGCAGTGGTGGTGAAGCTTGAACTGCGCAATGGGCACATCAGACTCAGTATCGCCGACGACGGACGCGGGTTCGAGGTGCAGGCTCGCGGGCGCGGCGAGAGCGCCTGGGGACTCGCAATCATGCAGGAGCGCGCCGCAGCCGTCGGCGGGGAGCTGCACATCCGCTCGGCACCGGGTGCGGGAACCCTTATCGAGTTTTCCCTTTCTAAGGACAAATGGTCATAACTGTCCTGTTGGCTGACGATCACGGCGTGCTGCGTGACGGTGTGCGCCGTCTGCTTGAGGCAAACAACGACATCCGGGTCGCCGCCGTGGCGAACAACGGGTGTGAGGCGCTGGAAAAGGCTACTGAGGTCAGGCCCGCCGTTACACTCCTGGACATCTCGATGCCCGGGCTCAGTGGCATCGAGGCGACGCGAGCGATCGTCGCCACAGTGCCCGGCACTGCGGTCGTGATTCTTTCGATGCACTCCTCGGCGGAGCTGGTCCAGGAAGCGTTGCGCGCCGGTGCGCGTGGTTATCTTCTCAAGGAGTCTGCCGGCGAAGAAGTCGTCAAGGCGGTGCGGGCCGCGGCCGCGGGCAGGCGCTTCCTCGGGGCGGGCATCACTGATCTGCTCATTGAGGGCTGCATACATGGGCGGGTCGCCACCGCTGCACACCTCACGGCGCGCGAGCGCGATGTGCTGCGGCTGGTCGTCGAAGGCAACAGCAACATCGAGAGCGCCGCGGCGCTGGGCCTGTCTCCCCGCTCAGTGGAGACGTACCGCCTGAGGCTCATGCAGAAGCTGGGTCTCAGCGATCTGCCGTCGCTGGTCAAATTCGCCATCCGGCACGGCATCACCACACTCGAATAGCCGAAAGCGCACGGGGATCGTAGAAGCCCGATACCCCGGGCGGGTTTGTCCGATATCGCGTTCATTGCGGGATCCCTACCATCCCGGTGTGCTCGAGGCGGCGGATCGTTCGGGGCCTGCGCGGCTCCGACTGAAGTCGGGAGAGCACTCACAATGCTCGAGTAGGTTTCCCCATCAGTGTGCATGTTGTCCCGGCAGATTCTGACTGAGCTGCGCGATAGAGTCGCTGTCACTTGCCCCGCACAGCAGCAGGCATGCAACGTCGGACCTCCAGGAATTTCACCCTTACCAATCCGCCGATCAGGACACTGATCGCAGACAATCATGCGGTTCTGGTGGATGCCATGCAGGTCCTGACCCGTGAGAGAAGGCGCGCACTATTTTGAACAGTTGGCTCTAAGCGAGTCGCCCGATGCGCTGATCCTGATGACTGCGGAGGGAAGGATCTTGCATTGGAGCAGGGGCGCTGAAGTCATGTTCGGCTACGCGCACGCTCAGGTACTGGGACACACGATCGGCGAGCTGCTCATTCCCGCGGACCGGATCGCAGAGGAAGCGCAGTTTCTGAAGGAGACCCTGGAGAGGGGTTTTGCTACCTTCGAGTCGGTGCGGCGCCGGCAAAACGGCGCGCTGCTTTGCGTCGATGTATCCAGCAGGGTGGTGCGCGAGCCGGCGGGCAGCCTGGCATTCATTCTGCATGCAGAAAAGGATGTCACGCAGCTGAAGGTGCAGCGTGACGCAAGACTTGTGGAGGCCCGCTACCGCGACCTGCTCGAGTCCACGCCGGATGCGATTGTGATGGTCAATTCAAGCGGACACATCGTGTTCGTGAATGGCCATGCCGAGGCGCTCTTTGGGTACGACCGCGGCGAGTTACGAGGCATGGCGATGGAGCTGCTGTTGCCCGAGCGCTTCCGCCGCGCTCACGTCAGTCATCGCTCCGGTTATTTCGGCAGGCCGACGACTCGAACGATGGGCGTGGGTCCGGTGCTCTACGGCTTGCGCAAGAACGGCGGTGAATTCCCGGTCGACATCAGTCTCAGTCCACTCGCGCTCGATGAGAGCGCGCTGGTCATGAGCGCGATCCGCGACATCACTGAGCACAAGCGCATCGAACAGACCTTGCATGATCAGAATGTAGAGCTGGCGAAGGCCCTACAGGCCAGGGACCGGTTCCTCGCGACGATGAGCCACGAGTTGCGCACGCCACTCAATGCCATCATCGGTTCTACGGGGACCTTGCTGATGCAGCTCCCAGGCCCTCTGACTTCGGAACAGGAGAAGCAGCTGCAAACCGTGCGGGCCAGCGCCAAGCATTTGCTGGCACTCATCAGCGACCTGCTCGATCTGGCCAGAATCGACGCCGGAACAATCGAGTTGCGGCTGGAGCCGACCGAGTGCCGGGAAGTCGTCGAGGAGATTGTGAACTCGCTGCGTCCTGTGGCGGAGGGCAGGGGCCTGGAATTGCGTGTTGCCCTGCCGGAGGAGGACATCGTGCTGCGCACCGATCGGCGCATGCTCAGCCAGATCGTGCTCAATCTGGTGAATAACGCCATCCAATTCACCGAGCGCGGCACTGTGCGGGTTTTTCTGCGCCGGGACTCGGCCGGTGACAAGAACGTGGTAGAGATCGGCGTGCGTGACACCGGATCGGGTATCCGCCCCGAGGATCAGGCGAAGTTGTTCGTCGCCTTTACCCAGGTCGATCCGACGGCGCAGCGCCGCCAGGTAGGAGCGGGCCTGGGCCTGCATCTCAGTCAAAAGCTCGCGGAAGTCCTGGGCGGCCGTATCGAATGCCGCAGCAAGTACGGTGTGGGCAGCACGTTCACGCTACGCATAGTGGAACGCTAGTCCGCATGGGCGCGACGGCGCGTGACGGAGCCAGGGAAAAAAGGAGCGGCCTCAGAGGCGGAGGCGGTGACTTCGGGCTGCTGAGCGCGGTCTGATACCGTTCCATCCTTAGAGGTGGTCGCCATCCCTGGCATTGGCTGCATCCTTGATCGCGCTGCCATCCTGGCAGCGCCGACACGCTCAGAGCCTTCGGATCACATCTCGTCCTCCGCCTCGAGGCCGTTAAAAACGCGTCAGACCGTGTGGGGGGTCATCTCGGACGACGCGAATTGAGTTGCCCGTCTGTGCTCGTGCATTGCCTGCCTGGCGCCCGTGAGCAGCTCGTCGATGCCTACGGGACGCCGTGAATTGAAGTGCGCGACTCCTACGCTCAGCGACAGCTCCGGAAGGTCGCTGCTTCGCGTTTGCGGCCTCCGGGCGCGCAGCAGGATCGCGCTGCGCGAGGCGTACTCAGGACTGGTCGTCAGGGCGGCGAACTGCGCGCCGCTCAGCCGTCCGATGACCTCATAGACCCCATAGCTGGGGAACAGATCGCGCATGAAGTTGCCCATCTGCCGGATCAGGACATCGCCCGCGGAGCGGCCGATGGTCTGAGTGATCCGCTCCAGATCGTTCACCTCGAAGTAGATGAGGTGGGCGGAGTCTCCATCGCGGGTCGCTACGTCGAGCAGCCGCGTGGCGGTCTGCATAAAGCCACGCCAGTTACACAAGCCGGTGAGCTCGTCCGTGAGCGCCACGCAGCGCAATGCCTGCACCAGGTTCAGCAACGCCTTCAGCTGCAGCGAGACTCGCTGTCCCTTGGTCAGTCCCTGAAAGCGCAGCAGCTCCGACAACAGGCGCCTGATGCACGCATCGTCACCTTGCATGGCGGCGGCGCGCAGCTGGCCCGCGAGTTCCGCATTGTGGGCGCGTAGTGCGCCCTGTTCGGCGGACCGCGAGACCAACGCGGCTTCCATCACGGGTGTCCCTCACCAGCAGCCCGATAACCTAGGGCGTAAGCATAATGGCTAAGCACCGGGTGGTGTGACGGCACCGGCCCCGGTTCGGCGTCGGCTGACAACGGATATTCGCGTAGGGGACGTCCTACATCCGGCCACCTCGTCACATGCGAGAGCGATGTCCCAAGGCACCACCGTTTGGCATTTCCGACAGGGCCTCGCGCGCTTCTCCGACAGGCGTTGCCTGGCAGGTTCTACATACTGAAAGCGATGGGGATGGTCACTGCGGCCTTAGCGGCAGACCAAGGGAGTCTATGATTGCAACTCTGCCAGCCCGCTCCCCCCACCCAGTGCACGTCTTACCACCCCTTCCCTATGCAAACGACGCACTCGAGCCGGTGATTTCCGCCGAGACGCTCTCATTCCATTACGGCAGGCATCACAAGGACTATGTCGTCAGACTCAATCAGCTGGTGGAGGGCACGCCCTTTGCGGGTCTTTCTCTTGACAGCCTGATCGTGCGCACGGCGGGGAAAGCGGAGCACGCGGCGATCCTCCACAATGCGGCTCAGGCGTGGAATCACGCGTTTTACTGGCACAGCCTCACGCCGAAAACCGGCACAGGCATTGCGACCGTCCTCAACGAGAAGATCCGAGCCTCATTCGGCACTCTGGAGACACTCAAGGAGCACCTCGCGAAGGCGGCGATCGAGCAGTTTGGATCAGGCTGGGCGTGGCTCGTCCTCGATGGCCCGGACCTGCGGGTCATCAACACCGGCAACAGCGATAACCCGCTGCCGAAAAAGCTCAAACCTCTGCTGACGATCGACGTCTGGGAACACGCCTACTATCTCGACTATCAGAACCGGCGCGCGGACTACGTGCATGCGGTCCTGGACCAGCTGATCAACTGGGAGTTTGCCGCGGAAAACCTGGCCTGAGCGCACGGCGCAGGGCGCTGTCGCGTCACGAAAGTGCATGTGCGCCGTTGCACTCGCGTTGTGTAGCCCGAATCCTACATTTCTTCAGTCGCCCTCCCGACCGACGCCTATTCCGATGCGGTGGATAGTCGAGCGCGCTGTCAAACGCTGCTCCGGTCGCTGCAGTTTGGCGGCGCGAGTCCGTCCCAGAGCAACCAGCGAGGCTGCCATGCTTCACTACGCAGCAGTGTTTTTCATTATCGCGATCGTCGCGGCCATTTTTGGCTTCGGCGGGATCGCCGCCGGTGCCGCCGGAATTGCCAAGGTGCTGTTCGTGCTGTTCCTCATCGGTGCGGTGATTGCACTGGTTCTGGGTCGGCCGTGGGCCTAGGCTCAACGCTCTACCCTTAAAAGGAGGCACCACCCATGGAAACGACAGCCAATGATCTCGACCGCGAGCTTCGTCACGATGGCAAGACCGTCAAGGGCGCTGCGCGCGATGCGGCCCGCCAGGCGGGCGTGGCAGCCAATCAGGAGGTGCGCAAACTGATTGCCGACGTCGAGGATCTGGTTCGGCGCGTGGGCGACGCTGCAGACCCTGAGCTGGCCCGCCTGCGCGCCAAGGTCGAAAGCACCGTCGCTACGACCAAGAAAGCAATCTCCGACGGTACCGATCAGGTGCAGCGCCAGGCCAAGGAAGCGCTCGAGGCGGGTGATCGTTACGTGCGTGATCAGCCGTGGGAAGCAATCGGCATTGCCGCGGTAGCCGGACTCGCCATCGGTTTCCTGGTCGGCCGCCGCTAACTCGCGGAGCTCTCGGGCATGTCGCGCGATGTGACCGAAGGCGGCGCGCGCCGCGCGGGCGTCCTGAGCCCGCGGGTCCGAGGACCGCCGGCAAGTCTTTCAGTCGCGTGCGCAAGCTGATTCTGGCCATGTTGGCAATTGGATTTGGCGCGTGGTACGCGGGCCGCCTCAGCCGTAGTGCGCAGGCGCGTCGGCAGTACCAGCGCGAGGAGACTGAGCGCTGGGAAGGCGAGGGTGGTGCTGCGCCCTGAGTGGGACGACACGCGCGAGTCGAGGTGCCTGGACCTCCGTGGGGAGCGATCGCGGTATGATGTGTTCAGCGCGGAGCGTCGCCCGCGACTTCGTGTCGCGGCGCCGGCTGCCATTGAGTTTCATAGGACCTGCCTCGGTCATCGACCATGAATTCAGCCGCTGCTCGCCAGATGATGCTGGTCGCGTTACTGCTGGCGACCGTGCTCGGACTGTTCGTGGCTGCCGAGCTGGGACAACGCAAGCTGGTAGAAGTCAGGCGACAGGTCGAAATGGGCGCGCGACAGGATCACGCGCTGGCGGAGGTTCTGCAGCTGCTGAGCCAGGCCGAGAGCAGTCAACGCGGCTCCATACTGCTGGGCGATGCCGGATACCTTGAGCCCTACCAGGAATCCGTCGCCAAAATCCCTCAGGCGCTGCGTCAGCTCGAGCAGGCGTTCGCGACCGCCGACGGGGCGGTACGCGCGGACGTTGAGCAGGTGGAGCGGCTCAGCAACGCAAAGTTGGTCGAGATGGCGGAGACGCTGAAGCTCTACCGCGAGCACGGGCCCAGCGCAGCCCTTGACCTGATTCGTACCGATATCGGCAAGTGGACCATGACGCAACTATCGCAACGGGTGCGGAACATCCAGGCACAGGAAATGGACAACATCCTTGCCGCGAGCCGTTCGTGGCGAATCGACCGGTGGATAAGCCTTGGCGTAACCAGCACCGCGCTGGTGGCCAGTGTGTCCCTGGTGCTGCTGCTGTGGCGTCTGGTCGTCAGTTACATACGTTCCAAAGAGCGCGAGACCGAGGATCTCGCCGAGCGCGGCACCGAGCTGGAGCTGCTGGTGAAGCGCCGCACCGAGGAACTGTCGCAACTCTCGACGCATCTTCAGTCGCTGGCCGAGCAGGAACGGTCGGCTCTGTCACGCGAACTGCACGATGAGCTCGGGGGGCTGCTGGTCGCCGCCCGGATGGACGTCTCCTGGCTCGAGGATCGCGTGGCCACCAGCGATGCGGAAGTACAGGCGCATTTCAAGCGCGTGCATGACGCGTTGCAGGCCGGGGTCGATGTCAAGCGTCGGGTCGTTGAAAATCTGCGTCCCACCCTGCTCGATAACCTCGGGCTCTTTCCGGCCTTACGCTGGCAGGTAGCCGATACCTGCGGACGCGCGGGACTGAGGTGCACCGAGCGCTATCCCCCGGAGGAGCTCAGCCTGACTCCGGAGGCGTCGATTGCCATATTTCGAATCGTGCAGGAGGCAATGACCAACATTCTCAAGCATGCGAAGGCGCGCAACGTCGAGATTTCCATCGAGTCGCGGCACCAATCGTTGATCGTCCGCGTCCGGGACGATGGTGTCGGACTGCCGCTCGAACGGCTGCAGGCGCTCAGATCGCACGGCCTGGCGGCGATGCGGCATCGTGCCGTAGGGCTCGGAGGTCAGTGGCGCGTGCTTCGCACCACAGGTGGCGGCACGGAGATCGAGGTCCGCCTGCCTCTGGAAAAAATCCTCGTGACGACTTCAGCCGTCACTTCAGCCCAGGGGGCAACCGCCGCGGCGCGTTAGGCGCCCCCGACTGCGCGTTCCTTGGCAAAGCCGCGCAGCAGCGACGGCAGACGGAAGTAGTCGCGGGATTTGTCCAAAAACGCTTCGACGCCTAATGACTCGGCCTCATGGCGATATTCCGGCAGGCCGAAGTTGGTCAGAATTACCACCTTCGGTCGATGACCGCCGCGGGCGAGCGAGCGCAGCACACCGAAGCCTGAGCCGATGCGCAGGTGCAGGTCCAGTATCAGCACGTCGGGCCGGGAGCCCGCTACGCTTCCGAGCGCACCGGCCTCCGTATCGACGGTCTCGATCAGATCCACGTCCGGCAGGCGCCGGATCAGCTCTGCCAGCCTCGCAGCCAGCAATGACGAGTCCTCCGCAAGCAAGACCCGCAAAGAGGGGTTATTGGGCATAAGCGCTGCGACCGGGACAATCCAGCGTAAGCCATCGGACGCGGGCGACCCGGTCATGATGCCAAGGGTAAGCAGCCGGCGCGCCGGCTGCTGCCGGTGCGCACCTTCGCCGCATGTCAGTGATCACCCACGGGACCGGCTGGCCTACTGAACCAGGCCGTTGCGCAGTGCGTACGTCGTCAGATCCGCATTGGTGTCGAGATTCATTTTCTCGAGGACCCGCGCCCGGTAGGTGCTGACGGTCTTGACGCTTATGAAAAGCTCCTGGGCTATCTCCGAAACGCTGCGTCCCACGGCAAGCTTGCAGAGAATCTGGAACTCGCGCTGTGAGAGCGCAGCGTGCAAGGGCTGATCGGTCGGCTCATCGAGAGCGCTGACGAGCATTTCGCTCAGTGTGGCGCTTACGAAACGACGCCCGGCGAGTACGGTATGAACAGCCCGCATGAACTCCTCGGGCGCCTGGTCCTTGGCGAGATAACCGAACGCGCCGGCCCGCAGGACGTTGATCGCATATTGTTTCTCGGAAAAGCCACTCATTACGAGAACGCGAGTATTGGGGTGGCCCGAGCGAATATGCCGCAGGATATCGATGCCACTGCGATCCGGCATATTGATGTCGAGGATGACAAGGTCCCATTGACCGTTGCGCAGCTCCTGCAGCGTTTCCTCACCGCTGCCCGTCTCCGCAATCGGGTCAATCGAACGGTCCTGCTCCAGATAATGCCGGAGCCCGGTCCGCAGCATCGCGTGATCATCCGCAATAAGTACGCTTGGCATTCAGCCTCCCGCTGGCATCGGTGCCAGGCCCGAATGTTGGCCCTCTGTGGCCCGTCACAGTATCGGCTCCCCTCACGCCCGTACCGTACGCCAGTCCCTTGATCAGCTGTAGGCGAAATCTTACAAAGTCCTACGGGCCCGGGTCCAGGCTTCATGGTCAAGCCCCAGCTCAAGAATTGCGGGCTGACGCGGGCCGCCCGATTCACTTCTACCGCTGGTAGGGAAGTGACTACACCGGCTCAGGGCGTGCGGAGACGGCAGCTTTCCAGGGCCGCGTGCCACGATTTCGGCGTCGTAGCTCAGGACAACTGTCGAAGGAGGCCCCTGTGGATACGAAACGCATTATTGCCTGTGTGCTGGCGGCATCCCTGACGGCGCCGGTCATTGGCCTGGCGCAGGATTCGGACACCGACAGATCGCACCCGGCGCAGTTTGTAAAGGACTCGGCCATTACGGCAGCCATCAAGACCAAGCTGGCCGCCGACCATCCCGCCAGTCTCGGGCGCCTGAAGGTGGACACCGATAAGGATGGCGTCGTGTGGCTGAGTGGCACGGCCAGGACCCGGCAGGAGGCTGACAGAGCAGTCGAAATCGCCCGCGGCACCGACGGCGTGGTCCGGGTGAAGAACGATATCGTCGTCCGGCCGGACAAGTAACAGTCCGCCCGCTTCAAGCTGCGGCGCGCGGGATTGTTTCATCGTCCCGCGTGCCGTGGCTTGCGGCATGCGGATCGCCGGCCCTGACGCGCTCACCGCCGGGCCGGCGAACCTGCGGTGGCCGCGTTACTGCGGCAGCTTCGTCACTTTCGCACCCTCGAGGGACACGTCGGCGATCAGTCCTTTTTCACCGAACACGAATGCCACGACCGGTTTGCGCATTGTCTCGCTGTCGTATTGAGCGCCCGCGCCCTTGACGACCGCAACGCCGGCATCAATGCCGACCGTCCAGTCCTTGCTGTTCATGAACTTCTCGAGTGCGGCATCCGTCATGAACAGAATGACCTCGCTGCGGCGTGCGACACCCAGGGTCGCGCCCGCGGATGCCCCGGTCAGCTTGTAGTAACCGACTGTCTTGCCGTGCACCTGCAGGGCTCCCTCGCCATACTCGCCGCCGACACCTGCGCCGGCCTTGGTGACGCTCGGGAACACCAGCATCGCGGAGGCTTTGTTGGCGAGCTCGCGATGGTTTGGACCCTGCGCATAGAAGCGGGTGAGCGCAGCTTCGACGCGCGCATTTATCTCAGGGGTGCTCGCGGCTACGGCCAGCGCGCTGAACGCGAAGGCAATGGCTGCCACAGCCCCTGTCAACACAAGCGAGTTGCGATTCATAGATGTAGATCTCCACCATGATGAAGACCGCAACACTGTGCGCAGCTTCCTTCATCCACAGCAGCCGGAGGATGGGTCCAGCCGCTGTCGGACCGGGCCTACGTGCCGACGTCGTCGCGCGGCGACACGGGGCTGCTGTCGGTCGCGAACATCATTCGTACGACAGATCCTACAGCTGCCATGGCGTGCGTCAGATAGCCGCCGCTGACAGGCCTGCTACTGTAAGTGGCGGAGGGCGGCGTGGCCGCGGGCTCCGGTCTTCTTGGCCAGTCGGGATGTTTGATGCCGCGTTCAGCGTCAGCCGCGATCACCCGCCGGAGATGTGCCGCCGCTGCGATTGCCACCGGCTTGATCGTTGTCCTTGGTGGTTGTGCATCCTACCCGCCTGGGCGGGATTTTCCGAAGAGTCAATCCGAGGCGGTGCGGCTCGGCGCGGATAGCTTCCTGGTAGCGCCGTTCGCAGACGCACTGCGGAGCCATTCATCCGAATCAGGATTTCGGATAATTCCGGTCGGTGTGGACGGGCTGCTGCTGCGTCTGGAACTCATAGAGCGCGCGCGACAGTCGCTCGACCTGCAGTATTACATCTTCCGTTACGACGAGTCAGGAGTGTTGATCGCCAATGCTCTGATGCGCGCGGCGCAGCGCGGCGTGCGGGTTCGAATACTCATCGACGACGGTGAGACAGTGGCGGGCGATGAGCAACTTCTGGCACTCGCGGGGCAGGCGAATATCGCCATGCGCGTTTTCAATCCATGGCGATATCGCGGGCACAATCGACTCTTGCGGGGCACGGAGTTCGTGTTCAGCCGCACCCGGCTCGACTACCGCATGCACAACAAGTTGTTCGTCGTCGATGGGGTCATCGCTGTGTTCGGCGGTCGCAACATCGGCGATCAATACTTTCAGGTCGACCCGGAGTCGCAATTTGCCGACGATGACGTGTTCGCGATCGGAGCGGCGGTCGATGAACTGGCGCGCACCTTCGATCGTTACTGGAACAGCGAGCCTGCCGTACCGGCACAAGCTCTGGCGCGCGGGCGCCGCGCGGCGGCGGCGCGCTCGCAGGCGCTGAGCACGCGGCACGCGCTGCCCGAGAAAGCCGAGTCGGCGGGCGCCAACTTCACAGACAAGCTGCGTGCCGGTGAACCCCTGGCCGCTATCCTCGCGGGCGGCTCGCCGCTCGCATGGGCGCACGCCGAGGTGGCGTGCGACAGTCCGGACAAGAAGCGCGTCGCCGAAGGTGTTCGCATCGGCAGTCTGATGTACCAACCGGTTGCGAACGCTATCGGTCAGACTCAATCCGAACTGACGCTGGTCACACCCTATCTGGTTCCGACCCCCGGTGAGCTGAAGCTGCTCGAGGATCGTCTGCTACAGCACCGTCGCGTGCGGATTCTGACCAATTCGCTCGAGTCTGCGCCGGACCTGGCGGCGCAGGCAGGCTACATGCACTATCGGGTGCCGCTGCTGCGGCAGGGTGCCCAGCTCTTCGAGGTGCGCGCGCGCCTGGACAGCGTGCGCGGCAGCGGTCAGTCAAGGAAGATTTCGCGCTACGGTAACTACGCCTTGCACGCCAAGCTCATGGTATTCGACCGCAGCAGCCTGTATGTCGGCTCAATGAATTTCGACCAGCGCTCGGTCCGGCTCAACACCGAACTCGGCTTGGTCATCCAGAGCCCTGAACTTGCCCAGCAGACGGCCAGACGCTTTGAAGCGATGACGCAGCCGCAGAGCGCCTATTCGGTAACCCTGCAGCAGGCGGATCCGCGGACCGAGCCGCGACTGAACTGGAGCACCGTGGAAGCGGGTCACCCGGTCAGTTACGCCGTCGAGCCTGCCCGCAGCCCCTGGCAGAGACTCAAAGTGCGCCTGCTGTCGCTGCTTCCGCTGGACCGCGAGCTATGAGAGCGCGGTTTGGAAAATCTCCGCGAGCTCGTTACGGGTCTGTTCTATATGGGCGCGCAGCCGGCGCCCGGTCTCGTGGCCGTCCTCATCCACCCATGCCCTGAAAATGGCGCCGTGCTCCCGGGCGGCGCGTTTGACGCGACCAGCGGGTTGCAGGTGCAGGCGCACATAGCGCTGCGACAGGGTATGCAGGCGGTAGAGCATCTCGCTGGTCACGGGGTTGAGGCGCGGCACGATGAGCGCCAGATGGAAGCTACAGTTGAGATCCCCTGCGTTGCCGAGCTCGCCAGCGGCCAGCGCTGCATTGAGCGCGTGCAGCGCCGCCTTGGCAGCCGCGCGGTCCTCAGGCGCGGCCGCGCGCGCGCCTTTGGCCGCGGCCGGGGGCTCGAGGTCGAGGCGCAAGCGGAAGACCTCCGCGACTTCAGCCTTCGAGAGGGGACGAACCTGGAAGCCGCGGTGCGCGAAGATGTCGACCAGGCCTTCGGAGCGCAGTTGCAGCAGCGCTTCGCGCACCGGGATCTTGCTGGTACCAAACTCCGCGGCGATCGAGTCTTGCAGCAGTTGCGATCCCGGCGGGTAGGCGCCGGAGAGGATCTTCTCCCGGATGCGGATCCTGATTTGCGCGCTGACCGTGCGCGCCAGCGGTTCGTCCATGGCGCTCACGGCCGAATGCCCCAGCAGTAGGGGTCCGCCGGATCGAGTCGCAGCCTGGCTTCACCCGTGACGTGCGCGGTGCCGGTAATGATGGGGGTAATCTCCCCCTTGTCACGGGCGTGCCAGCGGTAGCGCGCGGTGAATGTGCTGCCGATCAGACTCTCCTGAATCCACGGCTCGCCTTCCTGAAGCCTGTCGTCGGCGGCGAGACATGCGAGCTTGGCGCTGGTGCCCGTGCCGCACGGGGAGCGGTCGTAGGCTCTGCCCGGACAGAGGACGAAGTTACGGCTGTGCGCGCCGGCGCGGCTTGAGGGAGCAAAGAGCTCGACGTGATCCACTTCAGGGTAGCCCTGCGCATTCACGGCTTGCCGTACGCGCCAGGCAAAATCAGTCAGGGCCTCGAGGTTCTGTAGTTCGATGTCGAGAGCGTGCTGGTCGACCAGAAAGAACCAGTTGCCGCCCCACGCCACGTCGCCGCGGATGCTGCCAATGCCCGCCACCGAGACGGGGATCTGGCGCGCCTTGCGGTAGCTGGTGACGTTCTCGACATCGATGCGGCCGTCGGGATGCAGCTGCGCATTCACAGCTCCGACCGGGGTATCGATACGGAAGGTCCCTGCAGCGCATTGGCCCGCGTGCGCGAGGGATGCGATCAGGCCGAGCGTGCCGTGGCCACACATCCCGAGATAGCCCACGTTGTTGAAGAAGATCACGCCCCAGTTGCAGTCAGGACGATGCGGCTTGCACAGCAGGGCCCCGACCAGCGTGTCGCAGCCGCGCGGCTCGTTCACTATGGCGGAGCGATAGGCATCGAAGTGTTTGCGAAAGCGCTCAACGCGCTGCGCCAATGGGCCAACCCCCAGATCCGGACCCCCGTCGATCACCACCCGGGTCGGCTCACCGGCGGTGTGGGAGTCGATGACCTGGACCGCCTTAGCCTGAGCTTTCACGAGGGGCGCGCGGCGCGAGCGCGTTCGACCCGCTCCGTCACGTCGGCGCGGCGCTCGCCGGTGAGCGGCAGCCGTGGTGGACGCACGCGCTCGGAGCCCCGTCCCATGATGGCCTCCGCGAGCTTGATGGACTGCACCAGGTCGGGCTCGGAATCCAGGTGCAGGAGCGGCATGAACCAGCGATAGATCTTGCGGGCGCGCTCCAGCTGCCCGCTGCGGATGGCTTCATACAGCGCCAGCGACTCGACCGGGAAGGCGTTGGTGAGCCCCGAGACCCAGCCGCGCGCTCCGAGTGCCAGGGCCTCGAAGGCGAAATCATCGAGCCCCGCGAACAGAACGTAGCGGTCGCCCAGGGCGTTGATCACATCCGTGAAGCGCCGCGGGTCGGGTGAGGACTCCTTGAGCGCCACGACGTTCGCCAGCTCCGCCAGGCGCTCGAGACTCTCGATCTCGATGTTGACCCGATAGGCCGGCGGATTGTTGTAGAGCATGACGGGGAGCGAGGTCGCCTGCGCCACGGTGCGCAAGTGATACTCGAGCTCGGCGCGCGTCGGCACGTAGACCATGGCCGGGAGCACCATCAGGCCGTTGACGCCGATGCGCTCAGCATCGCGCGCATAGGCCGCGGCGTTGGCTGTCGTCAGCTCCGAGACACCGGCAATGAGCGGCACCTGGCCCCCGACGGCGCCGACCGCGGCTTTGAGAACCGCGCGCTTCTCCTCTGCGCTCAGGGAGTTGTTTTCCCCCACGGTGCCTAACAGCACCAGGCCGTGAACGCCGTCGCGCACCAGGGCCGACTGCACCGTGCAGGTGGCCGGCAGGTCGACCGCGAGGTCGGTGCTGAACTGGGTGGTAGCCGCCGGGAAGACTCCGGACCAAGAGCACTTGAGGGGCGTGGTCAAGGGGTGCTCCGCTGCGGCAGGGTGGTGCAAGTGGGATCGTAGATCGTATACGCTCGGCGCATGGGGGAGCAAGACAGGGTCGCGGTGATCGGCGCCGGCATCATCGGCTGCGCGATCGCCTTCGGTCTGGCTCGGGAGGGGTGGCGCGTGCTGCTCGCCGACCCCGAGGAGCCGGGCGTCGGCGGCGCGAGCTTTGGCAACGTGGGACACATTGCGGCGGAGCTGATCGAGCCCTTGCCCTCCCCGGCGCTCCTGTTCGGCTTCTGGCGGGAGCTGTTCGTGCTGGGTGGGCCTCTCGATATTCCGTGGCGCAGGCTCCCGGAAGTTGCGCTGTGGTCGCGGCGTTTCGCCGCCGCCGCGTTCCATCGTCGCGCCAACACGCGGCATCTCGCGCCGCTGGTCAGACCTGCGAGCGCAGCGTGGGAGCGGCTGCTGCGCGAGGTCGGCACTGCGGGGCTCCTGCGTCGCAACGGCCACTACCAGTTCTGGCTCGGCGCGCCAGCCGCCAGGCGCTCGCGCGCCGAGGCGTACAGGATGACGAAGCTCGGCATACCCACGGCCCCGGTGGCTGCGCAGCTGCTGCGCGCCGTCGCGAGTGCCGCAGGCAGTCAAACCATTGCGGGTCTCAGGTTCCCCGACAGCAGCCACATACTGGACCCGCGCGCGGTCTGCGAGGTCCTGGCGCGGGCAGCGGTCGAGCGCGGCACGACTCTGCATCGCGCCCGCGTGCGCTCACTCGCGCTTCGCGGTGATCAGATCGAAGTGCTCACCGACACGGGTGCCTTCACCGCACCCACGGTGATCGTCTGCGCCGGAGCGTGGTCGGCGCCGCTCCTCGCCCCGTTCGGATTGCGCGCTCCGCTTGAGGCCGTGCGCGGTTATCACGTCGAGCTTCCCGGACACGCGGCGCTGGTCGATGCGCCGATCATCTACATGGACCGCAGCATCCTGGTGACGCCGATGGCCTCGCGGCTGCGAGCGTCGAGCTACATGGAATTTTCAGGCCTCGAGGCGGCGCCGGACCCGAGAAAGCCCGCGCGGTTACGGGCAAACCTCAGGCGCCTCGGGTACCACTGCGAGGGCGAGAACTCAAGCTGGGTCGGGCCGCGTCCCATTCTTCCGGACTACCTGCCGGGGATCGGCCGAGCGCCCGGTGCCGCGAGGCTCTTCTACGCCATCGGCCATCAGCACCTGGGATTGACCCTGGCACCGGTCACGGCCGATCTGATGGTCGCCCTGGTCTCGGGCCGCGCGCCCGCCCACGACCTGACAGCCTTTGATCTTCGACGTTTCAACTGAAGTCCTCGGCCACGGCTTCCAGTAGCGTCGGGCCGGGCCGCGCCAGAGCCGCGCGCAGCGCCTCGGCCAGGGCCGCCGCTTCGTGGACACGTACGCCCGCGGCCCCGCAGGCGCCGGCGAGGGCCACGAAGTCCGGATTGCGCGCCACCACGCCGATCGGGGCGATGCCCGCAGCACGCATGTCGTCGCGAATCTGCCCGAGGGCGCCGTTATTCCACACGACCACCGGCAGGGTGAGATCGAGTTCGACCGCCGTCATCAGCTCCTGCAGCGTGAACTGCACGCCGAAGTCTCCGGCGAGCGCCACCACGGCCCGCGCCGGCTGCGCAATCTTGGCGCCGAGAGCCGCGGGCAGCGCATAGCCGAGCGCACCGTAGCCGGATGGGTGAAACCACAGCCCGGGACGCTCGGCGGCGAACGCGTAGTTCCCGAGGTACGCGATCTGGGTCATGTCGGTAAACAGCACGCCGTCGCCGGGCACGACCTCGCGCATCGCGCGCAAGGCCGCGAGACGCGCGCGTGCGTCGGAGTCAAACTGCGAATCGATCCGCGCGCGATACGCCGCGCCGGCACCCGCCGCCGTGCGCCAGCCGCGGCGCACCCGGCTCGCGCCGGCCAGCATCTCGAGGCTCGCGCCCGCATCGCCCCTGACGAGCACGTCCGCTGCAAACTGATCCGAGAGTTTCTGGTCGTCGATGTCGAGGCGCACCAGACGGCCGCTCATCGCCAGGCGCGTGGTGGTGTAAACGTCGGTTTCGGACAACTCCGTGCCCGCTGCCACCACGACGTCGGCGGCTGCCACCAGCTCCTGGGTCGGGGCATACGGCAGACTCGCGCCGAGACTGGCAGGGTGGCTCTCGGCGATCACGCCCTTGCCGGCCACGGTCGTGACGAGATAGCCGTCGACCGCTTCCACCAGCCTGCGCAGTGCGCTGCCGGCACGGCGCGCGCCGCCGCCGGCGATGATCAGCGGCCGCTGCGCTTCGGCGAGCAGCGCCTGCGCGGCCGCCAGCGCCGCGGGCTCGGCGGGTGATGTGCCGCCGCTGCGCGCAAAGCGCTCCGGGCGCAGGGTGGTGGGCTCCGCCAGCAGGTCGAGCGGGATTTCGAGGTACGCGGGCCGCGCACGCCCGGCGTGCAGCGTGGCGAATGCCGCCCGCAGGTGATCGCGCACGTCCTGCGCGCCGCGGGCGCTGCGGGCGAGGCCGGCGACCCCGGCAGCTACGGCGCGCTGATCGTCGAGCTCATGCAACACGCCCCAGCCCTTGCCGAGTGAGGCGCGCACCGGGCTGCTCGCGACGACCAGCAGCGGCACCGAATCCGAATACGCCTGCGCGACGGCGGTCAGAGCGTTGGTGACACCGGGACCGGAGATCACGAATGCCGCAGCCGCGCAGCCGCTCACCCGCGCGTAGCCGTCGGCGGCGAAGCCGGCGTTCTGCTCGTGGCGCACCAGCACGTGGCGCAAGCGCGCGAATTCCAGCCCGCGGTACAGCTCGATGTTGTGCACGCCCGGAATGCCAAACACGGTGTCGATGCCGTTGGCCGCGAGTGTCTCGACGACGTAGCGTCCGACCGTCCAGGGAGTCGCGCTCATGCGCTTGAAATGTTAACACCGCACACGCACAGTACGAACGTGAAATTCTCGGCCCTCGTGAAGCGCATCAGCGGCGCTGGCGCCGATGCCTGGCTCACGCATTACCAGGCGGTCGCGGCGCGCGAGCGCGGCGAGGACGTGATCGTGCTGAGCGTGGGCGATCCGGATCTCGACACGCCGGCGCCCATCATCGAACGTGCGGTCGCGCAGCTGCGCGGCGGCGATACGCATTACGTGTCCGCGGCCGGGCGCCCGGCCCTGCGGCAGGCAATCGCCCGCGCGCACGCGGCGCGCTGCGCTCAGCCGGTCGGTGCGGATAACGTGGTGTACTTCGCCGGCGCTCAGAACGCGCTGTTCGTGGCTTCCATGTGCCTCGCGGGACCCGGGGACGAAGTCGTGACCTTCGAGCCGCTGTACCCGACTTACCCCGCCACCATCGAGGTGTCGGGAGCGCGCCTGGTGCGCGTCCCCGCCGCTGCCGGCTGGCGTCCGGATCTGGCCGCGCTCGCCTCGCTCATCACGACCCGCACCCGCGCGATCTTCTGGGCGACACCGAACAATCCCAGCGGCGTGGTGTTGAACGATGCGGAGTTGAGCGTGATCGCGGAGCTGGCGCGCCGGCACGACCTGTGGCTGGTCTCGGACGAGGTGTATGCGGGACTGGCGCCGGGTGGACGCGTACCGAGTCTTGCGGCCCGCCTGCCCGAGCGCGTCGTGACGGTCGGGAGCCTGTCGAAGTCGCACTCCATGACCGGCTGGCGCGCAGGGTGGCTGGTGGGGCCCCGGGAACTGGCAGTCCATGCCGAACAGCTGGCGATGTGCATGCTGTTTGGCCTGCCGGGTTTCATCCAGGAAGCGGCGATCACTGCGCTCACGCTCGCAACGGAAGCCGAACAGCGCATCCGCGGGTTGTGCGCGGCGCGCCAGGAGCGCTTCGCTGCAGGTATCCGCGACCTCCCGCTTTTGCGCGCGATGGCGCCCGAAGCCGGCATGTTCATGCTGATCGACGTGAGCGGCACGGGGCTTTCGGGCGACGAATTCATGCGCCGCCTGTACGCCTCACAGCGCGTCGCGGTGATGGATGGCGCGGCGTTCGGGCGCTCGAGCGCCGGCTGCGTGCGCGTGTGCTTCGCCGCCGACGAGGCGACGCTCGACGCAGCCTGCACACGGCTGCGGCGATTCTGCGAGGACTTGCCGCACCGCGGCAGGTGAGCCCGCCGGCCGGTTATGCGCTCTGGGGCGGTATGGTCCCGCCGGGCGTCAGCTTGTCGATCGCCGCCGGCAGCACCTGCGCGAGCTTCTGGCTCAGATCCTGTGGACTCAAGCCCGCCTTCGCCGCCAGCTGGCCTAGCGTGCCGCTGGGGCCGAACACCTTGCTGATCTGATCCGCAGAGATCGGCTGGTTAGGGCCGTTGGAGATCCAGGAGCGCGCCACCCCTCCGAGCCCCTGTTGCTCGAGCTGCGCTACCACCCCCTGTACGCCGCCATGCTGCTGAATAAATGAATTTACCGCCGTGGCCATTTCCGCTCCGACGATGCCGCCCAACAATCCATCCAGCAGTCCCATGATTGCCTCCTTCAGTCGCGCTCGCGGTTTGACGAGGCGGCAATTCTGCTGCAAGTCTCATGGCGAGCTCAAGGGCTTCGGTGGCAGCGGTGCGCGGCGCGCCTGTTTATTATATTATTACGGCGACATTAAAAACCGGCTGCCAGGAGTGCGGGCGCGAGCATGAGACAGGTTAGAACGCTGGGTCTTCTGGGTACCGGAGTGATCGGCGGTGGCTGGGCTGCCCGCGCGCTGCATTTCGGCATCGACGTCGTGGCCGCAGACCTCAAGCCTGAAATGCAGGAATGGATCCGCGGCGCGGTCGCCAACGCCGAAGGGGCGCTGGCGCGGCTCACGCTGGCGCCGCTGCCGCCGAAGGGGAAGCTGTCATTCACCACCGACCTGCACGCCATGGCACGGCAGGCGGATTTCATCCAGGAGAACATCCCCGAGCAGCTCGAGCTGAAGCAGCGGGTGCTCGCCGATGTCAGCCATCATGCGCCGGCCGATGTCGTGATCGCCTCCAGCACCTCCGGCCTCATGCCCTCGGATCTGCAGCGCGGCATGGTGGCACCGGAGCGCTTCCTGGTCGCGCATCCTTTCAATCCCGTGTACCTGTTGCCGCTGGTGGAGCTGGTCGGCGGCCAACAGACCTCCGTCGCCGCGCTGGACGCCGCCGGCGGCTTCTTTACCTACATCGGCATGCATGCGCTCCGGGTGCGCCGTGAGGTGCCGGGACATCTGACCGACCGGCTGCAGGAAGCATTGTGGCGCGAGATCCTGCACATGGTGAACGAGGATGTGGCCACCACCGGGGAGCTCGACGACTCCATCGTATACGGGCCGGGCCTGCGCTGGGCGGCCATGGGCACCAACCTGATCTATCACCTCGCCGGCGGTGAACCCGGCATGCGCCATATGCTCAGACAGTTCGGACCGTGCCTGAAATGGCCGTGGACGAAACTCGAGGCACCGGAGCTGACCGAGGCGCTGATCGACAAGATGGTTGCGGGCACGCAGGCGCAGGCCGCCGGCCGTTCGATCCGCGAGCTGGAGCGATTGCGGGATGACTACCTGGTCGCGATCCAGCAGGTGCTCAAGCCATACAACATCGGCGCAGGGGCCACCTTGCGCGCGCTCGAGGAGCGTCTGTACGAAGCCGCGGCTGCCGGCGCACGCGAGCGCCTCACCGACGCCGACCAGCCGCTGCGACTGGTGGAGACGTACGTGCGGCCGGAGTGGATCGACTACAACGGTCACATGACCGATTCGCGCTACCTGCAGGTGTTCGGCGATGCGACCGACGCGCTCTTCAGGTACGCCGGCGTCGACGATGCCTACCGCAGATCCGGGCGGGCGATGTACACGGTCGAAACACACGTCAGCCACCGGGCGCAGGCGCGCGCGCTCGAACCACTGTACGTGACAACGCGGGTGCTGGAGGTCGATGACAAGCGCGTACGGTTGTTTCACAGCCTGCATCGCCGCCGCGATGAGGCGCTCGTTGCCACCGCGGAGCAGCTGTACCTGCACGTAAATACCCCGCCCGGGAAGGCCTCGCCGATGGACGCGGCGGTACGCGCGCAGCTCGCGGACCTGCAGGCCGCGCACAGGAGGGGCCATGCCCAAGATCGTGGACCATGAGCAGCGCCGCGACCAGATCGCGCTGGTCGCCTGCCGCGTCGTGGCGGAGTACGGTTTCGAGCAGGCGACGATCGTGCGCATCGCGCGCGAGGCGGGCTATACGACCGGCATGGTGGCGCACTACTTCGACAGCAAGCAGGACATCATCATCGCCGCGCTGCGGCTGATCCTGCGCCGGGTCGAGGAACGCCTGACACGCAGCGGCGCCGGTGGGCAGCCGGATCTGCTTACGCTGCTGACCGAGGCGCTGCCGCTCGATGAGACGCGCTACACCGAATGCGCATTCTGGATCGCGTTCTGGGGGCAGGTGCCGGCCGACAGGCGCCTGAAACGCATCAACGCCGGATTGCATCGCGAGTATCTGCGGCTGTTCGAGCGCTGTCTGGCGCGTGGCTGGCGGGCATGGCCGCGCTGGCCGGCAGCCACCCAGGAACAGGTGCTGCGCTCGGTGGTGACCTTTATCAACGGTGTGACCGCGAGCACCGTGGCGAGCCGCCACGAGTGGCCCGCCGCCGGCCAGATCGCGCAGCTGCGGCTGCAGCTGCAGCTGCTGCACGCCTGGGCGATGGGCGCCGCGCGCGCGGCGTCGTTCAGCAGGAGCCGCTAGGAGGATCCGATGGACTTTGCGCTCACTGAAGAACAGCAACTGATCGTCAGGACCACGCGCGAATTCGTCCGCCGCGAGCTCGTGCCCCACGAGCGCGAGATCGAGGAGAGCGGCAAGCTGCGTGAGGAGCTGCGGCGCGAGCTGCAGGCCAGGGCGATTGCCGCCGGCCTGTATGCCGCCAACATGCCTATCGAGGTCGGTGGCGCGGGACTCGATGCGGTGAGCTGGGTGCTGTACGAGAAGGAGCTCGGGCACACCGGTTACGCGCTGCATTACGCCTGCGTCGCGCGCCCCTCGAACATCCTGCTCGCCTGCCAGGGAGAACAGCGCGAGCGCTACCTGCTGCCGGCGGTGCGCGGCGAACGTACCGAGTGCCTGGCGATGAGCGAGCCGCAGGCGGGCTCGGACCTGCGCGGCATGAAGACCACGGCGCTGCCGCAGGGGGGCGACTTCATCATCAACGGCACCAAGCACTTCATCAGTCACGCCGACCATGCCGACTTCGTGATTCTGTTTGCCGCCAGCGGCGAGGAGGCTTCCGCGCGCGGCAAGCGTAAACTCATCACCGCGTTCCTGGTTGACACCGGCACGCCCGGTTTCGAGGTCCGGCCCGGGTACCAGAACGTCTCACATCGCGGCTACACCAACAGCATCCTGCAGTTTACCGACTGTCGGCTGCCGCAGTCGGCGGTGCTCGGGGAACTGCACCGGGGATTCGAAGTGGCCAACACCTGGCTCGGAGCAACGCGCCTGCAAGTGGCGGCCAACTGCCTTGGGCGCGCCGACCGGGCGCTCGAGTGCGCCAAGCAGTGGGCGGTCGATCGCGTGCAGTTCGGACAGCAGATCGGCAAGTTCCAGGGCGTGTCCTTCAA
>Ga0210394_10002561_pt1 | contig 24681 bp, 27 predicted proteins | sample IncBWC12MmetaG_FD_160121 | JGI IMG/M metagenome (GOLD analysis project Ga0210394, IMG submission 160121) | Forest soil microbial communities from Barre Woods Harvard Forest LTER site, Petersham, Massachusetts, United States - Inc-BW-C-12-M | ecosystem: Environmental > Terrestrial > Soil >... | reverse complement strand
GCCGTGGTCTGCTCGAGAGTCGCCGAGGCGAGCTGCTCTGCCACCTCCGAGAGCTTGGTGGCGGATTCGGTGACCTCTCCCTGCAGACGCGAAAGCACCAGGTTCAGGCGCTGAAGCATGCCGTTGAAAGAGGCGCCCAGAAGGTGCATCTCCCGACCGCCAGAAAGACTCACGCGCACGCTGAGGTCGCCGGCTTCCGCCCGCTCGGCAACCCTGGCGAGCGTCGTGATCGGCCGGATGGTGAACCGCGCCAGGATGATCGCGAACCCAACAATGAGCAGGGCCCCGACGATCATGATCGCGATCGTCAGACGAGCCAAGGAGTATGCCGAGGAGAGGGCCACGGCGGTGTCGGTGGAAGCGATGACCACCAGGTCGAGGTTCGACGCGGCACCGTAACCCGCGAAAACACCGTGGTTTCGGTAGTCATTTATCTGGGTCGAGCCTGGACCGGTCCTGAGGGCTTTGTCGACGAGCCCGCTCTCCGCTTTGACGCTGAGGGATCCCAGACCGGCGAGGCCGGCGTCGCTTGTCAGCGGACGCCAATCCGTGCTGAACACAAGAAGGCCGGCGCTGTTCACGACATGAATCTCCTGGCCGGGAGTCGTGGGCCCCAGCAGCGGGCTCAGCTCGGTGATGTTCAGGTCGCCTGCAACCACGCCTTGTGAGACGCCGTCTCCACCGACAATCGGGGCGCTGATGATCCAGTCCAGGCCTACTTTTCCTTTGTCGATTGGGAGCAGCGTTGGGCTATAGAGCATCTCTCCGAACCCGACGGCGGAGCCGAGGCCCGGGAGGTCGGGGTCCGGAGCGGTCGCTGCGATCACGGCTCCGCGCGAATCCAGCGTTTCAATCGCGTCAAAAGTAGGGTTGACGGCGGTCTTCAGAGGGGTGCCATTCGGTCCTGGACTTCCGACCGGGACGATGGATTCCCGCGCCAGTTGCGCGAGGTATGAGGCGGGCTCTGTGACCCACTCGGCGATCCTGCCAGCGGCCTCCGTGGCGCTCGATTCGGCCCGTCCGTTGGCGAGATCCGTGCTGGACTGCAGCTCCTGGGCGAACATCAAAGAGGCGAGGATGACCATCGCCGGCAACGAGATCAGCAGGGAGCTCGCCAGCACCCGGGTGAAGAAAGTGTCCAGCGCCAGCCTGCGTGGCCGGCGGGCGCGGGCCGGTCGAGCGGGAGCCTTCAACACGCCAATCGGGATCAGCGGAGCGAGTGAGGGTTGGTCCTCCTTTGGTTTTGGAGCGATCCTCCTAAGCTCCATGGTCGTCCTCGATCAGGCCCTCCCAGCCCGAGCCGGCGAGGTCGGCGGCAAGTGCGCCCTGGCGGGCGGCGGCGGCGGCGATCTCCTGGGCGGTCACGGCGACCGAACGGCTGCCTTCGGCGATGTGCTCGATGGCGAGCACGACCTGCTCGGTGGAGGTGCGCTGCTGCTGGGTGGCGACCTGCACCTGGCCGCTCACCTCGGCCATGGCCTGCATCATCTTCAGGCCGCGCTCCATCTGCTTGACGCCCTTCTCCAGAGCCATCACGGTCTCGCTGCTCTGGGCTTGCGCGCCTTCGACGAGCTTGGCGATCTGGGCGGCCGCCGCCTTCGAGCGCTCGGCGAGCCGGCGCACCTCGTCGGCCACCACCGCAAAACCGCGGCCCGCGTCGCCAGCGCGCGCGGCTTCGATCGCCGCGTTGAGGGCGAGCAGGTTGGTCTGGTCGGCGATGTCGTTGATCAGTTCGAGGATGCCCTCGATCTCGTTGACGCGGCCGGCCAGGGCGAGGGTGCGGTCGCCGGAGGCCTTGAGGTCGGTCTGGGCCAGCTCCAGGTTGGTCTGCGCCTCGCCAGCCTGCATGGCGACCCGGTCGACGGTGTCGGCAATCGCCGCCGAGGTGCGCGCGACCTCCTCCATGCTGGCCGAGGTCGCGGTGGCCGCCGTGGTCTGCTCGAGAGTCGCCGAGGCGAGCTGCTCGGCCACCTCCGAGAGCTTGGTGGCGGATTCGGTGACCTCGCCCCGTAGGCGCAGTAGGACGCCGCTGAGTCGGTCGACCATGGCGTTGAAGCTGTCTCCGAGCTGCCGGACCTCGGCGCCACCGCCCAGCTTCACCCGCGCGGTCAGATCTCCCGCCTCGACCCGCGCGGCTGCACGAGACAGGGTGACGATCGGCTTGGTCGTGAAGATGGCGAGCAAGATCGCGAAGCCGATCAGCAGGAGCGTGGCCAGGGCCTGCAGCAGCGACGTGCGGAGCTCCTGCTGCTGAACCGGGCTGAGGGCGGTGGAAGTATCAACCGATGCGACGACCACCCAGGCGAGCTCCGGAATCGGTTCATAGCCGGCGAGGACCTGGTGGTTTCGGTAGTCCACGGTCTCTGACGCGCCGGCGCCCACCGCAGTCGCCTGGTCGTAGAGAGCGCCTTCGCCCGGTGTTCTCAGGGAGCCCTTGGCAAGCGCGGCGGCGTCGTCGGCGAGTCCGCCCCACGCCGAGCTGTAAACGACCAGGTGGTCAGAATCCAGGATGTGTGTCTCGTGGTCCTGACCGATGACTGTGTCCCCGCCGTAGGGATTGAGCAGCTGCTCCAGTGAGTTTGGGTTGAGGTCGGCGGTCACCACGCCTTGCGGACGCTCGTCCGCACCCAGGATCGGCGCCGTGATAATCCAGGCGATGCCGTTCCCGCCGATGCGCATCGGGCCGAGCGTTGCGACGCTCAGGCTGTTGGCGAAGGTCGCTCCGGTCGGTGTGGGCGAATTCGAGATGCCTTTCGGCGATGACGCGACCACGTTTGCGTTCGCATCGAAAATCTGAACGGATTCGAATTCCGGATGCGACGGCATGGCTGCCAGCAGGTTGGTCTCGACGCCAGGCGTGTTGACAAGTCCGACCTGGGCGAACGCCAGGATTCGGAGCTCGGCCTGCCGCTCAGAAACCCAGTCGGTGATCCGCACGGCCGCGCTTTCCGCGGTCGCCTCCGCGCGCGCCTTAGTCTGGTCGATGCTGGTCTGCGCGCTCCAGTTGGCCATCACGAAGCCGAGGGTGACCGATAGGGGGATGGACACCAGCAGGATTCCCGCGACGACCCGAAGCGTGTAGCTCTGCAGTGGTCTCCAGGCGCGCCAGCCGCTCGGCGCGCCAATCGCCCCCGACGGGGCAGTCAACACCCGAAGCGCCGGCGCGCGGGCGAGAGGTAGGGGGCTAGGCGGCGGTCCCCTCCGCAGCTGCATGCGCTTTTATTACGCGGGAGGGCCTGATTTGTCGCCATGGGTGAGCACGGCGCGTCACCCCTCTAAGAGGATGGCTTGAGGGACTTCAAGAGTTGGCGGACTTTATGAGATCAGGACGCCGAAAGGTCGCCGCACGAGTCGCTTGGCGCGTAGCCCGCCTCTGTGAAATCGGGTCCGTGGTGGACGTTGACGTACCAACCCGACGCCGGAACGAGATACGCGGCCGGCACGACGGTCGTGGCGGTGGCGGCTCCCGACGCGTCGGCCACGACCTGTACCAGGGCGTAGGCGATGCCCCCCGGTTGACCACAGCTACCGGCGTGCACGTGCGACACGTGGCTCGAGTTGGGAGCGAAGCCGGTCAGCTTGATCGTGACAGTGAAGGAATCGGTTCCCTTGACGATATTGCCCGAGCCAGACACCCCGCTTCCGTTTTGAGCTGCCATCGTGAAGTTGATAGCCGGGGTGGGCGGCGCCGCGGTGGCCGCGGCGCCCCCGCAAGCGGAGGCGACGAGGAGGCCGACCATGGCTAGGAACGAGCGCCTCGGGAATCGACCGGGGTGGGTCACCCTCCTTTATTACATCCAGCGGGTATTCCATGTCGCCATGGTTCAACCCGGTACCCAACCCCTGAGATAAGAGGGTCGCGAACGGCCTGCTACAGCTCGATCAGTCCCTTGCGGGCCGCGGCGATGACTGCCTGCAGCTTGGAGTGAACCTGCAGCTTTTCGATGACGTGGCGGACGTGCCACTCGACGGTGTGAGGGGCGATTCCGAGCCGGCGCGACATGGATGTGGTGTCAAGACCTTCCGCGAGCAGGTGCAGGACGTCGAGTTCGCGGGGCGTGAACTCTGCCAGGAGCTGCTCGCGCTCCCGCTTCCTGGTCACGACGGCTCTCTGCCGTGCGATCGCACGGGCGAACAGCTCGACGGGGATCAGCACCTCGCCAGTCGACGCCCGGCGTACCGCTTCGATGATTTGGTCGGCGGTGGCGTCCTTGGTCAGATAGGCCGTCGCGCCGGCGTCGATTGCGTCCAGAAGCGCCGTCTCGGATTCGTCTGCGCTGTGAAAGACGATGGCGGCGTCCGCGTGGGCGAGCTTGATGGTCCGCGCAGCTGCCGGCCCGGCTACGTCGGGCAGCCGGAAATCCATCAACACGACGTCGGGTCTGTGCAGGGCCGCCGCTTCGACCGCGTCGGCTCCGGAGCTGGAGACGCCCGCCACGGCAAGGTCGGGCTGGCCCTCGAGCACCCGGGCGATCGCCGATGCCAGCAGAGGATGATCCTGAACGATCAGGACCTGGACCCGGCGGGCGGCTGGCTCCCCGACGGAGGAGGTTTCGGGATTGCGCACCCTGCTATCCCCTGTCTACTGGGCCAGGCAACACTGAATCTGAGAGCATGTTTCGCATAAGTGTGTCGCCACTGTAAAGCGAATGTTTATTCAACGGGCGCTTTTGAACGCATCTGGCCTGTGGCGGCGACCGGCGGACGGGCACCCCTTGAGGTTAAGCAGCGAGGGTGAAAGCCTCCTGAAGGACACCAGTTTCCCTGTTTTGGCCGCGCGGAGCCCCAAGTAAAACGAGAGGCCCGATACCCCCAGGGCTCTTTTATTCTTGGGCGAACCATGGACCCCGACCCGCTCGATGTCTACTTCGATTTACCGGGCGTCGCCTCGGTGAGATGGGACGACGACGGTCAGCTCGTCGTTGTGGAATGGCAAGGGTGGGCGAACGCGGCCGAGTTCGCGGCCCTGCTCGAAGCCGAGATCGAGGCATTGAGAAAGCACCATGGGACGCGCATGCTCGCCGACTGCCGGCAGCAGAAAGGCCTGAGCGCGGCGGACCAGGATCGAGCCAACGAAAACTGGCTCCCAAGGGCTCTTGTCGCCGGTCTGAGGCGTTTCGCCGTGGTGCTTCCGTCCAGCGGCCTCGCGGCAGCGAACCTCAAAGAGAGGCTTGGCAAGGTTCGCCCCGGGGCGCTCGAGCTGGCCTATTTCGCCAGTCCCGAAGAAGCTCGCGACTGGTTGGGAAGCTGAACGTGGGTGGGGGAGATCAAGCAGCGAGAGTGAAATCGACCGGAAAGGTGTCTCGCCGCCGGGGCTCTCTGATTCTTGCCCGAACGCATGGATCCGGCTTCGCACGATGTGTACTTCGATGCGCCGGGCGTCGCTTCGGTCCGGTGGGACCAGGACGGGCAGCTCGTCCTGGTGGAGTGGCAAGGGTGGGCGAATGCAGCCGAGTTTGCTGAGCTGCTCGAGGCTGAGATCGTGGCGCTCAAGAAACACCACTGCACGCGGATCCTCGCGGACTGCCGGCGCCAGAAGGTCCTGAACCCCAAAGACCAGGACCGAGCCAACCGAGAGTGGGTTCCCCGGGCTTTGGCGGCTGGCTTGAAATGTTTCGCGGTGGTTGTCCCGTCGAGCGTGCTCCGTCGGAGCAGGCGAAGAGGTCCATCGACGCGTCGTTGCAGGGCCGGACCCGGCGCCCCAGCAAAGCCGCCTACGCCAAAGCGCTCAAGCTGGCGCGCGAGGCGATCGAGGAGCTGAGCCTGGTCGCGCGCCGCGCGCGGCAGTCACCCTCCCGCTAGCTCGCCCCGAACCCGCGCCGCCGCGTTCGCGAGCGCGGACAGCTTTCCGAACGCCTTCTTGCGCGGCAGGTACTTCATTCCGCAGTCGGGGGCGAGGATCAGCTTGTCGGCGGCGACGAACTGGAGGGCCGTCCGGATCCTACCCGCGATCTCCTCCTCGTCTTCGACGGGGCTCTCGTCGGCCAGGTTGATGACACCGACGATGAGGGTCTTGTTGCCCAGCGACCTCAGCACGGACAGGTCGACGTTCTGCTGCGCCGATTCGAGTGAGATCTGCTGCGCGGAAACGTCCGCCAGTTGCTCGAGGAACGGATAGCCGTTCGGCCTTGAATGAACAATGTGCGCGTAGCCGAAGCATGTGTGCAGAGCTGTCGTGCCGGCGATTCCTTCGAGCGCGCGGTTGATCGCCTTGATCGCGAAGCGTCCGGCTTTCTCGGCTCGCGCTTGCAAATACGGTTCGTCAAGTTGCACCACGTCGGCTCCGGCGGCGAACAGGTCACGTACCTCACCGTTGACTGCCTCGGCGAGCGCCATCGCGAACGCCTCTTCGTCGTAGTAGTGGTCATCCTGCGCCTGTTGGGACATCGTGAACGGGCCCGGCAGCGTTGCCTTGATGCGGTGGTCGGTGTTCGCTCGCAAGAACTTCACATCGCGTACCTCGACCGGGCGGATGCGGCGGATGGGGCCGACCACGCGCGGTACGGGATTCGGGTGGCCGGTGCGGTCCAGCGCGGTGCCCGGATTGTCGAGGTCCATCCCTTCGAGCGCGGTAGCAAAGCGGTTCGAGTAGCTCTCACGCCGCACCTCGCCGTCGGTGATGATGTCGATGCCCGCGCGCTCCATGTCGCGGATCGCGACGACAGTGGCGTCGTCTTGCGCCTGCTCCAGGACCGCTATCGGCACACGCCAGATTTCGAGGGCCCGAGTGCGGGGCGGCAGCCGGCTGCCCAGCATGGCGCGGTCGACGAGCCACTCCGGCTGCGGGTAGCTCCCGACCACGGTTGTCGGCAGTAGATCTGTCATCACCGAAGGGTATATGTCCCACTAACTCAGAGGCTGTGCGGTGGGCTCGCCAGGACCCCGTTTCGCGCATCATGTGTCCGGCATGGAGTCGAAAGGCAACCGGCTCAGCGGCGACGCTTGCGACCGCGACTGGATTTGGGAGCGGGAGATCGAGACCGCGAGCGCCGAGGATTCCTTCCGGCTGGCCGCAGGCGCGTGGGAGCGGCAGTTTCGCCGGCTGAGGGAGTCCTCTCCTTTCTATGCGCGGAAGTTTCGCGAGGCAGGCCTTGGTTCTTCGTTCGTCGGGCTCGCGGACCTGCAGAACCTCCCATTGACGGGCAAGCACGAGTTCAAAACCGCTCTCGAGGAGGACCCTCCGTTCGGCAACAACCTGTGCGTCGAGCCGAATCTCGTGAAGCGCGTCTATCAGACCAGCGGAACCACGGGCTCCCCAAACATCCTCGCGCTGACGCGGGCTGACATGGAGACCTGGACTGTGATGGGTACCCGCACCTACTACGCCACCGGCATCCACGAGCACAGCAGCGTCCTGAGCACGTTCGGAGCCGGGCCGTTCGTCGCAGGCCACACGCACTTTGCGCTCTTGCGAATCGGCTCGCGGACCATTCCAGTCGCGCCCGGCGACACGGAGCGGGTGCTGTTCTCGCTTCGTGCAGGTATCGCCGACACGCTGCTGGCTACCGCGTCTTTCGCCCAGTATCTCGCCAACCGCCTGGAGAAGACGGACGAGCAGCCGAGCCAAATCCCGCTGACCCACATCGTCACCGGCGGAGAGCCGGGCGGCGGCATCCCCGCGATCCGCGACCACATCGAGAAGGTGCTCGGGGTCACTGTCACGGAGGTCATGGGCATCGGAGACGTCGCCCCATCGCTTTTCGGCGAATGCCCGCACCAGCAGGGGATGCACTTCTGCGGGATGGGCCACGTCTGGCCGGAGCTGATCGAGCCCGAGACGCTCGAGCCGATGGAGATCGAGACCGGCGCGGTTGGTGAGCTCGTCTACACGGCCCTGACGCGCGAGGCCATGCCGGTGGTGCGGTTCCGCGGCGCGGACATCGTGCGGATCGAAGGAACCTCATGCGCCTGCGAGCGCACGACTTTCCGGATGCGCGTCCTCGGGCGTCGCGACGACATGTTCATCGTGCGAGGAGTGAACGTCTACCCGGCCGCGATCCTCTCGGTCGTCGGTGATTACCGGCCGCGGGTCACCGGGCGGGCGCGAGTCGTTCGCCAAGCCGGGGAGGTGAGCGTCACGCCGCCGGTTCCGATCGAGGTCGAGGTCCCAGACGGGCGCGAATCCGATCCCAAGCTGGTGGACGAGCTGACCGAAGCGATCCACACCAAGCTGGTGTTCCGAAGCCAGGTGACGCTGGTGCCGGAGACTGAATTTGGTGAAGCCGGCTACAAGACCAAGCTGACTGTCAGCCGCTCATGACCAAAAAGCTGAAGTCCGAATTGGGCTGGAGCACCGCCGATCGGATCGTCGTGCGCGGGCGCGACCTGGTCCAGGACCTGATCGGTGAGGTTTCGCTTGGCGACGTGGCCTTCCTCGAGTTGAAGGGCCGCCTTCCGACCAGACAGGAGTCGATCGTGTTCAACGCCATCGTCGTGACGCTGGTCGAACACGGGATGACGCCCAGCGCGATCGCCGCGCGACTGACATATTTCGGCGCACCCGAATCTCTCCAGGGTGCGGTGGCGGCGGGACTGTTGGGGATGGGCGACCGGTTCGGAGGCTCCGCAGAAGATGCGGCCCGGATGCTGCAGGCGGCCCTGGAAGGAGCCGATCCGGACGTGGACTTGAAGGCCATGGCGAGCAGTATCGTGAGCGATCACAAGGCGAGCAAGCAGCCGGTCGCCGGCCTCGGGCATCCGATTCACAAGCCGGTGGACCCGCGCACCGCAAAGCTCTTCGAGGTGGCTGCCGCGAACGGGCTGTCCGGCCGGTACGTGGAGCTGATGCAGCTCGTCGGCGAAGAGGCGACGCGTGTCTTGGCCCGCGAGCTGCCGGTCAACGCGACGGGCGCCATCGGCGCCATCGCGAGCGAGCTCGGAATCTCGTGGCGAGTGTGTCGCGGCCTGGCCGTGATGGCCCGCGCCATCGGCCTCGTGGCGCACATCCAGGAGGAGATCGAGGAGCCGCTGGCGGCGGAAATCTGGTCGCGGATCGAGGGCGAATCCTCGAGCCACAATCGTCCGGGTACGGACTAAACTCAAACTCCAGTGCCCGCAAGTCTGCCCGGCATCCACCACGTCACCTCGATCACCGGCGACGTGCAGAAATGCGTCAACTTCTACGTCACCGTGCTCGGGCTGCGTTTCGTCAAGAAGAGCATCAACCAGGACGTGCCCGACACCTACCACATCTACTTCGGAGACGAGGTGGGCTCACCTGGAACCGCCATGACTTTCTTCGGCTGGCCCGCGTGGCCCGAGCGCCGGGCCGGAAGCGGCCAGGTCACAACGGTTTCATTCGCGGTGCCGCGGGACTCCCTGGACTTCTGGGCCGGCCGCCTGCACACCCTTGGTGTGGATTCAAGCCGGACCAGCCGGCTCGGCGCCGACGCACTCGTCCTGGCGGATGCCGACGGCATCGAGCTCCAGCTGATCGGCGAGGTGTCTCCAAATTTCCGGTGGGTGCCTTGGCCGGACAGCCCGGTGGATCGCGACCACGCGATTCGCGGCTTTCACTCCGTGACCATGACCGTGGCGGATGCCACCGCGACGATTGACCTCCTGGTCAATACGATGGGCTTTCGGAAGTCCGGTCACGAAGGGCGCCGCACGCGGTTCGAGACTGGCGAGGGCGGGCAAGGCTCGATCCTCGACGTGGTCGAATCGCCCGAAGGACCGGAAGGCGAGGAGTCGATCGGCACGGTGCACCACGTCGCCTGGCGCGCTTCTGACGCAGCCCATCAGGCCGAATGGCGAGAGGCGCTGGTCAAGCAGGGGCGCAACGTCACGCCGGTGATCGAGCGGTACTACTTCAAGTCCATCTACTTCCGAGAGCCCGGCGGAATTCTTTTCGAAATCGCAACCGACGGACCGGGATTCACGGTTGACGAGACCGTCGAGTCACTGGGCTCGACGCTGAGCCTGCCACCGTGGTTCGACGTCCGGCGCGACGTCCTGGACGAAACCCTACCGCCCATCGTCGTACCGACCACGGCGACGACAGGCGCGGGTCACTGATGCGAAGCATTCCGAGCGTGGTCGCAATTTCGCCTCTGGGAGGGGAATGAATCTGATGAGCACAGCAGTCATCGCGCCTGTCAACCCGATGTCGGCCGAAGGCAAGGACACGGTCATGAGCGTCATGCGACGGGACCGTGCGAACTTCATTCGCCTTGTCTCCGACCCGAAGAACTGGAATGTTCAGACTCGCTGCACCGAATGGGAAACTCGTGACCTCGTAGGTCACATGATCGACGTCATCGAGGGTTACTTCAAGAACTTCGACGCGGCACGGAACGGCGGCGAAACCCACGCGCTAGGCCTTCCCGTGATGGCCGAGACTTTGAACGACCACGCCAAAGACTTCCGCAAGCTGTCACGCGAAGAGGCGATCGCACGTTTCAAAAAAGACGCTGAGAAGTTCGATGGGATGCTCGAGGCCCTGACCCCGGACGAGTGGACCGGGATGATGGTCAACCATCCCTATTCCGGCCCGGTCCCGGCCGGTTTCTACGGGACGTTCCAGATCATGGACTACGGCGTACACCCGTATGACATCGAGTACGGGCTCGGCGACAAGCTCGCGACGATCGACGAGGCGACGGCCGGGCTGATCCTGCCTTTCGCCTTCATCTTCTGGCAGTACCAGGTCGACCAGAAGGCAGCCGCCGGAGCCGATTTCAATTACGGGATCGACGTAGCGGGTCCGTGGGGCGGCAAGTGGCGCATCACGGTCAAGGACGGCAAGTGGTCGCCCGAGCCCGAGAAGGGCAATTTCGAAGGCGCCGATGCCTTGTTCACGTTCGACTCTCCGCAGGACCTGGTGCTGACGTTCTTCGGCCGTTACCCGGGCGGCTCGGCGACCGGCGACCCCGAGGTGATCCACAAGGTCCGCCACCTCCACTTCTCCATCTGATTAGAAGCACTCTCTGGGCGGCGGATCTGGGCGTTCCGGGTCCGCCTCCCTCCCCGCTCGCCGGGGAGGTGGCGCGATTTGTTGCGGCAGTCGACGTACGAGAGGTCGATTCATCCATTGCGTCTTTGGTCGCCACCGCGATGGGCCCGGATGGCGATCTCGTCTCAGCCCGGATGGCGCGAGGCTGCCGGTGCTTTGGCGCCTGGCTCGGAGACGAGCTCGCGGGGTACGGATGGTTGTCGACGAAGCCCGAATGGATCGGAGAGCTCGAGCTGACCATCACGCCCCGCGCGGGCGAGGGCTACATCTGGAACTGCTTCACGCTCGAGCAGTTTCGTCGGCGCGGGGTGTTACGCGCGCTGCTCGCGGGGATCACGGAGCGCTCCCATGACGAACGTCTGAGCCGACTGTGGATCGGCAGCGTGGCCATCCCGGCGGAGAGGGCGTTCGGACCGTCGGGCTTCACGCCTGTCCTGCACTTCGCCAGCGAGCTGATCGCGGGCTACCGCTGGCTGCAGGTCCAGTCCGCGCCTGGAGCTGGCCCCACGCTGGCGGAGGCCGCTCATCAAAGGGTCGGCGTCCCTTCAGGTAGGTTCTTGCGTCTCTCGCGTCAGAGGAGACACTGATCGCAGTGCAGATAGCCGCGGCCGTGATGGTCACGATCGTGGCCGGCATTCACGTCTACATCCTGGTGCTCGAGATGTTCCTGTGGCGCACACCTTTTGGGCGGCGGGCGTTCGGGACGACACAGGAGGCCGCGGATTCGTCGGCAGTGCTGGCGGCCAACCAGGGCCTCTACAACGGATTCCTCGCGGCTGGATTGTTATGGGGCCTGGTTGGTTATGGAGTTGTCGCCGGTCGCCCGATCATGACTTTTTTCCTGGCGTGCGTCATCGTCGCGGGCCTGTACGGAGGAGCGACAGTAAATCGACGCATTGTGCTGGTTCAGTCCCTCCCAGCCGCCGTAGCCCTTGCGCTCGTCTGGCTCGCCTGAACCAGAGAAGGCAGATCTTCGCGAACGACGGGGAATGGGGGTGCCCACAGCTGTAATTCGCGACGCTGCAGCCTGCTAACGCTCAAAGGGCCGCCAGATAGATCTCCAGCAGATCATCGGCAGGATATTTGCCCGCCAGCTCGCCCGCCGCTGTGCGCAGCTCCGGCTCGCCGATGCCGTACTCGGCGATGTGCTGCGGCAGCCCCAGCGACTCGATCAATCCCTGAACTCGCCCAGCCGGATCGGGTCCGGTCGCCACGCTCAGAAGCGCGACTCGCTCCGGCATGCGGCCCGCGAGGAATCGGATGACATGCGGCAGTAGCAAGCATGAGGTGACGCCATGCGGGATGTTGTATCGGGCGCCGATCTGCTTTCCCATCATGTGGCCCAGACCGCCCGCGGACTGTGCCGGCAGCGTGAAGGAGAACCAGGCAGCGAGCTGGTTCTCGGTCCGCGCGCTGATGTCCGAGGGGTCTGCCTTTGCCCTGGGCAGTGATTCGAAGAGACGGCGGACCGCTTCCAGCGCCATCACGTCAGAGAACGGATGCCACCCGTCGGCGAGGAACCCTTCCACCGCGTGGTCGAGTGCCCGGATGCCGGTCGACAGCCACAGGGGCATCGGCGTGGCCAGCGTGAGCTGAGCGTCGTAGATCACGGCGTCCGGTAGAAGACGTGGGTCCCGCATGCCGGCCTTGTTTCCAGCGTCGTCGGTGTAACCGGCGCCGGCCGCGAGCTCGGCAGCCGAAAGCGTGGTCGGGACCGCGACGTGGGGGAGTCCCCGCGCGGCGCGGACGGTGAGGTCGGCCAGCTTGACCGCGAGCATCTTGGCGGTGTCGATCGGGCTGCCGCCGCCGAAGCTCACGACTCCGTCGACCTGCGCCTCCTCGGCTTTGTGGAAGCACTCCTCCACTTGAGTCATCGGAGCGTGCTGGCTCACGACGACAGTTACCGCGACGCGCGCCTCTCCACAGGCGTGCTGCACGAGGCTGATGAGACGCTCTTCCGCGACCAAAGACCGCGTCGTGACGAGTGCGATGCGGTGGGCCTCTAATCGCGCGAGCTCCTGGCCGAGCTCGGAGATGGAGCCGGGCCCCCAGTGGATGGCTCGCGGATTGGAGTACGCGAAGAGCCCTTTCACGGCGTGGTCATACTACGGACGGCATGATCTCCCCACACAAAGCCATGCCTGTGGTCCAGGCCGGAGACCCGCTGGGCACGGCGCGCGCCGCGATGATCCTGCTCCATGGCCGCGGCGCCTCGGCCGAGGACATCATGACCGTGGCCGCCGAGCTCACTCAGCCGGGCTTTGCCTATCTTGCTCCGCAAGCGGCGGGCAACGCGTGGTATCCGAATCCCTTCACCGCCCCACTCGAGTCCAACGAGCCCTATCTCAGCTCCGCGCTCGAGACCGTCGAAACCTTGCTGGCCAGAGTCGAAGAAACCATCCCGGCGCAACGAGTGATCCTCCTCGGGTTCTCGCAGGGCGCCTGTCTGACGCTGGAGTTTGCGGCTCGCCACGCCCGCCGCTTTGGCGGGGTGGTCGGGCTCAGCGGTGGCCTGATCGGGCCCGATGGCACGCCCCGCGACTATCGCGGCGGCTTCGACGGCACGCCGGCCTTCCTCGGCTGCAGCGACGTCGACCCGCACATTCGAGCGGACCGCGTGCGCGAAGCGGGCGAGGTTTACAAGCGAATGGGCGCGCTGGCGACCGTGCGCCTCTATCGAGGAATGGGCCACACGGTGAGCCAGGACGAGATCGACTCGGTCCGGGAGATCGTCGAGGCGATCTAAGCGCGCTCTGTGGGCGTTTTCTCGTACAGCGTCGCTATCGCCGACAGGTCCATCTCGCCTGCGGTTTGCGCGGCCTTCTCGAACAGGTCCTTGGTCATCGCGGTGAGCGGCGTCTCAGCTCCCGCTCGCCTGAAGAGGTCGCTTGCAAGGCGCAGGTCCTTGAGTGCATCGCGCAGCGCGAAGCTGGCCGGTTCGTACTGATGGTCGACGTAACCGGCGCGCCGCGCGCCAAGGGCGGGGGCGAATCGTGTCAATACCCAGAACACGTCTTCAGTGTCGACTCCCGCCGCCACGCCCGCCGCAAGCACCTCCGCGGCGAGGGCGCTGACGCCTGTCAAAACCGTGTTGGCCACGAGCTTCAACTTCGCAGCGCTCTCGGGGTCCTTGATCCGCCGAAGTTCGCCAAGCGCCTCCAGGAGCGGACGAGCCCGCTCCAGGGCGGAGTCATCGCCCGCGGCGAACAGAAGACCCTTGCCGGTCTCCATGGCCGAGATGCTCCCGAGCACCGGGCACTCCACGAACTGTGCGCCGCCCCGCTCGATCGCGGGCTGAAGCTCCTTGATTACATCCGGCCCTGCAGTGCTCATCTCGACGAACACCTGGTCCCGCGCCGCCTCCACTGCTCCGTTTGTTCCAAGGTATGCGGCGCGTATCGCATCGGCGTCGGTGAGGATCGAGATCACGACTTCGGCGTGCTCGACGGCTTTGGCCGGCGTCGACGCGACCTCACCCACGCCAAGCGACTCGGCGCGCTGGCGCGTCCGGTTCCACAACGTCAGGTCGTGGCCCTCCGACTTCAGTCGCCGAGCTATCGCACCGCCCATCTTTCCCGTGCCGAGGATGGCCACCCGCATCACCGCTGCTCCTTACTGACTAGACGTTTTTCTCGTCTTCTTCCGCTTCTTCACCGTGCTCGACGATGTCGCCGTCTTTGAAGAGGACGTCTTTAAGCACGACACGCCACTTCGGCTTGCGTCGCGACAGGAACTCCAGCGCCATGGCGAAATGCTTGAACTCCTCCTGCTGCGCATTCGCCATGATCGCTCTGGCCTGGGCGTCGCGTTCGAGCGAGAGTCGCTGCTCGTACCAGCCGATCGCCTCAGCCTCCTCCTGAAGGGATGCGACGACTCGCGCAAACGTCCGGATCTCCTGGCTCAGCTCACCCGGCGGCTCGTGATATTGATCGGTCGGCATTTTTCTCCCCCTTTTACCCTCATTCTCGTTCCCAGCAAGGAATCGTGGCAACTCGGATTAAATAGCGCAGTGGGAAACATCCTGATCTTCATCCTGGTCGGCCTGATCGCCGGCTTCCTGGCGAGCCGCGTGGTCACTGGCAAGGGCAGGGGTTTGTTCTGGGACATCGTGATCGGCATCCTGGGCGCGATCTTTGGCGGCTGGCTCGCCGGCCTCATCCATTTTTCGATCGGGTACGGGATCTTCGGCCAGATCGTGATCGCCTTCGTCGGTGCCTTGATCCTCCTGCTGATTTGGCGACTGCTGTTCCATCGCCGCGGGAAATAGCCCCGCCCGCCATCCCTTTCTAGTCGTCGATGGATTACGGGCACCCCGTGCGGTCCGTAGGGTTGACACCGGGCCGGCGCCGGCGCATCCGATCGGGCTGGGCGCCCACAAGCCCCGCATGCTGTCCCCGGTCGGGCTGGCGGCGGACTGCTGGGTGCCGTCGCTTGGCTATGTGCAGCCCGTGGACCGGCTCGTAGGAAACCAGCGCATCGACGCGGCAGCGGCGGCGGCTGGCCGCGACCCCAGCGCGATCTGCCGGGTCCTCAAAGGCAGCGCCGACCTGCCCGTCGAGCTCTTTACGTCGCTGACCGTAGAGCGCGGGTTGGACACCCACGTCATTGGAAGCCTCGAAGAGGTGGACGCGCTGCGCTGGTTCGGGTCGGACATCGTCCCGCTGGTTCGCGAGGCGGTCGTCGGCCCGAGGTGAATCACGCCGACCTGGTGGCCCTCATCGAGGACGGGGTCACCGAACGCGGCGGGCGTTGGGCCGACCTCGGCTCAGGCCAGGGCGCTTTCACGCTTGCGCTGGCAGACCTGCTCGGTCCGGGCTCGCACATCACCGCGGTCGACCGGGACGCCGGGGCTCTGCGGTATCTCGAGCGGGGCAGGTTTCCCGGCGTCGAGATCGACACGATGGTGGGGGACTTCACACGGCCCCTGGCCCTTTCGGACCTCGATGGCATCGTCATGGCCAATTCACTTCATTTCGTCAAGGACAAATCGCCGGTGCTCGAGTCGGTGCGAAAGATGCTGCGGCCGGGAGGCACCCTGGTCGTCGTCGAGTACGGAACCGATCACGGCAACCCTTGGGTGCCGTATCCGTTCTCCTACAAGAAGTGGGAAACGATGGCGGCTCAGGCTGGGTTCGTAAAGACCCGATCCCTACGAACCATCCCAAGTCGCCACCTCGGCAGCATGTACGCCGCTGCTAGCGAATCAGCGCGGAGTAATTAGACAAGCCACCTCCCCGCTCGCCGGGGAGGTGGCCCGCAGGGCTGGTGGGGAGCGCGCTAACTAAAAGACTTGGGACTGAGTTTCCGCGTGCTGCCCGGCATGCCGACGGTGCCGCCGCCACGTCCGCCCGATCATCACGCGCCGGTCGGCGTTCGAACGCCCGCCGCCGCCCGCGTTGAATCGCTTGGTCACCCCGCCGAGCTTGGCGCCCCAGGTGACGTACTTCTTGAAGCGCTCCTCGGCTTCCTGGGCGATGCCGATCCGCTCGCCGCGCGTCTCCTCGCGGAAGCGTGCGATGCGTCCGGCCGCGGCGCCCTCCTTCTCTTCGGGTGTGGACCCGACGTTCTTCAGCTCGGGCAGCGTGCCGAGCACCACGATCTGGTCATCCTCGAGGGTGACCTCCGTTCCCGTGAACCAGCCGTCCGGGAGCCTTCCGGCAAACCAACCTTTGATCGATCCGAACTCTTTTTCATCCATGTGTTACATAATTACACTGTGTTGGATGCTCTGTCAAGGCCTGACGTCATCCCTCACCGCGGAGGTGGCCCCAAGCGCGCGTAGGGGGTTTACTTTTGTTGTGGCAACTAAGCTGGATCTGAGATGGGAATGATGCCGCCAGGCGGCCATGGGCCCGTGATCTGGTGGGGCGGTCGGGGAAGGGGCCGGCGCAAGCCGGATACCGGGTCTGCCAACAGCGGGTTGACCGGCGATCCCACTCTCGAGCCGCCTCTGCCGCCGGAGGGTCCGAAAGACCTGCGGGGCCGGTGGGAGAACCTCAAGCAGTCGGTTTCGGGCACCACCGCGGCTCTGCCGCAGGTGTTGCGTCTGGTCTGGGAGGCCAGCCGCCCGACCACCATCGCGCTCTTTATTACGACTGCGCTGGCCGGGCTCGTGCCGGTCATCTCAGCCGGAATCTCGATGATGCTCATCAACTCCGTCGTACAGGGCTTGACGATCAACGTCACACACCGGGCGGACCGCATCCATTTGAACAGCCTCGGCGTGCCCTGGCTGCCGAATCTGGTCTACACCAGCGTGGGGACGATCGTCTTCATCGCCGTGCTCCAGCTGGTGGTCTTCGCGGCCAGCGCGCTCCTGAACACGCTTCGCAACATCAGCCAGCAGCTGCTGCAGAACTCGGTGTCGATGCGGATCCAGCTGATGGTCATGGAGAAGGCCGCGTCGCTCGACCTCCAGTTCTACGAGGACCCGGCCTCCTACGACCTGCTGCGCCGAGCGCAGAACGATTCGATCAACCGACCGGTTCTGATGATCGCGACGGTCTTCGGTCTCTTCCAGACCATCCTGACGTTCATCACGATGATCGGAGCGCTGGTCGTGATCAGTCCGCTGCTGGCCGCGATCTCGCTCGTGTCGCCTGTCCCAGCGTTCATCGCCGACACGCGATACGGCTGGCGGGGCTACAACATCGCGCGCTGGGGCTCGCGCCTGCTGCGCCGGATGAACTACATGGTCACCCTGGTGACGACCGACTCCTTTGCCAAGGAGGTAAAGCTGTTCGGGCTTGGCGGGTACTTCATCGAGCGCTACCGCCTCATCGCCAGCGCCTTCTATGACAGCCAGCGGTCGCAACTCGTGCGGCGTTACATGACCGGCTTCGCGCTAGGCAACATCAGCACGATCGTCACCACGGTCACCTACGTGTATGTCGCGCTCCTGGCGATCGCCGGCAAGCTGACCGTCGGCCACCTGAGCTTTTACACGCAGGCGGCGAGCTCAGTGCAGAACTCGATCCAGAGCATCCTCAGCGGCTTTTCGGGCATGTACGAGCACAACCTCTACCTGAACAACCTCTACGAGCTGATGGCGAAGGAGCCGTCGATGAAGGTGCCGGCTCAACCGATCGCGGTGCCCGAGACGCTGCGTGGAGAGATCCGGTTCGACCACGTGACATTCGCCTACCCAGGCGCCGAGGCGGACGCCCTCACCGACCTCACCTTCACTGTCGAGGCGGGGGAAACTCTGGCCGTGGTCGGGCGAAATGGTGCGGGCAAGACGACCCTCTTCAAGCTCATCTGCCGGTTGTACGACCCGAAGGAAGGACGCATCCTGATCGACGGCACCGACATACGGGACTTCGAACCAAACGAGCTCCGCCGGCAGATCGGCGCGATGTTCCAGGACTACGTGGACTACCAGGCGACCGCGGCCGAGAACATCGGCCTGGGCAACTTGCCTGAGATCGCCGACCGCGAGGCGGTGATCAACGCCAGCAAGCAGGCCGGGTCTGACGAGCTCATCTCGAGGCTGCCCGAGGGCTACGACACCGCTCTCGGCAAGTGGTTCGACGCCGGGGTGAACCTGTCCGGAGGGGAGTGGCAGAAGGTCGCGCTCGCCCGCGCGTTCATGCGCGAGGAGGCGCGGGTCCTGCTCCTCGACGAGCCGACGTCGGCCCTCGACGCGCAAGCTGAATACGACCTGTTCGAGCGGCTCCGCTCGCTGACCCACGGCCGGACCGCTGTGTACATCTCGCACCGGTTCTCGACCGTGCGGCGGGCAGACCGGATCATCTTCCTCGAGCACGGCCGGCTGGTGGAGGAGGGCACGCACCAGGACCTGATGCGTTTGGACGGCCGCTATGCGCGCCTTTTCCGGATGCAGGCTGCGGCATATACCGGCGAGGACGTCGTACCCGAAGAGATCGCCTCGCCGGGCTAGTCATTTATCGTTCCGCCGTGCACCATCGGGCGCCGGCGATCGCGGGGACGATGCTCGGCCTCGCGACCATCGCCGCTTACCTCGTCGGCGCGAATCGCTCTTACGGTTATGACGCCGCGGCAACGTTCGCAAATTTCGTGGCGACACCGTCGCTGTGGGATGCATTCGCGATCCATTCGGTGCTGCCCACGGTCCCGATCAAAAGCGTCGCCTCCAACGACCACGTGCTCCTTTCGTTCCTGAGCCATCTCATCTACTCAATTACCGGGTCGCGTGCCGAACTCACTTATCGTCTGTTGCCCGCACTTGCGGCCGGCGGGACCGTCGGGTTGTCGACCACGGTGCTCGCCCGGCGCTTCGGGATGGTCGCGGGGATCTGCGCCGGACTGTTCATCGCGACAGATCCGCTCTTCGTCGAGAACAGTCGCGACCTGCGCGGCTACAGTCTGGCCGCACTCGGCGCGGTCGTGGCCACACTCATCCTCAGCGGCAGGTGGAGTCGGTGGCGCCTGGTCGCGTACGCGTTGGTCATGGGGCTGGCGGTCGCGGCGCAGCTCTTCGCGGTCGTGGTGCTCCTGATGCATGTCGCCTGGATCGCCACCCGTGGAAAGTGGTCGCAGGTGTGGCAGCTCACGCCGGCGTGGATTGTGGCCGCGGCGATCGGGGTCGGCGCCAACGCGAACATCCAGGTCATGGAACTGTTCGAGCACGGCTACCCACCGAGCATTTTCTACCCGGACTTTCCGCGCGACCTCGTCTTCTTCCTGGTCGGGGCGCCGGTGCTACTGCCACTTGGATTGTGGCTGTCCGCCGCCGGGCTTGGTCTATGGACGCAGCGCCGCGAACGGTGGCTCTGGGCAGCGATCGCCGTCGTGGCGGTGGTCGTCGGCGTCCTGTGGCTGGGGCTGCGTCCGGCGTTCCTCTATCCGCGCTTTTTCATCTTCCTGATTCCCGGGTGCGCGTACTTGATGGCCGCCGCCATTGCGCGCTGGGGAGTGCTGGCGCCGGTCGTGGTGGCGGGAGCGGTGGTCGCGGTCGTCACGCAGGTTCCCGGCTGGACCCAGAACCCTCTGGCCCTGCCGCAGGCCGCCGCTGCGATCGAGCGGGTTCACGCCGCCGGCGGAAACGCCTGCGTGATCCATATTGACGAGCAGGTGGTGGCGGCCTACACGAGCGATTTCTTAGTCGTTTCGAAGCCCGCGGACCTCGCCGCGTGCGATGCGGTGGTCGTCGTCAGCTGGAACGTCGACCTGGCGCTGCGTGACCTGGCCGCCCAGGAGTTTCCTCATGCGACGGTACTGGGTGCGTACTACCCGGCGGTCGTCCTCGAGAGGTGAGAGTCTGGCGCTCTACGCGCGGAGATCATTCGGGGTCATCTGGAAGACCCGCACAGCGCGCCCACGCATCCGGTCACAACGCCAGCAGAAGACCACGGCGTCGATCCCCCCGGGCAGGATCCCGTTCAGCAGCACCTCGCGCTCTTTTTGATGGAAAAACCAGCAGATGAAGAAGTGCATCAAGCCGGAAGAAGCTAGCACGGGGTTGCCGACAAAGCAAAGGAAACTCGGTTAAGAGTTTGTCAAATGGCCTTGTCGATCCGGGCGGCGAGGATGAAATCGTTGTCCGTGAGACCTCCGGCGGTGTGGGTCGTGAGCCAGATCGTGAGTGATCCGTAGGACAGCAGCAGGTCGGGATGGTGGCCCTCCGCCTCGGCGATCGGCGCGATGCGGTTCACCAGCTCGACTCCCGGCATGAAGCCCTTGAACTTGACCATCCGCTCTAAGCGCAGCCGGCCCGCCGCCTCCTCGACGCTCCATTCAGGAACCTCTTCAAGCAGGTGGTCGATCTCTCCTCGGGGGAGTGGGGGAGTGCCCGGTTTGCAGGCGACGCAGTGACGCTGTGCCAGTGGGGTCGCCACCAGTGGATCGTACGAGGCTGGGTAGAATTGAGGCTCTCAGTGGGGCGGCTAGCTCAGTGGGAGAGCGCTCGCCTCACACGCGAGAGGTCATTGGTTCGACCCCAATGCCGCCCACCAGGATGTGGCCCCGTCGTCTAGTGGACTAGGACGCAGCCCTCTCAAGGCTGATATCGGCGGTTCGAATCCGCCCGGGGCTACCACCTCCCCCGAATCGAGTGGTGCGCGCGCTGCGCGCGCCGGCCCGGCTATCGGGTGGAAGAGCCGACCAACCCCTGCAGTCCACGAATCGACTCGATCATCCCCAGATGGCGGCTGAGGTGTTCGAGGTAGATGAGGACGTTGTCGAGTTGCGTGTCGCCGTCCGGATCATCTTTCGCTACCGCCAGCAACAGATCGTCCGGTACGAGCTCGAGCGCGCGCTCGGCGTACGCGAACGCCAGTCTCGCGTACCCGACGACTTCCTTCTGGTCCGGGAATCGAATCTCTTCCGCCGCCTCGTTCGACATCTCCGTTCCAGTGTCCCGCCGGCCCATCGCGCCGGAAGGCAGCGACCATCGACCCGCCAGCGATTCTCGCTCCCATACCTGCGTACGAGGATCTTGAGACAATGCCCGGTGAAAGTACGAGGCGAGAACGTCGTCCCAACGAGCGGCATGCCACAGCTGCCAGGCGACCGAGTGCAGACTCGGACCGGCGCTCCACACAAACTGCTCGGGAGACATTTCCGCCGCCTTCAACAGCCGTTCGTGCGCGAGCCTGTAGAACCGTAAAAGTGTGTCCCGAAGCGAACGCGGGCGGGCGGCCATTTGGCGGTTACGGTACTTCGCTTTCAGGTTTCGCGCGGGAAGGCAACTGGGCCACCACCGATTGAGCAGCCGCGCCGCGATGCGGGGCGTCGAGACGCTGGGATGATCGACCTGGCCTCATCCACTGGTTGGAAACTTGAAGTTGCTCGGTCAGGCCTCGGTCGGCGGGAGCCGCTGCGCGAACTCCCAGATGTGGCCGCCGGGATCGGTGAAGCTCGCCGTGCGGACTCCCCAGGCGCGATCCATCGGGCCGTTCAGCAGCTCCACTCCGCGCGCTTCCAGCTCGGCGCACGCCGCATCCACATCGTCCACAGGGATGGTGAGCTGGAATCGCGACCCGGTCCCAGCCTCCGCGACAACCCCGGGGTCGATGAGGTTGCGCGCCGGGCTGATCTGAAGCAGATTGATCAGGGTGTTCTCAAACCTGAACACAACAGAGTTGTCGTCTTCGAAGAACACCGGGAGGCCGAAGACCTTCTGGTAAAAGAGCTTCGACCGCTCCAGGTCCTCTACGAAAAGAGTGATGGCATCGATGCTCTTCGGCGACACGTTCGTTTCCACCACGTAGCCTAACGTGCCATGGAAAAGTGGACCGCCGACCAGATCACCGACCAGTCCGGTCGCAACTTCATCGTCCCCGCCGCCAACAGCGGACTTGGATTCGAGACTGCCCGCGAGCTCGCGCGGCACGGGGGCTGGGTGGTGCTTGCGGCCCGCAATGAGGCGAAAGGTCTGGACGCCGTCGCCCGGATCAAAGCCGAGCAGCCGCGCGCTGCGGTCGAATTCCGGGCTCTCGACCTGGCCGATCTCGAATCGGTCCGCGCTTTTGCCGCGTCGATCGCCAGGGGCGGGAGCGCGGTGGACGTGCTGATCAACAATGCCGGCGTGATGTTCCCGCCTCGACGACTCACCGCCCAGGGTTTCGAGTCCCAGTTCGCCACCAACCACCTCGGCCACTTTGCGTTGAGCGGTCTCCTCTACGACACCATCAGGCGCGGCCGCGACGCCCGCGTGGTGACCGTGACTTCGAACTTGCACAAAGGCGGGTCGATCCATTTCGACGACCTGAGTGGTGAGAAGTCGTACTCGCCGCAGGCCTTCTACCAGCAGTCGAAGTTCGCCAATGTCCTGTTCGGCCTGGAACTGGACCGACGGCTGCGCGCGGCAAAGGCCCCCGTTAAATCGGTCCTGGCCCACCCTGGGTACTCGGCCACGAACCTGCAGAGCAGCGGCCCGAGGGGCCCGCTGAGGGTTGTGATGCAGATCGGCAACCGCGTGCTTGCTCAGAGCGCCGCCATGGGCGCCCTCGACGAGCTGTACGCGGCGGTCGCCCCGTCGGCCGAGAGCGGCAAGGTCTACGGGCCCGGCGGCTTCCGCGAGCTGCGGGGCTACCCGGTCGAATCCGAGCCGGACCGCGCGGCCAAAAATGAGGACACGGCGCGACGCCTGTGGGAACTGTCGGAAAAGCTCACCGGAGTCACCTGGGCATTGGATTAGCCACGCGGTTGACCGATCGTCCTACTGGGGCGAAACCGCGGAATTGTTGAAGGGTCTTCACAATATTTCGGTCCTGATTACGAACGACAACGTAGGCTTCTGACCGCACGTGGCCTTTGTAACCCGACTCTCACTTCGTCTCGGCGTGGTCGTTTTCCTCGGAGTGGTGCTGCTTTTCGGCGCCGGCATCTTTGCTGCGACTCAAGTTCAGCAGGACCTGCTGCCGGATATCTCAGTCCCGGCCGTGATCGTCATCACGCCCTACCCGGGCGCATCACCGGAAGTGGTCGATCAGCAGGTGAGCGTCCCGGTCGGCAACGCGATGCAGGGCGTGGCGGGCGCGAACACCGTTCAGGCGACAGCCACCCAGGGAGCGTCGCTGGTTATCGTCCTCTTCAAGGACGGCACGGACCTCAAATCCGCCGAGCAGGACGTCAACAGCGCGCTCGGAGGGGTCAAGTCGCTGCTGCCGCCCCAAGCACTGTCGTCGACAGTGCAGACCTTCTCGACCAACAGCCTTCCGATCCTGACTTACGCGATCTCCGCCAACGAGCCCCTCGGCGACCTGTCAGGACAGCTGCGGGCCGCCGCGCTTCCCAAGCTGAAAGGGCTTGCGGGGGTCTCCTCGGTTGTTATCTCCGGGGCGCCGACCGACGAGGTGGACGTCACTCTCGACCCAGCCAAGCTGGCTGCGCACGGCGTCACGGTCGGGCAGGTGGCCTCCGCGCTTCAACAGGCGAGCATCGTTCAGTCGATCGGCTCGCTGAAACAGGGCTCGGCCACCATCCCGATCCAGATATCTGGAGCGCTCACGAGCCTCGACCAGATCGGGAAGATCAGCGTCACCCCGGCGGGCGCTTCGCCCGGCGGCAAACCCGCGGCGCCCGTGATGATCAATCAGCTGGGTTCCGTGAACGTGGTATCGGTCCCGGCCGACACGATCACGCGCACCAACGGCAAGCCGAGCATTGGCCTGCAGATCATCAAAGGCCCCAGCGGCAACACCGTGACGGTCGCCAACGAGGTCTGGACGGCGCTGCCCGGAATCGAGTCATCAGTCGGCCACGGCGTCCACTTCGAATCCATCTCCGATCAGGCGACGCCGATCACCCAGGCCATCAGCGACATCCTTCGCGAAGGGCTGGCGGGCGCCATCTTTGCCGTTCTGGTCATCTTCCTGTTCTTGCGCAGCGCGCGCGCGACCGTGGTGGCCGCGATCTCCATTCCGCTGTCCCTGCTCGTCGCGCTCATCGCTCTCTGGCAGCAGGGCATCACGCTCAACATCCTGACGCTGGGCGGCATGATGGTCGCGATCGGGCGCGTCGTGGACGACTCGATCGTGGTGCTCGAGAACATCAGCAGGCACGTCAGCGAAGGGGAACGCCCGCTGGTCGCCGCGTATACGGGGGCGCGCGAGATCATCACCGCTGTCGCCGCTTCCACCCTCACCACCGTCGCGGTCTTCCTGCCGATCGCCTTTCTGACGGGGATCGCGGGCAGCTTCTTCCGGCCGTTCGCGCTGACCGTCGTGGTGGCGTTGCTGGCTTCGTTGGTCGTGGCGGTCACGGTCGTACCTCTGCTCGCGTCGCGCCTGCTGCCCGCGGTT
>Ga0210394_10002560_pt1 | contig 24687 bp, 16 predicted proteins | sample IncBWC12MmetaG_FD_160121 | JGI IMG/M metagenome (GOLD analysis project Ga0210394, IMG submission 160121) | Forest soil microbial communities from Barre Woods Harvard Forest LTER site, Petersham, Massachusetts, United States - Inc-BW-C-12-M | ecosystem: Environmental > Terrestrial > Soil >... | reverse complement strand
GGGAACTGCCCCCTTCCCCTGCAACCCCATCCCCAAAATCAACCCAACCCAATCGGCGAGGGCACAACTTTGAAACCGGACATTTCATTTGCTACAAAAACCGGACATTTTAACTTGCTACCGACAGTCGAGTTGTCCAGCCTCGATTTTCGACAGATCCAGAATGTCGTTGATCAGCTGCAATAAGTGGGCCGACCCTTTCTTGATGTGATCAACGAAGCGCTTTTGCTTCTCGTTAAGCTGTCCTGGGGTTCCCTCGGCCAGCAGGTCGGAAAAGCCGACAATGGCGTTCAGCGGGGTTCGTAACTCGTGGCTCATGCTGGCAAGGAACTTGCTTTTCATCCGTGTTGCCCGTTCAACTTCGCGGTTGCGCAGTTCGAGCTCGCGGTTTTGATGCTCGATTTGCCGCTGCGTCTTCTTGCGCTCTGAAACGTCACGAATGGAACTGATTACCCGAAAACCCTCGCTGGTGTGAATCGGGCTTAGACTTATCTCTACCGGAAACTCCGTGCCGTCTTTGCGTAGGGCAAAAAGCTCCAGGCCTGCTCCCATGGCACGGGCATGAGGCTCTACGGAATAGCCCGCTCGATGCTGCGCATGTCCATGGCGGACTCGCTGGGGAATAAGCGTTTCGACCGGTTCGCCGAGCAATTCGTGACGCTGATAGCCAAAGAGTTTCTCGGTCTGGCCGTTAACCAGGACAATTTTCCCCTGGTCGTCCACTGTGACCACGGCGTCGGGGGCCACTTCGAGGAGGGTTCGAAGATTCTCCCTGCTTTTCTCCAGCGCTTCCTCCGCCCGCTTGCGCTCGGTCGCGTCGATGACCACGCCCATCATCCGGATGGGCTGCCCCTGCTGGTTGCGGACGACCTCTCCTTTGGCGGAGATCCAGCGCGTAACCTGGTCGGCTCGAATGATTCGGCATTCAAAGGCAAGGTGGCCAGTCCGAGATGCCTCCTCAAACCGTCGTTGCACAAGCTCGCGGTCTTCGGGAAGCACGTGGCGGAGGAAAATCTCCTTGCCCCAGTGGGGAAGAAGGGATTCGTAGCCAAAAATCCGGTCGTGCTGGAGTGAGCGCCATGCTTGGTCGGCAATCAAGTCCAGGTCCCAAACACCCACTTCGCCGGAGGTGGAGGCGAGAGTAAGCCTCTCTTCGCTCTCCCGCAGCCGTTCGTCCGCCCGCATTCGCTCAGTGATGTCCCGGGTGATCTTGGAAAATCCGCGGAGCTTGTCGGTCCCGTCCCACAAGGCAGTAATAATTACGTTCGCCCAAAATCGTGATCCGTCTTTCCGTATCCGCCAGCCTTCCTCTTCGTAGCTGTCTTCGGCAATTGCCTTCTCGAGCTCGTGCTCTGGCTTGCCATTCTGCACGTCTTCTGGAGGGTAGAAACACGAGAAATGGCGGCCTACTATTTCATCGGCCTTGTAGCCTTTGATGCGCGCTGCCCCTTGATTCCAAGTGGCAACATTTCCGGAGGGATCGAGCATAAAAATGGCATAATCCTTGACGCCGTCTACCAGCAGGCGAACCTGTTTCTCCGTTTCAATTCGGGAAGCAATCTCCCGGGTCATCTCGCGGATCGACACTAGCGCAATTGCGAGAGCCCCGGCTAATACCAGCACCATCATTAAGAAGGCAGCGTGACGGTCCTTGACGTAGTCAACCTCGGTTTGCCTGCTAGCCAGGTCGCGTTGGTTGTTCTGGAAGTCTACGAACTCGTTCCAGGCAGCGTGATATTTGAGGATCGCCGGGAGCGTTTCATTGACCATAACGGCTACGGCCGCGTCGCGTTCCCCCTCATCGACAAGCAAATGTAAGGCTCGCAGGTAGCTATCGACGTATGGCTTTCTCGCCGCCTCCACCGCAGATAGCAGCCGTTTTTCCTTCTCTGACTCACAGCGGCTTGCGATCTGCGCCAGTAGTTCCGAAATCTTTTTGGTGTTCTCAGACCTCTCAGCCAACAGAGGATCAACGAGTGCTCTGTCGCGCACGAGGAATATTTCCAGCGTAATACGACTGTTGCCATTGGAGAGGGTCAACGCTTCCCGGGCGAGCTGCACTGTGTCTGATCTGCCCGCAATGTCGCTAAGGTTTTTGTCGATCTTCTTCATTCGGCGGAGTCCTGACTCCCCGATCCCGACCAACATAGCGATCAACACGGCAAACGCCATGCCCAGTCTCAGCGCGATTTGTTTGGTTTTCAGCGCGAACTCCTAACGGGACGAGAATATTCAGGCAAAAGCCGCAACTGGTTCCTCGATACCCATTTCGCAATCCTGGCTGACTCAGTCATGCAAGCCTGTTCTCCGGGGAATGTTTTGTAAATCTGCTCCTACTTGCCGATCGCCGCGCCTTGAGATAAAGAATCTGCCGTGCCGCTCCTCATCAGCTGCTCGAATTGTTCGAAAATGTGCGGATCCCACCAGCCTTTCGCCACCTCTTCCTTCATGGTTTGCAGCGCATCGGTGATGGAAAAAGCGCGCTTGTAGGGTCTCTCGGTCGTCAGAGCATCGTAAACGTCGACGATTTGCAGGATCCTGGCAGTGATCGGGATGGCGTCCCCTCGAATTCCATCCGGATATCCCGAACCATCCAGTTTCTCGTGATGATGGCGAATAATAGGAAGCACCAGCCGGAACGATTTCAACGGCGCGCAGATGCGCTCGCCCACAGTTGTATGTTCACGCATGACCTTCCATTCCTCCTCAGTCAGACGGCCAGGCTTCAAAAGAATGGCATCCGGCACCGCAACCTTCCCGATGTCATGCACGATACCCGCGCGGCGGAGCGCGGTAATCTGTTCCTCCGGGAGCCCGAGACAATTGCCCAAACTGGTCGAGTACTCAGACAATCTTTCGCAATGTCCGTGGGTGTATGGGTCCTTCCCCTCGATGCTGTGGGCCAGAGAAAAAAGGACAGACTCAGCGCGCTCCAGTTCGTCGGTGCGGTGTTTGAGTCGCAAAAGCGATCGTACTCGGGCAAGAAGTTCAGTTCGGTCCACCGGTCTGGTCAGGAAATCATCGGCGCCGTCCCTGATCCCCTGGATTCGATCCTGTTTGTCCGATAGCGCGGTAATCAAGACCACTGGTATCAGATAGGTTTCGGGGTTGCTCTTGATCCTCTCACAGACCTCAAACCCGTTCAGGTGAGGCATCATCACGTCGAGTAGTACCAGGTCGATCTGCGTCTCAGCCAATTCTTGAAGAGCCGCAGCGCCGTCCAAAACGGAGATTACCTTGAAGCCCTCTGCAGTGAGAAGTTCTTCGAGCAGCTCGCGGTTCGAGGCTTGATCGTCGGCAACCAAAATGGTTCCCGTGACGGGCTGGCATGACTGATGCAACATCTTCACATCCACTTATTTCCGCATGTGTGCGATGAGCATGGCATGGCAAGAAGGGCAAAGCTAGTTACCGAAGTTATGAAGATGAAGCCGCTCGCGGGAAACTCCCGAGTTTGTGGGCTACTCGGAAGCTATTAAGTTAGGGCGGACTGGGCTAGGTCACTGGTCCGGCTTGAAGATCATTCCCCTGCTGCTGCGGCCGTTCATCACCACCACCAGCGGCGAGTCGAAATGCAGGTGCCGCACGCATCCCTCCTCTTCAACCGCAGGATGCGCCGTCAGCCATTGCCAGTCCACAAAGCCTTCGCCGGCGTCGGGATTCACGGTAAAGTATCCAACTTGAAACGCGGTGAGATTTTGGAAGAAATGGCTGCCTTGCGATGGAGTCACGCGCAGGTCGCGGAATCCAGCTTCGACGATGACACGGGCACCGGAGATTTCATCCCATTCCACCGGGATTCCGAGCCATGGATCGTTCGATCCCCAGCGTCCCACCCCGATCAGAAGATACGGCATGTTTTGCTCATTCAGCTTGGCATTCAAATGCGCCACGCCTTCGGCAACTTCCCGGCTGCGGGCGCGTTCGAAGCGGTGGAAGTCAACCACCACGGCATCGCGCAGATCTTCGATGCGGCCGTTGCCCAGCACTTTTGAACTTTGGCAGATGAGCCGTTCGGGGCTGACGTCTTCCATGCGGAGTTCTTCGTCCTCGCGCGAAAGAACGAGCGGACGAATCTGTAAAAAGCCAAAGTCGGCGGGTTGTTGTGGAAGCTGCGGCAGACGTACCGCGAACTCGATTTCTACCGGGCGGCCGAACGCGTCTTCGCCGATGGAGTTAAGCCGGTCCAGGATCGCGGCCAGAGGAAACGCGCCGTGTTTGAGAATATGCGCGAAGCTCACGACGCGAGTGCCGGGACGGCCGAGCCCGTCAAAGACGGCATGGTTATCGGCTGAGTAAGTGGAACCCAGGTTTTGCAGCGTTCCGTCGGCCTCGGCCACATCCAGGCCAAAGCGGACTTCTCTCAGGCCGGATAGCGCGTCGTCCTGCTGATCAGCGCCGTTGTGGCGGGCGTTGACTTGACCGCCATGCTCAAGCTCCAGCGCCCAGAAGTCTCGCTGGGAGTTGGCGAGAATATCCTCGACGGAGGAAAACTGCACGATGTTCCTTGGATAGCGCGGACAGAAGCTCAGACATTTGCCTCCGCCGACGACTTCCTTGCCCAGGCCCAAAGCAACGGCGGCGATTCCGTCCTTCGCACTGGTGGGCGGAACGGGGTAGAAATTGTGCGACCGGACGACGCCGGAAAAATCGGGATAAAATCGCTGGCCGTCGTTTTCCGAACCTCGATCCCCGGAACCACGCTCCCCAGAAGAATGGATCGTTCCCACCACTTGCTGGAGAATGACCGCCATCTTTTCCTCTTCGAGGCGGTACGGAGTCGCCCGCACGTAGGCTTTCGCGTGCTGACAGAAAGTTGAGGCATATACGAGCTTGATCGCCTGCATCAGCTGCTCGAGGCGGATCAACAAATCAGAGTCCTGATTGGCCAGCATGAAAGTCTCGTACACGCCGGTGAAGGGCTGATATTGCGAGTCTTCGAGCAGGCTGGAGGAACGCACCGCCAACGGATAATTCACCTCGGCCAGAAATGCGAGCAGATCATCGCGCAGCGATGATGGCAGCGGCGCCTCCAGAAAGCGGCGCCGGATCTCGGCGTCATCCGTGCCGTTGATGGCGAAATCGGAGAGATTGTTCTCGCTGAGGAAGTGGTCAAACAAATCCGTAGCCAGAACGACTGTGGGCGGCACGGCAATGCGGACGCCCGCAAAATCACTCGTGTGATATTTGCGCAGAAGGTGGCGCACGAACGCCAGTCCGCGGGCCTTGCCGCCCAGCGAGCCGCCGCCGATGCGCAGAAAAAAAGCGTCCGTCGCTTTGAACGTCTCCGCGTTGAAGTCTCCAATGAGAAGCTGGCTCTGCTCGCTGCGGTAATCGGCAATGGAGGCGATCAGGTCGCGGCGCAAATCTTCGACGGTAGCAAAGTCGGAAACTCTCCGCGGCCGCAATTTCTGCGCCAGGGCGAACTCGGTCCTCGCCCGCAGCCAGCGCGAGAAATGGTTTCTCTCGCTGTGGAACGCGATGCTCTCTGCGGGAACTTCGTGCAACTGGGTCTCGAGCTCGTTCAAGTCAGCTGCGCGCGCCACCTCGGCGCCATCCGGCAGGCGGAATACAAAGTCGCCGAAGCCGAACTGCTCGATCAGAAACTTTCGCAGATCCCGCAACAGCGTCGGCGAGCGTTTGCGTAAGAATGAAAATCCCTCCTTATGGGCTCGTGCTTTGAACTCGGTCCGGCTGGTTTGCAGGACGATGGCCGCGTCCGGCACGATGCCCCGAATCATGCGCGCCAGGTCAAACCCGGCATCCACATTGAGCTTTCCGTCACGCGGGAACTCAACGTCAGAAACGACACCCATCAGGTAATCGCGGTATTGCGTCGCTTGCCGGGCGGCGTCCTCGTAATTGGACGACAGCAGAATTTTGGGCCGAGCCCGCATGCGTACCAGTTTGTGAGCGACGTTGAGGCCCTCGCTGAGCAGGCGGCGCGATTGCGAGATCAGCTCGGTGTAGATGGCGGGCAAAAACGACGAGTAGTAGCGAATGTTGTCTTCGACCACAAGAATAACCGGGACGCCAATGCCATGCGTGTCATGGAAAACATTCCGCTCGTCTTCCACGTACTTGACGATCGAAATCAGAATGCGGATGTTGCCTTGCCAGAGGAATATGCGGTCAATGTCCGTAACCGGGTTGCGGGCAACGAAATTCTTGATGCCGCGATAGTCGTAGGCGAGCACAACCACGGGCACATCAAGGCCGGCGGCTTTCACCTGGCGGGCCAATTGGGCGGCGTCCATGTCTTCGACTTCGAGGTTGGTGACGATGAGGTTGAAGCGCGGCTGAGAGCGCGCGAGGGCCAGGGCTTCCGCTCCGGTGGAAACATGCGTAATGCCGGGGATCTGCTGCTGATCAAGTTCGAGCGATTCGCCGATCAGCAGTTCGTTGAGGCGTCCGTCCTCGCGCAGGATAAAAGAGTCGTAGAGGCTGGAGACCAGAAGAATGTCCTGCACCCGGAAGGGCATCAGGTTCTCGAAGCCCTCGAAGCGGCGCTCGGCGTCGGTGATCGGTTCGGAGGTGTGGGTTACGGCCATTGAAACGCCCTACGGGGCCTTGACGATGGCGAGTGTCGGTCGTGCCGTCAACGTAGCCCCCGTCGGGAATGGGGAGCCGCTCAAAGCGGTTAGCGCACCCGTTGACGCATCTATACCGATGCCGAAGATGAACGGTCCGAGCGGCGTATACATGAACTGCCCTGAGGGGTCGATGAATGGATTGCCAGGCGCGAGCACCGAGAACGGAGAACCATTCATCGGGGAAAGCGCGCCGGTGTTCGAGTCGATGGCAAAGCCGTAGATGCTCGTTCCAGACGCATACAGAAACTTACCCGTCGGGTCTATTACGATGCTCGTGCTGTTCACCGCGAAAGGCGAACCCGGGACGACGGTAGTGATGGCGCCAGTGGCGCTGTCGATGGCCCATCCCTCAATGCCGGTTTCAATGTCCGCGTACAGGAACTTCCCTGACGGGTGGACGGCGAAGCTAAAAGGGGAGAAGCCTATAGGGGTCGAGAATGGAGAGCCTGGAACCGGCGTGAGTGCGCCGCTGCTCGAGTCAATCGCAAATCCCGAGATAGTGGCCGGCGGAATGCCACCGGTGTTACCTGCATAGACGAAACCGCCGGCAGCGTCCGCGACCACCCCGAGCGGTCCTTTATCATCCGCAAATGGTGATCCCCCAACGTCGGTCAAAGCGCCGGTTGCTCTGTTCACGTTGAACGCTCCGACCGCGGAAACGCCAGCGACATAGAGATAGTTTCCCGTCGAGTCAGTAGCTAAGCCGCTGGGAAAGAGGCCTTTGGCTGAGAATGGCGAACCACTGGCGGTCAGGGCGCCCGTGTTGGCGTTGATGGAAAAGACATTGATAGCAAAGCCCACAGTATCGTAAACAAAAAGAAACTTGGCGGCAGGATCCGCCGCGATGGTTGTGGTTATGCCATCCTCCGTATCCGGCCCGGGTGTTGGGGTTGCTGTGCCCAAGGCTCCGGTCGAAGGGTCGATCGTGAAGCTAAGGATCTGGTTCTGGCCGGTGGCATAGAGAAATTCGGACTTCGCAGCGGGCTGAGAGAGTGTGGAACTTTGAGAACCCCCGCATCCGGCCAGCATCAATGCCGCTACAACCGTAAGACAGGTCTTAACCTCAGACCATGACCTCTTCGGGTTCATGAATCGACAATCCTTTGCGTCCCCTAAGCCAATAAAAACGGGGTGGGGCCTGCCCACCCCGATCATACTCTGTATCGGACCCGGATCTACACCAGCCCCTGATCCAACATCGCATTGGCCACTTTCAAGAACCCGCCGATGTTGGCGCCGTTCACCAGATTGCCCGGCGTGCCATACTTCTCGGCTGTTTCGTAGCAGTTCTTGTGGATGGCGATCATGATTTTGTGCAGCCGGTCGTCCACTTCCTCGCGGCTCCAGCTCAGGCGGGCGCTGTTCTGGGCCATTTCCAGTCCGGAAGTAGCCACGCCGCCGGCATTCGCGGCTTTGGCCGGGCCGTAAAGGATTTTGGCATCCAGGAACAGTTTGGTAGCTTCGAGCGTGCTTGGCATGTTCGCGCCCTCAGCAACCAGCTTGCATCCGTTCTTCAGCAGGTTCTCGGCGTCCTTCTTCTTGATTTCGTTCTGCGTGGCGCTCGGGAACGCGCAGTCCGCCTTGATGTTCCAGATCGGATTGTGATCCAGCTTGAGGTCGGTGGGCATGAAGACACCCTTCTTGAACTTCTCCGTATATTGACGGATGCGTCCCCGGCGCACGTTCTTCAGTTCCATCACCCAGGCCAGCTTCTCGCGATCAATGCCGTCGGGATCGTAGAGCACGCCGTCGGAGTCCGAGAAGGTAACCGGCTTGGCGCCCAGGTCAAGCAGCTTCTCGACCGTATATTGCGAGACATTGCCGCTGCCCGAGACCAGGCACGTCTTGCCTTCGAAAGAATCCTTGCGGCTCTTCAACATTTCTTCAGCGAAATAGACGCAGCCGTAGCCGGTGGCTTCAGGACGAATCAGCGAACCTCCCCAGGCCAGGCCTTTGCCCGTTAGAACTCCGGTGAATTCATTGCGCAGGCGCTTGTATTGGCCGAAGAGATAGCCGATTTCACGTCCGCCCACGCCGATGTCGCCCGCTGGCACGTCGGTATCAGGTCCGATATGCCGTGACAGCTCGGTCATGAAGCTCTGGCAGAAACGCATGACTTCGTTATCGCTCTTGCCCTTGGGATCAAAATCCGATCCGCCCTTGCCGCCGCCCATGGGCAGCGTCGTCAGCGAATTTTTGAAGACCTGCTCAAACGCGAGGAACTTCAGAATGCCGAGGTTGACCGAGGGATGGAAGCGGAGTCCGCCTTTGTAAGGGCCGATGGCGCTGTTCATCTCGATGCGGAAGCCGCGGTTGACCTGGATGGTGCCCTGATCGTCGAACCACGGAACGCGGAACATGACCACCCGCTCCGGTTCGGTGATGCGCTCAAGGATTCTTGCCTCTATGAATTCGGGATGATTTTCGAGAACGAGGCGGAGAGAATCGAAAACTTCCTGTACTGCCTGATGAAACTCGGGTTCGGCTTGGTTCTTGGCTTTTACGATTTTTAATACTTCGTCAATGTAGGCGCCCGGCGTCTTGATTCCGGACGAGGTCAAAGTGACAGTCATAATGTTGCCCTCCAGGGGTGTTGCCGTTTTTGATGGGCTGCGATTGGACGCAGATGTTTCTCGTGCTAAAACTAGACCACTATTCATTTAAGGCTTACGCCGCGAATTTAACCGTGACTATTATCACTCGGAAGGGTAACAGCCGACACAGTGTTATTTCAAAGGATCGCCGGCGTTGGATGGGGAGGCAGGAATTTTTCCTTCCTAAGATGCTTAATCCAAAGGAGTTATGGATCCCAAATCCCAAGACCCATTAGATTCAACGCAAATACAGCAGAACGATTGCCGCGGTTGCGGCGGCCATCAGCAGGGCAGCGATGGTGTAGAAATGGGCTTGCAGCCAATTGGGTCTGGCTGTCTGATTTGCCAGCTGGGACAGAAACGCCGGTGCCTGCCCGCTCGTTCCTGGTTTCTGTTCTGGGCCTAGGGCGGCTTCGCAATCGAGGCAAAGCGTCCGGCCGGCGGAGACCGGAAATCCGCATGAACTGCACGTCTTGATGTTGAGGCGCGGAGATGGCGGAGGAAGAGGTAACTCCATCGCTGGCGCGCCCTCGGCGGTTTCGCGGGAATCAGTCGCAACTTCTCTCTCCGCCGATGGCGCGGCGGCAAAAGCGCGCTTTTCGTCTTCGGCCAACTCCGGTTCCGGCAATGCCCGAGCTTCCAGGATTTCCCGCATTGCGCGTCTAGCGGCAGCGGCGTGGTCCAGCGCCGTCAGAATCATTTCCGCCAGGCGCTCTAGCGCCGTGACATCGCGTTCCTCGAAGGCCTGCGGCCGGCTGGCCAGCAACTCGAAGACACCGATGACCTCTCGCTCGCGCATTAGCGGCATCACCATCACCGACCGGATGCCCATGGCGTGGCAACTCTCGCGGTTCACGCGCGGGTCGGTTTCGGCATCGTCGCAACGCAGAACTTGGCGCGAGCGCACACTCTCACCGGTCAAACCGGAAAGAACCTGTAGCTGCGCCCCCACCGCGGGCGCGCACGGACCGGCGCTGGCGCGGCACACCATTTCATGGCCCTCGCAAAGCCCGATTGCCGCGCCTGATGCTCCAGTGATGTACTGCGCCCGCTCTGCGAGCAATTGCAGAGCTGCTTCCAGGTCTTGGTCGGCCATCTCCGCTAGTGACTCGCCTCCGTCGTCGCCGGGAAAGCGCAAGAAGTCAGGCGAAACTGGTGGAAGCGCAGCGGGCTTATCTGCTTTGGCGGCAGGCATGGGCACCGATGCGGGCGCTTCCGAAGCAATGTCTTGACCGAAGATGGAGAAATGTTCCATCAGAAATATAAAAGGCGCATAGCTATTATCGCCGGAGTCAGGCTCAGCGCAAACATGTGGTTAAAAAGAAGCCGCGGGCGAAGGTACAGCCCCGAAAGTTTTCGGCGGTGCACTGCTGTAGGCGCGGGCGTCCTCGTGAGCCTGCCCTGAGCGAAGCCGAAGGGTGCATGCCGGAAACGCCCTCACTTCTTCTTCGCTGGCAAATACTTCTTCTCGATGGATGCCACCACCACGTAGTTCGGGTCCACCATTTCGTTGAGATGAATCCTGCCTACCTGCGAGAGCAACTCATAGGCGTCGAGTTCCGACAATCCGTAGTCCTGGTGAATCCATCCCACCAACTCGGTGAAGGCGATGCGCAGGCAGTCATCGAGCGGGCGATACGCTCCCACCGCCATGATCGCGTTATCGTTCTCGAAGCGCGGCCAGTTGATGGTCTGGTGCTTGATCACGCTGACCTGCACGCGAGCGTGGAGAGGGACTTCGATCGCCGTCCCCGCAACTTCGCCGTCGCCCATCGCCGCGTGGCCGTCACCCATGTACAGAAGCCCGCCCGGAACATTGACCGGGAAATAGACAGTATTGCCCACGCTGGCTTCGGGAGAATCCATGTTGCCGCCGAATTCCGCAGGCACAATCGAACTGCGCGCTTCGCCGTTGGCGGGCGCAACTCCAATGCAGCCGAAGAAGGGATGCAGCGGAATCTTCACCGAAAAATCCGAATCCAAAGCTTTGAACGTTGCCATGTTCGACGCGCGGTCCACGGGATAGAACCAGATCTTCTCGGGCAGCGGCGAGTGCAGCATGGGCGTGTAGTTGGTCTCGTTGAGCGCGCCGAACCCGGGCGCGAATGCGCCCACGCCCTGGGTGCTGTCCACTTGCAGATCGAGAATTTTGACGGCCAGGGTGTCTCCCGTTTCGGCTCCTTCAATAAAGAAAGGTCCAGTGAGAGGATTGTCGCCCTTGGCCATGCTGAGCGTATCGCCAGGCTTCTTGATGGCATTGCCGAAACAGTCCAGTGTGTTGGTGTCAAGAATGTCGCCGGATTTCAGCCGAGCCACGGGTGTGGCCACGCCATAAACATATTTCACCGTGTCAATGGTGGCGTGGTACGTCACGACGTTGCCTTGGGCAAAAGCAGAGGACGCCAAGGCGCAACAAATTCCTGCCACGAACGCAAACCTGCCGAGGTCATTCATCAATTTGCCCTTTCTTCTTGGAACCGCTACTCACCCTCGCAGCGCCAATCCGATGACGCCGGCGGCCACGATAATTACCGGCTCCGGCACCTTCCACTTGAGCAGCACAGCCAGGCTTACTAATCCAATCAGCGCAGTTGGAACATCGTAGATCGAGCGCCGTGCCAGCACAATCACTGCACCCGCGATCGCCCCAGTTGCCGCCGCGGTGACCCCACGCACAAACGCATTCAGCTGCGGATTCTTCGCCCAACGTTTGTAGGATGGCGCAAGTAGGATGACGACGGCGTACACGGGCAGAAAAACTCCCAGAGCGGCTGCGGTTGCGCCTGCAACCCCGGCGACCAGGTACCCGATGAACGCGACTGTTATCACCACCGGGCCGGGGGTAATCATCGCGACCGCAACAGCATCGACAAACTGGCGGTCGGTGAGCCAGTGATGCCCCTGCACAACTCCGCCGTATAAAAACGGTACGATTGCCAGGCCGCTGCCGAAGACAAACATCCCCGCCTTGGCGAAGAAGCCGAAAATCTCCCACACAGGCCCGCTAAACGGCAAGGCTGCCCCGGCGAGTAGCAGGTTCGCTGCGGTACCAGCTTGGGCTTTAGTCGGCAGCATCTTGGCGACTACGGCCACGATCCCGGCCAGCAGGAATAGCCAGATAATCTCCTGCGACGTCCAAGCGGTCGAAATTGCCAGCACCAGAAAAATCGCCCATAACAACTTGTCTTTGCCCAGAGTCAATTTCGCCAGCTTGAACGCCGAGCGGGCGATGATGGCAATGACCGAAGCCCCAATCCCGTAGAAGACCGCCTGCATCCAAGGTAGGCCGCCGTATCGCACATAAGCGGCCGAGAGCGCCAGCACCATCAGAAATGAAGGAAGCACAAAGGCGATGCCAACCAGGGTTGCTCCGAGAATTCCGGCGCGCACGTATCCGAGGTAGATCGCCAACTGGGCGGCCAGCGGGCCCGGCGCGAGTTGCGCCAGAGCCAGCCCTTCGAGGTAGTCTTCCTTGCTTATCCAGCCGCGCCCATCAACCAGGTCTTTTTGCATGTACCCCGCGAGCGCGATGGGACCGCCAAAGCCCACCGTTCCCAGCCATAGAAAATAACCAACGAATCGGGAAAGAGAAACGGGATTCTTGCTTTCGTTTTTTTGGCTCTCAAGCTGCATGCAATCAGACCCGTCGGCGTGCTACTGCACCCACGACAGCCACGCCCATCCTACAAGAAGCGTTGCCAGCGTGATGGGAGCGCCCACGCGGAAATAATCCCAGAAGCCGATCTCGACTTCGGGCCGGGCGGTTTCGACCACAATGATATTCGCCACGCTGCCCGTGATCGTTAGATTTCCTGCCAGGGTTGAAGCCATGGCCAGCGCCAGCCATGCGATGCGGGGATTGTGGAACCCGGGAATCAGCGATTTGAGCAGCATGACCGCAGGCACGTTGCTGACCAGGTTGCTGAGAAGCGCAACCGCCGGGGTAAAGACGCCCAGGCGCTGCAGGTTCCAGTGTTCTGCAACAGATAGCAGCTTGCCGACTATCCCCGCGTTCTCCGCCCCACCCACGATCAGGAACAAACCGACGAAGAACACCAGAAGCCCCCAATCCACTTCTTCATACAGCTTTCTGGGCTCAAGCGTTCTAGTAATGAGCAAGACCGCGGCTCCCAGCGCGGCCATCATTGCCGGCGGAACCCCCAAAAAGAATCCCCCCACCACGGCAGCCACCACCACAGCAGGCTTGGCTAGGCGTGACAGATCAAGTTCGGGCATCGGGATCGGTTCCCCGGATTGCAGCAGCGGGGCGGACTTCCTGATGTGAATCCAGTGCAATACCGCCCAATCAATGAAAAGTCCCACCACCGCCACCGGCGCCAGATGAAAGAGAAAATCGCGGTAACTGATGCCGGAAAACGATCCGATCAGCATGTTCTGGGGATTTCCGGTGATGGTAGCAACACTGCCGATGTTCGAGGCCGTAGCCACAGCAAGCAAATAGGGCAGCGGTTGCAGACGCATGCGGCGGACGATGGTCAGAACGAAAGGCACCATCACCAGACAAACGATGTCATTCACAAAAAAGGCGGAAAGAACGCCGCAGGTGACAATCACCGCCGGCAACAGATAAGCGGGCTTCAAGCGGCGCAGAATCATCTCCGCGCTCCACTCGAAAAATCCCGCCAGATGCAGGTTACCCACAATCAACATCATGGAGAACAGCAAGACGAGGGTGGAAAAATCAATGAAGCGTAGCGCGTCGGAGGGAGCGACAATACGAAAAGCAACCATGGCCACCGCGCCGATGATGGCCGCACCCGGACGATCAATCTTCAGACCGGGGAACTTGCCAATGGCGAACACCAGGTAGCTGGCAAGAAAGATGACATAAGCTGCCGCGATATGAGCGTCCGTTACCGCGGCTGGGAGAATCAACGCCATCCGCAGCAGGATAACAGGAGGTTTACGCAGACGGCCACGAGGGAAGCTTGTCTGGGTCCACCGGGGGCAACGAGCCGGATGAATCGTTCTACATCCGGCAGCTCAATCCAAATCGGCAAGAAGAGAGAACGTGTAGCCGCCCGCGGGGTTCAGCAGGGCCACGATCGTCCGGATTTGTCCGGAGGTAAGGGTCAACGAGCCGGTGTCTATAAAAGCGAACTGGGTGCCTGTGGTGGTGAAGAATATTTCATACCCTGTTCCCGTGGTGGTGCTGGTGGCAGTGAGAGTTTGGTATGTGGATGCTTTGCCAAATGCGAGTCCGGTGACGGCTGGCGCAGCTCCGCCGATACCAGTGCCGGCGGTCACCGCGTAAACGTCGGCGGTCCCCACTCCGGGAGCAGCCTGCACGAACCGTAGCTGAATATCGCCGGATGCGGGCGCGGTGTTACTGTCCGTCAGGACCAACGAGGTGAGATTGGCCGCGTAGTTATAGGCGATGACGGTAGTCTCGGTGCTGCTGGCAAGGCTCACTGACGCGCTAAGAACCGAAGTAGAGGTGCCGGTCAGGTTCAGTTGAACCTGGTGGGAACCGGTGTTGAGCGTGAAGTAACCGGTGTTGCCCTGATAAGCCAGGTTGCTGGCCATAACCTTGCCGTCTATCAATACATCCAGGTTCGTTTCGTCAGGGGAGGCGTGCATTATCCGCAATTGCGCCGTGCTTGAAGAGCCCCCGCAACCGGCGCTGAAAAAGAGCGGAGCCAGCAATAACAGTGCGACGCACAGCTTGGGGAAACGGCTCGACATACAAGGTTCTCCGGGAATAATAGTTCGCCTGATTCGATGGTCCGGCAGGGGACAATTTATCTAAACACATTTTTGGGGAAGAAGTTGGGCAAAAAGAAGATTAAGCCGCGTGGAAAGAAAGGGTGCCGGCAAATCAATGCTGGCGAAGCCAGTCGAGGAACATCTGCTCAATGGGCTTGTCGTAGGTCATCATGACGTGGCGGATGGTATGGCCGCTTACGAAGTGGCAGACCTCTTCGGCCAGATTCTTGGCGTGATCGCCGGCGCGCTCCAACGATTGCGTCATAAAAATGACCTGCAGGCTGGCCTGGCGCTGAACGCTTTCCGGGTTCTCAATGTGGCGCAGGAAGATGAGATTGCGCAGCCGGTCCATTTCGGCGTCGGCGCGCAACACGTCCACTGCCTTCTTAACATCGCGCGTCGAGAAGGCAGCGCCTACATCGGCCAGCATCTTTTCCAGCACGGTCGCCATGTGGGTCAGGTCGCGGGTGTCCTGCGGATCGAGCCGCGGACCCGCGGCTTGCGCGCTGCTGGCAAAGCTGAGCAGCAGGTCGCCGATGCGTTCCAGGTTGATCATGAATTTCATGCAGGCCAGCAGCTCGCGCGCTTCCGCTTCGCTGACCCGAGTGATGGCAACCGTGACCCCGGCGTCAATTTCTTGATCCAGAGTATCCAGTTGCTTTTCGCGTTCGCGCAGGCTGTTGAGCAGGGGAGCGGAGCCGGTCGCGATACCTTCCGCAGCGGCCCCTGCGGCTTCCTGGGTCACGCGGCAAGCCTCGATGGTGCGTTTCACCAGATGTGAATAGGCGGGCTCGGGGACCGGCCCCGTTGCCATCGCAATACTCATTTCCATCTCCCTGCGCCTGATGAGCGGCGGCCGCAACATGGCCTTGCTCGCCGGCCGCCTGCTTGGACGGATGATCACACCGCCAGCATAGGTTCTTTTCCTCCCGGGCGGGTTAAAAGCCTGTGAATATTTGACTGGACGAACCGCTCGATTCGGGATTGCAGGGAAAGGCGCGGCTCAGGCGGGTACTCGCGCCGCGGACGGCAGGGTAAACAAAAACATGGAACCATGGTTAAGTTCGCTTTCGGCCCGGATTGTGCCTCCGTGAGCGAGCACTATATGCTTGGCAATAGCCAGCCCCAGGCCGGTTCCGCCGGATTCGCGCGAGCGGGCCTTATCCACGCGGTAGAAACGCTCGAAGAGCCGGGGCAAATGTTCCGAGGAGATTCCGGGGCCGAAGTCGCGGACGTAAAATTCGACTCCGCGCTCTGATGGACGGGCTCCCACCACCACCCGCCCGCTGGCCTCGGCATACTTCAGGGCGTTGTCAATCAGGTTGGAGAACACCTGATGGATCGCTTCCCGGTCGGCAATCACGGAGTCGGGAGCGGAATCTTCCACCTGCAACTCGATGCCATGAGCACGGGCCAGCTCCCGGAAGCTCTGAACCGCTTCCTGCAGAAGCTCGCCCGGGGGAACTGGTTGAGCATCGAAACGCTGCTCGCCGGATTCCACCCTGGCCAGAGTAAGCAGATCTTCGGTCAGCCGCGACATGCGGGTGGCATTCTTGCGGATGATTTCCAGAAAGTCGCGGGAGTGATTATTCTCCGGCGAGCTGTCGAGCAGGGTTTCGGTATAGCCCTGAATGGAAGTGAGCGGAGTGCGAAGCTCGTGCGAGACGTTGGCAATGAAGTCGCGGCGCGTTTTCTCCACCCGCTCGGTTTCGGTCAGATCGCGCAAGACGGCGACGGCGCCCCCGCCGGGCAGTGGCGCCGCGGTCACATCGAAAGTGCGCCCGGCGACAATGGAAGTAGCGCGGCCGGCAAACGCGGTGTGCGCCTGGCTGGCGCCGCGCACCGCCCGCAGAAAATCGGGGTCGCGCACGGTTTCAACCACGGGAGAATTCAGCCGCGTGCGCTGCGGTACCAGGTCATCCATGGTCTGGTTCGCCCACTGCACGCGCTCGTCGGGGCCAATGGCGATCACCGCATCCTGCATGCTGTTGAGCAGGGTCTCAAGCTGGTGTTGGCTGGTTTTCAATGCGGCGAAGTTTTCCTCGAGTTGGCGCGCGGTTCGGTCGAGAGCTGAGGCCACTTGCCCGATTTCATCTTCCGAGCGCACAGCGATGCGGGCCGTGAGGTCTCCTGCCGCCACCCGCTCGGCAAACTGCACAATGCGCCGTAACCGGCGGGCAGTCAACTCCGCGGCAACTCCGGCGACGGCCAAAGCGAGGAGAAATGCCAGCGCGGATCCGGAAAGCAGAACCCGGCCAAGTCCCGCGGTGGCTGCTTCGATGTCGGAGAGCGAGTACGCCAGCCGTACCGCTCCGCCGGCAACTGGCGCTGCCGCATAAAGAAATGGAATGCCGAGCGCGAGGTTTTCTCGCACATCGCTTGCAACCCGCCCATCCAGGGCGGCAACAAATTCCGCTTGCTGCGCGAAGTTTTCAACCGCAGACGCTGAAGTTTCAGAATCGGCCAGAACTTTCCCCGATCCATCAACGACCGTGGCCCGTGCCCCGGCGGCTTGTGCTTCCTGTGAAACGATGTCTTGCAAGTTGTGTTGGCGGTCGGTGTTGACGCGTTCCGCGAACATGACCGCTTTCTGCCGGAGCTGGCGCTCGATTTCCTGGCGCAGCGAAGTCTCCCACGCGCTGCGGATGGAAAAATCCAGAGTCACCGTGACGGCCGCGATTACCAGCGCGAAGACCGCCAGCAGCTTGAAGAAGATGCGGTTTCTCACTTCGGGGCCTCGAAGCGGTAGCCTGCCCCACGCACCGTCTTCAAGTAGCGGGGATTTTCCGGGTCGGGCTCGATCTTTTCGCGAATGCGGCGGACATAAACATCCACCGAACGCGGGGTGACGTAGGCGGTGTCGCGCCAAACCGAGTCGAGAAGCTGGTCGCGGGTGAAAACCCGGCCCAGGTGCCGCGCGAAATAATCGAGCAGGCGAAACTCGGTCGCGGTGGTGGTTACGAACTGGCCGCGTACGGTGAGCGTCATGGCGCCGGGATCGATTTCGATGTCGCCCACTTTGGAAGGCGTGAGTGTGAGCGGGCGCTCGAAGCGCCGCAACACGGCTTTCACCCTGGCTACCAGTTCGCGTGGGCTGAATGGCTTGGGAATGTAGTCATCGGCGCCCAGCTCCAGTCCGAGAATGCGGTCAGCCTCGCCGCTCTTGGCGGTGAGAAAGATTACTGGAGTCGAAGCAAGGGATTGGGTTTGCCGAATCTGGCGGCAAAGTTCCAGCCCGTCTTTGCCTGGGACCATGATGTCAAGAATAAACAGCGCCGGCCGCTGCCGCTCCGATTCCGCCACCACCATGTTTCCGGTGGGGAACAATTTGATGTTGAATCCGGCGCCTTCCAGATGATGGCGCACTAACCGCGAAATATCGGGATCGTCTTCCACCACAAATATGCTCGGTCTCACACGGGTATTGTAGCCGGGGGGCGTGCAGATTGCGCCGTTTGTAACATGATTGAAACAATTGGACAGACGCATGAGAACGGTCAGGCGCGTGACAGGTGAATGATCAGGTTGCCGGCGGCATCAACCCAAAAGCGTTTTCTCGGAGGGATAACCGTGGTCGCGCTGTATTCGGTGACCACTGCCGGTCCGGAGTACTTTTTGCCGGACAGCAGTGAGTCGCGAGTATAAACCTTGGTCGGAGTAGTACGGTTGTCGAAGTAAACGGAAGCAGGCTCGGCCGGTTCTTTGATCTGTGCCTCAGGCGAGCCGGGCTGGAAGGCTGATCTGGCAGAGACCGCACTCACTCCGGGAACTTTCATAACCGCGCGCAAGCGAAGGGTCACTAACTCCAGCGCTCGGTCCGGATAGCTGTAGCCGTACCGGCGCTGATGCTCGCGGCGAAAGGCTTCGATCACCCGGCGCGTGTAAGGAACGTTGAGTTCGTATCCCTGACCGCGATAGCGGACGTCGATGCTGCTGTGATACTTGATCGAACCTCGCCACTGCTCAGCACGGAAATCCTCTTTCGCGGCTGCGCGCAAGACGGCAAATTCCTTGTCCAGGCGCTGTAGAGGGGGTTTATCAGCCACCTGCCAAAGCACGGTGCGCGAATAGTCCTTGACCACATCGCTGACCAAAATGCCGTAAGCGGACAGCGCCCCGGGAAGCGCGGGCACAATCACACGTGGAATACCGAGTGCCGTTGCCAGATCGCAGGCATGCAATCCTCCAGCGCCGCCAAACGCGACCAGCGTGAAATCCCGCGGGTCATGGCCGCGTTCGATCGAGACGACGCGAATGGCTCGCTCCATCGTGGCATTGACAACGCGCACCACGCCGGCGGCGAACTGCTGGAGAGAAAGACCCGAGGCCTGTTTCCTGAGCCACTCGCTAACCAGACGTTGCGTGCGTTCGAAGTCGAGGGTGAAACTGCCACCGAGAAAGCGGTGCGGCTGCAAGCGTCCTAGAATAAGGTTGGCATCGGTGACCGTGGGGTGAGTGCCGCGGCCATAGCAGATGGGACCGGGATCGGCTCCGGCAGACTCGGGACCGACCCGCAGGGCGCCGGCGGCATCGAAGCGGGCAATCGAGCCTCCTCCGGCGCCAACGGTGTGGATGTCGAGCATCGGGACATTGACGGGCAAGCCTGCAATTTCCGCCTGGCTGCTGGCGTGAATTTTCCGGTCCACCAGAGCCACGTCGGTCGAGGTGCCTCCCATATCAAAGGAGATGATTCGGTCGAAGCCGCTGCGGCCCGCCATGGCGGCAGCGCCGACCACTCCGCCGGCAGGACCGGAAAGAACGGTGCGCACCGGTTCGCGAGCCGCGGCCCTCAGCGAGGTGATTCCGCCACTCGACTGCATCACAAAGACCTTTGCCGATTGAGTCGCGGAAGTGCGACTCTGCACCCGGCGCTGCAGATTTTCCAGGTAGCGCTGCATGACCGGCTGCAAATAGGCATTCACCACCACCGTGCTCGCGCGCTCGTATTCGCGAAACTCAGGCATGATCTGATGCGAGATGGATAACGGCACTCGCAACGGCTGCAGAGCTTCCGCGACGGCACTCTCATGCCGGGAATTGGCGAATGAAAGGAGCAGGCAGATCGCAATGGCTTCAGGCGATTTCTCGCGGACTCGATCTGCCACCCGTTTCAATTCCTCCGCCGACACCTGCTGCAGAACCTCGCCATCGCTCGCAATCCGCTCATTCAGGCCAAAGCGCAGCTCGGCTGGAACCAGCGGTTCGACGCGATCAAAGAAGAAATCGTAAAGCTTGGGACGGGCCTGGCGGCCAATCTCGACGGCATCTTCAAATCCCGCTGTAGTAACTAGCGCGACACGCGCGCCTTTGCGCTGGAGCAGGGTATTTGTACCGACCGTGGTCCCGTGCAGCAACGTGAGCTGCGCCGGGAACCCGATTTTCTGCAAGGCCTCGGCAATGGCTTGTGAAGGGTCGGCCGGGGTCGAAAACTGCTTGAGCAGGCGAACTCGTCCGCGCTCCACCCAGACACAGTCGGTGAAGGTGCCGCCCGTGTCGATGGCGATGCGGAGTTCGTCCTTGGATGGTTTGGTCCGAGCCATGCTTTCGGTCTTTGCGGAATTCAGAGTACCATTCCACGGCTGCGCGGTTGCGGCTCTCGAGGCAAAGCAAAAAAACAGGAGGCACGCTTCATGCGTGCCTCCAGGTCCTGTCCGGCGGGCCGGGGCCAAAAAATTAGGTGTGCTACTGTTTCGCCGCCTCAAACTGGCTGGTGGTTCCGTGCAGCTTATCGTCCACCGCGATCTTCATGGACTTGCCGCCGGAAATGACAGTAATGCGCGAGACATTGATCACCTTCCCATCGCGCTTGTCACTTTCTTCGATTGTGGATTTGTTGATGCGCTTTACGGACACACTGGTGGTACCGGGATCGCCCTTATAGGGGGCATCCGTGCCATCCAGCTTCGCGCTGTAGGACTGCCCGGTCGGAGTGGTCATGGTCAACATGTCTCCCTCAACTTTGTAAGTGAACAGCAGCCCGTTGTCGGAGACGTTCTCCATTTTCGAGGCCCGCCACGATCCGGAGATGGCATGCGATCCAGCCGGCCCCTTCGCCACCCGCATCGATTCTCCTTTACCGGTGACCGCAGCTGCGTTGGTAGCGGTGCTGTCGCTGAATTCAAACATGGCCGTTTTGCCGTCGGCAGAAATCGTGGTTTTTGAGGTGGCCACGACCTTGCCGTCTTTCTTTTCGGTTTCCATAGTGGTGTGATCGTCCACGACTTTGACACTGATGGTGTCGTAGTACGGATGCCCGGTGACCTTCTGATCGGTACCATCGGCCTTGACATCAATCGGAGGCACGCAGGTCTTGCAGTGGTACATGCCGTCCTGCAGCAAGTAAACGTCAGGTTTAGTGGGCATCTGGGCGTTCTTGATATCAATCTTCCAGGTACCGTCGAAAGCATTCTGCGCTACGGCTACGGCCGGGAGCAGCAATGCCAGTAGAAATCCAAACACGAGCAACTTCTTCATAGCAGCATCTCCTAATTTGAGGTGAATTCTCAGGCTGTTCTTTCGGGCGAGGCCAATGTACGCCTCATGCTCGCCACATGCAAGGTTGACGAGTGGATCAGGTTCGGGAATCTGAGGATTTCGCCCATTCGTGCGGAGGCTGCTGCTCGCGAGCTAGGTTTGCGTGAACGCCAAAGTCAAAAGCGTTTTCTGCTCCATCTCATGTGCTTTCGCTGACCCGGTGGCCGGGCTGGCGCTGGCGGAGCGCTTTACCGAGAGCACAGAACGTTCTCCGGCAATGTGCCGCAGGCGTGGCATTATGTAGGAGAGTGCGCCCATGTTGGCAGGTTCTTCTTGCACCCAGACTATATCGCGCGCCCCTGCATGCCGTTCCAGTTCCGCCAGCAGCTCCGATTCCGGAAACGGGTACATCTGCTCCAGAAAAACGATCGCGGTTGACCCATCTTTTCTCTTCTTGCGCTCCTCGCGCAGTTCATGGCCGATTTTTCCGGTGCACAACAAGATGCGCTTTGCGTCGTTCACTTCGTGGTCGGGCAACACCGTCTGAAATCCCTTCTGGGCAAAGTCTTCGATCGGCGACGAAGCGTTGGGGTGCCGCAGCATGCTCTTGGGCGTAAACACTATCAGCGGCTTGCGCCAGTGACGTAACGCCTGACGCCGCAGCAGGTGAAAATATTGCGCCGCATTCGACGGCTGGCAAACCTGAAAATTGTCCCGCGCAGCCAGTTGCAGAAAGCGTTCAATGCGGGCGCTCGAGTGCTCCGGTCCCTGACCTTCATAGCCATGGGGCAGCAGCAGAACCACGCCGGAGAGCAGTCCCCACTTGTCTTCTCCAGCGCTGATAAATTGATCGATCACGGCCTGCGCTACGTTGACGAAGTCCCCGAACTGCGCCTCCCACAACACTAGAGCTTCAGGATAATCGCGGGAGTAGCCGTACTCGAAGCCGAGCACGCCGGCTTCCGACAACGTTGAATTAATAATGTTGCACGCAGCCTGACCGGCGGAAATGTGCTGCAGCGGCACGTACTCCTGCTCGTTTTCGATGTCCAGTAGAACGGAGTGACGCTGGTTGAATGTGCCGCGGCGGGTGTCCTGCCCGCTCAACCGAACAGGAACACCCGACTTCACCAGGCTGGCGAAAGCCAGAGCCTCTGCCATCCCATAATCCACCGGACGCTTCCCTGCGCCCATTTCCGCTCGCTGCTCGAGCAGCTTTTTCACTTTGGGGTGGATGTGAAAGCCTTCCGGATAGCTTGTGAGGCGTTGAGTAATCCCTGCCAGTTCTTCGTCGGAGATGGCGGTCCCGACTTCATATTCAGATTTGTAACGGCCGCCTTTATAGCCGTCCCAATAACTCGGCAGTTCGCGCAGCGTCGGTTTCGTGGTAATAACACCGGCCTTCTGATGGGCGGCTTCAAGTTCAGCCCGGATGGCCTGCACCCGCGCCTGCACATCTTCGACGCCAGTGTCCTCCGCGTAGATTTCCCAGAGCGGCGGATGATCTTTGATCGCCTTGTACAGCAGGGGCTGGGTGATGGTGGGATCATCCACTTCGCTGTGGCCGTGACGGCGAAAGCCGATCATGTCCACAACCACATCGCTGCCAAAGGCGTAGCGGTATTCGACAGCCCATCGGCCGACGCGGATGACCGCGTCCACATCCTCTCCATTGACGTGGAAAATGGGAATCGATTGCCGGCGCGCGATCTGAGCCGCGAAACGCGAGGAGTGTAGTTCGCTGGGCAAGGTGGTGAAGCCGATTAGGTTATTGACGATGATATGAATCGTCCCGCCAACCGTGTAGCCGGGCAGAGCGGAGTAGTTGAGGGTCTCGGCGAGAATTCCCTGACCGGCGAACGCGCCATCGCCGTGGACCAGCAGAGGGAGGTACTTCTGAGTTCCGCTTTCCCCGGCGCGGTCCTGCTTGGCGCGAGTGCGGCCGACGGTAACCGGATCGACCGCTTCCAGATGGCTGGGATTGGAAACCAGGTGGATGTGGATTTTGGCTCCGGCGCGAGTTATGTACTCTCCCGTCGCGCCCATGTGGTATTTGACGTCCCCGCCCCCCAGCACACTGCGTGGATCCACATCCTCGAAACCGGCAAAGACCTCTTCTGGCGGACGCCGCGCCACCTGAACGATAACGTTCAGCCGGCCACGGTGGCTCATGCCCATGACCAGTTCAACAGCTCCACGCTGGCCCGCGCCTTCCAGAATTTCATCCACCAGAGGAATGAGCGCGGTTACGCCTTCGAGTGAAAACCGCTTGGTTCCCAGATAACGCTGCTGCAATACCTGCTCAAACAGCTTGGCCCGGATCAGCTGATCGAGAACCGCGTCCTGATCCACCGCCGGCGGCTCGCCTTCCATGCGCTCTTGAATCCAGCGGCGGCGCTCGGGATCGGTAATGTGCATGAACTCCACGCCGACGGTGCCGGAATAGACGCGGCGCGCCTCATGAGCGAATGCGCCTTCAAGCTGCAGATCGGGATGAGCGACCGGACGCAGGAATCCTAGCGGGTCGAGATCAGCTTCGAGATATCCCCATTGGCGGAATACCTGGAACACTCGCTCACGTTCCCCGTTGGAAACCTCCATTACTGCCGGAGAAGCGCTTGGTGTGGTTACGCGGGTGGCCATGGTTCTTACTAGGATAACGGATGAGAAGACGGCGGCGCTGGATTCATCGCTCGGCGCTGATCCGGGAGGCGGGCCGCGACCTCAGCCAGCCTGGATGTCGTCGGGTGACCACCAAATTGTCCGACCCAACTGAACAGTTACCGAGGCCGCTGAAGCCCCTAGCTAACGATACGATCCCCCATCCGCTACGCTGCTGCCGTGGCTTTTTGAACAGCATTTGCGGCGGCACGGATGACATTGATCACCACGTCGGGGTCGGAGAGCATAGGGACATGGCTGCTGGCAACCTCCGTCGTGGTGGCGCCCATCCGTTTAGCAACGAACCGTTCCATGTCCGGGTGGACGGTGCGGTCGTTCTTGGCGACGATGTACCAGCTTGGCTTCGATTTCCAGGCAGTTCCTCCAACTTTCGCGTTGAACAGTCCGGCATCCGGGACGCACTGCGTTGCCCAGACGAGATTCTTCTCCGGCTCGGACAAATCGCCGCAGAAACAGTCGATGCCTTCCGGACGCAGCCAGATACGTCCGTCAGCGACCTCGATGTAGGAAAAGACGTCCGTCGTCGGGAACTTAGACTGCTGTGTCTGAGATGTCTCGTCGGCATCCGGAGCAAGCGCGGCGATGTAAACCAGCCCCGCAACCAGGTCGTCAGTTCC
>Ga0210394_10002558_pt1 | contig 24705 bp, 19 predicted proteins | sample IncBWC12MmetaG_FD_160121 | JGI IMG/M metagenome (GOLD analysis project Ga0210394, IMG submission 160121) | Forest soil microbial communities from Barre Woods Harvard Forest LTER site, Petersham, Massachusetts, United States - Inc-BW-C-12-M | ecosystem: Environmental > Terrestrial > Soil >... | reverse complement strand
CGGGCGGAAGAACCTTCAGCGCGACATCGCGGCCGAGCTTCGAGTCGGTGGCACGATAGACTTCGCCCATTCCGCCCGCGCCGATCGCGGCGATGATTTGGTAGTGCGCCAGGGAGCGGCCGATCACGACGAGCCTCCGCGAGCCGGGCCGTTGTCCGCCGCGGCTTTGAGTATGGCCAACTACGTCACCGATTTTACACCGAGAGACGAGGACCAGGAGACGGACGTGAAGAGATCGCACCGTAGCACGGGAGTTTCGACTGGCGCATCCGCCCAGAGTAAGTTTAGGAGGATCGGTGTGAAGAAAACTAAGCCTTGACATATTCCTATATGGGAATGTATTGTAATGGCATGGCAAGGGCGGCAACCACATCGGATGCGTTCAACGCGATCGCTGAGCCGCGGCGGCGAGACATATTGAACTATCTCGCGCTGCGGGAGCGTCCGGTAGGCGACATCGTGGCGACGCTTGGGCTGGAGCAGCCGTCGGTGTCGAAGCACTTGCGCGTGCTTCGAGACGTTGGGCTGGTTCATATGCGGCGCAATGGCCGGCAAAAGCTGTATCGAACCAACGCCAACGCGATCAAACCGCTCCACGAGTGGGCCGGCACGTTCGAACGGTACTGGCAGCATCAGTTGAACCGTGTTAAGGAGCGAGCTGAGGCAAAACGCGATACTAAACCGAGTTAGATTCAGCAGTTCATTTCAAGGAGGAGTTATGACGCAAACAGCACAAAAGATCGAAGACTTGACGCTTAGCATTACGCAGGAAATTCACGTCCGCGCTTCGCTGGATGCGACGTTCGCCGCGCTGCTCGAACAGCTCGGGCCGGGCAACGAAACGATGGACGGCAAGCCTCTATCGATGAAGATTGAGGCGTGGCCCGGCGGAAGGTGGTACCGCGACCTGGGCGATAACAACGGCCACTTGTGGGCGCATGTGCAAGCCATCAAGCGGCCGACCCTTCTGGAATTCAGCGGCCCATTGTTTGCGTCGTATCCGTTTGTTTCGAACGTGCAATACCGGCTGACGGAAGAGAAAGCCGGAACGTTGATCACGTTTCGCCACACGGCGCTCGGTTTCATCGAGGAGCACCATCGAGAGGGCGTGGGCAAAGGCTGGGCGTCGATGAACGAGCGCGTCCGCAAACACGCGGAGGCGGGAGCGTCTCGCACAGCGGCGCGATAGCGTTATCGAAGGGGAGAGGAACAATGTGTCCCGCGTGCATCGCAACTGCGGCATTGATCGCCGGCGCCACAACCGGCACAGGAGGGCTGGCGGCGCTCGTCTTCAGGAAGTTCCGCGTGAAGAGCGCGAAGATCGTTATGGAAAAAAATAATTCAGAGGAGAGTCACGATGGCAAGCAGCCAGATAAAGCTACAACAGCCTAAAGTGGTGTCGCCAGCCGAATGGCTTGCGGCTCGCAAGGAATTCTTGGCCAAAGAAAAGGAATTCACCCGGCTCCGCGATGAGCTAAGCCGGCAACGGCGCGAACTGCCCTGGGAGAAGGTCGAGAAGCCTTATGTCTTCGACGGGCCGAACGGGAGACAGACGCTCGCCGAGCTCTTCGACGGACGCAGCCAGCTGATCGTCTACCACTTCATGTTCGGTCCCGGGTGGAAAGAGGGTTGCCCAAGTTGCTCGTTTTTAGCCGATCACTTCGACGGCCCTGCCGTTCATCTTGCAAATCGCGACGTCACGCTGGCGGTAGTTTCACGCGCGCCACTCACGGAGATCGAAGCGTTCAAGAAGCGGATGGGCTGGCGCTTCAAATGGGTGTCGTCGTTCGGAAGCGATTTCAACCGCGATTACCACGTGTCGTTCACGAAAGACGAGATGGCCGCCGGCAAGGTGCTTTACAACTACGGTATGACCGAGTTTCCCAGTGAGGAAGCGCCGGGAGCCAGCGTGTTCTACAAGGACGCCGCCGGCAACATCTTCCATACTTATTCCAGCTACGGACGCGGACTCGATATTCTGCTGGGCGCGTACAATTTTCTCGATCTGGCGCCCAAGGGTCGCGACGAAGACGGCCTGGCATTTACGATGGCGTGGGTCCGCCACCACGACCGGTACAGTGAAGGATACGCCGTCGATCCCACGCAACTGTACACGCCCCCGGTGAAATCCGACGCCACGTGCTGTTCGGACGAGCACGGGAAAAGCTGACGCCCCTGTTCGGCGGAGCCTGGGATGGTTTCCGGGCTCCGCTAACAAACCACTGCTGGATTTTCTAAATCGCAAACGACAGCTGCCAAGCGAGCGCAGTTGCCTTCCCGTATCAGCTGGCCTCAAATCCCGCCAAACTTCTTGCACTTCACCTCGTAAAAACTTTAAGGTATTGGTTTCTCCGGAGACGGGTGAACCGGCTGTGAAGAAGAAAATCCGGGTGGTGCAATACGGAGTGGGGCCGATCGGCGCGTCGATTGCGCGGCTGATGCGACAGAAGGCGTCGCTGGAAATCGTTGGCGCGATCGACAAGGATCCCGCCAAAGTGGGGCGCGATCTCGGCGAAGTGGTGGGCGCGGTGGGAGTAAAAGACGCGCCGTGGGGCGTCGCGATTTCGGCGGACTCCGACGCCGTTTTCGAAAAGCCAGTGGACGCGGTGGTCCACTCGACTTCGTCGTACCTCACGAGCGTGATGGACCAGCTTCTCGCGTGCCTCGCTTCGGGATGCTGCATCGTTTCGACGTGCGAGGAACTCGCCTATCCGTGGCGAAAGCATCCCGAGCTTTCGGCGAAGCTCGATGCGGCGGCGAAAGAAGAAGGCGTGGCGCTCGTTGGCACGGGCGTGAATCCCGGCTTCGTGATGGACAAGCTGGTGCTCACTTTGAGCGCCGTGGCGCAGCGCGTGGACAGCGCAAAGGCATTGCGCGTGGTGGACGCGTCGAAGCGGCGGCTGCCGCTTCAGAAGAAAATCGGCGCGGGAATGTCACCGGAAGAATTTCGCGCGCAGGTGGCCGCGGGCGTCATCAAGCATCACGGCTTGCCGGAATCGATCGCCATGGTGGCCGACGGGCTGGGATTCACGCTCGACGATATTTCGGAAACGATCGAGCCGGTGATCGCGACCGAAAAAGTGACCACTGAGTTTCTCGAGGTCGCAGCAGGACAGGTGGCGGGCGTGCATCAAATCGCGCGCGGCACGTTTAGAGGGAATACGAAGGTGTACATGGAACTGAAGATGTACGTGGGCGCGAAGGAGCCGGCCGATACGATCGAGCTAACAGGCGAACCGAATCTTTCGCTGGTGATTCCGGGCGGCACGCATGGGGACGTGGCCACGGCGGCGGTGGTGGTCAACGCGATACCGCAAATTCTCGCAGCGCAGTCGGGGCTGCGCACCGGGCGCGATTTGCCGTTGAGTTTTCTCTCTCCGGGCGAGCTTCCTTAAATCACGCGGACTTCGAAGTACTTTTCTTCCAGAAACGGGCGACGGCCGCAAAATCCGGGTCGTCGTTCGACGAATCCTTCACGGCGCTGTAAGTGCCGTACGCGGCAGCGGCGGCCGGCAGGGTCACGCCCTGTTGCTTGGCAAGCTCTAGCGCAAGACGCATATCCTTGTGCATCAAGCGTAGCGGAAAACTTGCGGGAAATTCGTTCTTCAAGATGAGCGGCGCTTTCACGTCGAGCACTCCCGAGCGCGCCATACTCGCTTGCATCACCTCGACAAGGCGCTCGCCCGCAACGCCCGAGGCGCTGACGAGCGCGATGGCTTCGGCCAGCGCGTCCACTTGCAATGCGAGGATTAAATTCATTGCGAGCTTCACGGTTTGCCCCGCGCCGTTCGGGCCGAGCAGAAAGAATTTTTTGCCGACAGCTTCGAGAACAGGCTTGGCGCGTTCGAATGTTTCAGCTTTGCCGCCGATCATGAAGAGGAGTTCGCCCTTTTCGGCGCCCCATGTGCCGCCGGTTACGGGCGCGTCGAGGAAATCGATGCCGCGCTCGGCGCAGGAAGCGGCGGTGCGGCGCGCGAGGTCCGGAGAAATCGTGCTGGACTCGATGTAAATGCTGCCGCGGCGCAGACCGGCGAACACGCCGTTCGCGCCCGATAGAACTTCTTCGAGCGCTGGCGGATCGCTGACGATCGTAAAGAGCACGTCCGCTTGCGCCGCCACATCGCGCGGATTCGCGCCGAGCTTGGCGCCCGCGCCCACAAGGTCGTCCGCCTTCGCGGCGGAGCGATTCCAAACCACGAGCGGAAATCCCGCTTTGAGAAAATTGTGCCCCATCGGCTTGCCCATCAAGCCGAGGCCGATTAGTCCCACTGTGGGTTTCATTTTCACCTCCATGGTTTATAGATGACTATATCTGCGCGATCGGATCTTGAGAAATCCCGGAGGGCTACGGCTTCTCTTTAGTTTGGTCGGTTATCCAGTTCGTTTCCCACGTCTTTCCGCCATCGACCGAAAATGCCTGCTCGAAGTGCGGCGAATTCGTGGTGACGCCTGACCAAACGAACCGGGCGTAAACTGCTCGACCCTCGTAGACTTGCTGGTTATAGAATTCGCCTCGCCCGTTGATAAACTGCCCGACCATGGGATTCGGTTCGAGGACTCCATCGGCTGCGTTCGCCCAGTAAATGCTCCACTGATGGGAATCCGGATTGTAAAGACGCAGCGCCAAACCCTGGATATGCGTGTGCTTCTCCGCGCTATCGACATTCATTTCCTCGACTTCCGCACGACCGTCCAAGACCTGCCGACAGACCGTGGTCCCGTCGAATTCCACCCATTCGCTGGAGCCGACTAACCGCCGTGACAGTCGTTTCAGGTGGAATTTCCAAGTGCCAACGAGGAAGTCAAAATCGTGTTGCCCATCTCGTTTGTCGGATGCACCTTGTTGAACGCTAACGCTCCCGTTATGTGCGCGCACTTTCACGGTTAGGAAAACAAGGGACGCACCAATCAAGCCAACGACGAGCAGGAATTTGTGTAACTTCATTGCGTGTTCCTCTCAAGTACAAATTTGCAAACAAAACTAAATCTAGGGCTCGGATCCTACGCTCCCAAGGTCACGACTTGACCGACGCGAAGCTCGCCTGCCCTAACCACCGTGCCGTATACGCCGGCGTAATTCCCGTTCATACGAACAACCGTCTTCATCACTTCAGAATCGCGCTCGGCTGTGTCTGGGTCAAAATTAACCATGACGCATCGCTCGTCCCTCATAGTAACTCGGAGGGCTGCCCCGCTGTTCCCTTCGCCAAACATCAATGTCCGGCCCACCCATCTGTCTTCCTCAAACGGCTCGGCGCTAGGTGTTTCGATCGCAACGTTTGGTCGAAATCTGCGGAGGTTAATGTCTCGGCCTGATTCGCGCTCGATGCCATGCACTGTGCCGAGGCTGAGCACCGAAATACAGGCTTCGTCGAAGATGCCATGCTTGAGATTCATCAATTCGACATCACTGCCATACCGGCTCGAAACTTCCTCCCGTAGTTCGTCGCTTCGGAGTTCGTACTCTTTCCCGTCCGGCGTACGAACGTGCGTCGGGAGTCGCTCGGCAGTGTTGCTGTCGAGCCCGAATGGTTTACAGAGGAGCAACTGCGGTAATTTGCTTGCTGCCAGCCATGGGAACCCATTTTTGTCAGCGAGTCGCCGAAAAGCGAACCTACGATCACCCGCAATGCCGTGCCAACTTAGCTGTGCAACATCTAGTTGTTCGCCGGCCATGGACTTAACCGGGTAACGAAAGATGGCACTAATTCGTCCGAGCTCCATATGAGTTTATAACGGCTCTATACTATGGCATGTCCGGGTCTGAGTGGTATCTTGGGCGCCCTACTGCGCGGCGGGGCTGATCTTCTCAACGTGAATCGTCTTTTTCGCAGAATCGAATTTACCCGCCAGCGCCACATGCGCGGCAGGGAAGTTGATAACGGCTTCAGGATTTTCGACAATCCAGATTGCTTGATCATCGTCTGCTACAAAGACGGCCCGTTGCGGTTTCCATTCCGGGTGTCCCACCGAAGCGCCTCCACGCCAGCATTTCTGCACGCAATCCGCCCGGCCGGGCTTCGCGTGTTGGGTTCCGCAACTCTCATCGCTGATCCAACCGGAACGAGATGCGTCCTGTTGCTGCGCCGACATTGATCCGAGCGCCACAAGACCGCAAACGAGCAAGACAGCAAGAACAATCCGGCCCCTGATCATCCAGTCCTCTTCTGTCTCCGTCATCCGCCTCAAAAGTTCAGGAATTCAGAGACGTTTACCATCGAATGCTACCGATTGTTAGAACTATACCTGCGAAAGGACGCGAGCCGCTATAAAGGAGACGAAAACGCGCTGAATCGCCTCCCCGCTAGATGCGGTTCGCAGGATGTGAACGCGTGTCCGATTCCGCAACGCATTTTCCCGGATTCGCTCCAGAGATGGACCCGACGCCCGATGACCGTTCGTAACTAATTCTTTCGCAATGAGATAGAGGACGAATCGCTGGTACATTGCATGCGTACTCGCAGCCAGAAACTCACTTGGTGTTGGGGGCGTTTACCGATGAGATCGATTTGGCAGGATGTGCGTTACGGCTTTCGGATGCTAGCCAAGTACCCAGGTGTGACGATGCTCGCGGTCTTCGCGCTGGCGTTGGGCATCGGCGCCAATACTGCCATTTTCAGCGTGGCCGATCCACTGCTTCTGCGTCCAGAACCGTTTCCAAATCTGAGCCGGCTGGTGCTGGTATTCAACAGAATTGTTCCGGTCACGAATGAAAACTCGATGTACGCAGCGGATTACGAAGCGGTTCGAACGCAAAGTCAGTCGTTCGACAAATTCGCCGCCTACACGCTGGAAGATATAAATCTGACCGGGCAAGGCGATCCGGAACGCGAACAAGCTGCAAGGGTCACGACGAATTTCTTCGATGCGCTCGGCGTTCAGCCGATTATTGGGCGCGGTTTTGTGCCGGAAAATGGCACGCCCGGACGTGACGACGAAGTCGTCCTCAGCTATGGCCTGTGGCAGAGCAAGTTCGGCGGCGATCCGCAAATCATCGGCAAACAAACGCGCGTCAATGGGCGAGCCTTCACGATTTCCGGCGTCATGGGCAAGGATTTTCAGTATCCCCTCGCGACGGAATTGTGGCGGCCCGTTGCGTTCACGGACGCGGACAAGACCGACCGGGAGAACAATTACCTTTTTCCCGTTGGAATGTTGAAGCCTGGAATTTCGGCATCGCGCGCCGCGGCCGAACTCGACGGCATAGGCCGCCAATTGGCTCAAGCATTTCCGAAAACGAACGAGCGGCTTGGCATTCGTGTTGTGCCGTTTCGTACTTATGCCACCGGTGAGCTGACGCACAATTTCATGTTGCTGCTGCTGGCGGCGGTGGGATTCGTACTTTTGATCGCGTGCGCGAACGTAGCCAATTTGCAGCTTGCGCGCGTGGCGGGACGCGAAAGGGAAATTGCGGTGCGTACGGCGCTCGGGGCAAGCCGCTGGCGCGTGGTCCGGCAACTTCTCGCCGAAAGCGTGATTCTGGCGCTCGCGGGAGCCGCATTGGGATTGCTTTTCGCCGGATGGGCGGTGGGCCTGACAGTCAATTACTTGCCGGCTGAGCTTTCGCAGTACATCGCGGGTTGGAATCGCATCGCGCTCGATTGGCGCGCAGTCGCGTACACGGTTGCCATTGCTGTCTTAGCCGGCGTCATCTCCGGACTTGCGCCCGCTCTTGGCCATTCGCGCCCGGACCTTTCGCATTCGCTCAAGGAAGGCGGACGCGGAGGCTCGGGACGCGCGGCGCACAGGCTGCGCGGCGTGCTGGTGGTTGCAGAAGTTGCGATATCTCTGGTTTTGCTGGTGGGAGCGGGCCTGCTAGTCAAGGGATTCCGCGTGCTGCTCAGCGCCAACGAGAGGTTCGAATCGCACAGCCTGCTGACGATGAATGTCGCGCTTCCGGCAGCGAAATATGCAGACGATGCGAAGGTCGTCGCCTTTTACCAACAGGCCCTGGCGCAAATGAGCGCTATTCCGGGAGTCGAGTCCGCCTCGGTGGCCACCGCTGTTCCTGACCAGGATGAACTCAGTTATCACCCGTTCACCGGTGAGGGCAAAACGTGGACGCAGGATCCAGGACACATCGCGCTGGCCGAATCGATCAGCGCCAATTATTTTCGCACGCTGCATTTGCCGCTGCTGCGCGGCCGCGAACTAGCGGATGCCGATGGACCGAACGCGCAGCGCGTCGCTGTCCTCAGCCGTTCGATGGCAGAGGTCTACTGGCCGGGAGAAGACGCGGTAGGCAAGCGCATCAAGCGCGGAGCTCCGGACTCGAAGGAACCGTGGCTGACGATCGTGGGTGTCGTCGCTGATGCGAAGTACAATCCCTATCTCCAGATTATTGACGGAGCCGTTTACGTGCCTTACCTGCAAAGTCCCGACACGAAGGCCGCATTTTTGTTGAGGACTGACGGCGACCCGCTCAGCTTCGTTCCCGCCGTGCGCGCGAAAGTTCGAGCCGTGGACGCAAATCAGCCGATTTATGAACCCAAGACGCTCGCGCGTCTGGCGCATGAGGAACTGAGCGGCATCTCTTTCATCGCCGCGATGATGGCTGTGCTGGGGCTAATTGCGCTGGTGCTCGCGTCATCGGGTGTTTACGGCGTAATGGCCCACTCGGTGACGGAGCGGACGCATGAGATTGGAATTCGCCTGGCGCTGGGCGCGACGCCGCAGCAGGTGCTCCGTCGCATTGCAGGCCGCGGGATTTGGCTTGCGGCGATCGGCCTGGGCATCGGCGTTGCGCTTGCATTTGTTCTGGCGCGCCTGATGGCCAGCTTGATGTTCGGCGTGTCCGCGACGGATCCCCTGATTTTCGCGGGAATACCGGCGCTGCTCGCTTTTGTGGCGATTGCGGCCTGTTATTTGCCGTCGCGCCGCGCCACACGCGTGGATCCCATGATCGCGCTGCGCTATGAATAAAGAACGTGTGAGATCCAGCCGTCATGGCAATCACTCTTGCTTTCAGGACGCTTGCCTCGCCGGGCCAGGTCTTTTCAGGTTGACATCTTACCCGAGCAGGTGTAATACACAGGTCAAATGTCTACCCAACAAGGCACGGAACGGCTTGAGCTGCTGCAAGGCACTCTGGACCTGCTGATCCTGCGCACGCTGATTTTCGGATCGCAGCACGGCCAAGGCGTCGCGCGCGCCATCCAGCAGACGTCTGACAAAGAACTCCTGGTCGAGCACGGAGCTCTTTATCCTGCCCTCCAACGGCTCGAGGAGCGCGGCTGGATTTCCGCGAAGTGGGGAATCTCCACAAATAACCGCAAGGCCCGGTTTTATTCGCTGACCACCGCCGGCCGCAAACAACTGGTGAAGGAAACCACCAAATGGAAGCGGTTTGCGACAGCGATCGGACGCATTCTCGCGTCTGAGGAGGCGTAGGCCGTGTTCCCAAAGAACCGCAAATTGGACGATTTCACCTCCGAAATCGAAGCCCACTTGCAGCTCGAGATAGAGCGCTTGCAGGATCAAGGTCTCAGCGCGGATGAAGCACGAGCCGCTGCGCGCCGCAGCTTCGGCAACGTGACATTGTCCCGAGAGCGCTTCTACGAATCCAGCCGCTGGCTAGGGTGGGAGAACTTCTGGCAGGACATCCGCTACGGTGTGCGTATGCTGCGCAAGTCTCCGGGCTTCACCGCCATTGCTGTTCTGACGATTGCGCTGGGCATCGGAGCCACGACAGCGATTTTCAGCGTCGTCGATGCCACGCTGTTGCACACCCTGCCGTACCCCCAACCGGAACAGCTCGTAAGCGTCGAAGATGATCTGCCCGGCGTGGGCGCGCGGAACGTGGGAATGTCGGTGCCCGAATGGCAGGATCTTCAGCGCTCGGGAATCTTTGAACAGGTATCGCCAATAGGCGGCGGAGACGTGAATCTCACGGGCTCATCTCAACCTGTGCGAATCCGCTTTCTGAATGTTCCGCCGAATTATCCAGCGCTACTCGGCGTGAAAGCGCAGCTGGGCCGCACATTTGATCCGGAGGATCACACTCCCGGATTCAATCTGGAAGCTCTCATCAGCGACGGTCTGTGGAAGCGCGCCTTCGCAGCCGATCCGGGAATTCTGGGCAAAAGTTTGCGGCTCGACAACGACTTGTATCGCGTGATCGGCGTCATGCCGCCGGGTTTTCACGACCCGGGGCGAACGACGGAGGAGAGGAACATTGAAATCTGGCTGGCATCAGGTTTTGCCGCGGCGCCTGCCCCTTCCCCTGTTCGTAATTCGCGGTTTCTTGTGAGAACGATCGCGCGAATCAAACCTGGACTGACGATTGCGCAGGCGCAAAGCCGCGTGGACGCCCTGGTCGCATCCTTGGAAAAACAATTTCCGGAAGAGTATCCGCCGCAGAGCGCGTGGACGGTGCGCCTGATTCCGCTCAAGGAATCTGTGGTTGGCAACGTCCGCCAGTCATTGATCTTTCTGCTTGGAGCCGTCGGATTGGTCCTGCTAATCGGTTGCGTGAATGTCGCGAATCTTGTGCTCGCTCGCGCCGGCTCGAGGAGTCGGGAAATGGCGGTCCGGCAGGCGCTAGGAGCTGCGCGTACGCGGCTGGTGCGACAGTTGTTGACCGAAAGTCTGCTTTTATCGCTGGTGGGCGGAATATGCGGCTTGGCGATTCTATTTTTTACAAAGGGCCTTCTGCTGCAAATCGTGCCCGACAGCCTGCCGCGTCTCCAGGACATTTCGATTAACTGGAGCGTCTTGCTTTTCGCACTCCTTGCCTCGCTTTGCGCCGGTGCGATTTTCGGCCTCGCTCCCGCTTTGCATGCTGGGCGAATCGATTTGAATCGCATGCTCAAACAGGAGGGCCGCGGCACGAAGGGTTCCGGGGAACAGACGCGCACGCGCCGTGTGCTGGTGGTGACTGAATTCGCGCTTTCGTTGGTGCTCATGATTGCCGCGGGCCTCCTGCTCCGCAGTTTTAGCGATTTATTGAACGTGCGGCCGGGGTTCAACCCGCAGAATGTAATGGCGGTTCGGACGTGGTTGCCCGTGCCAAACGATCCTGCGACCGATATCTATGGAACCACCGCTCAAGAGGCGCAGTTGTTGCGTGAAGTGCTTCGCCGCGCCAGGACTCTGCCCGGAGTCGAAGAGGTAGCCGTTGGTGATATTGAGGCTATACCACTGGGTCATAGCAGAAACGACATCGGCCCGGTCCCGTTGATTATTGAGGGCCGCGAGACTCGTGGCAACCAGGTTCCTTTGATCGACCGTTCCACCGTTACGCCGGAATATTTTCACTTGCTGGGCATGACATTGCTGCGCGGCCGTCTGTTCAACGAATCGGACAACGAAACGGCGCCTCCAGTGGCGCTGATCAACGAGGCGTTCGCGCGCGCCTACTGGCCAACCGGAAATGCTATCGGTAAGCGCGTGAAGACATCTCCGACGAATCCTTCCTGGATTACCGTGGTCGGCGTACTCGCGGATGCTCGAACCGAATCGCTGGCGGAAGCCGCCGTTCCACAAATCTATGTGAGCGCCTATCAGCGCAGGCCCAAAGATCTGGCCATATTTCTGCGCGGACGGCTTGATCCCGCTGTGATTCCAGTTGAGCTGCGCGAACAGGTGCAGTCCGTTGATCCAGAGCTTCCAGTTTTCGGCGCGCAGACGCTCACCGAGACGGTGTCCGAATCTCTCGCTGAGAGACGTTTCTCGATGCGAATCGTCGCGCTGTTCGCTCTGACGGCGCTGCTTCTCGCGGGGCTTGGAATTTACGGAGTGATTTCGTTCATCGTAAACGAGCGCACGCATGAGTTCGGGATTCGCCTCGCACTTGGAGCGCAAAGCCAGAACATCCTGCGCATGGTGCTGCGTCAAGGGTTAGGGCTTGCCATTGCCGGGGCCGCGGTGGGACTTGTTTGCGCGTTGATTGTGTCGCACTTAATGGCAGGGCTGCTTTACGGCGTGAGGCCTACAGATCCTCTCACGTTTGCAGGTGTCGCAGTTCTTCTCATCGGTGTCGCTCTGCTCGCTTGTTATGTTCCGGCGCGGCGCGCGATACGTGTCGATCCGCTGGTCGCCCTAAGATACGAATAGATCAGACCGGCAGCACCGGAAAACTAAGAGCCTCGTGCGTGTTCCTCGCAGATTATCGCCAATCCAAGGAGGGAATTTACGATGAAGCGGCGTTTGAAGGGATCTGGGCTTGTGCTAGTTGTGGTTACTCTGCTTGGCATCGCCGGAATCGCCCTTTACACTCGCGCTCAGACGCAGAATCAAGCTCCGAGTCCGGCGCGCTCTCGATCCGACGAGATGTTGGACAGGTGGAACGACATCGGGAACAAACTCGTCGCGATGGCGAAGGATTTTCCCGAAGACAAATACGATTTCAAGCTGCAGAAAGACCAGCGCACCTTCGCCCTGAATCTTCTGCACGCCGCCGCACTGGATTTCGTTCTTTTACGCAGGATTTCCGGATCAAACATCGGGCCTGACTTCGGCGAGGGCGACAATGCTTCGCGCGACGCTTTCAAGACCAAGGCCGACGTGGTGAAGTTCGTGCAGGAGGCCGTCGCGGACGGAGCGCAAGTGATTCAACAGCAGGGCGACGCGGGGCTGGACAACACATCAAAGTTTTTGGGGAACCGGCTGGCCCATAACTCCACCATCTGGACGGTCGCCATCGAGCACAGCGGAGAGCATTATGGTCAGCTTGTGGCCTACTATCGTGCGAACAACCTGGTGCCACCGGACTCGCGACGATAATACGGCAGGAATTCGTTGAAAGTTTTTTGGATGTAACTGGTAAATTCAGTATTGTTTGGGTACAAGAAACTTAGGAGAGCCACTCGAATGAAACAAACATGGATCTTCTTGTCGTTGGCAGCCCTCATCGTCGCGGTGGCTACCTTGGGACTGACGGGAACGGGCCTGAAAGACTAAAGTCCAAAGCCGACATCATCAAGTTCCTGAAGGATTCTTTCGCCCTGGGCCACAAGGCCGCGGCTACTTTGACTACTGCGAACGTGTTGCAGACCGCCGAGCACAGCAAGTCGACCCGGCTGCATTTGGCTACATTTGGTGTCGCCCACGCATTTGATCATTACGGGCAGATGGTGGAGTATTTGCGGATGAACGGAATTGTACCGCCAGCCAGCCGGGGAAAGTCAGACTGAGCTAGATTCTTAGTCTGGGCACCGCTTTGTTACCGCTGACCAAGCACGCGATCGAACAGTGGCTATATTACATATTCTTAGTCGTGTTGCTGTTTTACGTACTGAATCAGGTCCGAAAGCCCACAAAATGGGTGGGCAGGTTTTTCGTATGGATGATGAACCTGACCCATTCCGGTGTGACCGATTGGGGGTTGAAGCACGTTCCAATCGACGAGCATTTCACGATTCTGGACGTCGGTTGTGGCGGCGGCAGGACGATCGAGAAGTTGGCTGGGCGAGCCACAAAAGGAATAGTGTGCGGTGTGGATTACGCCAACGGCAGCGTAGCCGCCTCCCGCGCGAAGAATGCACAATTGATCCAGGCGGGCCGCGTTGAAATAACGCAAGCTCCCGTGTCTCACCTCCCGTTTCGCGAAAACAAATTCGATCTCGTCACCGCCGTGGAAACCCAGTATTACTGGCCTGACCTGGTCAAAGATATGCAGGAAATCCTGCGCGTGCTGAAACCTGGGGGGACGCTGATCGTCATCGCGGAAAGCTACAGGAAGGGAGCGTACAACGCGCTGCAACGGCCGGTGATGAAGCTGTTGAAATCCTCAAACCTGGGCGTTGACGAACATCGGGAATTGTTTTCAAAGGCGGGCTACACAGACATTCACATATTCGAAGAACGCGCGAGAGGCTGGTTTTGCGGAGTGGGCAAAAAGCCTTTGTAGTCTTCTCCTTGAGAAGGACGCGAAAACGTGGCGCGCCCAGATGGGCTAGAACTTCTTCGAGGAAAAAGGCCTCGAAAAAACAGGGGCGGAGCGTTCGCTGCACTCTTCACCAATGCTGATCAGGTAGGCGTAGGGAATTTCAACGCGCATAGTCTTGTCTTTGCCGCTCTGGGAAAAGTGTTCTTCGACGAAGATGGATTTGCCGGAGTCGGAGACCAGGGTGCCGATGGCCGAAAAATGGATATCACCCGCGCGGTAGTGCGCTTGCACACGTTTCCCGACGAGAGACGAGTAACGCAACATAGCGGCCCCAGTGTGGCTACGCCGGCCCGAAGCGTCAATGGTACCATCGTTTAATGTACTGAAAAGTAATTGAAATGTTTAGCGGCGCCTAACTTTGACGGACGCTTCATTTCAAGAGTAACGCCGTAGGATGCTTCGGTTGATAAAGGCCGACCTCGCCTCCACCAGGAAGCCGCATCTTCGTAATGGAACCCCATTGTTGCTCCTGAACTTTGGAGCACTTAACGCCCTTCTTTGCGAGGGAAGCCATTTCGGCTTGCAGATCGTCGCACATGAAATAGAGTTCGTGGGCGCCACTCTCATCGCTCGGGTGGACTGCGGCTTCTCCCGGCGGCAGGGCGAAGATCAGCCAGCCGTGACCCGCATCCACGGACTTGAAACCGAGGACATCGCGGAAAAATCCGCGGTCCGCCTCGGCGTTCTTACTGTAGACAATTACGTGAGCGCCAGAGATCATTTGCCCCTCCGAGGAAATGCCCGGAATCAAATTAGGACGCTACCAAATGCTCTAAATATAAACAAAAGTCAGTGGGAAGGATGATGTGCTGGGGCTTCGTGAATCGCCGGAGGCGCTTCGGCCTCTCGCAAATGCAGGTCTGCCAGCAGGATCAGGACGATCGGAGCTACAACGCTGAGCGCCAGGTACGCGTAAACGATGGGGAGCAGCCAATTGATCGAGCCGGGATTTCCGGCGTAGTGATCGGATGTAATCTTCCAGACCAGCGCGCCCACGCCCAGGCCAGTAAATGCAGAAATGTACCGGCTAAAAACGGAGATGCCGAGCGGATGGCCGCAGCCGGTGCAGACGAGGTCGTTTGAGAACGACGCAATTTTTCCTGCCGGGATAATGGCCATGCAATTCGGGCATTGGCGAGCCGCCACAACGCACCTCCTAAACAACCAGCAAGATACAACAAGCGACGCGCTGAAAAAAGCCGGCGACGCGAAACTAGACGAGCGAAAACTCCACGCGATGTCGGAAAGGATCGATGCGCTCTGCGCGCACCCTGACCCGATCGCCCAGGCGAAATAGTTTTGGAGCGCTGCTTCGTCCGGGGCGGCGCGGTTCGGCGACGATGGTGTGATCGCGCTCGCGATAGGTGCAGCGCTGGCCGGTGATTTCCTCGAGGCGATCGATGCTGACCAGGCCTTCGACGAAGATTTCGACGAGCTCGACGAAGAATCCGAACCTCTGCACGGAAATAATCAGAGCATCGTATTCCTCGCCGAGATGGCTTTCCATGAATTGCGCCGTCTTCCACTCCATCAGCTCTCGTTCGGCGGATTCGGCGCGGCGCTCCGCTTCCGAACTTTCGGCGGCGATTTCTTCGAGCTCGACGCGGCGATAGGGGCCGAGCATGGCGACCGTTTCGATTTTTCCGGCGCGAGCGTCGGGCGCGGGAGCGCGCTTCGGCGCGACGGAGGGATTCTCGAGCGCCCATTTAAGCGCGCGGTGGACGATCAGATCCGGGTAACGGCGAATGGGTGAAGTGAAATGGGTGTACTCGCCGGTTGCGAGCGCGAAGTGGCCTAGCAAGTCTGGCGAATAGCGAGCCTGCTTGAGTGACCGCAACATCAGATACGAAAGAATGCGTTCCTCGGGCTTGCCCGCGATCTTCGCGGTCAGGCGCTGGTAGTGCTGCGGGGTGATGTGCACTTCTTCCGCGGCGGGCATCGTTACTTCCATGGGGCGCGTGCGGCCGCGGTTTTTTCCCGGGCCGGTGTGGCCGGACTTCTGTGGCTGAACGCGGCCGTGGCGTACGGCGATGCGGCGCTCGGCTAGATCGTCCACGCCGAGAGAGTAACCGAACGCCTGTGCCAACTCCTCGAACTCGAGAACCTTTTTGGGATCGGGCTTTTCGTGAACGCGATGCAGCGAAGCGATGGCGCGCTTTTCGAGATACTGCGCCACCGCTTCGTTGGCTGCGAGCATAAATTCTTCGATGAGCCGGTGCGCGATGTTGCGCACGCTGCGGACGACGCCCGTCATTTGGCCGGCTTCGTCGAACTCGATCACCGCCTCGGGCAAATCGAAATCGATCGAGCCGCGTTGGACACGGCGCGCATTGAGCAGCAGCGCCAGCTGTTTCATGCGGCGAAAATCGCCGGCCAAGCCGGCGTAATGCTCGGACATTTCGGGATCGCCTTCGATCACTTTGTTAACGTTCGTGTAGGTCATGCGCTCGGCGGAACGAATCACACCGGGAGTGAAATCGGCGCGGACCATTTTGCCGGTGGCGTCCATTTCCATGATGGCGCTCATGACCAGGCGGTCGACTTGGGGATTGAGCGAGCAAATGCCGTTGGAAAGCTCTTCGGGAAGCATGGGGACGGCGCGATTCGGAAAATAGACGGACGTGCCGCGGAGACGCGCTTCGCGGTCGATGGCTCCGGCGCGCTGGACGTAGTGGGCGACATCCGCGATGTGCACCTGAAGCTCGTAGTGGCCGTTCGGGAGCGGCACGACGTAGACGGCGTCGTCGAAATCGCGGGCGGTTTCGCCGTCGATCGTGACGATGGGCAGATTGCGAAAATCGCGGCGACCGGCGAGATCGGATGCCGCGACCTTTTGCGGCGTGGCGCGCGCGGCGGCGAGAACTTCGTCCGGGAAAATGTGCGGCAAGTGATGCTTGCGAATGATGATTTCGACGTCCACGCCGATTTCGCCGGGGCGCCCGAGAATTTCGGTGACGCGTCCGACGGGCGCGCGGCCACCTTTTGGATATCGCGTGAGTTCAACGTTGACGACGGCGCCATCGAGCTCGGGAAGACGCAAGCGGCGATTCGGCGGGGCTTCTCTCCCTGTTGCTCCGCCGAGCTTCTGCCGCAATTCCGGCGTGAACTCCTCGCCCGGGGGAATCGACACCTCGTGAAGAATGCGCGTGTCGTAGGGCAGGACGTGATTGCCCTGCGGGCCGTAGCGGAACAGGCCAACGATCGTGGGATGCTCGTGCTCGACGATCTGCACCACGCGGCCTTCGGCGCGACCGTCGGCGCGGCGGCGTTCGATGCGCGCCAGAACGCGATCGCCGTGCATCGCGTCGTTTAATCCATCACGGCCGATGAACAGGTCACCGTCAACTTTCGGAATCGGCTTATCGGGGACGAGAAAACCGTAGCCGTCGCGATGCGCCACGATTCGTCCGGCGATGAGATTCGGGTCGTGGCCGCGTCTTGGCGCTCCGGGCTGTGATTTGCCGTGAACGGGCGCCCCAGGCTGAGACGCAGATTCAGGTGCGGCTTTTCGAGATTCAGCCTGCGATTGAGCGATACGCTGTTGCTTTGCGCCTGCCAGACGGTAACGGCCCCCGTAGACTTCTTCGATGTCGCCACTCTTCTTGAATTTTCGGATGATTCGCGGGAGGAATCGCCGGCCGTGATGCCTGAGTCCCAAACCGTGTGCAATTTCCCGGATGCTTTCCGCTTGCGGTTGCTCCGCAAGATAGGCGATCACCTGTTCAGGCGACACCTCGGAAGAAAATGCCTCTTGCTCGGGATCGGTGGGATGACGTTGGTTCGGGCGGCCCATGGCGGCGCAAACAGGCTAACGGATTTGTTGCTACGTAGCTAAGGATTTGTGCGGCGATTGAAATTTCGCCGCGGATGCAAAGTTGCGCACGGTTACGGTTGCGGGGTTTGGACGACTGCGGTGTCGAGCATTACGACTTTGCCGTCGGGCTCGCGTTCTAACGCCGGGGCATATTCGCCGAGGAGTTCGCGGCGCCACCAGGTTCCCTGCTGGCGCTTAGTTTTTGCATCCGTGAACCAATATTGATAAATCACAGCGCGCACTCGCTTGGGGGGTTCGCCTCCGGAAAAGGGATTCGCCGCGAACAGCTCGAGCACGCTGGGCTCGCTTTTCAGGAGCCGTTCCTCGGTCCAAATCACGAAACGAAACTCGCGCCACGAGCCGAGCGATGCGAACCACAAATTCCAATCGAAGCGCGGCTGGTAGGGTGCGTAAATTCCCGGGGCTTTCTTCAGATCCTGAGGCTTATAGCGGAAGGGATACGTGGTCCAGGTTTTGCCGTCGCGCGTGCCCTGAAACTCGATTTCCAGCCGCGCGGGAGTCATCACCGCAAATAGGCCGTAACGATTCGCGATTCGCGACGGCTCGAGCCACCGCACCGGGGCTTCCGGGAGTGGGAGCGCGGGAATGAACATCCAGAGGAGTTGGGCCGTTGTGACATAAGCGACCAAGCTTAGGGAAATTGCTGCGATGGTCATTCGAGCCGGTGCGAGGAGCCTGCGCCACCGAGCGAAGCCGGATCCTCGCAGCGCTCCGGTAGCGGGAGACGGCGCCAGTTTGTGATCTTCGCGACCCTTGCGATCGAGGAATTCGCGAATTCGCATCGGGAGAATCCATTCGATGAAGCGGTCGTCGAGCAGCAAAAAGCCGAGCGAGAGAACGATGTAATTCAGGAACGTGTAATTCGCGGTGAGGATGATGCCGATCTCGAACGGCGTGACGATGCAAAAACAGACGATGCGAAATCGGCGCGGTAGAAACAGCATCCAGACTATGACCAGCTCCACGGCAAGTGTGAGAACCGCTGTGGAGGCGTGGAACCAGTGCGGGAAATGCGCGACGTACCAGCCGATCCATGTGGGCAGCGGGCCGTTCTGGTAGTAGTCGTCCATCGCGGTGAATTGGCGCCAGGCGCGGTCGCCGCTGGCAAGTTTCGCGACGCCGGATTCGAAATAGATGCGGAACCATTCCCATCGCAGCAGAAAAAGGCTCAGGCGCGACGCTGCATTCGCGCGGGCAAGGCCGGGACGGAATCCCGGCGGCGCGAAAAACACCGAGATGAAACCTGCTTCGAGAAGCATGCCGTCGGATTGATAAGCGGAGAAATCCTGCGCCGCGCTGACGAACGAAAGGAAGCACACGAAACATACGGCTAGCATGGCGCGCGGCCAGATATTGAGCGCGACGAGAATTGACGCGATAAGCCCGATCCAGCAGACCAGCATCAACGCGCGGTCGCTCGAGCCAAACCAGAAAAGCGTGGGCGCGAACCAGAACTGTTGCGAATGAATCGCGCCGGAAACCGCTTGCAAGTATTCGCCCGCGGGGAGAATCCCCTTGGGGCCGAGCAGGCCCTTGACTTGAAATAGAAGTGAATAGAACGCGGAGGAATAGATCAGTCCGAGGGCGCGGAGAAAAATCCAGCGCGCCCAAAGATGGCCGGACGCAGTGGGCTGTTCAATTGGAGCAGCGACGGGAGCTTTGACGGGCTGCGCGGGAGCGATTCCCAGTTCGAGAACGCGCTGCGACGAATTCTCCCGAGGCGTTTCCGGGCCGAGAAGCCAATTTAAGAATGCAGCCAGAGCTTGCGTCATGCTGCGGGGATTATACGGGAGAGCGACAGCCGAACCGCGATGGCAAGAGGCTTGGGCGGCAGCGGAATGAGGTTGAAGGCCCCGGGACGGCCGAGTTTCGCGACGCGGAACGGGGAATTCTGTGTTTCTGAAAAAACGCCTGATTTTTCGCTATTAGGAAGGTTGCGGGTCTTTGTTTACAGCGAGTTAGAGGTCTTTCTAATCGCGGATTCGCTATTAGAATGACGTTTGCTGGCGGCCTCGACTAATGTTGGTGGATCCGATTCGGCCGCCCGGTCAGTCGGCGCGAAACGGGGGGAAAGCTGGCTTGGGCGGCACCTTCTGCAAGCCATCGTGTTACCAAATTGTGCAAAAAATTAGAACTAATGGAGCAGGTAGTTCCGGCGGACTCCCCTAAGGAACCAGTTAAGTGATCTACAGAGCTGGCAGCTGATACCAAGCTACGTAAATTCAGATAGATACAAGACCTCGTTGGAAGCGCGGTGAGGGCGTCGAGGGCGAGATCGCCTGTCTATTGGAGCGGGGCTTGCATCAGGGTTATCTGGTATTTTGCGACCTTCTTTCCTTGACTTATCCACGGAACCAGAAAGAATGCGCTACGCCGCGGGCGGCGGATCGTGCGCTCATAGGCGATTGATTGCACTTGGGAGGATTTTGAATGCGCCGGACCATCCTAGCTCTAGTCTTTACCCTGATGTCTGTGCTTTCTTGCGTTGTGCCAGCACGAGCGCAGGCTCCCAACACGATCACGACGATTGCGGGCGGAGGCGCGAATGGGACGAGTCCGACTGCGGCGTATTTGCCTCTACCGTTTTTGGCGGTGCGCGACAGCAACGCGAACACGTACATCTCGGTTCCGGGCCTGAATCTCGTTTACAAGGTGGACGCGACCAACAAGCTGACCATATTTGCGGGAACGGGCATCGGCGGCTTTTCGGGTGACGGCGGGCCGGCAACGCAGGCGGAGCTAAGTTTTCCTCAGGGCCTTGCCGTTGATAAGAACAATAACGTTTTCATCGCCGATACAAGTAACGAGCGAATTCGCCGCGTTGACACGACGGGAAACATCACGACTGTGGCCGGAAGCGAGGATCCTTTCTTCGGAGCGTTTGGGGGCGACAACGGTCCAGCGACAAGTGCGCGGCTGAATTCCCCCACGGGCGTAGCGGTGGATGGCAATGGCGATCTTTTCATCACGGACACGAACAACGGAGCGGTGCGGCGGGTGGACGGAGTTACACAGATCATCACAACGATCGCGGGCGGCGGGGCCAACTTCGGTTGCAGTGGCGGAGCGGGGAACACGGCGGGTTTCAATGACTTAATCGGCATCGCGGTGGACGGAACGGGCAACGTATTCGTGGCGGACGCCGGGCTGAACATCGTTTGCAAGATTGACGCCACGACGCAGAACGTCTCGACGTATGCGGGCACGCTCGGCAATCCGGGAACGCCGGGGGCAGCGAACGGTGATGGAGGGCCAGCCACATCGGCGCAAATGGACCAGCCGAATGGGGTTGCGGTGGACGCGCTGGGGAATTTATTTATTACGGATTCGGGCAATCCTAAAATTCGCAAGGTCGATACCACGGCGAATCACATCATCACGACGGTTGCGGGAATCGGATTCATCTGCGGGACGGGCGGAATTAGCTTAACGGAGCCAGGCTGCGGGGATGGCGGGCCAGCCACGAACGCTACCTTTGACTTTCCGCGAGGCGTGTTTGTGGATTCGGGCAACAACATCATCGTCAGCGATACGTTCAATCAGCGGGTGCGGGTGATCGCGGCCGCGAGTCAGACCATAACAGGATTTGCGGGGGGCGGAAGCGGAGGCGACGGAGGTCCGGCGACAAGCGCGATTTTCGGCCTTGCGCAGACGTTGGCGGTGGATAGCAATGAGAACGTCATCGCCCTCGAAACGAACGGGGAACGGATTCGCAAGATAGCCGCGGCGCCGCCGAATGACATCACCACCGTCGCCGGTGTTGGGGTCGGCGGAGCGACTATTGGCCCTGCTCCGCTAAATGGTGACGACGGTCCCGCTACCGCGGCGAGATTTGTGGCCCCGGTTGCGATCGCGACCGATACGAACGGCAATTTCTATATCGCGGACGCAAGCGAGGAGGTGGTGCGGGTGATCAACAACCAAGCCACCGCCATTACGGTTGCGACCGTGCAGATTCAGCCGGGCAACATCGCGACGATTGCTGGAAACGGGCAAAGGTGCGGCGCGGGTGGAAACCCGAACACTAGACCGCTGTGCGGCGACAATGGAGCAGCTCTGAGTGCGAGCTTGTTAAGCCCCCAGGGTGTCGCTGTGGATCCTATCAGCGGCAATATCTATATCTCGTATGCCAGGCTGAATACGGTCCGGGTAGTGAACAATTCGACAGGGACGATCAGCACATTCGCCGGCACTCCCGGCCAGGCCTGCACCACATATCCGACAAACTGCGGCGATTTTGGAGCGCCGACCTCGGCGCTGTTGAACATCCCGGTTGGGCTGGCGACGTTCGTACAGGGTGGTATTGCGGTGTTGTACATCGCCGACGCCGGCGACAACGTGATCCGGGAAGTCAATCCCGAGCAGAACGCGATTTTCCCCGTGATGTTCAATGGTTTGCCGACCTTCGGCGGCGACGGAGGAGAAGGCATCTCGGCCAGCATGGAGCAACCCTTGGAAATAGCGGTGGACGATCAGGGGAATATATTTGTTGGCGGCGGACCCGACAACGTGGTTCGGCGCATGGACGCCAACGCCCAGACGATTATTACAGTGGCCGGCGACGTGAATAATCTCGACGGAGGGTTTTCTGGCGACGGTGGACCTTCCACGTTGGCGCAAATCGGGAACTTCGGTCTGGCTATTTTCAAGACCGCTCAAGGAACTCACGATCTTTTTATTGCCGACTCGGGGAGCAACCGCATTCGCAAGGTGAATCTCGAGCCGGTGATGTCGAACATCTTTCCGGCCAACAATTCCACCCTCACATTCGCGCCGACGCTGGACCAGCAGACGAGCGATCCGCAATCCATTTTCTTCTCGAATACAGGCCTCGACGGTCTGATTCTCAGCAACGTGGCGGTTTCGAATCCCAACTTCAGTTTGTTAAATGGTTGCAATCTTGGAGCAGCTCCCCAGAATAGCTGCGGCCTGACAGTGACGTTCGCTCCCGCAGCCGGGGTCATCGGCACGATCAACGGCACGTTGACGTTCGCGACGAACGATCCCGCGAACCCCAACTTCACTTACAACCTGACGGGAACGGCCAGCAACAGTCCCGCGTCGCTAAGTGTGACGTTGAACCCGGCCGCGGGCGGTACAGTCACCAGCGACCCGTCGGGCATAAGCTGCCCGTCGACATGCGGGCCGGTGAATTTCGCGGCCAATTCCACCGTCACCTTGGTCGCATTCCCGAATCCCGGCTTCGTGTTCTCCGGGTGGAATACCGGTAATGCTCCGACGGCAAACTGTCCCGGCACCAGTCCTTGCCAGGTTCCTCTACCTGCGAGCGGCGGCTTTTCGGTGGTTGCCAATTTCAGTGCGGCCCCACCGCCGCCGAACGTCACAGTGTCCGTCACGCCCTTGGGCGACGGCACAGGAACGGTAACGGAACCGGCTACGGGCATCAACTGTACGGTTACAAACAACACCGTTTCGGGCGCGTGCTCGGCGACTGTTGCTCAGGGGACCCAACTAAAGTTTACGGCGACGGCTACTGGAACGTCTGTTTTTGCCAGCTGGCTGGCGCCCTGCACCGGGACAGCTCCCTGCCAATTCTCGCTGTTTTTCAACCAGAATGTGACTCCGGTATTCAGCGCTAAAGCGCAGCCATTTGCGAAGGGTCAGGTATTCCTGAGCACGGGGAGTGGGATGGTGTTTGTCCTTGATCCCTCGACGGGCGGCGTAGTGCAGGTGCTCAATTCGAACGCCCTCAATCTTACCGGCTCGGGCCACGGCATGACGTTTGACTCGGTCGGAAATTTGTTCGTGACCAACGAACAGAGCGCGATCGAGGTGTTCAGCAATCAGGCGCCCGAGCCACCGACGCTCTTCGGGAATGGCAGTTGCCCGTGCGATCGGCTACCTTTCTCAGTTTTACTTGACCCGTTTAACAACGTATTTGTGGGCGAATCCTTCGACTTAGGAAACAGCGAACCTACATTGCTTCAATTCCCGGCAGGAGCGGGAACGAATGGCACCGCGACGGCGACGTTCTTCCCGGCGTGGGAATCGAACGCACCTCCGTTCTGGACCGAAATCCTCGACAGCAGCGACAAGCTCGCCTACACGCTTGGCACTCACACTGTGAAGACCTTTGACCTCGGCGAGCAGGTGCAGCATGCGGATCTCGTGACGAATTTGCACGGGGCGTTTGCGCTGCGCGAGCTGCCGGATAAGACCATCCTTGTGGCGGATACGGACCGCATCGCCCGCATCGATCAGAATGGCAACGTGACGAAGACCTATACCGTGGCCGGGGTCGCCGCTATCTTCGAAAATCTCAACCTCGACCCCGACGGCGCGTCCTTCTGGACGAACGACGAATTCACCGGAATCGTGTATCGGATTAATATTAGTACTGGCGCCGTAATGAACGGCGGGGGCTCGGGCTTTCCCACCAACCTCGGGTTTAACAACGGCACTGCCGGAATCGGCGGCATCGCGGTGTTTGGCCAGCCGGCTTCGGGCGGAGCGGACCTTTCGATCGCGATGACCGCGCCAGCCACCGCGACGACGGGCGCGAACCTGACCTACACCATCACGGTTACAAACAATGGGCCGCTCGCCGCAACGGGCGTGACCATGACCGATCCCCTTCCGGGAGGACTCAGCGCCACGGCAACGACGGGAACGGGATGCTCGGGAACAACCACGATCACGTGCGCGATCGGGGCGCTGGCAAGCGGCGCGAGCTCAACGATCACTATCACTGTGAAGCCCAGCGCGGCGGGCACGCTTACAAACACGGCCAGCGTTGGGGGAGCGCAGGCGGACCCGAACCTCGGCAACAATTCGGCCACGGTATCGACGAATGTGAGCAGTGGCGCGACTTTCACGCTCACGGTTGCCACGCAAGGCACCGGCAACGGCACCGTGACAAGCCAGGCTGGTTTGGCGCCGGCGATTAACTGCACGACAGGCTCGGCGTCAGGATGCACGGCGACTTACAACTCGGGGCAAGCGGTGGTGCTGACGGCTGCGC
>Ga0210394_10002557_pt1 | contig 24710 bp, 24 predicted proteins | sample IncBWC12MmetaG_FD_160121 | JGI IMG/M metagenome (GOLD analysis project Ga0210394, IMG submission 160121) | Forest soil microbial communities from Barre Woods Harvard Forest LTER site, Petersham, Massachusetts, United States - Inc-BW-C-12-M | ecosystem: Environmental > Terrestrial > Soil >... | reverse complement strand
CTGCGATGGCACCGATGTGCTGATCGGCGGCATCATGGAGCACGTCGAGCAGGCCGGTGTGCATTCGGGCGACTCCAGCTGCTCGTTACCGCCTAACAGCCTGTCGGCCGAATTGCAGGACGAATTACGGCTGCAGACGCGCAAGCTGGCGCGCGCGCTGAACGTGGTCGGGCTGATGAACGTCCAGTTTGCGATCCAGAACAACATTGTCTATGTGCTGGAAGTCAATCCGCGCGCTTCGCGCACGGTACCATTCGTGTCGAAGGCGACCGGCGTGCCGATCGCCAAGATCGCCGCGCGGGTCATGACTGGCGGCAAGCTGCGCGAGCTGGGCGTGCTGGCCGAGCGCGTGCCAAAGTACTATTCGGTCAAGGAAGCCGTATTTCCGTTCCTGAAGTTCCCCGAGGCCGATCCGATCCTTGGTCCGGAGATGAAATCCACCGGCGAGGTCATGGGCACCGGGCGCACCTTCGGCGAGGCCTACGCCAAGTCGCAGTCCGCTTCCGGCGTCATACTGCCGCGCTCGGGCTGCTGCCTGATCAGCGTGCGCGACCGCGACAAGGCCGGCGCGGTGCCGCTGGCGCGGCGGCTGATCGAGCATGGTTTCAATCTGATCGCCACCACCGGCACGGCCGCGGCGCTCATGGCCGCCGGCATCGAATGCCGCCGCGTCAACAAGGTGCGCGAGGGACGGCCGCATATCGTGGACATGATCAAGAACGACGAGATCGAGCTGATCGTCAATACCACCGAGGGCAAGCAGGCGATCCTCGAATCGAATTCGATCCGGCGCGAGGCGGTGCACCGGCGCATCACCTATTACACGACGCTGGCCGCGGCGCTCGCGACCTGCGAGGCGCTCGACCATGTGGACGAGGTCGACGTCAACCGGCTGCAGGACCTGCACCGCGAGGTCGGTGTGCTCGATGAAGCCGCGCCGCGGCGGGATGTGGGTACATGAAGCGCTCGCCGATGACCCTGCGCGGCTCGGAGCTGCTGCGCGTCGAACTCAAGCGACTAAAGTCCACGGATCGGCCGCGGGTGATCAAGGCGATCGCCGAGGCGCGCAGTCATGGCGACCTGTCGGAGAACGCCGAGTATCACGCGGCGCGCGAACAGCAGGGCTTCATCGAAGGGCGGATCATGGAGATCGAGTCGCGGCTGGCCGCGGCGGAGATTATTGATATCGCCAGTTTACCGGCGACCGGCAAGGTGGTGTTCGGCGCCACGGTAGAGCTCGAGGATCAGGACGGGGGCAATGCGGTCACCTACCAGCTGGTCGGCGAGGACGAGGCCGACATCCGCGGCGGCCGCATCTCGATCACCTCACCGATCGCGCGCGCGCTGATCGGTAAAGTGCAGGGCGACATCGTGGAGGTCACCGCGCCAGGCAAAACCCGAAGCTACGAAATTGTCTCAGTCAAATACGTCTAACCGAGGGTGCCCAGGTCACCAGCAGGAGGTACTGACCATATAGTGAATTTTTTGTAATCAAAAAATTCACTATATGGTCAGTACCTCTTACGGATGGTCAGGCCGCCCTTGGTCAGCCGTCTGGCAGCGGGTATTTCGACAGCTTCGGGTTGGCCTGGAACAGCACCGCGACGTGGCCGATGCGTGTGACCAGCGCGCTGCCGGTGTCGCGCACCAGCTCGGAGAGCATCGCATCGCGAGCGCTGCGATCGGCGGCCTGGATGCGCAGCTTGATCAGCTCGTGGTCGGCCAGCGCGCGGCGGGTCTCCAGCAGCACGCTGGCGGTGAGGCCGTTGTTGCCGATCTGAATCACCGGTTTGAGCGTGTGGGCGCGACCGCGCAGGAAGCGCAGTTGCTTGTCCGAGAGTTGCATTGCCTTATGATAGGCAGGTCGGCGCAGGCGCGCTGAACCCGTCCGTCAAGCAGTGGGTCTATAGCGAACATGGCGCGCCGATCCAAGAGCAGCGAGCGCTGGCTGCGCGAACATTTCTCCGATCCGTTCGTGAAGCGTGCCCAGGCCGAAGGCTGGCGCTCGCGCGCGGTATTCAAGCTCGAGCAGATCGACCAGCGTGAGCGGCTGGTGAAGCCCGGGATGGTGGTGCTCGATCTTGGTGCAGCCCCGGGCGCGTGGAGCCAGTACCTACGTCGCCGGCTAGGGCCTTCCGGCCGGGTGGTCGCGACTGACCTGCTGCCCATGGAGCCGCTGGAAGGGGTCGAGTTCCTGCAGGGCGACTTTCGTGAGGACGGCGTGTTCCGGCAGCTCAAGGACGCCCTCGGCGCGGCCGGGGTGGACCTGCTGTTATCGGATATGGCTCCGAATTTGAGTGGAATGGACGCGATCGATGCTCCCCGCGGCATGTATCTGGCCGAATTGGCACTCGATATGGCGCAGGAAGTCTTGAAACCGGGTGGCGACGCCCTGATCAAGGTCCTGCAAGGAGCCGGTTTTGAGGAGCTGGTGGCGTTGGCGCGCACCCGCTTCGCTCGCGTCAGGTGTCTGAAACCTGAGGCGTCGCGTTCACGCAGCTCTGAAACCTACTTGCTGGCCTCCGGGAGGAGGATGGTGTAGCGTCCTTGTCACGATTTCGTCCTCGGCGGTGCCGCCGCGCAACATTATGGTGAAATCAAGTTGAACGATTTGACAAAAAACATCCTGCTCTGGGTGGTCATCGTGCTGGTGATGCTGGCGGTGTTCAGCCGCTACATGCCCACGGGGCCACAGCGACAGCAGCTGACCTACTCGGAGTTCTACAACGACGTTCATTCCGGCCGGGTGGACAGTGTCGTGATCCAGGGCGATCAGATTCGCGGCATCCTCAAGGATAAGACTCAGTTCGAGACCTATAACCCCGAGACCAACTACACCTCCCTGATCGGCGACCTGCTCAAGGCCAATGTCGCGGTTGAGGGCCAGGCGCCCAAGCAACCGAATTTCCTGACTCAGCTGCTGCTGCAGCTGGCACCGGCGCTGTTGATGCTGGTGGTGTTCGTCTATCTGCTGCGCCAGATGCAGGGTGCGGCCGGTGGCCGCGGCGCCATGTCGTTCGGCAAGAGCCGCGCCCGGCTGCTGGGGGAGGATCAGGTCAACGTGACCTTCGCCGACGTCGCAGGGGTGGACGAGGCCAAGCAGGAAGTGGCCGAGATCGTCGATTTTCTCAAGGACCCGGGCAAGTTCCAGAAGCTCGGCGGCAAGATCCCCAAGGGCGTGCTGATGGTCGGTTCACCCGGGACCGGCAAGACGCTGCTGGCGCGCGCGATCGCCGGGGAAGCCAAGGTGCCATTCTTCACGATTTCCGGTTCCGATTTCGTCGAAATGTTCGTCGGCGTCGGTGCCTCGCGTGTGCGCGACATGTTCGAGCAGGCCAAGAAGCACGCGCCCTGCATCATATTCATCGATGAAATCGATGCCGTCGGACGCCACCGCGGCGCCGGCCTGGGCGGCGGCCACGACGAGCGTGAACAGACCCTCAACCAGCTGCTGGTGGAGATGGACGGTTTCGAGGGCAATGAAGGCATCATCGTCATTGCCGCCACCAACCGGCCCGATGTGCTCGATCCGGCGCTGCTGCGACCCGGCCGTTTCGATCGCCAGGTGGTGGTGCCGCTGCCCGACGTGCGCGGCCGCGAGCAGATCCTGCGGGTGCACATGCGGCGCGTGCCGCTGGGCGATGACGTCAAGCCGGCACTGATCGCGCGCGGCACACCCGGATTCTCGGGCGCCGACCTTGCCAACCTGGTCAACGAGGCAGCGCTGTTCGCCGCCCGTGCCAACCAGCGCCAGGTGTCGATGGACCAGTTCGAGCGCGCCAAGGACAAGATCATGATGGGCGCCGAGCGGCGCTCGATGGTGATGACGGACGCCGAGAAGCGCATGACGGCCTACCACGAAGGCGGCCACGCGATTGTAGGTATCAGCGTGCCGGAGCATGACCCGGTCTACAAAGTGACCATTATTCCTCGCGGCCGCGCGCTGGGCGTTACGCAGTTCCTGCCCGAGCAGGACCGTTATTCGATGAGCAAGCGGCGCCTGGAGAGCTCGATTGCGACGCTGTTCGGCGGCCGCATCGCCGAGGAGCTGATCTTCGGCGAGGATGCGGTGACCACCGGCGCGTCGAACGACATCGAGCGCGCGACCGAGCTGGCGCGCAACATGGTCACCAAGTGGGGCCTGTCCGACCGGCTCGGGCCGCTGACTTATTCGGAGGAGTCCGGCGAGGTGTTTCTCGGCCGCAGCGTCACCCAGCACAAGCAGGTGTCGGACGAGACTGCGCACGCGATCGACGAGGAAGTGCGGCGCGTGATCGAGATGAATTACAAGCGCGCGCGCCAGATCCTGGAGACCAACCTGGAAAAGCTGCATGCGATGGCCGAGGCCCTGATCAAGTACGAGACCCTGGCCGACGACCAGATCCGGGACATCATGGCCGGGCGCACGCCCAAGCCGCCTGAAGGCTGGGACGACAGCACTCCGACCACCGGCAGCGGCAAGCCGGCGATTGCCCCGGCCGGCACCCCTGCCGACGGCATCGCGCGGCCGGCCGGACAACACTAGAACGGGACATCGCACAGAGGCATCGGGCTATAGGGTTCATTTTTGATTACAAAAATGAACCCTATAGCCCGATGCCTCCCTGTGGTGGCAGCTGAATTGTGATGTCCAGCGTGCGTGCGGGGCATGAGCACGGGAGCCCGCCGATGCGAATGCTGTGCGCCGGCCGTGTGCTTGAACTGGACCGCCCGGTGGTGATGGGCGTGCTCAATGTGACTCCCGATTCGTTTTCCGACGGCGGCCGCTGCCTGGATCCGGATGCCGCCCTGGTGCAGGCCGAGCGCATGGTGGCCGAGGGCGCTGCGATCATCGACATCGGCGGCGAATCCACGCGCCCGGGTGCGGCCGCAGTGGCCAGCGACGAAGAACTGCGGCGCGTGCTGCCGGTGCTCGAACGCGTTGCAGCGCGGCTACCGGTGTTGCTCTCGGTGGACACTTCCAACCCCGAACTGATGCGGCGCGCCAGCGCAGCGGGTGCGCACCTGATCAACGATGTACGGGCGTTGCGCTCGCCGGGGGCGCTCGAGGCGGTCGCTGCCAGCGAACTGGGCGTGTGCCTGATGCACATGCGCGGTGAGCCGGCGACTATGCAGATCGCCCCACACTATGACGACGTGGTCGAGGAAGTGAAAGTTTTCCTGGCCGAGCGCGTGCGCAGCTGCACCGATGCCGGTATCGCACGCGAGCGCCTGTGCATCGATCCCGGGTTCGGATTTGGCAAGTTACTGGCGCATAATCTGCAATTGCTGCGCGATCTGCCGCAATTCGAGCCGCTCGGGCTGCCGCTGGCGGTCGGCCTGTCACGCAAATCGATGGTGGCGGCGCTGGGCGGCAGGGCGCAGGAGCGGCTGGCCGGCAGTCTGGCGTTGGCGACGATTGCGGTGCTGCACGGCGCGCACATCGTGCGCGCGCACGATGTAGCGGCCACAGTGGATGCGGTGCGAATTGCCAGCGCCGTCAGACAGAGGAGTTGAGGTGGGCAGAGCTTATTTTGGAACCGACGGCATCCGCGGTCGCGTAGGGGCGGATCCGATGACTGTGGATTTCGCGCTGCGCCTGGCCAGTGCGGCCGCCCGGGTGGTGCTGGGCGATGGCGGCACGGTACTGATCGGCAAGGACACCCGGGTGTCGGGCTACATGTTCGAGGCCGCGCTCGAGGCCGGCTTCGTCGCTGCCGGCGCCAATGTGCTGCTGACCGGCCCGTTGCCGACGCCGGCGGTCGCCTATATGACGCGCCACCTGCGCTGCCGGCTCGGTGTGGTGATCAGCGCGTCGCACAATGTGTACGAGGACAATGGCATCAAATTCTTCGACGGCGAGGGTGCGAAGCTGTCGGATCAACTCGAGGAACGCATCGAAGCGCAGCTGTCGACCGTGCCGCTGACGCGTGCCTCACGCGAACTCGGCCGCGCGCGCCGCGTGGACAGCGCGCTGTTGCACTACCAGGAGTTCTGCGCCGGCGTGCTGCCCGCGGGCGTGAACCTGTCGGGATTCAAGATCGTCATCGATTGCGCCAATGGCGCCGCCTACAAGGTTGCGCCGCGCATCCTGGCCGATCTGGACGCCGATATAGTGCCGATCGGCTGCTCGCCCAACGGCCGCAACATCAACGATGGCTGTGGTTCCACTGCGCCGCAGCTGCTGCAGCTCACCGTGCCGGGCGTACATGCGCATGTCGGCGTCGCCTTCGACGGTGACGGCGATCGAGTGGTGATGGTGGATCACCTGGGGCGCCTGGTGGATGGCGACCAGCTGCTGTTCGTCATTGCGGCGGCGGCCAAAGCTGCCGGAAGCCTGCGCGGGCCGGTGGTCGGCACGGTGATGAGCAACCTTGGCCTGGAGGTGGCGCTCAGGCGACTGGGGGTCGATTTCGTGCGTGCGCCGGTCGGCGACCGGCATGTGCTCGCGAAGCTCAAGGACAGCGGCGGCATGCTCGGCGGAGAGACCTCGGGGCATATACTGCTGCTGGATCGCACCACTACCGGCGACGGGCTGATCACGGCGCTGCAGGTGCTGAGCATCATGAAGCAGACCGGACGCTCGCTGGCGGAACTCTCGGCCGGCATGGAGAAGCTGCCGCAGGTGCTTCTGAACGTTGAAGTCGCGCGCCGCTTCGACCCGACCGCGGTGCCCGCCATCGCCGCCGCCGTGCGGCGGATCGAGAAGCAGTTACAGGGCGAGGGGCGCGTGGTGCTGCGGGCCTCGGGTACCGAGCCGGTGATCCGCGTCATGGTGGAAGGCCGAGATGCCGCCGACGTTCGCGGCTGTGCCGATGAGCTGGCGGACGCGGTTCGGACCGCGGCCGCGCCCGAGACCGCGCCGATCTAGGCGCGGCCGGCATTTGCGGGGGGGCTAAGTATGGCGAGCGCGTGGCCATAGCGGGCTGGGCATTGCGGGGCGCTGGCCACGTGGCTATCATCCGCGCGCCCAAAAACGGGATGGCACCGTTTTGAGGCGGTAAGCCCTGGGGGCGCCGGGGACCTTAGCAACGGGGGCTCATCGTAACTCATGCGACGCAAACTCGTTGCCGGCAACTGGAAGATGCACGGTTCGCGGGCCGACAATGGGCCGCTGATCGAGGCGATCCTGGCCGCTCCGAACCTCGAGACCGTGGACTGCGTGGTATGTCCGCCGTTCGTGTATCTGGCCGAGCTGGCGCGAGCGCTGCGCGGCGCGGCGGTCAAGCTCGGGGCTCAGAACGTCGGCGCCGAGGCGCAGGGGGCCTATACCGGCGAAGTCTCGGCCGCGATGCTGAAAGACGTCGGATGCCAGTACGTGATCGTCGGGCATTCCGAGCGGCGCGGCCTGTACGGCGAGGACGATGTACTGGTGGCGCGCAAGTTCGCCGCCGCACAGTCGCGCGGACTGCTGCCGATCCTGTGCGTCGGCGAGCTGCTGGCCGAGCGCGAGGCCGGGCGTACGCACGAACTGGTCGGCCGGCAGCTCGAGGCTGTCGTGGCGCTGACCGGGATCGGCAGCTTTGCACGTGCGGTGGTGGCGTACGAGCCGGTGTGGGCCATCGGGACCGGGCGTACCGCCTCGCCGCAGCAGGCACAGGATGTACACGCCTTCATCCGTCAGCGGTTGGCGGAGCGGGATGCTAAAATCGCCGCGGATTTGCAGATCCTATACGGCGGCAGCGTCAAGGCGGGCAACGCCCGCGAGCTGTTTCTGCAGGCCGACGTCGACGGCGGTCTGATCGGTGGCGCCTCGCTGAAAGCAGAGGAATTCTTGAGCATCGTGGCCGCGGCGCGCGGTTGAGAGCGGGACCTTAAGATGTTGCATACGTTTCTGATGATCATTCATTTCTTCTGTGCCGCGGCGATCGTGGCGCTGGTGCTGCTCCAGCGTGGCAAAGGCGCGGAAGCGGGCGCAGGCTTCGGCGCCGGGGCCTCGGGCACGGTGTTTGGCGCCAGGGGGGCGAGCACGGCGCTGTCGCGCGCCACCGCCATCCTGGCGGCGATCTTCATGATCACCAGCCTGTCGCTGGCATACGTGGGTGCCCGCAGGAGCAACGCACCGGCCGCCAGTCTGCTCGAGCAGCTGGCGACGCCGAGCGCGCCGGCGAGCACCGTGCCGCGTATTCTGGGCGGGGGCGGCGGCGCCAGCAGCGGCGGTGCCGACGCGGCCGGCGCGTCGCCGACTCCTGCAAGCGGCCCTGCGACCGCTCCGGCGACCGGTCCTGCGACCGGCGCCGAGACCAGCCGCTCGGGGAGCGCGCCGGATTCGCCGGCGCCAGCAAGCCGGAAGTAATTTTCGCCGACGTGGTGGAATTGGTAGACACACTAGCTTGAGGGGCTAGCGCCGCAAGGTGTGGGAGTTCGAATCTCCCCGTCGGCACCACAAGTCCGCATCGCCTGATACACTATGTCGACCAAGGGGCGGATCAATGTACGCGCAAGCGCAACATGCCGCCCCTTTTACTGACGACCTGGAAATGCTGAGCAACTACCTGCCGATACTGATATTTCTGGGCATAGCCGCGCTGCTGGCAGCGGTGCTGCTGGGCCTGGGATCGGTGCTTGGGCGCCTTTCCGCCCGCTATCGCAGCGACCCGGAAAAGCTGTCGCCGTACGAATGCGGCTTCGAACCATTCGAAGACAATCGCATGAAATTCGACGTGCGCTACTACCTGGTGGCGATCCTGTTCATCATTTTCGATCTGGAGATCGCGTTCCTGTTTCCGTGGGCGGTTTCGCTGAACCGCACCGGCGGTTTCGGGCTGATCGTGATGGGTATATTCCTGCTGATACTCGTCATCGGCTTCGCCTACGAGTGGAAGAAGGGAGCGCTCGAGTGGGATTAGCGATACCCGATTCGGAAGGCTTTGCGCAGCGCGGGTTCCTGACCACCCAGGTCGACAGCCTGGTGAGCTGGGCGCGCACCGGCTCGCTGTGGCCGATGACTTTCGGCCTGGCCTGCTGCGCGGTCGAAATGATGCATGCCGGGGCGTCGCGTTACGACCTGGACCGGTTCGGGGTCGTGTTCCGTCCCAGTCCGCGCCAATCCGACGTGATGATCGTAGCCGGAACGCTGGTCAACAAGATGGCGCCGGCGCTGCGCAAGGTCTACGACCAGATGCCCGAGCCGCGCTGGGTGATCTCGATGGGCTCGTGCGCCAACGGCGGCGGCTATTACCACTACTCGTACGCGGTGGTGCGCGGCTGCGATCGGATCGTGCCGGTCGATGTGTATGTGCCAGGATGTCCGCCCACGGCCGAAGCGCTGCTCTATGGCGTGATCCAGCTGCAGCGCAAGATCGAGCGCCAGACCGCGGCGCGCGCCTGACTCGCGGCAGGGCATACAAGGAAACGAGGCAAGTGCCAGCGTACATCGAGGACCTCGCCGTACGGGTCACGGCTGTGCTGGGCGAGCGCGTACGCCGCTATGGCTCACTGGCCGATGAGTTCGCGATCGAGGTCGCCAGTGAACATCTGCTGGAAGTTGCCGGCATCCTGCGCGATGAGCCGCAGCTGCGCTTTGAGATGCTGATGGACCTGAGCGGGGTCGACTACCTCGACTATGGCCGCGCCGAGTGGCGCACCGATTCGGCCACCGCCACCGGCTTCAGCCGCGGGGTGAATCGCGCCGCGCCGCACACGCTGGCGGGCGACAAGCGCTATGCGGTGGTATCGCAGCTGCTGTCGATCACCCATAACCAGCGCCTGCGGCTGCGCGTATGGGCGGCGGGCGTCGAGGATCCGATGGTGGACTCGCTGACCGGCATCTGGGCCAGTGCCGAGTGGTTCGAGCGCGAGGCCTTCGACCTGTTCGGGATCCTGTTCCGCGGACACCCGGACCTGCGCCGCATCCTCACCGACTATGGTTTCATCGGTCATCCGTTTCGCAAGGATTTCCCGCTGATCGGCAACGTCGAGGTGCGCTACGACCCACAGTTGAAGCGCGTGGTCTACGAGCCGGTCAGCATCGAGCCGCGCACCCTGGTGCCGCGCGTGATCCGCCACGACAATCGCTATGACCCGGTGCTGCACGACCACCCGCCTGGGGAGCGTGCGCCGGTGCCAGGTGCTCCGGGAGCGGATCATGCCTGAGATCAGGAATCTCACCCTCAATTTCGGCCCGCAGCATCCGGCGGCACACGGCGTGCTGCGACTGGTGCTCGAGATGGACGGCGAGACCATCCAGAAAGCCGATCCGCACATCGGACTGCTGCACCGGGGCACCGAGAAGCTGGCGGAATCCAAGCCGTTCAATCAGTCGATCGGCTACATGGACCGGCTCGACTACGTGTCGATGATGTGCAACGAACACGCCTACGTGGCGGCGATCGAGCGGCTGCTGGGCCTGTCGCCGCCGCCGCGCGCGCAGTACATCCGCGTGATGTTCGACGAGATCACCCGCATCCTGAATCACCTGATGTGGCTCGGCGCGCACGGACTGGATATCGGCGCGATGACCGTGTTCCTGTTCTGCTTTCGCGAGCGCGAGGACCTGATGGACTGCTACGAGGCGGTGTCGGGCACGCGCATGCACGCCACCTACTACCGTCCGGGCGGGGTCTACCGCGATCTGCCCGAGTCGATGCCCGGCTATCTGCCCTCGCGCTGGCGCACCCAGAAGCAATGCGACCGGCTCAACGCCGCGCGCACCGGCTCGCTGCTGGATTTCATCCAGGCCTTCACCGATAAATTTCCGGCGCGCGTGGATGAGTACGAGACGCTGCTGACCGACAATCGCATCTGGAAGCAGCGCACCGTCAACATTGGAGTGGTGTCCCCCGAGCGCGCGCTGCAGCTCGGCTTTTCCGGGCCGATGCTGCGCGGTTCGGGCATCGAGTGGGATCTGCGGCGTAAGCGCCCGTACGAGGTTTATTCGGCGCTCGATTTCGACATACCGGTCGGTGTCAATGGTGATTGCTACGACCGTTACCTGGTGCGCGTGGCCGAGATGCGCCAGTCCAATCGCATCGTCCGCCAGTGCGTGGACTGGCTGCGCGCCAACCCGGGCTCGGTGATGGTCGACGATCGCAAGGTGCGCGCCCCCAGCCGCGAGCACATGAAGAGCGATATGGAGTCGCTGATTCATCATTTCAAATTCATGACCGAAGGCTACTGCGTGCCGGAAGGCGAGACCTATGCCGCGGTCGAGGCGCCGAAGGGTGAGTTCGGGATTTTCCTGGTGTCGGATGGCGCCAACAAGCCCTACCGCGTCAGGTGCCGGCCGCCGGGCTTCGTACATCTGGCCGCTCTCGGCGAGATGGTACGCGGTCACATGCTGGCCGATGTGGTGGCGGTGATCGGCACCCAGGACATCGTGTTCGGAGAGGTCGATCGCTGATGAGCGTCGAGGAGCGCAAGGCGCCGGTACTGTCCGCGCACACGCGCGAGGAGATCGATCGCTGGATGGGCAAGTTTCCGCCGGGGCGGCAGCGCTCGGCCGTGCTGTCGGCGCTGCGCGCGGCGCAGGAACAGAACCACGGTTTTCTGACAGCGGAGCTGATGGATGCGGTGGCGCTGCACCTGCAACTGCCGCCGATCCAGGTGTACGAGGTCGCCAGCTTCTACTCGATGTTCCAGACCCACCCGTGCGGCCGCCATCATGTCAGTGTCTGCACCAACATCTCGTGCATGCTGCGCGGCGGCGAGGACATCGAGGCGCATGTCGAGCGCAAGCTCGGCATCCGTGCCGGCCAGAGCACGCCGGACGGCCGCATCTTTCTCAAGCGCGAAGAGGAGTGCCTGGCGGCCTGCACCGGTGCGCCGATGATGATGGTCGATCACGTGTACCACGAGCATCTGACGCCCGAGGCGGTCGATCAGATCCTGGACGCACTCAAGTGAGCGCGAAGATGTATGGGCGCCTGGGACGATAAGCTGAATTTGACCTGCTTCGAGCCGCTCAAGTACGAGCGGCCATGGACGCTTTCGACCTACGGCCGCGTCGGCGGCTACGAGGCGTGGAAGAAGATCCTCACCGAAAAGCCGCCGCGCGAGCAGCTGATCGAGCAGGTCAAGGCCTCGGGGCTGCGCGGGCGCGGTGGCGCTGCGTTCCCGGTGGGCGTGAAGTGGAGCTTCATGCCGCGCAACGCGACCATGCAAAAATACGTGGTCTGCAACTCGGACGAGAGCGAGCCCGGTACCTGCCACGATCGCGACATCCTGCGCTTCAACCCGCACTCGCTGATCGAGGGTATGGCGATCGGTGGCTACTGCATGAACGCGACGGTCGGCTACAACTACATCCGCGGTGAATTCCTCGCCGAGCCGATTCCGCGCTTCGAGGCGGCGTTGCAGGAAGCCTATGACGCCGGCCTGTTGGGGAAGAATATCCTCGGCTCGGGTGTCGATTTCGATCTGCATGTCTTCGTCGGCGCCGGCGCCTACATCTGCGGCGAGGAGACGGCGCTGCTGGACTCGCTCGAGGGCAAGACCGGCAAGCCGCGCTTCAAGCCGCCGTTTCCGGCCGCCTTCGGCCTGTATGGCATGCCGACCACGATCAACAACACCCAGAGCTATGCCTCGGTGCCGACCATCCTGCGCAAGGGCGCGCAGTGGTTCGCCGACCTGGGGCCGAAGAATTCGGGCGGCACGGTGATCTTTTCGGTCTCCGGTCACGTGGCCAGGCCGGGCAACTTCGAGGTGCCGCTGGGCATTTCGTTTGCCGACCTGCTCGAGCTGGCCGGGGGTATCTGGAAGGGCCGGCAGATCAAGGCGGTGATCCCGGGCGGCTCCTCGGTACCGGTGGTGCCGGGTGAGACTATGCTGAAGACCAACATGGATTACGACTCGCTCAAGGCCGCCGGCTCGAGCATCGGTTCGGCCGCGGTCATCGTCATGGATGAGAGCACCTGCATGGTGAGGACGCTCGAGCGCCTGACGCGCTTTTATATGGCGGAATCGTGCGGCCAGTGCACGCCGTGCCGGGAGGGCACCGGTTGGCTCAACCGTACGCTCAAGCGCATCCTGGCCGGTCAGGGCAACCGCAGTGAGCTCGACCTGCTGCTCGACGTCGCCAATCGCATCGAGGGACACACCATCTGCGGACTGGGCGATGCGGCCGCGTGGCCGGTGCAGAGTTTCCTCAAGCACTACCGTCACGAGTTCGAATACATGATCGATCACGGCGGGCGCAGCATCGTCGAGGCCGAGCGGCAGGCCGCATGAGCGAGGAATTCGTCAATATCGAAGTCAACGGCGTGCCGATGAAGGCGCGCAAGGGCGAGAACATCATTCGCGCGACCGATCGCGAGGGTGTCTACGTGCCCAGGTTCTGCTATCACGACAAGCTGCCGGTGGCGGCCAATTGCCGCATGTGCCTGGTCGAAGTCGAAAAGGCCCCCAAGCCGCTGCCGGCCTGCGCGACGCCGGTTGCCGAGGGCATGAAGATCTTCACCCACTCGGTCAAGGCCATCGGCGCACAGCGCTCGGTGATGGAATTCCTGCTGATCAACCACCCGCTCGACTGCCCGATCTGCGATCAGGGCGGGGAGTGCGAACTGCAGGATCTGGCGGTGGGTTTCGGCCGCGACATCTCGCGCTTCGCCGAACGCAAGCGCTCGGTCAAGGACAAGAATCTCGGGCCACTGGTGTCCACCGACATGACGCGCTGCATCCACTGCACTCGCTGTGTGCGATTTGGCCAGGACATCGCCGGAATCCAGGAGATGGGCGCCACCGGGCGCGGCGAGAACATGGAGATCGGGACCTTCATCGAGCACAGCGTCGATCACGAGCTGTCGGGCAACATCATCGACCTGTGCCCGGTCGGAGCGCTCAACAGCAAGCCGTTCCGCTACCGCGGCCGTGGCTGGGAGATGACGCAGGTCCCGCTGATCTCGCCGCACGATGGCGTGGGCACGCAGCTCTACGGTCACGTGCTGCGCGGCCGGCTGATGCGCGTAGTGCCGCGGCCGTGCGAGCAGATCAACGAGACCTGGATCGCCGATCGCGACCGCTTCAGCTACGAGGGCGTCTACAGTGAGGACCGGCTGCTCGCCCCGCGCATGCGACTGGCCGATGGCAGCTGGCAGGAGGTCGAATGGGACGTGGCGCTCGACGCAGCCGCACAGGGGTTGAAGACCGCCGCCGCAGAGACCGGCGCTGTCGGGCTGCTGGCGCATCCCTCGAGCACGCTCGAGGAATTGTATCTGCTGTCGCGGCTGGCGGACGGGCTGGGCAGCGCCAACATCGATCATCGGCTGCGGCAGCGCGACTTTCGCGATCAGGCGGCCGATGCGCTCACGCCGGGGCTCGGACTGCCGATCGCAGACATCGACAAGCTCGACGCGCTGCTGGTGATCGGCTCGAACCTGCGGCGCGAGCTGCCGATTCTCGCGCACCGCGTGCGCAAGGCCAGCCTGCGCGGCGCACGCATCAGTTTCATCAATCCGGCACGCTTCGACTACTTCTTCGCGGTCGCGCACAGCGTGCTGTCGGCGCCAGCCTGCCAGGTCGCCGATCTGGCCGGCGTGCTGCTGGCGGCGCTGGGTGGGGCGAGCGCTCAGCCTGCACTCGGCGCACTGCTGGCCGGTGTTGCCCCAACTGAGGAGCACCGTGCGATTGCCGAAACACTCAAGAGCGGCCAGCGGCGCGCCATCTGGCTGGGTGCACTGGCCGCACGCGGCAGCCGCTACAGCGAATTGCGGGCACTCGCGCGCGCGCTGGCGGCAGTGACCGGCGCCAGCCTGGGCGAGTTGGCCGAGGGCGGCAACGCGGCCGGAGGGTACCTGGCCGGCGCGGTGCCGCACCGCAGCGCCGGCGGCGCGGCGCGTGCGAGCATCGGGGCCACGGCGCGGCAGATGCTAGAGCAGACGCTGCCCGGCTACCTGCTGCTCAACGTCGAGCCATGGGCGGATGCCGCGATGCCGGGCGCGCTGGCGACGCTGGCGCGCGCTCGTTGCGTGCTGGCGGTCGGCGCCTACGCGAGCGAGGAGATGAAGCGCGCGGCGCACATTCTGCTGCCGGCGGGCACCTTTGCCGAGACATCGGGCACCTACGTGAACCTCGAGGGCCGCTGGCAGAGCCAGGGCGGGGCCGCGAAACCGCTGGGTTCCTGCCGCCCGGCGTGGAAGATCCTGCGCGTGCTCGGCAATCTGCTCGAGCTGCCGAATTTCGACTACCAGTCATCGGAGGCGGTACGCGATGAGCTCAAGGCGCGTCTCGAGGGCGCGCCGCAACCGCTGTTTGGCGCCGCCAGCGCGCTGCAGGTCGCGGCCACCGAGGCGGTGATGGATCTGCCGATGTACCAGATCGATCCGGTGCTGCGCCGCGCGGGGCCGCTGCTGCGCACGCGCGATGGGCGTAGCGCTGCGCAGCTGTATGGAGGGGCGGCTTGAAATCGCTGGGCAACCTTTGGCTGCAGATGCCGCCCTACGTGCACTCGACGGCGATCACGCTGCTGCTCACTGTGGTGCTGATCCTGAGCGTTGCCTATCTGACGCTGTGGGAGCGCAAGGTGATCGGCTGGATGCAGATGCGCATCGGCCCCAACCGGGTGAGGATTTTCGGCTTTCTGCCGGGCATGGGCCAGCCGTTCGCCGACGTCATCAAGCTGCTGATCAAGGAGATCGTGATTCCGGCGCGTGCCAACAAGATCCTGTTCCGACTCGCCCCCGCGATCACGCTGATTCCCGCGTTCGCCGCCTGGGCGGTGGTGCCAATCGCGCCCGGCTATGCAATCGCCAACGTGGACGCCGGCCTGCTGTACGTGTTGTCGCTGACATCGATGGGTGTGTATGGCGTGATCCTCGCCGGCTGGGCCTCGAACTCCAAGTACGCTTTTCTCGGTGCGATGCGTTCGGCGGCGCAGATGGTCGCCTACGAGATCGCGATGGGATTTGCGCTGGTCGGCGTTCTGATGGCGGCCGGCAGCCTGAACCTGGGCACGATCGTCGCCCAGCAGCACGGCGGCCCGCTGGCCTGGAACTGGTTCTGGCTGCTGCCGCTGCTGGTGGTGTATTTCATCTCCGGCGTGGCCGAGACCAACCGCGCGCCGTTCGACGTCGCCGAGGGCGAATCGGAGATCGTCGCGGGCTTTCACGTCGAGTACTCCGGCATGGCGTTCGCGCTGTTTTTCCTCGCCGAATACGCCAACATGATCCTGATCGCGGGCCTGACCGCGGTGTTCTTCTTCGGCGGATGGCTCAGTCCGCTGGACGGCTTCCCGTGGTGGCTCGGCGGCACCAGCCTGCTGGCGATCGCGGGCACCCATTGGCTGCTGGTCAAGATGTTCGTTCTGCTGTTCCTGTTCCTGTGGTTTCGCGCCACCTTTCCCCGCTACCGCTACGACCAGATCATGCGCCTGGGCTGGAAGTTCCTGATTCCGGCAACGCTGGTGTGGATCGGCGTCGAGGCGCTGCTGAGCTGGTATCAGGTGGGTCCCTGGAAGCACTAGCACGACCATGGCAAATCCGTTCAAGACCTTCATGCTAACCGAACTGCTCTTGGGCCTGTCGGTCACCGCGCGCTCGCTGTTCCGGCGCAAGGTCACGGTGCAGTACCCGGAGGAGAAGACGCCGCAGTCGGTGCGCTTTCGCGGCCTGCATGCGCTGCGCCGCTATGCCAACGGCGAGGAGCGCTGTATTGCCTGCAAGCTGTGCGAGGTGGTGTGCCCGGCGCTGGCGATCACGATCGATTCCGACGTTGCCGCCGACGGCACGCGACGTACCACCCGGTACGACATCGACCTGTTCAAGTGCATCTACTGCGGCTTCTGCGAGGAGGCCTGCCCGGTTGATGCGATCGTCGAGACCCGCATCCATGAGTATCACATGGAGCATCGCGGCGAGAACATCATGAACAAGGACAAGCTGCTCGCGGTCGGGGAGCGCTACGAGGCGATGATCGCCGCCGACAAGAGCGCGGACGCGCGCTACCGCTGAGGACCTGAAGACCTGGGAGATAGGGAACCGCCGTGCTGCCGCTGATCCTGTTCTACATCTTCGCCACCATCCTGGTAATGGCGGCCGTGGCCGTGATCGTGTCGCGCAATCCGGTGTATTCGGCGCTGTCCCTGGTGCTGTGTTTCGTCACCTCGGCGGCGATCTGGCTGCTGATCGAGGCCGAATTCCTTGCGATCGTCCTGGTGCTGGTATACGTCGGCGCGGTCATGGTGCTGTTCCTGTTCGTGGTGATGATGATCGACATCAACCTTGAGGAGCTGCGCGCCGGCTTCACCCGCTTCGCCTGGTTGGGCTGGATCATGGCCGGCGCCATCGTGCTCGAGATCGCCGGCGTGGTGCTGACCAAAAGGCTCGGCATCGACGTGACCCGCGGTGGCGCGCCGCTGCCGGCCAACTACAGCAATACCCAGGAGCTGGGCGCGCTGCTCTACAGCAAGTACGCCTATCCGTTCGAGATCGCGGCGATGGTGCTGCTGGTCGCGATCATCGCGGCCATCGCCCTGACGCTGCGCCATCGCCCGAATCTGAAGGTGCAGGACGTCGGGCGCCAGGTGGCAGCGCGGGCGAGCGAACGGGTGCGCCTGGTGAAGATGGATTCGGAGCATCGCGAATGATCACGCTCGCCCATCTGCTGACGCTGTCGGCGGTGCTGTTCGCGCTGTCGGTAGCCGGCATCTTCCTGAACCGAAAGAACGTGCTGCTGCTGCTGATGTGCATCGAGCTGCTGCTGCTGGCCGCCAACTTCAATTTCGTCGCCTTCTCGCGCCACCTGGGGCAGCTCGACGGACAGATCTTCGTGTTCTTCGTGCTGACGGTGGCCGCCGCGGAGTCGGCGATCGGGCTTGCGATCATGGTGGTGCTGTTCCGCGAGCGGCGCAGCATCAATGTCGAAGAGCTCAACCAGCTGCAGGGTTGATCGGCGCCGTCATGAACCAGAATCTGCTGCTTGCGATCCCGATGTTGCCGCTGGCTGCGGCGCTGATCGCCGGTTTGGCCGGCAAGGCGATCGGCCGCGGTGGCGCCGCGGCGGTCGCCATCGGCGCGGTGGCGCTGTCCTTTGTGCTGTCCTGCCTGGTGCTGAAACAGCTGCTGCTCGACCAGGCGCCGAACTTCGACGGCACGGTCTACACCTGGCTGGTCAGCGACGGGGTGCGCATGCAGGTGGGATTCCTGATCGATCGCTTGAGCGCGCTGATGATGGCGGTGGTGACCTTCGTGTCGCTGTGCGTGCACGTGTACACGATCGGCTACATGAGCGATGACCCGGGCTACCAGCGCTTCTTTGCCTATATCGCGCTGTTCACCTTCTCGATGCTGATGCTGGTGATGGCCAACAACTTCATGCAGCTGTTCTTCGGCTGGGAGGCGGTCGGGGTCGTCTCCTACCTGCTGATCGGGTTCTGGTACACGCGGCCGAGTGCGATCTTCGCCAGCCTCAAGGCGTTCCTGGCCAATCGCGTCGGTGATTTCGGCTTTTTGCTCGGCATCGCCGGCGTGCTGTATTTCACCGGCTCGCTCGACTACCAGACTGTGTTTAGCGCAGCGCCGTCCGTGGCCACGAAGAGCCTGATGGTGTTCCAGGGACATGCGTGGTCGGCGCTTACGCTGGTGTGCATCTGCCTGTTCGTCGGTGCGATGGGCAAGTCTGCACAGGTGCCACTGCACGTGTGGCTGCCGGATTCGATGGAAGGCCCGACACCAATCTCCGCGCTGATCCATGCCGCCACCATGGTGACCGCGGGTATCTTCATGGTGGCGCGCATGTCGCCGCTGTTCGAGTACTCGCCGACCGCACTGTCGTTCGTGCTGGTGATCGGTGCCACGACGGCGCTGTTCATGGGCTTTCTTGGCATCGTCAACAACGATATCAAGCGCGTGATCGCCTATTCGACGCTGTCGCAGCTCGGCTACATGACGGTCGCGCTCGGCGTTTCCGGCTATAGCGTGGCGATGTTTCACCTGATGACGCACGCCTTCTTCAAGGCGCTGCTGTTCCTCGCCGCCGGCGCGGTCATCATCGCGATGCACCACGAGCAGGACATGCGCAAGATGGGCGGCCTGCGCCACCGCATGCCGCTGACCTATTGGACCGCGCTGATCGGCGCGCTGGCGCTGATCGGCACGCCGTTGTTTTCCGGGTTCTACTCCAAGGATGTCTTGATCGACGCCGTGCATGCCTCGCAGCGCTATGGCGCCGGCTATGCCTATTGGTGCGTGCTGCTCGGCGTTTTCGTGACGGCGCTGTACACCTTCCGGATGATTTTCATGACCTTCCATGGCCCTGAGCGCCTCGACCAGCATGCGCGCGAGCACTTTCACGATGTCGGCTGGGACATGAAGGCACCGCTGGTCGCGCTGGCCATTCCATCGGTCATCATCGGCTACCTGACCGTCGAGCCGATCCTGTTCGGCGGCTATTTCGGCAGCGCAATCACCGTGCTCGAAGGCCACGACGTAGTCGGGGAGCTCAAGGCCGAATGGCACGGGCCGGCGGCGTTTGCGCTGCACTCACTGACGGCGGCGCCGGCGTGGCTGGCCGCGTTCGGCGTGCTGAGCGCCTGGTGGTTCGTGCTCAGGCACCCCGAGCGGGGCGATGCGCTGCGCGAGCGCTTCAGCGGGCTCAACCGCGTGCTGGTCAACAAGTACTATTTCGACTGGTTCAATGAAAACGTCCTGGCCCCGCTGGCGCGCGGCCTGGGCTTGCTCCTGTGGCGCGGCGGCGATCAGGCGGTGATCGACGGGGCGATCGTCAATGGCTCGGCCGAAGCGGTGGGCCGGCTGGCCGGCGTGACGCGGCGGCTGCAGAGCGGATTCCTGTACTCGTATGCCTTCTGGATGATCATCGGGCTGGCAGTGTCGCTGGGCTGGTTTTTGATTCATATCTAGCGCGAAGGTCGTGATAGGCATGCAGCAACTCGGCCTGCTCTCCGTCGTCATCTGGCTGCCGATCGCCGGCGGGCTGGTCACGCTGGCCTTCGGCGATCAGCGCGCACGTGCGGCGCGCTGGGCCGCGCTGCTCAGCTCGCTGCTGACACTCGCGGCCTGCGTATCGCTGTATGCCGGCTTTGCCAACGGCACCGCGAACTTCCAGTTCATCGAGCGGCTGGCCTGGATTCCGGCACTCAGATCCCAGTATTACCTCGGCATTGACGGCATCTCGCTGCCGCTGATCCTGCTGACCGCATTCATGACCGTGCCGGTGATCATCGCCGGCTGGTCGGAGATCGACAAGCGCCCGGCACAGTACTACGCGGCGTTCCTGATCATGGAAGGCCTGATGATCGGCGTGTTCTGCGCGCTCGATTCGCTGCTGTTCTACTTCTTCTGGGAAGCGATGCTGATCCCGATGTTCGTCATCATCGGTGTCTGGGGCGGGCCGCGGCGCGTGTATGCGACCCTGAAGTTCTTCCTGTACACGTTTCTGGGCTCGGTGCTGATGCTGGTGGCGCTGATCTACCTGTACCTGAAGGCGGGTGACTACAGCATCGCAGCGATGCAGCAACTGCCCCTGACGCTTGCCGAGCAGCGCTGGATCTTCATCGCCTTTCTGCTGGCGTTCGCTGTCAAGGTGCCGATGTGGCCGGTGCACACCTGGCTGCCCGATGCGCACGTCGAGGCGCCAACCGGCGGCTCCGTGATCCTCGCGGCGATCATGCTGAAGATGGGCGGATACGGCCTGCTGCGCTTCAGCCTGCCGATCACACCCGATGCCAGCCACGAACTCGATTGGCTGATCGTCACGCTGTCGCTGATCGCGATCGTCTATATCGCGTTCGTCGCGCTGGTACAGCAGGACATGAAGAAACTGGTCGCGTACTCCTCGATCGCGCACATGGGCTTTGTGACCCTGGGCGCGTTCCTGGTGTTCTACATCATGGCGGCCACCGGCTCGGCGCAGGGCGCGGTCAACGGCCTCGATGGCGCGGTGGTGCAGATGATTTCCCACGGCCTGATCTCCGGCGCGCTGTTCCTGTGCATCGGCGTGATGTACGATCGCCTGCACACCCGTGACATCAGCGCCTATGGCGGCGTGATCAACGTGATGCCCAAGTTCGGCGCCCTCATGGTGCTGTTTGCGCTCGCGAATTCCGGCCTGCCCGGCACGTCGGGCTTCGTCGGTGAGTTCCTCGTGATCCTGGCGAGTTTCAAGGCCAGCTTCTGGTTCGCGCTGCTGGCGGCCAGCATCCTGGTGGTTGGCGCCGCCTACAATCTGTGGCTGGTCAAGCGCGTGATCTTTGGCGAGGTCGCGAACCCGCAGGTCGCAAAGATGCAGGATCTCAATCCGCGCGAGTTCCTGGTGCTTGGCGTGCTGGCGCTGGCGGTGCTGCTGCTCGGTGTCTGGCCGGCGCCGATGCTCAACATGATGGAAGCCTCGGTGCAGCACCTGCTGCAGCAGATGCTGACCAGTAAGCTTCCGGGGGCCGCATGATCGGGGCTGCGCTGCCGGCCGCTATGCTGCCAAGTGGTCCGCTGACGCTGGCGATTCCTGAGATCTCGCTGGCGTGCGCGGCCTGCCTGATTTTGCTGTGCGACGTCTACTTCGGGGCCGGCCGCCGCGGTCTGACCGCGACGCTGACCATGGTGGCGCTGACCGTCGGTGTGGCGCTGACAGGCCAGTACGGCCTGACCACGCAGCGCTTCCTGCTGTTTAACGGGCTGTACGTCGCCGATTCGCTGGCCGGGTTTCTGAAGATGGCCGGCTTTGTCGCGATGGCGACGGCGATATTTTATTCGCAGGACTACCTGGAACAGCGCGCCATGCGCGGAGGGGAGTACTACGTCCTGTGCCTCACGGCGCTGCTTGGGATCTTCGTGCTGATCTCGGCCAACAGCCTGCTGACCGTGTACCTGGGGCTAGAGCTGCTGTCGCTGTCGCTGTACGCGCTGGTGGCTTTCGATCGCGATTCCGGGATCGCAGCCGAGGCAGCCATCAAGTACTTCGTGCTTGGTGCTATCGCTTCCGGCGTGTTGCTCTACGGCATGTCGATGCTCTACGGCCTGACCGGAACCCTCGATCTCGATCAGCTCAGCAGAATCGTGCGTCGCGGCCCCGATGCCGCGCTGATGATCGGTATCGCGTTCGTGGTCGTCGCCATCGCCTTCAAGTTTGGGGCGGTGCCATTCCACATGTGGGTGCCGGATGTCTATCAGGGGGCACCCACCAGTGTGACGCTGTACATCGCCACGGTGTCGAATCTGGGCTCGTTCGCGCTGATCCTGCGCTTGCTGACGCACGGGCTGGCCGGAGCTCCCGCGATCTGGACGCAAATGCTGATGGCGGTGGCGGTGCTGTCGCTGCTGGTGGGCAACCTGGGCGCGATCGCACAGACCAATCTCAAGCGCATGCTGGCGTATTCGGCGATCGCCAACGCCGGCTTCGTGCTGCTCGGCTTTGCAACCGGCAACAACGCCGGCTACCAGGCGGCGCTGATTTTCACGGTGGCCTACGTGATCACCACATTGGCATCATTCGGCATGATCCTGATGCTGAGCCGCAGCGGCTTCGAGCACGAGGAGATCGCCGACTTCAAGGGGCTGGCCACACGCGATCCACTGCTGGCCGCGATGATGCTGGCGCTGATGTTTTCCACCGCAGGGGTGCCGCCATTCGTCGGCTTCTGGGCCAAGCTGTGGATCATCCAGGCGCTGCTCGGCGGCAACCACGTCTGGCTCGCGACCTTCGCGGTGCTGGTCTCGGTAGTCGGCGCGTTCTACTACCTGCGGGTGGTGTGGTACATGTACTTCGACTCGCCCGGGGACCGGCCGGTGCCGGAAGCGCGCCCGCGCATGCGCCTCATCCTGCTGCTCAATACCGCGGCCGTGACGCTCATGGGCCTGCTGCCGAATGCGCTGCTCAGCATCTGCCAGCGGGTACTGCCGTAAGAGTTGATGGAAGCTTCATAAGCTACTGAATAATATTATCATTATGCTGCGATGGTGGACCGTCAGCGACGCCCAGCTTGTGGACATCGCGCACTGGCTTGATGCGGGCGGAGCTGCACGTCTTCGAGGTTCGCGAACAGGTGAATTGTTCGGGGTTTTCCGGCACGCGTGGTGTAGAATGCGCGGCCTCCTGGTGCGGGGTGGAGCAGTCTGGCAGCTCGTCGGGCTCATAACCCGAAGGTCGCAGGTTCAAATCCTGCCCCCGCTACCACTCACTTGAGAGCGCGATTTGGATGACCCGTGAAAGCGGGCCCTTTCCATTGTGGATCCGCAAAGCTGCCGCGTCGTTATAAGGGCAAACAACGGCGGGCCGTCAAACATTTTCGACGCTAGCACAGTTAACTGGCGAGGCGCCTCGCGAGGCCACGCATCGGTAGCGGGGACGCTCTGGACCTGATTGGCTGTCGAGACGTGAATTGTTTTATCGCGACGGGCAACTCCCGGCCAACTGCGGGCATACGATCGGCCATATTGGTCGGAACAAAGCCGACGTTCAACGCTCTATACTCGACGCTACCCTTCATCGTGCTTCGATCGGGAGTTGCCGACACTGGCTACATCGAAATCGCCCATTCGGGTGCGGGCAGCACGACACCAGAGAAAGGAACTTCCCATGACTGGCAAGAAGGTTTGGCTCATCACCGGCGCAGGCCGTGGCTTGGGCCTCGACATTGCCAAGGCAGCGCTGGTCGCCGGCCACGCGGTTGTCGCCACAGGTCGCGATCCCGCCAAGGTCACGTCGGCGATCGGGCACCACGACGAGCTGTTGGCGATCAAGCTCGACGTCACTCGCCTGGAGGACGCACACGCCGCAGTCGCGGCCGCCGTCACCAAGTTCGACCGGATCGACGTCGTGGTCAACAATGCCGGCAACTTCTATGCCGGCTTCTTCGAGGAGCTCAGTCCCGACCAGGTTCGCAATCAGATCGAGACGCTGTTGTTCGGCCCGATGAACGTGACTCGGGCCGCCCTGCCGGTGATGCGGAAGCAGCGCTCCGGGCTGCTCCTCACTCTCTCATCGACCGCCGGCATCACCGGCCAAAAGTTCTGCACAGCATATGCTGCAGCGAAGTTCGGTATCGAAGGATTGAGTCGCTCACCCCGGAGGTCGCTTCTTTCGGCATTCGCACGATGCTAGTCGAACCCGGTTTCTTCCGCACCGAACTGCTCTCCACTCAATCCACCACTTACGCGAAACCCTCCATCGACGATTACGCTGAGCGTACTAGGGAGACCGTCACTGCGTGGAGCGGCATGAATGGCAAACAGGGCGGCGATCCGGCCAAGCTCGCCAACGCGATCTTGCAACTCGCCGCACTCAAGGAACCTCCCGCTCGATTCGCCGCAGGCGCTGACGCGCTGCAGACTTTCGAGGGCAAAGCGAAGACTCTACTCGCCCAGGCCAACGCCTACCGCGATCTGTCCTCCTCCCTCGCCCACGAGTAAGTCCTCGGGTAAGACGCCGCGCACCTGATTGGTTGCCATGGCAACCCCGGATATGCACCCGCAGTGACGGGTTTCGAGCGCGCCGTGCGCTCGTCGAATGCCCAACCGTAAAGGAGATCCCGATGTACGACCAATCCAAGCTGTCCGAGTTGATCCGGTTCGCACGAGCCGATGCGGGCTCCACCGTCATCGACGTTTACCCAGGCGACGGCGACTGGACCCGTCTCTTCTCCGACATCGTGGGACCCGAAGGACGGGTCTACAGCTTCGTGCCGGCCGAAGTCGCCCAATTCAAGAACGATCCGGTCGGCCGCATGCGCGCGCTTGCGAAGGAGCCGGGCCGAGAGAACGTCGAAGCCGTCTCGGCGGACCTCGTGGCGATGCCGGAGGCCACGCAACCAGCGGATGTCCTGTGGCTGCACCTGTTCTACCACGATC
>Ga0210394_10002556_pt1 | contig 24720 bp, 21 predicted proteins | sample IncBWC12MmetaG_FD_160121 | JGI IMG/M metagenome (GOLD analysis project Ga0210394, IMG submission 160121) | Forest soil microbial communities from Barre Woods Harvard Forest LTER site, Petersham, Massachusetts, United States - Inc-BW-C-12-M | ecosystem: Environmental > Terrestrial > Soil >... | reverse complement strand
GTGCCGCCCGTGGTGCCGCCGCCAGTGCCCGTACCGCTCGTCGTGCCGCCTGAACTGGTGGTTCCGGTTGTGCCCTTCGATGTGCCACCACCGCAGGAGACGAGCCCCGCAGCCAGCACTACAGTTAGTGTCATAACTACGAAGCCGCGTAGCACAAGAGCTCTACTGAGGTCTCGACGACGGCCCATGGCCAACACGAGCATCGCCATCAGAGACATTGTGGCGAGCGCCATAGTCACCGCCATCGAGCTGCCAAATGCGGGCAGGTTATGTGACGGAGGAGCTGAGATAAACATTCCATTTGTTGGCGTCGCCTGCCGCGTAATCGTCAGGGTATCCGTGTTGCCCACTGCAGGATTGAGAGTTGCTGGATTAAAGGTGCAGGCAAGCCAGCTTGGAAGTGCCGCCTGGGTATCGGCGTTCAGGCAAGAGAAAGTGATCGGCGCTGTAAAGCCGTTCACAGTTATGGTGACGTTCGCTGTGGCGCTGGATGCCGTTAGGCTGACTGTGTTAGACGAAAACGTGCCGGTTGGGGAGGTGGACGTTGCAAAATCGATATCCGCGACGGCGGCTCCGCTGGCCTGGTTGACCCAAACCATATTGGGGGTGGCATTAGCATCCACCCCAATCTGGACCGTTCCGCAGGTAGTGACGTCAGGAGTGGTCGGAAGTGCGCCCGTGCCCTCTGGAGGAGGATCTGCCTTAAAGCACAGAACCGAGGGGTTGGTGGTTACCGGTAAGACGGTAGGAAACGTGTTCCCCCGATCAGTGGAGCGGGCAAAGAACACGTTAAACACGTCGCTGCCATCGCCCTTAATCGGCCCTGTTGGCTGCTCCCAAGCGATATTCACGTTGCTGCTGGAATCGACAGCCACCTGCGGAAAAGCCGAGGGTAGGGCCGCGGAGCCGGAAGGCGCGATGTTGACTCCCGGAGTGAAGGTGCTTCCGCTGTCGTCGGAACGACTGAAGAAAATACCTTCGGAATTCGCGCCCGGGTTCGGCCCCCCCGACCAAACAACGTAGAAACTTCCGTTCGTATCGACGGTAACCGCCGGGGAAGCCGCTGCATGACTCGCCAGATTGATGGGAAACGAGAACTGAGTCTCACCGGCGAACGGCGATCCAGCCGGGTATATCCCGTGGAATTCGCTGGTCAGAACATCTTCGATGGGCGTGTCGTCTGACCAGAGCAGATGGATATGGCCCGGCTTGTCCGCGAACATGGTCAAATTGTTATAGGAGCAGCCAAAGAACCCAAGAGGGAACTTCGTATTTGCGCCCTTCCAATCGTTGTTGGAAAGACTCCGGGTATTCAAGTTGCTTGGGACTCCGGAACCAGTTTGCGTTGGCACAGTCTCATTAATCCAAAAATTGCCGCCGTAGGTGTTGGTTACGGTCCCGTTCGCATCCGTGATTTCATTCGTGCAATAGTTTCCAGGCGCGGTCTGGGCCTTTGCGGATTCGTCGGTCCAGACTACGTAGATCCGATTGTCGGCAGAAACCGCGATTCGAGGGCCCCCGGTGTCGGGGGGTGGAGTAGGCGGAGTTACCTGGAGCAAGCTGACAGGCGCGCCAAACGCTAAACCATCTTGAGCTTGCGTGATGAAGACATCGTGCTGCCCCCAAACTATGTTCGTCTTCCCCGAAAAATCGAAAGCCAGCCGAGGCGAATCGAAGAGCGCCACAGGGCCGGAGAGGCTCAGCGTGGTGGTAAAGTTTGCGCCTGAATCGTTCGAACGGCTCGCGAAGACATCATAGAGTGGCGCTGTGGGCGGAGACGTAGGATCAACCGCTGCCCAGACTACCTCGATGACGTTGGCTTGGGTCATATACACAGCTATTTGCGGCTGGAAGGCAGGACGAGCTACCGTGTTATTCGGGCCCATAATGGTTGTGGGCGCCCCTAACGCTGTTCCTGCGGCAGAACTCGTCGAGCGCGCGAACTGAAGACCTTTCGCGCTATCAATCCAGACCACATTGAGGTTGCCGTCAACGCCCACGGCCATGGCCGGATAAGAAGCTGTGCTAGCCGAATTCGCCGTCACATTCGTGATTTTAAAACCCTGAGCGTGCGTAAGCCCCGAGGACGCTATCAAGGCAGCGCATCCAAGTACAAACATCGAGCCTAAGCGGCGCAAGCCGCTCAGCCAATTAGACATATCTCCTCCGTAAGAGCCTGATTCCGTGTAGACTCACGTCATCGGTAGAATTGTGCACCGGGCCTGACGACCATACCGGAGGAACACGAGTGCAGGAATACGCGCCACTCCCCATAAGCCTCAGCATTTTCCCGGGAGCGATAGGACGGACTTTCCCTTAGATTGGCCTACTGCGTTTTGTGTAGTTGAAGTGTTCGACTTCGTTGTTTGCCGATTCGACCTAAGAGGAAAAAGAGGAAGTGGACAATGGGCCGTCAGGTTGAAGAGCGCCGAAAATGTCAAAGCCTCCGCAAGAATCTGCGGAGGCTTAACAAGCTCTCTAGCAACTCACTTCGCCGCTTGTGTGCTTCTAGGCGCTCGTCGCTTGCCCACCGACGAGTCGCGCTGTCATGGTGATCTCAGCCTTCAGCAAACGCGAAACGGGACAGCCTGCCTTGGCATTCTCGGCTGCTTTGTCGAACGCCGCTTTATCGACGCCTGGAATGCGCGCGGCCACATCGAGGTGGACTTTCGTGATGGTCCATCCCGCTTCTAATTTATCGAGCGTGAGCGAGGCCGTGGTCTCCAGACTCTCGGGCGTGATTCCCGCGTTTCCCAATTGCGCAGACAGCGCCATCGTGAAACATCCCGCGTGAGCCGCAGCGATCAACTCCTCCGGATTCGTTCCTTTTGCGTTTTCGAAGCGTGTCGAGAATGAATACGGAGTATTGGAAAGCACTCCGCTATCGCTCGATATGGTGCCCTTACCTTCCTTGAGTGATCCCTTCCAGACTGCCGAGGCTTTGCGAACCATGCGTTATTTCTCCTTTGCGTTAGATCTGATCGGCGCTGTTATATCCCCACAACCGAAAGCGTGTCGGACCGAATCGTCACTACTCATTCTACTCAATTCGTGCGCGAAGGCGCAGGGTTTAACGCGATGTAGGCGAGCCAATTCGATGGTATATTCGCATCCAAGAGGTGTCGAACATGAGAACGAAATTCCTGGCGCTCTTTGTACTGGCCTCTTCCCTGCTCGTCATAGCTGTTCCGAGCTTCGCCCACCATGCGTGGCGCGGCTACGACATGAAAAATTTGAGCACGCTGAAAGGAACGGTGACCGGATTCGATTTTGGCAATCCGCATGTCTGGATGAATTTGGACGTGACGACCGACAAGGGAGAAGTAGAGAAATGGGCCGCCGGCGGCCCTAGTCCCAGCCGCATGGCAAATGCAGGCTGGACGAAAGACACGCTTCATCCGGGCGATCAGATCACGATCGTGGGCAACCGCATCAGCGATGGCACTTATAAGATGCGCCTATCGAAAGTGGTATTGGCGAACGGCCACGAGTTGATGTGCTACGGCCACGAGTACGGCCCCTGAGTTTCCGCAACGCTCAAAGTCCTTCACCGAAGGACCTCCTGCACGTATAATCCAGCGCTTTGGAGGGATCGATGAAGATCCGCAGATCAGGAGTGTTGAAGTTCGCTTTCGCGGCAGGAGCTATTTTAGTTTCTTCTCTTTATGCGCAGGGACCTGCGAGCCAAGCACCCGGACCGCAGATCAGCGTTGGCGGACACACTTATACCCAGCAGGAGCTTTTCCAACGCAACGTAGGCACGCCGCAGGATCAGAGCACGCAATTTCCTCCACATAAAATCATCGGCAACATCTATTACGTGGGCACGGTGAGCCTGGCATCATTTCTCGTCGTCACGCCGCAGGGAAATATCCTGATTAACAGCGAATATGAGCGGAACGTGCCGGTGATTCAGAAATCGGTGGAGCAATTGGGATTCAAGTTTTCCGATATCAAAATCCTGTTGGGCAGCCATGCGCATGCGGATCACATGGAAGGCGATGCGCTGGTGAAGCAATTGACGGGAGCGCAGGTAATGGCAATGGCCGAGGACGTTCCGCTATTGGAACAGATGAAGCCGGCCGGCAAGGCGCACCCGATCGACAAGGTCCTGCACGATGGGGATCAAGTGACTCTTGGCGGGACGACGCTGGTAGCCCACTTGACTCCTGGCCACACGCCTGGAGACACGACGTGGACGATGAAGGCGCAAGAGGGCGGCAAAACTTATGACGTGCTGATCATCGGCAGCCTGGGCGTAAATCCGGGGATGAAGCTGGTAAATAATCCTACAAATCCGCATATCGTGGAAGAGTTCACACGTGCGTTCCAGGTGAGCCGGTCGTTACCCTGCGACGTGCCACTGGGATCGCATGCGGGCATGTACGACATGAAGGAGAAGTACGCAAAACTCAAGGCAGGGGGTCCAGATCCTTTTATCGATCCCACCGGGTGCAAAGCGGAGTTTGATATCGACGAAGCCATGTTCCACGCCGTTCTGGAGGAGCAGCAAGGCACGCTTTCGAGCGCGGCACCTGCCACCAATGCCCCAGCGAAGGCACCCGCTGCGGGCGCCAGTTCCAGCGCTTCGACTGCCGGGACGCCCGCAGCGGGTGGTCAACAGGGCGACCTTGTTGCGCAAGGTAAGGCCCGCTTCAAAGCCTACCAATGCTTCGATTGCCACGGTGACAATGGCGAAGGGACGCCGGATGCTCAGTATTTGACCCAGTCGCGGTTGACGGCTGAGCAGATCTCGAAGTTTCTCCAAAAGCCGAGCGCCGATGCAATCAATAAAGGCATGCCTGACATTCCGACAAGTAGTCCAGATAATCAGGCGCTCGTCGCTTTTGTAATGAGTTTAAGGGCCAAGTAGGAAACTTAGGCTGGGCCGCATAGGTTCGTGGCGAAAACCGGAACGTCGTTCAGGCGGGGCTATTTCGAAGTATTTGCTGCGGTCTGCTTTGGCGAGCTGGGCATCTTCTCCAGGAACTCATTCGCCTGACGTAAAGTAAGATTGCTTGGGACGCGGCGGTAATCTTCGAATTCTCTCTCTTCCTGGACGGAGATCATCTTGAAAAGAAGGGCCTTGCCGCTCATATTCACTTGAAGTGTGGCCATAAGCCACTGACCTGAATCTACTTGCCGGAATCTGACCGAGAAAACTCCACCTTGGTCCAGATGCCCGAGAAGACCGCCGGCAAATTTGACTTCACTCGTTAGCTCGCCGTCGATTCGAGCCAATTGCTTTTGCTGAGGATCGACCCACATCGTGCCCGCCAGATGGTGGAAGACCTCTTCCTGGCGGGTATTAGGCACAAACTCAGGATTGGGCTGGAACTTGAGCTCAATCAGGCGCCCCTCTGTGCCTGCATATTTGTACCGAAAAGCGTCGGGAAAGGTCGCAAACATTCGGTATTGCTTCGCCGCGTCTTCGCGCTGTTTCTGTTTTTCTCTGCGAATCTCGGCAGAATTGGCCAGCAGCATTTGTATGCGGGCATCCTCCGGTCTTTGCTGCTCAGGGGGCAAAGGCTGGTTATTAATGGCAACCAGGCGGTCGATGGTTCCAGCGCCCGTCTGGCACACTTCGTGGGTTTCTAATTTTCCGTCCTTACGAATGAGTTCCCGGTACGTCCAATAAGTTGGGTCTTCTTTCAGGCGGCGGCCGTTTTCCACGACTTCGCGGACTAGCTTTTGCGGGTCAGTTTGAGCCTCGATTGCGACTGCCGATTCCTGGGCACGCGCCTGGGCGATGGCGAACCCGAAGGAAGCAAGTAAAACGAAGGCCACAATCTGGACGTAGGGCATTGCCTTTAGGCTAGGCACGAGTTTTCGTGCACACAATACCGCGGAAGGTGTAACATGTGGTTGAAAAATCAGGTGCATCTTTTAATGCGAGGCTGCATCTAACCTAAAAGCCATAATAGAACTTCAGAGTCGACCGGGCGATTAAATCTCCGCATCTCATTGAATTTTCTGGAAATATCGACCGACGGCAGGATCATTATGTGGTTTTCTGGCAATCGACGGGCTTGTCTGAAGTCGCAACGTGAGGCATTCTGAACCCATGGGATTGATAGATAACATGCAGCGGTTGAGAGAGGACGAATACGAGGAGGTCTTTAAATCCGGCAGCCACCCGGAAGCTGACGCGGTAGCCGAAGAACAGGCGCCCGTAGATCAGGCCGAGGTCGAATATGAGCCGGGGAAAGACGACACCTACGACCCGGTGCGCACCTATCTGGCCGCACTTGGCGCCGTGCCTCTACTCAAACGCGAACAGGAAGTAGTCCTCGCGAAGCAAATTGAGCGCGGCGAGAAGATGGTTATGACCGCCGTTTCGCGTTCGCCCATCTGTGTCGAAGCCCTGCTTCGGACCGCGGATGAAGTGCGCGACGGCTCTCGTTCGATCAAAAATGTCGTGCAAGTCGACAGCGAGTCGCCCACGGCGGAGAAGACCGAACTTAAGCGGATTCTGAAGGTCACGGCTGAAGTGTCGCGGCTTTATGCGTTGGCATTGCGCCGGAACCGGCAACCGAAACGATCGGCTTCTGCCCGGCGCGGACTCTGGGCGCTCGCGCGGATACGGGTACGCATGTCGCAACAGATAGCGTCGATCAATTTCACTCCTTTTGAGCGAGCACGCCTGATCGAATTAACGCGTACTGCCCTGCAGGATTCCCTGGCTGCACAAAAGGCCGGTAACCGGCGATCCGCGAACACCACGCGCGGTCCCGAGAAGTTGCTTAGCCAGGGCGAAGAGAAGCGCCTGCTCCAGCGGATGCGCAGAGGCGAAGCAATCGCCGAACACGCGAAAAAGCAGATGACCGAGGCGAATCTCCGCCTGGTCGTGTCCATAGCGAAGCGATACCTCAACAGAGGCATGAGTTTTCTTGACCTGATTCAAGAGGGCAACATCGGCTTGATGAGAGCAGTGGAGAAATTCGAGTGGCGGCGGGGGTTCAAATTCTCGACGTATGCCACCTGGTGGATTCGCCAGGCGATTACGCGCGCCATTGCCGACCAAGCTCGCACGATCCGCATACCTGTCCACATGATCGAGCACATTAACCGCTTCATGCAGGCCAACCGCGAGTTGCTGAAGAAATTTGGACGTCAACCCACTTCACAGGAAATTGCCGAGCGTCTCGAGCTCCCGATTGAAAAAGTGCGCGAGCTTATGAAGATCGCCCAGGAGCCCCTTTCGCTGGAAACTCGTATTGGCACCGATGGCGAATCGCATCTTGGCGATTTCATTGAAGACAAGCAGGCCGTATCTCCTTCCGAAGCCGTGATCGATCGCAATCTAAAGGAGCACGCGGTCGATATGCTAAGCGACCTCACGCCACGCGAAGCCAAGGTCATTCGCATGCGTTTTGGGCTTGAAGACGGAGACGAACACACGCTGGAAGAGGTCGGACGCTGCCTAGGAGTGACCCGGGAGCGCACCCGACAGATCGAAGCTCAGGCTCTGCGAACGCTCCGCGAAGCGCCGCGGACGCGGCGTCTCCGATCTTCACTGCGGCGATCCGCCTAATCGCTTTCGCCTTAGACGGCGGGACCAGACCCAGACCTACGAGTCCCGCCGGCAAAGCGGAAGTTTTAGAGTTGGGCTAATAAGATCGCAATCCCCTGCCCCACACCAATGCACATTGAGGCGAGCGCGTAACGCCCTTTAATCCGCTGCAGTTGCCTGGCGGCGGTCAGGACCAGACGTGCGCCGCTCATACCGAGAGGATGGCCCAGCGCGATTGCGCCGCCATTTGGGTTCACCTTTTCGCAATCGTCAGGCAGATTGAACGCGCGGATTACCGCGAGCGCCTGCGCCGCAAAAGCTTCGTTCACTTCCACGACATCCATTTCATCGATCTTCAGATTGCGTCGCCCCAGCAGCTTCTGTATGGCGAGAATCGGGCCGATGCCCATCAGGTCGGGCAACACTCCCGCGGCGGACGTTCCGACGACGCGAGCTATGGGAGACAAACCAAAACGCGAAGCAGCAGCCTCCGAAGCTACAAACATCGCGCAGGAACCGTCGTTAATTCCAGAGGCATTTCCCGCCGTTACAGTACCGCCTTCGCGGAACGGAGTCGGTAGCTTCGCGAGCGCTTCAAGGGTGGCATCCGGGCGCATGTGCTCGTCTTGGGACACAATCTTGCACGGTCCTTTTGGTTGCGGAACGTGAACGGGCACGATCTCCTCGGCGAAGATTCCGGCCTTCTGAGCCGCCGCAGCACGCTGCTGTGAGCGAAGGGCAAATTTATCTTGAGAGCATCGGTCGACATGATAAGCCGCCGCAACGTTTTCCGCCGTCTCCGGCATGGACGCGGAGCCATACCTTTTGGCCATTTCTGGATTTACAAAGCGCCATCCGATGGTGGTGTCGTAGATTTCCGCCGTTCGAGAGAACGGTGCGGATGCCTTGGGAATGACCATCGGTGCGCGGCTCATGCTTTCGACGCCGCCGGCAATAGCTAAAGAGATCTCGTCAGCCGTAATTGCTCGAGCCGCCACGGCAACGGCTTCCATGCCCGAACCGCACAGGCGATTAACGGTCATCGCGGGAACCGTATGTGGAATACCAGCCAGCAGCGACGCCATCCGCGCGACGTTGCGATTATCCTCGCCTGCCTGATTGGTGCAGCCGAGCACAATCTCGTCGAGAGATTCCCAATCGCTTCGGTCAAATTTCTGGCGCAGCGCTGCAATCGGGACTGCCGCCAGGTCGTCCGTACGGACCTGCGCCAAGGCGCCGCCATATCGGCCGATTGGCGTGCGAATTCCCTCACAGATATAAGCAGTTGACATAAATTGTGTTCAACAAAGCCCGGTAGGGGCCCAGTTTGATTTGATGATATAACGCGACGCTAAGTTTTGGCTTAGCCTAGTGAAGATCGTAATATTGAAGTCTTTTCTGAAGCGCAGATTCTGCCATCCCAAGCGACCTTGCAGCAGCCGATTTGTCTCCCTGAGAGTCTCGAAGAGCCTGTACGATATTCTGCCGTTCCCGCTGGTCGAGGTACGAGGTAAGGTCGGCCGCCCAGCGTCGATCGTTCGGCGATTCCGGAGTGATTTTGAGATCGCTCACTTCGATCATCGGTCCAGAACAGGCTGACACTGCCTCTCGAACGTTCTTCTCCAATTCGCGGACGTTCCCGGGCCAATCATGTCCGCACAGACATTGGATTGCGTCGGCCGAGAATTTTATTTTGGGCTGATCCGCGGCTTCATATTTCTCAAGGAAATAGTCTATGAGCAGCGGAATATCTTCTTTGCGCTCCCGAAGAGGGGCGAGTCCGATTGGCGTTCCGCTCAAGCGCACGAAGAGGTCTTCGCGAAATCCGCCTTTTTCTACTTCCGCCTGAAGGTCGCGTGAGGTGGTTGCCAGAATTCTCGCTTTGAACGGGATGGGGTGAATGGAACCTATGGGTTTGAATTCCTTATCCTGCAACAGCTGGACGAATCGGGCCTGGACGTGAACCGGAAGATCTCCGACTTCCTTCAGCAAAATTGTCCCTTGGCGGGCAAAGGCCAGCAGGCCCCATTGCGTCTGGTTCGCTCCCGCGAAGGCGCCTTTCTCATAACCAAAAAGCTCAGATTCCGCCAAAGTGGGCGCGAGGGTTGAAAAATCAGCAACCACAAAAGCCTTTTCCTTTCGCTGACTGAGCGAATGGATCGTTTGCGCGGCCAACTGCTTGCCAGTGCCCTTTTCGCCGGCAATCAAGACAGGATAAGCATAGTTGCTGGCTTGATGAATCAGAGCATAAGCCCGCTGCATAGAAGCGGAGACCCCGATCATTCGGGCCGCCGCGAGGTGAGGCGGGCGCTCTGATTCAGAGGTCACGACTTAAACCGCAGTTAGCATTTGGCAGATCTCGAGAAATCCCGAAACAAGAGGCGGGAGACTCGAGCCGGCCGGCTTAGGCTGCACTGTTGACCCAGCTGCGCTCGATTTCCGCCCAACCAGCCGCCGGGATACGGCCGAGTACCAGGGCCGCGCCCTTCGACATGCTGTCCACCAATTGTCCCGCTTGACGTGTGGCGCGGGGCAGTGCAAACGGGCCAACGGTGCGTATGGACACTCGGAGAACGTTGAGCAGGACAAGAGAAAGGACCAGGGCCTGAAGAGTTCCGAGTTCCTCCTTCACGCTGGAAGGCACACCTTGTTGAATGAGGAATCGCCGGAATCGCCACAAGGTAATCAGGTCGCCCTGCAGCACTGAAATCCAAGTAAGGGCGAGCTGCCTGCGATCGTTACGAAGTCTTTCCGCCAAACGCCGCAGATCTGGATTTGAGGACAAAACCTGATAGTCCGTATCGTCGAGCAAGCGTCTCGCATTGGCGAATGAGCTGCCCTCGAGATTGATGATTGCCGTTACTGCTCGAACGGCCGAAGAATCAGGTAAGCTCTTCGGGCTGCCCTGCATGGCAATGAAAATAAAGCTTCCGAAAAGCGCCAGCCCCAATATCGCGAAAAGAATCAGGTTTATCATGGTCGTATGATTGTCCTCGCGGCTGAAAGCGTGCGATTCCATTCCTCTGTCCACTGATTAAGTTCCACCGGCTCGCTCTCGACGATGGGCGGGTTTGGTTCATAAACCCACAGAGCCCATATCCAGACAACCAGCATGAATACAAAGCTCAACGGCCGCATGTAGGAAAAGAACGCACGCAAGGAGCTACTCACGTTAGCCATCGCCACCAGTGCGTTATCAGCCGTCGAGATGGAGGCCCAAGCTCCGAATCCGAGTGCTATTCCCCGAATATTTCTGCCGAACCTCAAACCGTAGTAGCGAGCAACGATCAAGGTGCCCAGAATCATTAATGCCTGGACAAAACCAAAGCTGCGATCGAGAGCTAAATGCAGGGCGCGAACGCGCTCGGCAAAGTCAATGGGAAGACCAGGATAGCGCTGGTAACCCCAAAATATGGCACAGGCGAGCGCAAGAAGACCAAAAGCAACGCTCTGTAGACCCTTCGAGAGACTCCGATTCAACCCGGAACCCTTGGGGAATATTTGACGAAACACTTCCAAAACTACGAGCAGACGGAGAGCAATATCGACGCTATCGATGTACCAATAGACGCTGGTGTAAGCAGGACGAAAATAGAGATCGGTGACCAGAATCGCCGTGTTGGCAATCAAAAGCCAGACCGCATATGCGAAGAAGAACGAGTACTCACGCCACAGATTCTTGCGGAGTAAAAGAACCACTGCACCCAGCTCAAGGAGCACAGCGGTGACGCATATTATGAGAGACAGCATCATGATCCCGGTGAGTATACACCAACCGGTACGCAGGAGGGGAGCCTGCTAAATTTTGTGTTATTTAAGGTTTAACGTACGAAGGTACTAACTGGATTAGGACTTTCGGTGTCTTGAACCCGCCGCCCCGATCATGGGAACTTTGGAGAGCGCAAATGGGCGGCTTAGTTCAAGAAAGACTGGCCCGCCACAGGAACCGGATTATCGAGTGAATAAGGATGAATTAGGAGCGAATTCGCACAAGAAAAAACCAGGGGGCTCGAAGCCCCCCTTACGTGAAGCCGAATATTACAAATATTATTCTTCGGGGAACCCTGGCAACCTTCCGCCCATTGTGATCACCTCGAATGAGATTTTGTGTAACGCGAACCCGATATTCCAACTGTTATTCTTCCGGGAACCCTGGCAGCCTTCCGCCCATTGTCTTCACCTCGAATGAGATTTGCTTAACGCGAACCGAATATTCCAACTCTTATTCTTCTGGGAACCCTGGCAGTCTTCCGCCCATTTTCGTCACCTCGAATGAGATTTGTACAACGCGAGCGCTACACTACAGAGTTTCCCTGAGAGCTAGTAATCTTTTCGTAATCTGTTCAGTGGGCTGAAAACGAAAGAATTGCGCAGAGTGCTAGACTTGTCCTAGAATTCTCCACCGTTATGATGCAAGAAAAACCCATCTCGCGATATTTGCAAAACGTGCTAGACGCGCTGCCGAGCGCCTTCGCGCAACTCGTATTTCTCTCATCGTTACGAGATCCGTATACGGGCCGCTATTTGCATGAAGGATGGTCCAGCGTTTCCACTCCGGAAGAAGTCAATATGGCGCTTCGCGACACGCACCGCTCCGTTTTTGAAGCGGTGGTTAATCTTTCGTTGATGAATTTATCGAGAGAGCTGCGCAGGCACTTTAATTCTTTGGGGCAGGTGGAAGTCCGCGTCGCCAACTTGTGGCTGGAAACCGAGCCCTACTACGAAATGATTCCGGAAGGTTGCTCGCTGCTGGCGCGAAGGTTTTTTATCTCACAATTTCGGTCGGCGCTGGAAGTTTTGATCCAGGCCCCTGGGTGGACGTATTTGGAGGAACCAGCCTCGTCGCCACTCCCACAACCTGACCTAGGACCTCGGCCTCGCTGGCTAAACTAAAGCTCTGGATGGGCACATTTGAGATCGGATGAGGTATCAAGGTTAGACGCGATCCGTCCACTTGGCACCATCCGCACCGGTATCCGTCGCGCAGTTCGACGAAATAAATCGGCCGGTCGAATTCATTCTTCCATCCATCGTGGGCTACACGTTTCCGTTCGGGATCTATCATCAATAAAGAACCGGGCCGCAGCAGCGGGAACATAGTCCTATCGGTCAATCCAACGTACCCGTAAGTGTGTTTACGGGGATTGCTGCTCAACAGAAAAGCGGCAGGGATTTCGCCCCACATGGCCACGACGCGATTCACCAATTGAGTCGTCTCCCACCGGAACGTGGGATCGATGCGAACGGGAACTAAAACCTTGTCCTCGAATCCGTATACCTCGGCTGATGTCGTGCGCGTGATCTCCGGCAGAAAGCGCGTCCGGTAGACTCGCGTTCGATTCGCGTTGACTCCGTACCGTCCCAGAACATCATTGAGGTCAAGCCCGTATACAGAGCAAAGACTAAAAAGCTTATGGAAGCTGGGGATCGATTCTTCGTTTTCGATCTGCGTTAGCCTGGCCGGCGAAACGTAGAAGTTGTCGTTACCTTCTTCCGTCGCAATCACCATACTCGCGTCCTGGACGTCTCGCATGCCAATCTGCAGCCGCTCGCGAACAGCCTTAAGATACTGACCCGGTGTGACTTTTGCCTCTGCCGGAACGGGCTTCGGCAAGTGCTTGTCAGGGGATTCCAGCTCCGGCTTAAGTCGTGCGGTGCTGTTCAGTTTGCTGAACATGGAACGAGAGTCTACCTCTGAGTTGCCCTTGCTGACAACGAAAACGTTCTTTGGGCCCCTTCCCGCCGAGGTGCCTGCCACACCGCGAGGATATTAGGTCATGCTAGACTTCGTTTGTCTGGGCGGTTCGATCGGGGCGTACACCAGAGTCCCAAACATGACCGCGGTCGATGCCGCTCTGAACGCTGGGGGCGTAAATGCACGAAGAAATTGGCACGACTGCGGGAACAATCTGGCAAGCACTCAATAACAATGGCGAATTGTCTTTGCCCAGCTTGAAACAGCAGGTGGCTGCAAAATCTCCAGTTTTCGATTGGGCCCTCGGCTGGTTGGCGCGTGAGGACAAAGTCGTGATCTCCCGCCAGCAGAGGAGCTATCGCGTGCGCCTTAACGACGGGCAGGCCCGCTCGGCGGGAGTGTAAGTGCCTCGTTTTTACGGCTTTCGGGTCCGAACGAACTGCCACGCTGGCGAGTGAACTGATTTATTACGGCAGCCAAATTCTTCACTACGTTAGTGAACAACGTCGCCGATCTTCCCCTTTGTGGCGCTTTGTGGCGCGTTAGCGAAATCGCCGGCCTCCAGCCTCAATTCCCAACTCCAGAGTTTCCGAGCAATTAGCGCGGCCGGGAAATTCCTAGCTTTTGCATGCGGGATTGGAGGGTTGTGCGCTTCATGCCGAGCATGGCCGCAGCGCCCTTTGGTCCCCCGAGAACCCATTTGGATTCTTCAAGAGCCCGAAGGATGTGGTCTTTTTCTGCTTCAGCCAAGGTTGGGAGACCAATCGTGTGGCCATCCGGATTCGATTTCAATTCGGATAGCGGAATATGAAGTACGGGCGATGGGGACAGAATAACTGCGCGCTCAATAAGGTTCTCCAGTTCGCGGATGTTGCCCGGCCAATGGTAGCGTTCGAGAGCGGCAATGGACTCCGCGGAAACCGTTTCGATGTGGCGGTTCATTCGGCGAGCATAACGCTGGGCAAAATACCGCACCAAAGTGGCGATGTCTTCGGGGCGCTCCCGTAGAGGGGGAACGGAAAGGGGAAAAACATTCAGGCGATAAAAAAGATCGCTGCGGAACTCCCCGTTCTCGACCATGTGGCCCAGGTCGCGGTTCGTGGCGGCCACCAACCGAACGTCCACACGTCGCGTACGCGTGCTGCCGAGTCGTTCAAATTCCTGTTCCTGCAAAACGCGCAAGAGCTTAGGTTGAAGTTCAGGCGGAATGTCTGCGACCTCGTCGAGAAAGAGTGTCCCCTTGTCCGCCAGCTCAAATCGCCCGAGCTTTTGAGCTATTGCGCCCGTAAAGGCACCTCTTTCGTGTCCGAAGAGCTCGGATTCGAGCAATCCCGTGGGAATGGCGGCACAATTGATCTTCACGAACGTACGGTCACGGCGCGTACTGAGATTATGAAGTGCCCGGGCGATCAACTCCTTACCCGTGCCAGTCTCTCCCAGGATCAGCACGGTTGAATCGGTGGGCGCCACGGTTTGCAATTGGTAGAGCAGAGCTTTCAGCGCCGGGCTTTCCCCAACGATTTCCTCAAAGTTGTGTTCGGTGCGAATCTCATCTTCGAGATAAAGCTTCTCTTCGGTGAGCTTGTTCTTGAGCTCGGCAATTTCTTGAAACGCCAGAGCATTTTCAACGGCGATGGCCACCTGCGCAGCAACCTGGGTGAGCAGATCCTGGTCTTCTTGCGGAAACGCAGAATCGCGAAAGCTAGCTACATTGAGGGTACCTAGCGCCTGCTCACGTGTAATCAGGGGAATGCAACACTCCACTCGCATTCCTTCGGCGATCAGCCGGCGGGTGATGTCGGAATCAAATCTCTCCAGGTCCGTTCGTGAATAACGTTGCGGCACGCGCGCGGAAAATGCGTGCCCGGCCGGGGATTTCTCGATCGGCACGGACATTTCCTCATGAATCAGACCCTGTCCGCCTGAGAAATCGAGCGCCCGCACGCGGAGCCTGTTCGTCTTTGGGTCGAGCAGCGCCAAACTCGTGTACTCATGATGGAGGACACGCCGCAGGCTGCGGGCAATCAGCTGAAAAAGCTGACGCAAGTCGAGCGTGGAGACGAGCGCGTTATTGATTTCAAGCAGCACGCGCAAGCGATCGCGCTCCCGTGCCAATTGCTGCTGATAAGCGCGTGATGTCTCGAAGTTCAGCGCGTTGTCCACGGCCACGGCTACCTGGCGCGCAACTTGTTGCATGAAATCGACTTCATTGCCGTCATAGTGGTGCGGTTCGAGTTTCCCAAAACCCAACGTTCCCAGCCGCCGCTGCGCAGTGGTTAAGGGGACCACGCAGAAAGAATGGACACCCTCTCGCCGAAGGGTCTCCATTAGAACCGGAAATGACGTCTCTGTTTCGACATCCGGAACGACAAAGGCTTCCTGAGTCTCGAGAACCTTTCCGGAAGGTGTCGAGCCCAATGGATATTCCAGGCCAACGTGGATGTGTGTGGGTTTCTCCGTCGAAGTTTCGAGCAGGTGGAGACGCATGATCTGGCGCTCGGGGTCATACAGAACAAGATTCAAGTAATCAAAATGCGCCACGTCGTGCAGACGCGCAGTCAGATCACGGAACAACTCCGCCAGATCGCGATGCTGCGCGATGGACTCCGCCACCTGAAGAAGCGCCTGCGAGCGCGATGGTGCCGACGGTGGAGCAACTTTCAAGGAGGTCTCGGCCATTGCAACGAGAATAGCACCTGCTCGCGCGCGGCTCAATCCGGTTGAGGCGATCTCGAATCAAAAATCCGATGCGAAACATCATTTTTTTTATTGACAAGCGATTCTACCGTCCGCATAATTATGCAATCAGATGCATAAAGGACGGCAGGTCAGGGATTGGCAAGCCAAAAACGGTTCCGGCAAGGACAGATACTCAAATTGATCGCGAGCGAAGCCATTTCGAGCCAGGACGATTTGCGGCGACGGCTGGCGCAGATGAAACTTCGAGTCACCCAAGCCACGCTCTCGCGCGACATTGCGGAGCTGAAGCTGGTGAAAACGGCGGAAGGTTACAAACCTCTAAAGCCCACTCACGAAGACGGCGGGCAAGCGCTGGCGCCTTTAGCGCGCGCGGTCCGCGAATACTTGCTGGACGTCCGGCCGGCCGATAATCTCCTGGTGCTCAAGACGCCGCCCGGAGGAGCGCAACCCCTGGCCGCGGCCGTGGACGGGGAACGGTTGCGCGAGGTGGCGGGTACGATCGGCGGAGACGACACGGTTCTGGTGATCACCCCATCCCGCGCCGCCAGGACTGCGGTGCAACAACGATTGGAGGCCATGCTCCGATGAACGGACCCGTGAGGGTCGCCGTCGTTGGAGCAACCGGCTACGCAGGATTCGAGCTGGCGCAGCTCCTGCTTCGGCACCCTGGAATCGCCAAACCTACATTTTATTTGCGCGAAAGCGCCAAGCCGGTGAACTGCCTCACTGAAATCTTTCCGCAGCTTCGCGGGTGGGGCGAGGCGCCGTGCCGTGCTTTTTCCGTGAAGGCAATTGCGGAGAGCGGAGCGAAGCTGGCGTTTCTGGCCACGCCGCACGAGGCTTCACTGGAAATAGCGCCGCAACTGCTGGATGCAGGTCTGCGGGTCGTGGACTTGAGTGGAGCGTTCCGGTTCCGGAATCCGGCTACATTTGAGAATTGGTATAAGTTGCCCGCGCCTAATGCGGAAACGCTGGCACAAGCTGTGTACGGGCTTCCTGAGCTATACGGCAAGGACCTCGCCGACGCAAAGTTAGTGGCCAACCCCGGCTGCTATCCGACGTCTGTGATTCTTGGCCTACGGCCCCTGGTGGAAGCGGGATGGATCGCGCCCGGCCGGGGCGTCGTCTGCGATTGCAAATCCGGCGCTTCGGGAGCCGGCAAGGAGCCAAAACGTGAGCTCCACTTTGTCGAAGTAGACGAAAACTTCCGCGCCTACGGTCTGTTCACCCACCGGCATACGCCGGAGGTTACCGAGAATCTTGGAATCGCTGGCAGCGAGATTATCTTTTCCACGCATCTGTTGCCGCTGGCGCGGGGAATTCTTTCCACGCTTTATGTCTGGCTGGAGCCAAAGCGCGAAGCGTCTGAAATCGAGACGCTCTATCGTCAGTTTTATGCCGGTAAACCCATGGTAAGGCTATGGCCGGCGGGACGCCTGCCGGAGCTCCAGCACGTCGCACACACGAATTTCTGTGACATCGGTTTCGCTCTGGATTCGCAAGGGCAGCGCTTGGTCGTGGTGAGCTGTCTCGATAATCTCGGCAAGGGCGCTGCTGGCCAGGCTGTGCAGAACATGAACGCAATGATGGGCTTCGAGGAGGCGACAGGTCTGCAATGAGAATAGTCGTGAAGATTGCCGGGGCTTTGCTGGACGATACAGAAGCGCTTCGCTCACTGGGCAGACAGATTGCGCAACTTGCCCATCAGGGACACGAGTTGCTAGTCGTGCATGGTGGCGGAAAGATTTTCACTGCTACTCTTAAACGTATAGGCATCGAGAGCCGGTTTGTTAACGGCCTGCGGGTCACCGATCGCGATGCGCGCGACGTGGCGATTATGGTTATGGGCGGCTTATTGAATAAGCGGATGGCCGGAGCCATCTCTGCCGCTGGGCAGCCCGCTATCGGTCTATGTGCTTCGGACTCGAGCTGCTTCCTTGCTGAGCCGATGCAACACGAAGAGGTGGTCGGCGCGCTCGGCTTTGTCGGCTATCTGACGGGCGTCAATGTTGAATTCCTCGAATCATTGTGGCGGGCCGGAATCGTTCCCGTGGCATCCTGCCTCGGATTGGGCGCCGACGGCGAACTTTACAACATCAATGCGGACCATATGGCGGCCGCCTGCGCCGAATACATCCATGCCGACCGGCTTATCTATATGACCGACGTCGCCGGCGTTCTGGATGGATCGAAGGTAATCAAAGCGGTCTCCTGCAGCGATGTGGAAGATCTGATTCGGCAAAACAAGGTCTCCGGCGGCATGGTGCTCAAGCTGGAGGCTTGCAAACGAGCGCTTTCGGCCGGGGTGAAACAAGTGCGTATCGTAGGCGGCGCGAGCGAAACCGGCCTGCTGTCCGTTGCCAGTGGGCAGAGGGGCCCGGGGACGCGGGTCACGTCCAGCTATTCCGCAACTGCCGGAGTCAGCCGTTGAAACAACGCAAGTCCAAAGCCGCGAAGCAGAACGTTTCCGCCGAACAGGCCATTCGCCTGGCGGGACGGTATCTGATGAACACGTACCGGCGCCCCCCTGTGGTCTTTGTGCGGGGCCGCGGCTGCTATCTTTACGATCATCGCGGGCGTAAGTATCTCGATTTCCTTGGTGGCCTGGCCGTTAATGCCTTGGGGTATTCCCATCCGAGGTTGAGCCGCGTCATCCGTCGCGAATCCGCGCGCGCCGTGCACCTCTCTAATTTGTTTCATCACCTGTACCAGGGCCCGTTGGCGCGAAAGCTCGCGGAATGGTCCGGTCTGGAGCGGGTCTTTTTCACCAATAGCGGCACGGAAGCGATTGAGGGTGCGATCAAACTGGCACGGCTTGCCGCTCATAAGCGCGGCACAGAGGGCAAGACTCGCATCCTGGCGCTCGAGAATTCCTTTCATGGCCGGACCTTCGGCGCGCTTTCCATAACGCATCCCTCGAAATATAGGGAGCCGTTTGCTCCATTGGTGCCGGGTGTTGAGTTCGTGCGGTTTAACGATGTCGGCGACCTTGAAGCCAAATTCGACGATTCCGTCTGCGCCATCGTTATCGAACCAATTCAGGGCGAAGGTGGCATCTTTCCCATCAGCACGCCTTTTTGGACGCGCGCCCGGGATCTGGCCAGCCATTACGGTGCGGCGCTGATCGCGGATGAAATCCAGTCTGGGCTGGGCCGCACGGGCCGTGCCTTTGCTTATCAGCGCCACACGGGCTTACCGGATATCGTCGTTATTGCCAAGCCGCTGGCCGGCGGGCTTCCGTTGGGAGCTATTGTGGCTCGTGAAAGTTTTGCGGAATCCTTCTCGCCGGGCCTGCACGGCTCTACATTCGGAGGCGGACCACTGGCATGCGCGGTCGCGCTGGAGTTTCTCTCGGTCGTCGAAGACGACAATTTGCTGGAAAATGTTCGCGAGCGCGGATCGCAATTGCGCGCTGAACTGACGCGAATCGCCGCGGACGTCGACTTCATTCGCGAGGTGCGGGGCGAAGGACTGATCTGCGGAATTGAGCTTGCCGTGGAAGGCAAACCTTATGCGGAGGCTGCGTTCCGCGAAGGATTGATTATCAATTGCACCCACGAACGTGTCTTGCGGCTCTTGCCTCCGTTTATCGTGACTGAACGCCAGGTGCGCGAATTCGCGCAGCGATTCAGGCACGTCCTAACGAAGACCAAGCGGTCCAGTTCCGTTGCGGCGGAACCCGTTGAAAGGAGCGATCGGGGCGCCTTGGCGGCTTCCCGCTGAAAACCGATGACCACCATGCCCATAGCCGTTACTGTTTCTGCCGACCTTCTGACCGGCACGGAGTGGAACGCGACCCGCATTCAGGACCTCTTTCAGCTCTCCGCCGATGTCAAGGCGCGCCCGGGTCACTACAGCTCTGCACTGGCGGGCCGATTCCTGGCGGTAATTCTCGAGAAGCCCTCGCTGCGCACGCGCGTGACTTTCGAGGTTGGCATGCGCAGCCTGGGAGGGACATCGATTTTTCTGGACCAGACTGTTTCGAGGCTCGGAGAGCGCGAATCGATTCCCGATGTGGCCAGGAACCTTTCGCGCTGGGTACACGGTATCGTTGCGCGCGTTTTTGAACAACGCGAACTGGAGGAACTCGCCGAATTCGGCAGCGTGCCGGTAATCAATGCGCTTTCCGATCGTTTCCACCCCTGCCAGGCGTACGCTGACTTCTTTACCCTGCGCGAGCGTTACGGAAAACTGCGAGGCGTGAAGATTTCCTATGTGGGCGACGGCAATAACGTCTGCCATTCGTTGATGACTGTCGCAGCACGCGTGGGCGCAGAATTGCGAATTGCTACTCCAGCCGGCTACGAGCCCGACGCTTCCATCGTTGCTGAATCGCGGCAGGCCGCGCGGGAAACGCGCGCCAGCATAGAGTTGTTCCAGTCACCTGACGAGGCCGTGGCCGGGGCGCAAGCCGTTTATACGGACGTGTGGGCCAGCATGGGGCAAGAAGACGAAGCGGCCGCCCGAGCAAAAATCTTCGCCGCTTATCAGGTAAATGATGGCTTGATGAAACGGGCCGCTCCGGATGCTCTATTCATGCATTGTCTTCCCGCCCATCGTGGCGCTGAAGTGACCGATTCCGTGATGGATTCACCTCGTTCCATCGTCTTCGATCAGGCGGAAAATCGCCTGCACGTCCAGAAAGCCATCCTGCTGATGTTACTCAGTTAAAAGGAGATTACGTGCCTCGAAAAGTAGTGCTCGCCTATTCGGGCGGGCTCGATACATCAATTATTATTCCCTGGCTAAAAGAAACTTATGGCTGCGAAGTGATCGCCATGATCGGCGACGTCGGCCAGCAAGAGGACTTGGAAGCCGCACGGCGGAAGGCACTTGCCACGGGCGCTTCGGCAGCGTCCATTGAGGATCTACGCGAAGAATTCATCACCGAATATATCTGGCCCACGCTGCGTGCGGGAGCCGTTTACGAACATAAGTATTTGCTCGGCACCTCCTTTGCCCGCCCCGTTTTGGCGAAGCGCCAGGCTGAGGTCGCTTTGCGGATCGGCGCCGATGCTCTTGCTCACGGGTGTACGGGCAAGGGAAACGACCAGGTGCGGTTTGAGCTTGCGTACAAAGCTATCGCCCCGAAGCTTCAGATCATAGCGCCCTGGCGGGAATGGAAGATTCAATCGCGTGAAGATGCGCTGGCGTATGCGCGGACACACAACGTCCCGGTATCGCAGACAAAAACCGACCTGTATAGCCGCGACCGCAACATCTGGCACTTGAGCCATGAAGGCGGAATCCTCGAGGATCCGGCCAATGCTCCCGAGGAATCGATGTGGCAATGGACTACTTCTCCGGAACGGGCGCCAGACAAAGCCGCGAACGTCGAAGTCGGATTCGAAGCGGGAACACCGGTCTCGCTTAATGGAAAGCGGTTGAATGCAGTCGCGCTGCTGGACGAGCTAAACGCTATAGGCGCGGCAAACGGCGTGGGGCGCATCGACCTGGTTGAAAATCGCCTTGTTGGCATCAAGTCCCGCGGGGCATACGAAACACCCGGCGGCACGCTGCTCGTTTTGGCTCACCGCGAACTCGAAGCGCTTTGCCTCGATCGAGAGACCGCGCACTACTCGCAAATCCTGGCGCATCGGTATGCGGAGCTTGTCTATTACGGATTGTGGTTCACCGCTCTGCGCGAATCGATGGACGCGTTCTTTACAAGTGCGCAACAGCATGTGACGGGAGCCGTCGGCCTGCGGCTCTACAAAGGCAACGTCGCGGTAACCAGCCGGCAATCCGCTCATTCCCTCTATCGAACCGATCTCGCCAGCTTCAGCATGGCGCGCTACAACCCAAAGGACGCGGAAGGGTTCATTAACCTCTTCGCATTGCCGGTGACCGTGCCGGCTAACGACACCGGATCGTGAAGCAGCGGGAAACAGCTGGTGAAGCGAGCAAGCTTTGGGGTGGAAGATTCGAACAGCCGCCTGACGAACTCTTCTATCAATTTCAACGCTCCTTTCCGTTCGACCGCCGGTTGCTGCCCTACGAACTGGCCGTCGACCGCGCGTGGGCTCGCGGCATAGAGAAAGTCGGCATCCTCAGTTCCTCCGAAACGCAGCAGACACTCGAAGCGATCGATGCTATCGCCAAGCGGGCCGACTCCGAGCCGGCCTGGCTTGATCTTTCGCCCGCCGAGGACGTGCACCATTTCGTCGAAATGGCCCTGGTTGAGCGTTTAGGCCCGCTGGGTTACAAACTGCACACCGCGCGAAGCCGGAATGAATTGGTGGCGACGGATTTCCGCATGTTCGTCAAGGAAGCCACCCAGGACCTCTCGCGGGCCGTCAGTGCGCTCATTGCGGCGCTTATTGGGTTCGCCGAGCGGACGATGGGGGTACCGCTAGCGGGGATGACGCACCTGCAACATGCTCAGCCGATTCTTTTCTCGCATTTTATCCTCGCTCACGTTGAGGCTTTTTTTCGCGACTTAGAACGACTGGCTACCGCGAAACGCACAGCAGACTGGTGTCCGCTGGGCTCTGGAGCGCTGGGCGGGTCTTCGTTTCCCATCGATCGAGAAGCGCTGGCAAAAGAGCTGGGCTTTTCGCGTATTTCCGCCAATAGCCTGGATGCGGTGGGCGACCGCGATTTCGCGCTGGATTACCTTTATGCGCTGGCCGGCATGGCTGCACATATTTCGCGGCTCGCCGAAGATTTCGTTCTCTTTGCTTCGCAGGAATTCGGATACGTCTTGCTGCCCGATGAATATTCCACGGGAAGCAGTCTTATGCCGCAGAAGAAAAACCCCGACGCGTGGGAGCTCTTGCGCGGCAAGACTGGCCGAATAACCGCCGCTCTGGTGTCCGTTTTAATAACGCTGAAGGGTTTGCCTTCGAGTTATCAACGCGATTTGCAGGAAGACAAGGAGCCGGTTTTCGCCGCACACGACCAGGCCTTGGCGGTCGCCCGAATTGCCGCCGGGGCCGTCGGTGCCACACGCATCAATCAGGCAAGGCTTTTGGCTGCGGCGCAAGATTCCGCACTGCTTGCCACCCAGGCGGCACACTATCTCGTTCGCCGCGGTCTTCCCTTTCGGCAGGCGCATGAAGTTGTCGGCCGGATGATTCGCGAAGCCGAACGCACACACGAATCATGGACGGCCATGCCTTTGTCAAAGCTTAAAAGCTTCTCGCCCCTCTTTGAGTCCGATCTGGCGCAGGTACTGACTCTTGAGTCCGCGCTGGCGAGCTGCGACGTGCCTGGAGGAACAGCTCCAGCGCGGGTTCGAGAAGCCATTGCTCATTCCCGCTCTCGTCTTGAGCAGCAGGCGAATTCGGCTAAAGGAGGTTCCTGAGTGACGAACGACATCCCCCAGATGAATACGGCGCCGCTCTCTGCGCTTCCGCAAGGTTTCCGCTTTGCGGCCATGAACTGCGGCCTTCGGAAAGCTCCCAATCTCGATCTGGGGCTGATCATTGCAGATGAGGAAGTCGCTGCCGCCGGCGTTTTTACGCAGAATCTGGTGCAGGCCGCCCCGGTCGTTCTTTGCCGCAGGCATTTGCAGAAAGCGGCCCCGCGCATGCGCGCCGTGATCGTTAATTCGCGCAATGCGAACTGTGCCACTGGCGAAGCCGGAATGGCCGCTTCGGAATCGACCGCGCAAGCAGTCGCTCGTGAGGCCGGCTGCGATCCGGAACAAGTATTCGTTTGTTCGACTGGAGTTATCGGCATTCCGTTGCGCGTAGAGCGGATTTTGCAAGCTGTTCCCACTCTGGTGAAAATGGCCGACCGCACCGTCGAGGGCTTCGGCGGATTTACTAGAGCCATCATGACGACCGATACGCGGCCAAAATGGGCCGCGTCCCGCTGCACACTTTCCGGCCGCACGATCCGGTTGCTCGGCTGCACCAAAGGCGCGGGGATGATTCATCCCAATATGGCGACGATGCTGGCTTATATCGTTACCGATGCAGCGATCAGTTCTGCGCTGCTACAACGCGCTTTGAAGCAGGTAGTGAGCGGAACTTTCAACTCGATCACGGTCGACGGAGACACTTCCACGAACGATACGCTTCTGGCTCTCAGCAGCGGCGCCGGCGGCAATCGCACAATTACGAAAGCCGATGCGGATTATCGGCGCTTTGTGAGCGCGCTCGAAAGCGTGTGCCGCTCGTTGGCATTGCAAATTGTCGCAGACGGCGAAGGCGCCACCCGTGTGATCGAGATAGACGTTCGCGGAGCCGCCAGCGATGATGCCGCCCGACAAGTAGCCATCACGATTGCCGGATCTCCGCTCGTTAAGACCATGTTCGCGGGGGCAGATCCGAATTGGGGACGCATTCTCGCCGCAGCCGGACGTGCGGGAGTGAAAATCGATCCTCGCCGCGTCAGCATATATCTTGCGGATGTTCTCACTTGCCGCGGCGGCGTGGAGCATGCTTTTAGCGAAACGCGTGTGCACAATCGCATGTTGCGCGATTTTGTTCCCGTCCGCGTGGAGCTGGGCATGGGTCGTGGCCGTACCTGTGTGTGGACGTGCGATTTCACTTCCGACTACGTGCACATCAATGCCGCATATCGAACCTAGCTTCCCGCCATTGGTCCGCCGCAAAGGCCCAAGAGCGGCCAAATTAATCCTTTATTAACAATTAGATACATGTCGGCGCGGTCACCTCTCGGGACTCAGTAAACGGGCCCGTCCATAGGGTTTGTTACGTATTTTTGCTGGTCTCCGTTGACCTGATCACAAGGTTGACGCATGATGCGGCGCGAGAGCTGAAGCGCAAGCTTCGCCCGGGGTAGCCTGCGTTCGTTCGGACTGCGTACGGAGTTGGCCTTGCCTCTTCAGCCGCGCCTCATG
>Ga0210394_10002555_pt1 | contig 24725 bp, 23 predicted proteins | sample IncBWC12MmetaG_FD_160121 | JGI IMG/M metagenome (GOLD analysis project Ga0210394, IMG submission 160121) | Forest soil microbial communities from Barre Woods Harvard Forest LTER site, Petersham, Massachusetts, United States - Inc-BW-C-12-M | ecosystem: Environmental > Terrestrial > Soil >... | reverse complement strand
GGTCCTTGAGCGGGGGAAGTACCCTGAGGGGGAGCTTGGGTGGTCATTGGGGGAGTAGTTGTCCTTGCGGCCCTAGCCGCTGCTAATTCCGCTTGTGCCCCCTTAATACCAGCCCCTATATTAGGTAAGAATCCCCCAATTATCCTGCCTGGGGTACCGGCTATTGCGCCCCCCATATAGGCCCCCGCAAAAGAGGGTCTAGCGTTAACCATACCCTTTGCAAATCCTTTTGTAGCAGTCCCTACTGTAGGGGCTACAGCAGCCCCCGCCTTTATAACAGAAGGCCCTAAAAGTTCTACTGCTCCAGCTAATCCTTCTCCAGTTCTTCCTTCTCCAAAATCAGTTCCAACCTGTGCAGCAGCAGGGCCTATAAAAGGTAGGAGGGAAGCAAGGGCATGGCCCCCTGCCTCAACATAATTGCCCCCCGCCCCAGACTGATACACCTGCTTACCCTGCTCCACTTGGGCCTCTAGAGCTTTATAAGCTGCGGTACCAGGGTCCCACATTGTATTCAGTAAAGCGCCCGGTAAGTGAACAGCATCCTTCCCTAGTTTATTCCAAAATCCCTTATCCTTAGTATCCCTACCCAGATAGTCTGACAATCCCTCTGGAACCTGATCTCTCAACGTATCCCAGAAATTCTTATCCGCTATCTGGGGGTATAGTCCCGAGATAATTATCTTAACCTTATCTTCTGGGCTGTACTGCCCAAATTCGGGGACTAGCCGAGTTAAGACCGCATCCTTTTCCCCCGCTGATAAAGCCCTAAATTGAGGGTTAGCGAATATAGGCTTTAGATCCATCTTAGCGGGTATGTTCCTGAAAATGTTCCTGAATGAATTTATCAGGATCGAATGTGTTAGTGGTAGTTCCAGGCCCTATTGGACCCTTAGAAGTCTGCGGTCCGGTCCCCTTAGTAAACTGCCTAGATAACCCACTCTCAAAATTGTCTCTAGTCTTACCACCAAATCTCTGCCTCTCGGCATTCATCAAAGCATTATTAGAGTTATCCTCAATAGCGGATAAAGACCCTAACAGGAGGGGCATAATTTCAGCAACTTTGGGGCTCGTAGCCTCTAACTTACTCATCAATTGCTCAGGGGGTCTACCACCGAACATCTGCTTACCTTCACCCAAATACAGATATGTCAGGGCCGACCTGAATCTCTGGATTTTTTGTGCATCTTGTGGGCTTAGGCCCATAGTGGCTCCCACAGTTTGTTCTGCATTGCCTAGCCTGCCCATGGCAGGCCCCAGCCTTTGTCTTACTACTGGATCATTCAGTAATTGCTTAATGGTTTTAAGATTCTCAATGGTATTTGCAGCCGCATCTTCTCTAGTCTTAGCCTGTGTACCAATTTGTACTGGAGCAGGCAAGCCCATCTGCTTATTCCACTCGGTAGCAACCGCAGCCTGTAGATTTCTATCCTTTATGCCCTGATAAACCTGTGGGCTAGTCTTCATCTGCTCTACCAGATTAGCTACAGTGGGATTAACCGCTCCCCCTTGGGTTTGGTTATAAATATTGGTAACAGGTCTATCCGCTGCGTGTTGTCTAGCAGAGCCAGCTAACTTGGCTTTAGCAGGACCGCTAATCGCTGGATCTGGATTTGTCGAATCAGCTATCCATTGGGCCTCGTTCTCTTTAGGAGGGGTGTCCTTTAACTTACTAGTAGCTAGATTTTGAGCATTATAGTCCTTAAGGGCCTGTTTATATTGGGAATGGGGTATCAAGGTTCCAGGGGCTACTCCAGGTATATGCGGTGATAACGCCTCTGGCATAGGAATCCAATTGGGGGGTACGGCCCACCCCTCCCCAGGTTTTTTGGGATTGTTTATAAAATCCCACCCAGACGGTTTGCTTATTCCCCCATCAGTTAGATAATTGGAATCCTCCATCCTACTTTTACCAATTTGATCTTCCACCCATTTCCTGACTTGGGCATCCTCCAATTCAGCTATATGTTGCTTAGAGGCTTCAACGGCAGCAGCCCTAGTAGCTGCGTTAGTCTGGAGAGTATCTAATCTAACAGCCCTGTCCTCTACCCTAGACTGTGTATTCTGCCTAGCATTCTCCAATTCTTCCTTAAGTAACTCCTGCTGTGTTTCCTGATTAGCCAGAGCCCCTACATGTTGGGCTACGCTAAAAGCCCCCTGTGCCTGCCCCTCCCGGCTTAACCTATTTCCAATCTGGGGTAACCCAATACTACTAAGGGTGATACCCAGAGCCTCCTTCCATCCCGGAACCTTCTTATGTACAGCATCCACGTAGGCTTGATTGGCCTCTGCCGCTGGTTTATCCAAGGGTAGATTACCTATTTTAGATTGAAACGGGGAGGTAGAAGGCTGACCGGCTACCGATTGTGACATTTCTCCAGGAATAGCCCCACCAGGGGTAGTCTCCCCAGCCTCTAACTTATTGATATCAGAGGGTGGAGTAGGGTTTGTATTTAGTACACGCCCATTTTGGGGTGCTGGGGGGGCAGTAGGGTCAGGTGGAATAGGGCCATTTTGGGCCAACAAAGCCTCCTCCTCAGGGGTTTTCTTCTTCTTCCTCATCCCCGGCATAGGATTATTAGGCATAGGAGCCGGGGGCATACCCTGAGATTGGGGCATCGGGGGCATACTAGGGGAGGTTCCCATGGGGGGTACTGCACCCTGAGAGCTTATTGGAGATTGATCGTAGGGAGAGAGGGGGGTAGGATTCTGGGGGGGAGCAGGCATGGGGTCATCAGCGGCCACAACTCCATCTTGGGCGGGTTTAAGCCCACGTTTTTGGGCAGTAGCAAAGAAGACAGACTTACCCTTCTTATCCCCATACTCGGAGCGCATATTCTCTAGGACCTCGGCCCCATGTCCCCGGTAATAATTATTTAGGGGCATACCTATGCAATTCTCCAAGGACGCTTAAGCCTACCCATTTCTTGGTATATCTCTTCCCTCTTTGATAATTCTTCTACTGATATTACATTCCCCCTACCAGCCTTAGCAAAGTTTACTCTCTCCGTTTGAAACTTTATAGCTAACTCAGCCTGAGCCCTCTTACCTTTTAGGTAGGGCATCAAAGCCCGTAGAACCATAACTGCATCATTAGCGGAGACTCCCCAACGCCACATATGTCTTTTTTCACCTAAGAATTTCAAACTACCACCAAATTCAAAGTAAAACATATAGGGGGGTGCTGGATCTGACATACAAACGGCTACAGTGAGTACATAGCATGTTGAGGACTTATATAAAAAACTTCTCCTCCTATCATCATGTCTATACCGGGGCATTTGCCTGCTAACACAAATACACCCCTCCCCATCCATGATCCCAGCCATATAGGCGTAGTCTAAATCAGCTTCACTAATGGGCATTACACGTAACCCCCACCATAGCTACCATATTTCTCCATAAGCCGTGGAATCATCTGGGGTGTAACCTTATTTGATTTTCTGGACCGTAACGGCAAAACTGCCTGCGGGACTTGCTGACCTAATTCCCGTATCTGTGGCTTTGACACAAGCTCGACTCTAGGGGGCCTCACCCCCGCAATCTTAGCCCCCGGAATAACACCACCACCCATAGAGCCTAACCCTTTATGTAACTTATCCCTATTCCCAAAGTAGTGAGCCCCCTCCCCAGCTACCATACTAGTAGCAGCCATAGGGTAGCTTCCATAGGGGATATTCACTCCCCCCTTAGCTTCACCAAAACCTCCGTCCTCACCCCCATCAGGGTAAGTTACAGGAGGGTCCCCAGTCCCCCAATCAGGTATAGTATTAGTTCCAGTTCCACTATTATATGGATTCTGTTGCCCTGAATTAATAGTGGTATTCCCACTACCAGGGTTAAGAGCCGGATCACCTGGGTCCCCTGGTATACCATCCCAAACCACGGTGGTATCACCTATACCGGCATTGGGATCTGGGACCGTTATCGCCCCACTACCTGGATCAGGGGTAATACCATAAGGATTCAGAGTGGAGTTAACATTTGGGGTAGTCCCAGTTGGATCAGGTGGGGGGGTACCTACAGTGGGAGCCGGTACATTTGGATTAGAGGGAGTAGCTGGAGGAAGGGAGAACTGGGTTGGTGGGGCATTCACACCCCCTACTGTTGGCACCGGGGGCTCTATTGTACTCAACCCAGGCGGAACAGTATTAGGTGTCGAGGACCCAGTACCCGGAGAAGCGGGGGGAGTACCGCCGCCAGAACCGCCCGCTCCACCACCATATGTATTATATATATTGGTATTGGAGCTTGCATAACTCGGGGGGGATGGTACTCCCTCAACTGGAGCCCCCTGTCCAAATAAAGCCTTCAACATTGCCAGATATGCGGGGTCCTGGGTATTAGGCTGTGAACTAGAAAGGTAAGGGTCACTATAAGATTGATCCCCTGGAGCCTCACCATACATATCCTTCTTAACGGGAGCTAGATCCACAATAAGTTCAGGACCAGCCTCTCCCACTAGAGCCATATGCGGACCTTGGAAAGTATTACCCTTGGCAGTACCGGGAATCTTGGGTTGAGTTGTGGTTGTAGTCGTACCCCCTGTGGGATTTGTAGTCGTAGTCTGTGACCCGCCTATATTAGTGGCCTGGGACACATCCCCCAACACATTCTGAGCAAGGTTAGTTGGGGTAGTAGGATCTCCCGGCTTAGTTCCATAATTAGCAATAGCCCCCGCTGTGGCAGCATTAGCTCCACTGATTTGAGTTCCATACGTACCTATTTGCTGTTGGTTACCAACCTGCTCGTTCTGGGAAGCCTGAGCCTGCTGATTCTGGAGGTAAGTACGATACTCCTGCTGTTGAGCCAAGGTCTGGTTAGCAAAGTTCAGGTTAGTAGCATTATTCTGCCCATACACGTACTGCCCAGAGGCTTCTTGTGCAGCCTGATTAGCTTCGCTGGTAGTCTGCCGGTTGGTACCTAAGAGAGCGGCCCGATTGGATTGATTCTGCTCAGCAGTCTGGTTAGCCCCAAGGTTAGTGGTAGCCATGAACTGTTGGGCCTGTTGCTGCTGGTTACCAAGGTACTGCTCAGCCCCCAACTGTGCGGCAGAAAGTGTATTTTGAGTATTGAGGGCAGAAGTCCCCAGGTATTGCTGATTCTGTAACGACTGAGCCTCTTGATTCTGTTGGGCGGCTACGTTCTGTTGCCCCAATGCCTCCTGTGTACCAGTCCCTAACGCAGCATAACTTTGCGCGGCCCCCAAGCGGGTAGCTTCCTCAGTCTGAGTGGTGTTTAACTGAAGCTGTTTAGCCTGCACCTGGGCATTAGTCATTGCCTGGGCTTGCGCGGCAGCATTCGCCTCAGCCAATCTCGTTTGGGCATCAGCCAAAGCCAAGGGGTTGGTATTACCCGCTGCGTTTGCCTGCTGTAACAGTTGGGCTTGGTTAGTTGCATTCTGATTACCAACTGTATAACCTGCCGCATTGAGAATAGCTTGCTGATCTTGTGGAGTTACAGTCTCATTCTGTGCATATTGATTAGATATGTTAAGTGCTGTAGGATCTACATAAGGATTTACATTAGCAGCCTCAGTAGATAAAGCCCCCTGTACGGCCTGTTGCCCAGTACTCAGAGCATTCCCAGTTAAAGCGGACTGGTTTTGCTCATTTGTAGCTTGTGCCTGCTGGTATTGCCCAATATCTGTACCTATGTTACCAGCGGTAGTACCTAAGGCATTATTTATATTTCCCTCATCGGAGGTTAGTTGCTGTACAGGTTGGTAGGGGTTACCAGCTATAGCAGACTGCTCCCCCGGAGTAAGGTAATTCTGCCCTACCTGCTGATCGGTTAACTGAAGTGCTTGCAGCGCAGGCTCGTTAAGGATGGCATTCTGCTGCTCCTGAGTGTACCCCCCTTGACCGGAAGCTATAGGAGCATACGCGGAAGTTAGCTGCTGCTGATCGTTAAGATTCTGCCCTGCGTTATAGTTTACATAGTTCTGCAACTGCTGATCTATACCTGCACCCTCACCTAAGGCCAAGTTACGATTCTGCTGGGCCATTTCATTGATGGCAGGTCCGGTATATGGGGTGCCATACTGCCCAGCAAAGGGACCTAGCGGCTGCGAAGGATTGTTAGTAGCCAGATAAGAATAAGGGTTACCATTACCCGGAGTAGTATTATATTGATAATTAGGGGCTCCTTGTGTAGATGGGTTAGAGGGGGCTTGGGTTGGGGCAGGTCCCTGTCCAGGACCCATTATACCAGCCGCATCAGTCCCAAGAGTACCCCCGCCAAAATCATAAACGGGGTTAACACCCCCAGGATAGGCAGTGTTACCCCCAGTGGAAGCTGTGGTAGTAGGGGGGGTGGTGGTTATTGGATTTGTGGGATTTGAAGGGTTAACTCCAGTCTTAAGTGGGGTACCAACAGGGTGATTAAGACCTGTAGGGATTGGGGTACTTGTCGTAGGTGGAGTACCTGTTGTAGATGGGGTTCCAGTAGTGGACGGTGGAGTCCCAGTAGTTGGAGGGGGGGTGCCTGTGCCAGTTCCAGAATAAGGATTCCCTGTAGGTGCGAAGTTGGGATCACCAGCAGCCTGCTGGAAGGAACTTACAATATTCTGTGCAAGGCTGGGGTCCAGAGTTGCAGTTATATCGTTACCATTAGAGTCCCAAATCTGACCATCGGGAGTAACCGCCACTGTCTGCATCTGCCCATTGATGTTAACCTCACCCTCATAGGAGCTATTTATATCAGCAGTTACTCCCCCTGTGAGAGCACTATCGGTAGGAGCATTGGCTCCTGGTATCCTACCTAAAGTAGGCCCCCCACCTAAAGAGGATGCCCCAAACCCAGTTCTTGAAGAGGGAGTCTGTCCAGCAGGCATTGACCCCCCTGGAGTTTGGCCAGCGGGCGTAGATCCCCCGGGAGCAGTGGCATAAGCGTTATAATTTCCGTTACCAGTGGGGGCAGCGGCCCCAGCCCCACTAATAGACATCCCATTAGCCTGCTCCATCTCCCCTATAGCTTGTGCGGGGGAGAGCCCAGTCTGCCCTGTCGCCTGATTGGTATAACTCCCAGTAGCGGGATTATATACCATATTATATCCAGGCCCAGAATTAGCAAGGAGCGGGTTGAGGGAGAAGTTAGGGTTGCTCATTGCATACTGAGCATAGCTTTGCCCAACCGGTACTGCCCCTGTAGACTGCCCTACAGAATATGCCCCATAACTTGTGGGGGAGGAGCCATACTTACCATAGGTCTGAGCATCTAACCCTGCATTGGTCTGATTACCCCCTGGTACATTAATCTGATTCTGGGCAATTGGATTCCCGTTGGCATCCAGATAAGCCATGTTGGGTCCGGATAGCTGTTGGCCGGATACAGTTCCACCCATCTGCTGGGCTATGGCAGCAGCGGCAGCAGGGGTAGCAAATTGGAGGGGATTTAGCGGGGAAGTGGTAGGCTGCCCCGTGGTGGGATCTGTATATTGAACTACGTTACCCTGTTCATAATTATTTGGGTCTAGATAGGGGCTGGGAACTGAGGCAGGGGGAACTGATGAGGCTGTAGTAGCTGAGGGTAGTGCATAACCCGGTGCAGCCTGATTTATATACCCAGTTCCGGGGGTCCAGATCGTGGTTGGATTGAAACTGCCCATATTTTACCCCAAATACTGCGTGTATTTAATACAGACCCTATTTGATACCCTAAACAAGGGGTATAGCTCCTGTTTTCACAGTCCCATCCGAGTACTGCACAGCAAAGATAAGCTGGTTTGTGGTCTGATTCACGGTCACAGTCATGTTTGTAGCCCCAAAAGCTACTTTTCCCGTGGTGCTCACTGCTCCTATGGAAGCTATACTGGCAATATTAGATGTTACTATCTGCCCTAGGGTATTAGCCCAACTCTGAATAGCTTGGAGCATACCAGCCATTACCTGAGCTAGGGATACAGGCCCAGTTAACTCACTCTTCTCTACCCCTGTGCTACCCCCGCTCCCCCCTATAACAGAGGATAGGCCGGTACCGCGCACACGGGTTATGCGGGAGGCTATGTTCAATTGGGGCACGACTTGACTAGTAGGCATAAATAGAACTATGATGGGGTATGAAATATCTAATTATCAAGGGGCTCTTGGTTATCAGTACTGCCCTGGATGCCCACTCCAGTTGGAAGGCTACTAAGGCTGGGGCTATTGAGGCTAACCCTATTACCTCCTCCCACGGGGCTTATAATACTAGAGGAGCCACTCTCGAATTTGGTCTGACAGGTGCAACCCTTCTCATAGATCATTGGGTAGTGAACCGTCATCCTAACCTGAGAGGTAAGGTAGCCATCACTGAAGCTATTTCTGCCGGTGCTCACTTTGGGATCGCTGCCCATAATTATTCCCTAGCGAAATAGCTCACGTTCGGAATACCAATGTCTCAGGGCTGATAGCTCAAAGTTACCACCTGAGGTAATCACAAACACAGAATCCACACACCAGAACCCACTCAAGTTATTAAATGCTCTTACTACTGGAACTGCTGTAACCGCAAAGGCTGGGACAGGTATATTTCCAAACACCTGAGTCCAATTAGCATACTGAGAGGCGGGGTTAGTAGTCTCAACAAAGGTGGACCCTATTAAAACATTAGCTGCATTATAAAAGGATAACCCAAACCCAATCTGACCGTCAGCGGCCACACTAGACTTAACCCAGAAACTAGCGAAAAGAGAGGCCCCAGCGGTAACTGAGAAAGGGACTGTAGAGGTAACATCACTGGAGCCTAATATACCGTTAGCTGTTCTCTGTATCCCATATAATCCATTCTTGGCACATATAATAGACTGAACCCATAGAGCCCCCAAGGTCCAAGCTGGCAGAGGGGGAGGAGGGATAAATGATACCCCACCTTGCCTACCAAACCCAAGTTGGAATGGGGTAGAGAATCCACCCGGCATTAGTTCCCTACATTCTCAACTATAAGAGAGGCTCCCCCACTGGTAGTTACAGTGGAAGTCCAGGCAATAGAGGACCCGTCCTCTTCTAGGACATCAACGGTAGATCCGGCAGTAAGATACCCATTTCTAAGGACGCGGAGAGCATTCATGGTTGAGCGGGAAGCGGGAGTGGAAGATACTGTAGTTACAGTCCAATCACGTACAAGGGCGGCATCCGCCATAGCATTATAAGTAGAGGCATCAAGTGGCCCTGATATACCTTGGGAAGCTACAAGAGATTTATTACCTACCCCTACTAGATTTAACCCTATCCCATTTCCTATCCCCCGTGCATCTATACCTTGCCCACTACCTGAACCCCCACTTGCTTGGATTCCATTCCCGGTAGTTCCAGCTATGGCTGCAATACCATTTCCAGATCCACTACCACTAGCACCGAAACCATTCCCATTAGCCGATCCAGATGCCTGTATCCCATTTCCAGATCCCACCCCAATAGCTAGGATACCGTCCCCGCTTGTAGCCCCCCCTTCAGATAAAATTCCATGACCTATGGTTTGTCCAATTGCTGTAATACCATTGCCACTAGTCGCCCCACCCTCAGCAGAGATACCATGCCCCGTTGCACCAGCCCCCGCTGAGATACCATTACCACTGCCATGCCCAAGAGCATTTAACCCATTACCATTACCAGTCCCCACGGCAGTAATACCATCCCCTGCTCCATTAGCAAAGGCATTAATCCCAGGTCCACTGGAAGATCCCCCCACCGCAGCAATCCCCGCTCCGGTGGAACCCCCTGTTGAGATAATGCCATTTCCAGTTCCGTTACCAGATATTTGAATGCCCGCCCCATTCCCCCCAGTTGAGACTGCTATGATTGCAGCCCCCCCAGAGTTCTGTACATTCAACTGAGCAAGGGAAAGGGTAGCATTATTACCATTGGTAGCCTGCCCATTAATTTGAACCATATTGGCCGGGGTAGCCCCCACTTGGTCAGCAAAATCTGTGGGATCACAGCCGGAAGCGGTACAATTAAAGGCAAGATCCCCTACAGTATTGGTATCAACGGTTGTTAATCCCACCTTATACCAACCATTAGCTATCTCAGCTACAGTACCAGCAGCAGCCCCAAATGCAGCCCCAGCCTTGGATAAATTAACAGTTACGGTCTTACCCGTAGCTGGGGTTTTTGTCCCAGTCAGATACATAACAAAGGACCTGCTATAAGCTGTTGATTGTAAAAGGACTGCCATAAGCTATCTCGGCGTGTATTAAATACAGACCCTAATTGATCTATTTAGGTTAATCCCTCAAAACTGGGATCATGACATAAATTCATACCCTGAGTTATCAGGTGACTCATACCCTCAGAGATATTGTCAAAGCTGCGGTGAGGCATCAAACCTGGACTCTGGGATAGAGTAACAGGGAGAACATTGAAGACTTGGGCATGATCTAAGCTGAATGCCTGAATCTGGGCTACCCCGTTACCAGTTAACCGGTAGTCCGCCCCATGATGATGATAGATCACCCCCTTTGCAGACTTCCCCCCCATGTTGGGAAAAAGGGACGTCTCATAAGTTGAGAATATGGGGAACCCATTGTCTAAGTATGGGTTAACATCTGTAGACTGGTTATTCCTTAGTATACCATCATGGAGAGAGGAGCCAAGCCATAATTCCTGCTGTTGGGAGGCCGCTGTAACCGCCCCCGGCAGTGAATTTTTCACAGGAGCAATAGCCCCCATATTGAATCCCTGAAGGAAATCAGGTCCCGAGAAATTAGCCAATGTGGGGGTAAACCCATTGGTGTAATCCCAGACTAACTCCGCATTGGGGGTGGTAGCTCCATCTAAGCAGGCTAGAACAGTGACGGTCCTTTTATGGGGTACATCCACTATCTGGATAGCCTGTGCAGCATTCCAGTTAATCCGGTTCCATATATGATCCTGGTTATAGGAAATAGGGAGGGCTGGGAACGTACCCTGGAAATAATACATCCCATCTTGGGCAGCTACCCAAGCGTAAGTTCCAGAGGGGGCTACCTGCACACCACGTATCGCTAGGGTTCCACGACTACCATCAATCAACTGGGGGGTAGCCCATGTAGAGGGATCACCTTGGTTGTCTGTGGTCTGATACGTCCACTCAGGCCCGAACATATACAGTACACCATCCATAGAAATACAGGTGGTGATATCCCTTAGGCCGGGAAGCTGGATTAAGGAAAGTGCGGGATCTATTTGCTGGTACGCACCAATAGCAGATACAAAAAGAGCACTCGACAGACCTCCAACATTATTAGGTATTTGACAGACATATACCATCCTATTTCCATGGGTAAGTACCACAGAAGGATAAAACTGCGGGACGTTAGAGACTGAATTAGTCAATAGAGTAAGAGAATAGGTCACATCCTGCCCTGTGGCAAGCAACTGCTGATCGGAGATATTGATAATGAAGGTAATGGTAGAGCTTGCACCCCCTACTACAGCTTGGGACAACCCTTGCGGGATAAACCATTGGGCAGGATTTCCGAAGGCAGTCATCATAGGGTGAACTGCTATCGCCCCAACAGGCCAAGTGGTAGTCAAGCTCCAGGAGAGGTAGGTTCCCCCTCCGACTGTGTAGGCAATTGGGGTGAAGGTGTTGATATTGGGATTAGTTCCCACTCCAGAATCAGGACTGGGGCGTGTAATGAAGCCAGAGCGATATTCGATAAGATAACCGAACAGGTGCAATCCGGGGGTACTGTTTCCAGGTCCCGGTTCTGATGGGGGCGGTGGAACATAAGTTATAGGGGGCAAGAATGCCAGATCGTTTACAAATCCAGATTGATATGTAAGGATGCGGGCACCACTCGCGCCCTGCCCTGAAACGGAGAAGAAAGACAGGAATAGCCTAGCCCCCGCCTGTGAGAACGTAGCAGCTATTCCTATAAGGCTACCCGCTATTAACTCAACCTGGGGCAGAGGCTGATTGGTGATGTCTATGGCCCAAACAGATTGATCTGAAGCCCTATACCATAAAAGTAGGTTCCCCAGATCAGAGATCCAATTGAACAAGGCTGAGATTTCATCAGGGGTAGCAAAGGCCACTGAATATCCCAGCCGGGTACCTACCTGCATTCCAGATCCACCTTTTACAAAGGACACATTCTGGGCCTGTAGGCCATTAGAGGAGGGAACCTGGGTGGAATCAGGGTACACCCAACTTCCCCCAAAGCTCATCGACATAACTCGTTGAAAAGATGGGTCAACCGTATGATTATCCTAGGCGTGTACTTAATACAGACCCTATTTTAGGGTTTAGCGGGGCCGAACTGTAACAGTAACCACTACCCCAGCCAGGGAGCCCACAGTAGTAGAGAAGTTTAAGCTAAGTCTATCACCTGGAAGGAGATAGTTGTTAGCCAATGCCAAAAGGCTACCTGCCTGGGTGGTATTGGCCGTGCCATTAAGGTTAAAAGTGCCTGATTGGATGGAAGTACCAGAGCCAGGGGCGGTAGTGCCAGATTCTCTCGTAAGTCCTGCGGTAAGGGCAGATCCATTAGCCGTAACAAGGGTGCAGGAGGCAGCAATCAGTTCATAATTACGGTTAGCAGTAAAAATAACCTGATTGACCGCTAGATTGGCATTTAGAGCTAAGGTCCAGGAAATATCTATCGCATCCTGGATTGGGGCATAGGTTACAGTAACCACCAATCCAGCAAGAGCCGTAAGCGTACCTGTGGCCTTGAAGGAGATTCGATTACCAGCATTAACCCTAAGGTTAGCAGCGGTAGCACTCAGAGCTACAGTCTGCACTGTGTTAGCTACAGCCCCACCAGCAGTGTTGAGAGCAAATGCAGCCGCAAGTACGGAAGTTCCGGCACCAGGGGCAGAAGTGCCAGTATCAATAGTTACATCCCCCGTAACAGTTCCCCCGTTGGTACCTACCGTAGAGGCTACAGCCTGAACCCCTGTGATGATATAGGAGCCATTGGATACCATCAGAGCAGTAGTGGCAATGCTGCTGTTCAGGTTCATCACATAATCTACAGAAAGGTGCTTATTTCCAGGGGCAAGCTCTAATGTAATGGATACCCCGGCTAGATTGGTGACGGCACTGGCAAGATTGAACACAAGCCGGTCACCCTTCATCAATTGGACGGCTGGATTTTGTGTGACAGCGGGGGAGGGGGCTAGCCAATTGGGTAGAACCGCATTCTGTACAGTATTGGCGGTAGCATTCATATTGAATGTACCAACCATCATGGATATATTAGTGGTAGCTCCGGGGGCCTGAGTTCCCGTAGCTTTTGCAATAAACGCGGTATTTGCAGCCCCGTCAGTTGTAGCAAATACACAGCTTATACTGGTGACAATATAAGTATCGTCTGCAATCCAAAACGCCTGGGAGGTAATGGAGGCGTTAGTGGCAAGATCGAAAGTCTTATTTACTCGCGCACTATGTAGAACCGCTGCCCCAACATGCAAGTTGTCACTAGAATCTAGAGCGTATAGTGGAACAAGTCGGGTTCCGGCATTATTGTTGAAGAAGTCTCCAAATCCGGGACTTTTTCCGTAATTCTTGGAGGCAATATTGGGGTCTAGCCCCATCTCTTTTGCGAACGGGGCGCGAATGCATTCCTCTAAAGTAGCAAGAAAACCCATTTTAATCTCCTAATTGTCTTGCAGCCTTTTGAGGGCCGCTATTCTATTGCCTAGCAACGCAATAAGTCGGGCATACAAATCTTTGGTATTAGGGTCATCACTACCCTGGATTTGCTGCCGTAGATGCCAAACCTCAGCTTGAAGCTCAGCTATTCTACCTGCAATCCTACTGGAATCCTCTACTCTTACCAAGCGTACCACCTACGATTTCGGATTCTTCCAAATGGGGGACTTCTACGCTTAGATGGTGGAAGCCTCTGTAGATTACGGATAGCGGGGGAAAGTAGTTGAGCTAACATCCCCCCTGGAATTTGTTGGGATAACCAATTGGGTCCAACCGATAAATTCTCGTATACGGATGCTCTCTGAACTAAACTACGAGATAAGGCGGCAAGGGAGGCGGTTCTATAAGACAGGAAGCCAAGGCAATCATCCACCCCCACGGGTTGGGTAATAATTGTGGGGGCATTCCCTGAAAGAGAATATACAATTCGTAACTGCACAATTCCACTGCAAGGGGGAAATCGGAATACATTTCCTTCCCAAGCGTAGAAAAGAGGACGGTCTACCGGGGCTACATCCTCCCAACTTAGCCTTTCTACGGGGGTAAGGGCATTAAATTGCTCCGCTGAGGAGGAAAGTACAGCAGTAGTGGTTACCGGGGTACCTACAGCAATGGAGGCACATCCATTAAGTACTATAGTAGATGGATTAGTTACTGTTACCGTCCATTGATCGTTTGCATCATCACTTACCCCAGCAAGCCCATATAAGACAGCCTGATTCCCAGAATTAAGGGTGGTTGGGATACTAGTTGTGAGAGTTGCAAATCCCAGCCCTGGAGTGGTTGGGGAGAAGGAGGATACAGACCATGCTGTAACATTTATGCGGGCCTCTACAGATTCGGGCTGTCCTAAATTATAAATAAAGGCGGTAGCCGGATTTAGATACCCAGTATTAGCAGGTAGATTATAGTAGCTCTCCCTACGAACTAGAGGATATTGGGCTGACTGGGCTGCCCTATACATCTCGGAATAAGCAGCCTGATAATGGGTTTGGAGAAGAGTATCGGTATAAATCTCCCCACCGGGGACTTGGGTATCCCCCATAATCCCCCGTACTGCATCGTAGACATTTTCCACAATCGGTATAATTAGATTATCCTCATTTTGGGTGTGTATTTAATACAAACCCTATTTGATAGGGTTACCAAATACCCTATACCCTAGGATAGCTAACAGTATAAAGATTAGAAGACCCCTACCAGCCCGTGGGTATGGATAGGGATTACCGGCATTATACTCACCCCATAGGGTGAATACAATACCAAAGGCATATAATATCCAAAACCACATTGATGGTGCCATTATTGCTCTGCCTCCGCTGCTATCTGCCCAATCACGTAATTAGGGCTGAGCGGGTACCGGCTAAACTTGTCCAAGATAAGCCCAACATTCATACCACTCATGCCATTCTTGAACCTCAGGCAGAGGGTCCAATATTGTGTACCATCGGGTCCGGTAGCTGAGGGTTGCGGGGAGGGTGATCCAGAAGCCCAACTAGGTTTATAAATACCGGGGCTCACAAGGGGGGGATTCTGTGGGGTTTCATCATCCCCTGGCTGTACCCCCCCTCCCATTGGACGCGGATCTCCAGTGGCAAATTGAATCTTGAGGGAGTTGATGGCAGCAGCCAAGGTGCGAGCTTGGGCGTAACTGGCAAGCTGCATGGAATTGTAAGGCTGTACCCACTGCCCAAAGGGTGGAGGAGGGGGGGCAGTAACGCGGGAATACCCAAATAGATTGAAGAACTCAGCATCACTGATACCACCCTGAGACTCAGATACCGCAATGGTGCTAGGGTTTGCGGGGGTAGAGGGTGGAGTACTCAATGTAGGTCCAGCGGGAACACCACTGAAGGCCCCCCCAGGCTCAGTAAGATGCTGGGTAAGTGGATTAGTATCGGGCTGAACTATTCCCCCCACAGTAGGGGGCTGCCCGGTTACAGGGAGAACAGGTTGACTTAGAGAAGACATTAGTTATCCTTTCCTTTACTATGCCCTTTACCAAAGTTCATCTTTGCTATAAAAGCTGCAACCATGGGATCGGCAGCAGTATCCAGGTTGTACTGTAGATACCTAGCAGGAAGATCAGTTTTGCATTCTGGACAGACAAGGGCGCGGGTTTCAATCTGCTTACCGCAAGCAATACAATCCTTAACCTCAGTAAAGACTACAGTTGGATACCAAGGCAATTTCTCGGCCCCTTTATCCAACATTTCCTTAGCAGCCATACGGTGAATTTCGTTAATCTCTGTAGCCTCACCCTTAAGATGCTTACCATTCGCATCCAGAATATACCAGTTAAACAGTTTATTCTGCATATCCCGGAGGGCTTTCAATTCAGCGGTGGTAGGTTCATCTCCCTCAATGATACCCACTCCTGGAGCGAACCCGGACTTGTTACCCAGAGAACTCCTAGCCCAAATCTGCACAAGGGCATTAGCTACAACCCGTGCGGGAATGGGGCCGGGGAGCCACGTGGGTTTACCATCTGTGGGGTCTGGGCGGTTCATCCACTCCTCTGTATCATATACCCGGAGCCCGGAATAGCCCCCCCTTGGTGGGGGTTTGAGAGTATACACAGGCAGCCCGTAATGGCGGGAGCGATACTCCAATAACCCAGGGTATATGGATACAATAGTCACAAAACCACGACCCATCATTGCACGGGTATGGTCCTGAAATTCCTTAGTTGGGGCATCCTCAATAAGAGAGCCCATTACTGAAAGTGGTTCTAATTCTGATGTTCCAATAGAATATGCCATTTAATTCCTTTCTACATCCGAGGGTTGGACAGATGGGAAGCTTGTAGACCCTTTCTTACCGGGGCAACCATAGAAGGCTGCACTTTCCATAGCAATCTGTTCGTAAATCTTCATCCAGTGCTGCTTTTCACGCTTTCTGCGGGATTCCTCATCCTCAGCTATGATATCTTTTACCCGGCGTGCCCTATCCTTACGAATTGAGTCAATAAGACATTGAGTCATTCCTAAATCTGGGGTTTCCCCTTCAGGTAAAGCCACAGGCCCAGAATTACTACTAGAAACAGGAACCCAAGAATGGTTTCCAGTTCCATAGATATTACCGTCCCGCTCATTGACTTCTATAAGGGCACAAACCACCCAGTTTGCGGGATGGTTGGGTAGAAGTAGCCGGGTTTCTGTATCCACTTCTGCTACCATAATTGGAGACATATCTACTTCCCCTAGGCCATCATAGTTTGGTTTGTGGTTAGGGTTAAGAGAGTAGTTCAACTTAGGTCTACCCATATCGTCTACTAATACCATTATGTGTAGGAGATCCCCAGACCATCTCCAGGCATAGAGGGGGTTAGTCCCCAACTCGGCCCGTACCAGATCATTCAGTTTCCTAATATCCCTAGGATAGTCAATCATATAAGGGGGTTAGCGGTTACTAACCCCCACTCTCCTTTCGGGCTTGTATTAAATACAGACCTAGTTTTAGGGATTCTTAAGCTTAGCTTTAAGCTTCTTAAACCCATCTATTTCCTTCAGAGCCCCGTTATGTTGCATAATGAGGGCATTCAACTTGTTTTTGTCCTCATCAAGCCCACTGGTGAAGGTACTGATCTTTGCGTGAAGGTCATCCATCTGTTTCTGGATATCGGACACACGGGATTGTGCCCCAGTAATTGCAGAGTCACACTCTTCTGGCGAAGCTGGGGCCGGGGGTGCCACGGTTGGGGCTACAACAGGGGCCGGGACTGGCTTAGCTAACACATCTTGTTCTGGCATATTCTCTCCTTCTTCCTAGCTCGGAACCTTTAAACTGTCCACATAGAACCCGGCACCGGGGTCGTAATCTACAAAATCGAACGCCTGCTCTATATGGAACTCACGGCTTGCGGCAATGGTCCCATCCGAGTTACGAACCTCAAACACGTTACGTCCAGTCACAGTCTTGAACCGGACATCATGAGTTTGAGCGCGGCCCCAGATGGTGGGATTGATAAAATCAATACGATCCTGGAACTGCCGCTTGCTTACCATTGTGGGTATTCCGCACAGATAGAAAACATCCGTGTAGTCAATATTATTAGGCATCAAGTCGGGCATCTTACCCTGGGAATCACCGGGCTTTAGGAAGATGTTACTGATATTGACACCAATCTGGAATACTGCCTCACGTTGCTTCATATGGGCAATCCCGCGAAGACCATTGGTAATAGTCTTATCACGGCGTTGCTGCAGCTGATCTAGACCCTCAAGTACCAACCCAAAGGAGAAGGTAGCCCCAGAAGCAGATATATGGGAAGCCAAAAGCTGCGGGATAGTAGACTTTAGCTTACCCAGATAGTAGTTAGACCCGTTCGCGTCATTAGCATAGTACAGGCCATGGCGGAAGGAATCACCAGTCAAACCAGGGCCATTGGTAAGACCGCCACCGGGCCATGTGGAACTGAAAGAGGTAAGAGTGGACGGACCATAAATATCCAAGTTAGGAAATGCAAGGATATCAGTGGCCGTAATCGAAGCAATAGACTGGCTGAGGGTAACAACCAATCCAATATAATCAATAGCGGTAATAAAGGTAGGGGCGGTACCAGAGCTAGGAGCCCGCTTAGTAGTCCCGCCCGCATTCCACACATCCACACACATACCCTCACGGAGCCGGTTAACTCCTAGGGTATCAGTAGATCCTGCAAAGGTAATAGTTGTGGAGGTAGCAGCCGAAGATTGATTTGTGAGGATACCAGTTCCATCAGTATGGAGCGTGATATCATCATCAATCTGGGATTCAGTCATCGCATCGGCAAGAGTCTTATTAAAGACGTTAACCACAGACTGGGCCGTGGTAGCTGATGTATCCGACTCTTCATCCGTTACCCGATAGGACCGGACGGTGGTGATATACCCCGCCTGAAGGGAGGTAATCAACATGCCAGTACCGACTCCGAGGGAGCCCCCATCAGCAGTGTACTTATGGAAGTTACCGCCACGGAACTGTTGCAGGGGAATACGGTAAAGATAACGTGAGATATCCACCTTATCACCCCCAGCTTTCTTAATCATGCTGGAGACTTCGGATGAACTCTCAAAAATAGGTTGAAGTTTTTGACGGACACGTTCAATCTGTGCCGCCACTACATCTGTTACGGAAACAGCCATAATAACCTCTATATAGGGGTTATGACTCTAGGAGTTAAGCTGGCGGAAATTGAAGTCGGAAGCGGACTCCCCAGGACGCCGGGTAACCGGAGCCCCTTTTCCAGGGGTAGGATTAGTGCCATTACCACCCACATCCCTCTTAGAATCAATGCTGGAAAGCTGTGCATGGCGGGCGTCAGAGATATTCGTCATGACGGCACCAGTCTCTCTTAGAAACTGTCTGAAACTAGCCTTTATAGCAGGGATAGCCATCTGCATATACTCACCAACTACCTGTTGTGCAGCCTGAGGGGTACCCAATCTACGGGCTTGTGATATCTTAACCTGAAACATATCCCAGGCATGTTTATTAGACTGAACCGCACGGACAACATTATCATAGTAATCCCTACGGGCGGCCTCATATATCCTGGGGGCCTTTGAATGCATACTCCTCAAAGGAGCCAAAGCCTTATCTACCTCAGCCAAAAGACTATTAGTGGTAGAAGTTGCAATACCATTATCCCAACGCTGGTTAAAGGCAGTTACATTCTGCTGCCTCTCCTGCTGGATCTGCTGCCTCTGCTCCTCTAACTGCTGTCTCTCACCAGCTAAAGGATCTGGCTGATTCCCACCTTGAGGAGCAACCCCAAGATCCCCTTCTGACATCCAGTTACCAGTAAGGTCCCTATGAACCATCTGGGCTGTACGCCATAAATCCTCCTTATCAGGGCCAGCGGGAGTAGTCTTCCATCTGTCCCATAATGCCGTCTCATAATTAGTCATGAAAGGCATTGATGCTGCAACATAAGCATCTGGATTAGAAGAGGCAAGGGTAGGGGCAATATTAGCTGCCAGAATTTCAGCAGCTTGCCCCCGGTTCTGCCCCATTGCAAACTGAATAAAAGTCTGAGCCCCCCTAGGGTCCCCAGAGTTAAGGTGATGATCCATTACCACCCTATCCCTATACGCGGCATGGTAATCACGCATCTGTGCCACAGTTGGCACATGCCCGATTCCACCCTGCTCAATAGGCTTAGCCAGTTCCGCGATAATCTTATGATTCTGGTAAATCTCGCGGCCCCGTGGGGACTTCAGGATCACGTCCAGAGTTTGCTTTGGTGCTTCACCCTCGGTATCAGTCTCTACAGCGTAGGGATTCTCCTCTACCTGGGGCTCGGTCGCGGTAGCGTCCGCGCTCTGTTCGCTTGTTACCTGCTCAGGTTGAGATTCCGTCTGTGTTTCAGGTTGAGTTTCTACTGGGGTATCAGTCCCAGTAAGGGTAGATTCAGTCCCAGCGCTAGTGGTTGTATCCACAGCAGGGGGGGCAGAATCAGGTATTGAGGCTATCTGATCGTAATTGGAAACGGCTGCCATTGCTATCCTTTCTCCCTACATTGGTAACGCCAATGACTCGGGTGGGAGTGTATCTGAAACCTTAGGTCTAACTGAGAAATGAAGAGGAAGTAGTCCTTTCTGGATTCTGCCCATAAAGCATTTAGGGCAGCCATTCACATACTCATCATACTCGGCCAAGCATTCTTTATTCTCACAAATCCACTTAACTATAGGCATAAAATAGTGTATGTATTAAATACAAACCCTATAAATCATTGAAACTATTGACCAACCCCCATCAGGCTACGGAGGGGTGCTGAGGTTAAAACCGCCCCACATGCATTTCCCCATGAGGATGATGCAAGAAATCCGCTAGGGCTGGATTGATTATTGTACTCGGCTGTGATCCAATCCACGGAGCGGTTGGTATTAGATACACGTAATTCATCAAGAGAACCTGGGAAATTGAAGAATGGATTACCTATACTAGATCCCAGCGCCCCAGCTACTACATGTACACTATTATTCTGGGGAGCTTGGGAGTCAGTAGAAGTACAGAACTGTACACCGTCTAAGTATGCTGTCCAAGCTGTCCCATTCCAGGTGCCCACCAGATGATGCCATGTACCCGTGGAAGTAGATGTGGATGCGCTACAGCCATGGATGGAACCAGTATTGGTATCCCAATATATATAATTGGTGGATGAGAAGTTATAGAGGCGCAACTCCCAACCACGAGTATTACTCCCAAAGGAATACCCCTCATCGAACATAACATAATCATTTCCGGTGGGGGGCCAACTGGTAGCGTTAAACCACAGTTCGGCGGTTATGTTTCCAGTGATCTGGAGAGACGATGCTAATCCAAAGTCAATATCTGCGTTAGAGCCGTTGAATGCCGCTCCACCATCAATCTCCCCAGTGGTAGCAGTGGCATTAGCATTAGTTCCATTATTTGCGTTAGCTGTAGAGTCATTCGCTGTAAGCGAACTTCCATTAGGCAAATGCTGAACCATCGCATAGTTTGAGTCCCAAGGGCTCGACTGTTGATCCGTTGTGATACTTGCGTTACCATAAAATACATAAAACGTAGTATTAGATGAATGGCTGAGGGTAGGGATCTCTGCCCACCACTCCCCACCACTGCCAGACGAGGCAGACCATATTACCCTTTCAAAGTTATACGCTGAGCCACTTACTGAACCTACTATAATGTCATAACCACTAGAAGATTGAACCTTACCCCCATTACCCACTGTTTTTAGACTGGTATCTCCAGTGAAGAGTACGGGGAAATTAGAGGAGTCAGAACTACCAACTTGGGTGTGGTCAATAGTAAGAGATCCCCAATATCCATAACCCGCTGGGCAGGTTACTCCCCATAAAGGCACGGTTACTAGAGCAAGGGTGGTTAACTTAATCATTGCTGTACGTAAGTAAGTGCGCCGGATACCTGTCCAGTACTGGATGATGTAAAACAGATATCATCTGCCGAGCTAGTATCCCGTGCAATAGCAGATGCTCCATTACCCAAAACCCAGCCCCCATTAGCAGCAAGATTAGGGCCGTTTGCTGCTGCACCACTACTGGTATTTGTACCAAATAATGACCCATTAATAGTGCCACAGTTTGTTCCAGTCCCAGACAGCAGGTTAATATTCTGAGCCGTGGCAGATATAACAAAGATAGAACAGAGATACGTATGTTTAGAAGAAGTTCCAGAGATAATCTTGGTAGTGCTAGATGTAGCCTCAGAAACAGACAAGTAACTCTTTGTAGCGGTAGAACAGGGATCGGCAACAAGGGGGGTACCTGCAATCTGGCTAGTATTAATAGGCTGTTGGGCTACCACAGCACTTATTAGTAATAGTCCAAGAATAATGGATAACCTACTCATAATAAGCTGACACGGAAACAGTTGTCGTACATCCAGTAGTGGTAGCCCCCGAATCAGTTGTTGCTCCCCCTATAGCTATACCCGTTGAGAAATTCTGGTATGCGAAAATAGCGGGGGGGACCACTACCGTAACTCCAGCCTGGACGTATATGGAATCAATAACACTTGTACCAACCGTGGGTGTACTGGCATTATTGAAAAGCTGAACCCAACATGGGATAGTGCCAGAATTCCCAATTATCATACTATATAGGTTACCTGCACTGGCTTTTACATTAGCCGCAGCCGCTGTATTAGCATGAAACTTAGATAGGGCATAGGTTGATGTAGCTGAGGGAGTAAAGCTCCCACTAATAGGGATAGCCGTACCTCCAGAAACACCTTGTACACTAAGGACTCCACCACTGGGGGTGCCAGCAGTACCCTCACCATCTACATGCCCTACATTATTGGACCCGGCATTCAGCCCTACTACACCAGTGCCATCAGTAGGCAGTTCAACACGTAATCCAGTAGCCGCAGTACCATGCCCTAATGCAACCGCACCCCCACCATTATAGGTCTGCAATTGGACGGGTTGTTGGGCTATAAGGATGGCTGTTATAACCATAACACCTACTATGGTCTTCCACTTATTTCGCATTTTGCTTTCTCTCCCAAGAGGCATGGATAGCCCGCCTATCAATCCAATTTATAACCTTATTAATATGCCTTTCCCCAGATTCCCAAGCTATGATGGTTACCCCTATAGCAATCCAACCTAAGAGAATATCTACTATCATGTCAATTCCTCAATGGAACAGGAGCCCCCAGACGCGCTAGAGACTGCACAGTAAGCGCCCTGCCACATAGGATCTTGATAAAAGAGGCTGGAACCGTCCGCTGTATTACCCCCCGCTGGTAATATAAAATGATAATTGCTCAAGGTTGCCCCACTCGCAGCCCGTAGTACATACAGTCTAGTAGTACCCACATTCTGTAACCCAGCCCGCTTCCTACTTGCATTAGCCGCCAATAACAGGGCAGAACTTGTTCCTACCGTAACTATGCTAGGACTACTTACTGTACTACTAACTACAGGGGATACTGTTATAGCCCCCGCCGCTATGTTTACTTTAAGGTTACGGGAGGCATCACAGGCAAGGACTAAATTCTCCCCCCCGTTCTCAGCCATTGCGGGTGTACCCGCAGTTACCCCAGCAGAGAAGGTAGATTCGTCTACAGCGGAAGTACCACCTGATCCGGCCCCCGTTACCGATACTAATAGATTCCCGCTACCATCCAGGTTAAGATTACCCCAATCGGAGGTAGGATCTAACGCCGATATTGGAGAACCGCCCTTAAAAGCCATGAAATCGTGTACTTTTTACACTAAAAAGGGGCGTGTACTAAATACAAACCCTACTTAGGGGGTCCTTGTGCGGCTTGCCCCCCTGCTGGGGGCATAAGAACTGGGGGCTTATTAACTAACCCATTTGGGGCTGGCGCGGGTGGCCCTCCTGGTTTAGGCGGTCCAGGGGGTGCTGCCAAAGCAGGGGGAGCTACTCCCGGAGGTCCAGGAGGACCTGGAGGCGGAGGTCCCCCAGGCCCAGATGGTGCCCCCATCGGGGGTGGCGGGGGCAAGCTCAGTCCTTTGTGGGACTTCCAGAAGGCTACCACGTTAGCATACCCATTCGGGTTAGACTGTCGTATACCCTGTGCCTTCTCTGTCTGAAACCATTCCTCTAACGCAGCAGCCACAAAATCATGGGGGTCATATTCATCCACCGGAATACTGGGGATATCTACAGTCTGCCCCGGATTCATCTGACTAGGCTGCTGAGTAGGCTGGGCCTGTAAAAGCTGCCGGATCTCGTTCTTTACCTTTGAGAGAGCTTCCTGGTTAGGAATCTCCCAGTTAGGCATCCCGATTATCTTATCTTGTAGGGCTGGAATATTGGACGGTAGATTGTAGCCCAGTTGCGTAAGCATCTGCGGGTTACCCGCCAGATTCTTAAGATTTTCATTTAGCTGCTCCCTCTGCTCCGGCCAACTCATTGGGATGGCATCAGCCCCCTCAAAGTGGAATCCACCCTGAAGTAGCTCCTCAATACCATCTACAATATCTACCTCTTGCTGGGGGGAGAAGGGAGAAGGGATTCTTCCACCTGAATACTTAGCCATCAGTATAACAGCATTATAGGTAACTCCGCACCAATAATCTCTTGCGGAATCTGCTGCCATGGATAACTGGAGCATGGCCTGATTTCTCTTCAGGTTAGTAGCATATGCAGTAGTTTCCGCTGTGCCCGCTCCATATATTTGAGGGGTAATACCGATAATACCTGCCCCGATTTCACGTTGACCATCAGAGTACTGTTGCATCTCCGGCTCAGGCTTTGCGACTGGCACATGGCCGATAGCATCGTTAATATTGCCCCCTTGTCCGCTTTGGATGGGGATAAAGGAAGCTGGCAACTGTCTATAACGATGTTGGAATGTGGTGTCAATGCGGCGAGTGTCAATGAGGACTTGCGGGATCGCCCTTTCCCAGGTCTGTCTTTGGATATTTGCGAGGTCATTTATTAAATCCTGAACGTCTACAAAATCAGTGCAAACTGGGTCTGCATATGCCGTCTCCGCAGGCTCCGGTTGGGCCATGCAGAAAAAATCATCTAAGCGCGCTTCCTTAATCTCAGCAATATAATCACCGGATATAAGGTTAACCTGCATCCCCGTTGGGTACAATTTCCGCAGGGCATCCCGCGTCTTCATAGTCTGCCCATTAA
>Ga0210394_10002553_pt1 | contig 24733 bp, 19 predicted proteins | sample IncBWC12MmetaG_FD_160121 | JGI IMG/M metagenome (GOLD analysis project Ga0210394, IMG submission 160121) | Forest soil microbial communities from Barre Woods Harvard Forest LTER site, Petersham, Massachusetts, United States - Inc-BW-C-12-M | ecosystem: Environmental > Terrestrial > Soil >... | reverse complement strand
CGTTACTTCGCTGAGTAATGATATCAAACGCACCATGGAGCCGCGGACCGCCTCGCCGCAGGCGCGATTGCGCGTGATCCAGCAGCTCGCCGACGCCGGAATCCCCGTCGGCGTATTGGTGGCGCCCGTCATCCCGGCGCTCACCGATCATGAGCTCGAGGATATTCTCGCCGCCGCCAAAGCGGCGGGCGCCACTCGTGCCGGCTATGTCTTGCTGCGGCTGCCGCACGAACTGAAAACCCTGTTCCGCGACTGGCTCGCCGAGCACTATCCGGATCGCGCCAAGCATGTGATGTCGTTGATCAATCAAGCGCGCGGCGGCAAGGACTATGACTCGCAATTCGGCACACGCATGCGCGGTACCGGCCCCTATGCCGAGCTGCTGCGCACACGCTTCCAACTGGCACAGCGAAAACTGGGATTCGCACCGGCGAGCGAGCGCTACGACCTCAATACCCGCTTGTTCCGCCCGCCGCGGCCGGCGACGCCGCAAATGACCCTGGGATTTTAGCCGGGACAGGCCATTCGCAAGCGACATTCTCGCGTTTGATGAGCGCGTTGTCGCCCGCCAAGCTAAGGATCTCCCGTCTTGCACTGTACGATGAGTTGAAACTTGCGCGTGCGCTCATTGAGTGGGATCTCCGCAACGATCGGCACCTCGAATGTCACGTTGCCAAGGCCTTTTTGCTCGAGAATTTCCCGCAGGCGCGCCGTGAGGTGGGCAATCGCAGCGTTTCGTGCCGAATCGTCCAGCGCCGCATCGACGCAGATCGGAAATCGGAACGAGGTGGGCCCCGTGATCTGCATTTGAAAGCGCGTGACGCCTGGAACGAATACTTCGTTGATGGTATGCGGGCTGATGAAGTCCGTGACGCCGGCACTGTTGAGGAAGGTCGGCATTTGCTCCAACCGCCCGACCAGGTTCTGAATCACGATGCGGCGCGCATGCGGCTCGCTCACCACGCGCAGAATGTCGGACATGCGGTAGCGGATCAGCGGCATGGTGTAATTGAAAAGATTGGTGACGAGGCAGTGATCGTCGTGAATCTCCAGGGCGAGATTATCGTCCGTGAGTGTCATGGTCTCGCCGTCGGGGTTCGACACCCCCAGCATCATGTGCTCCGTACAAGCGTAGATGCTGGACGCCGTGGCACCGCCGAAGGCCTCGGACAGATATTGCATGTCCGCCTTGGTCACCATTTCTCCGGTGGCGGCCACGGCCATGGGCCGAATCTTCAGGCGCCCGGCGCGTTGCTCGTCGGCCAGCATTTTAAGCGCCGTGGTGTAGCCGAAAATCACGTCCGGCTGAAATTGATTGAGCTGATTGATCACGGATGGAAGCGGCGTATTGACCTCAAAGGCTTGGGCATTGACGACAATGCGCGCCAGGTTGCGCTGCATGGCCGCCACGCCGGTCACACCCGCGTAATGTCCGCCGGTCGCGCCGTAGAATGCCACTCTGAAACGGCGCAAACCCGGCCAGCGGCGCGGCATCAAATGCCGAAACACTGCGCGATTGCGCATCGAACTCGCCCGCATGCGCGCGTGATCGGCCGGTGCATACAGAAAGTAACCGACCTCGCCGGAGGTGCCGGAGGTGTGTACCACCGTGATTTCGCCGAACAGCCGCTCCTTGGGATCCGACGAGCGGGTGAGGAAATCCGCGACCACTTTCTTGGTAATGCGAGGATCGGTAACGATGGCATCGAAATTCGCCATCAGAAGGGTTTTGGTGAGCACCGGGAAATCCGCCGGCGTGCAGGTATCCACGCTGAGTCCGCGCTCGCGGATGATGCCGGCGTAGTAGGGTGCATGGAGGCTGGCGTGGCGCACCAGGGAGCGAAACTTCCGCAGTTTGATCGCCTCGAGCTCGGCGCGCGTTGCAGATCCCGCCATCGTCGTTTCCCCTGGATTCATTTCTCGCGGTCGTGCGCAAAGTATACCGCCGCGTCCTTTTGAGACTGCCCACGAAGCTCGCCCGATGCGGCTATTTGCCGCGGAATAGGCCGTGCGAGGTGCGGCAGGCCAAGCCCTTGCATTTACTCAATATATTGAGTAAAAATACTCAACGTATTGAGTAAACCGCATGAGATCCATGAGCTTCACACGGCCGCAGGCCTCTGTTCTCAGCCGTCGCTTGCGCGAGACGCGGCGCTTCATTCAGGCGGTTGCCGGTCCGCGACAAGTTGGTAAGACAACTCTCGTCAGACATGTCGTAGACGCTTTGCATGTCGCTGCTCGCTTTGCCAGTGCCGATGAACCGACCTTGCGCGGTCGGGATTGGATCGAGCAGCAGTGGGAGGCGGCACGGCTGGAGACTCGCGATGCAGGAAAGCGCGGCACGGTGCTGGTGTTCGATGAAATTCAGAAGATTCCGAATTGGTCCGAGACCGTCAAGCGACTCTGGGACGAGGACACCCGCATCAATTGTCCGTTAAAGGTGGTCGTGTTGGGGTCCGCGCCTTTGCTGATTTCACGCGGCCTCACTGAAAGTCTTGCAGGGCGCTTTGAGTTGTTACATTTGCCGCATTGGTCCTACCCGGAAATGCGCTCAGCATTTGGCTGGAACCTTGAACAGTATCTATACCACGGTGGCTACCCTGGATCCGCTCCATTGATTAGGCATGAGCAGCGCTGGAAGCGCTATATCCTGGATTCACTTATAGAAACGACGATTTCGCGCGACGTGCTCTTGCTTTCGCGCGTCGATAAGCCGGCGATGCTGCGCCGGTTGTTTGAGCTGGGTTGCAGGTATTCCGGTCAGATACTGTCGTACTCAAAGATGCTCGGGCAGCTTCAGGATGCGGGTAACACAACGACTCTTGCGCACTACCTCGACCTGCTGGAAGGTGCCGGCATGGTTAGCGGGCTTCAGAAGTTCGCCGGCGAGCCGGTCCGGCAGCGAGGATCAAGTCCGAAACTGCAAGTCTTCAATACGGCGCTGATGACGGCTCAATCCGCCTACACGCTGAAAGAGGCCGCCTCGGACCACGAATACTGGGGCCGTGTCGTTGAGTCTGCAGTGGGGGCGCACTTGACCAATGCGGCCGCAGCCGGGGACTGCGAATTATTTTATTGGCGCGACCGCGGTGTGGAAGTGGATTTCATCGTGCGCTCCGGTCATTCGATAACAGCGATCGAAGTGAAGAGTGGGCGGAGCCCCCACGCTCGTTCCGGACTAACGGCTTTTGCGGCAGCGTTCAAACCGCAACGAAAACTGCTGGTTGGCGGCGATGGAATTGCGGCGGAGGCCTTTCTCTCTCGCCCAGTACAATTCTGGTTGAAAAGCGATCAGAAACTTCCCCCGGTCGGTACATCAATATAGCTGCCGGTGAGCCAGGTGATGTTCAGCGGCACTTTCGCATCGGCAATCGTTTCTTCGCTCACATCTTTGCCGGTTCCATAATTGATCTGTCGACCGGGTTCTTTAATGATGCTCAGCACCGTGACCAGACGGCTTTGCGCGGCCAGTTGGCGGCTCATGAGACGGATGCTGCGAAAGTCCAGTGTCTGGCGCTTGCCAACAGTCAAGAGCTGCCGGCGAGGCGAATCGCCGGCATGACTGGCCCGCGACCAGTACGGCGCAAGCTGAATGTAGTCGCCGGATGCGGTGAGTTCGTAGAGCGAGACCTGAAAATCGAAATCTTTTTTGTTGCTGATGAAATCTAGATGGCCGGAAAACAAGCCGCTCATTTCGGTGGCTTGGGTCAGCGGCCCGCTCATGAAAACCAGGCCATTGGTGTAATTCAAACTCTTGTCTTGCACGCCGCCTCCAGGCGCCTGAAGATCGGCATCGCGCCGGTCCTTGAAATCCACGGTGAGAGAGATCGATCCACCCGCCGGTTTTGTCGGGCTCAAGCGATAGGTACCATCGGCGATGCCGGCGCTGAGAAAATACCGCGTGGTTCGATCGGCCATCGCTGCGATCGACGGCGCATGCTTCCACACATTCGCGCCGGTGACCTGGTAATTGATCTTGTCGGCAAGCAGAGCGGGCTTGGCTCCCGCTTTCAAAACATAATCAAACCACTCAAAGCGCAGTGCAACGAGATCGATGCGGGCGATGGGATCGATTGTGTATCCTGCAATCGCATCGACATCGCCCTCCGCGGTCGCAGTGCCCCTCTGTGCGGTGAAATGATCATACGGGCCGATGAGGAGGTAGTGCTTTGCGTCGGGTTTGTACTGATAATGCTGGCTGACATAGTAGACGGCGGCGCCCGGGCCGCCGAAGTAATAACCCGCGGTTTCGAGAATCGGCATATCGATGCCGGCAAATTCTTCCTTGTAGGGGATCAAGCTCCGCCAATAGCCGTCATAGGCAGGATGCTCGAGCCAGCGATCGAAGATCGGGTTCGGCGTGCCGTCGATTTTCTCCAGATCTCGATAGGCGCGGCCGCTTGAGTACCAGCTGCGGTTCAGGCGCTCCCAGCGCGCGCTGTCGTTGTAGGTCTGGTTATCGAGTGTCCTGTTGTCGGCCGTGTAAAACGGCCAGGGATAAATGAAATTCCAGAAGACATTCCCCTCCATGGGCGAGTCGAGACCGGGTGCATTGGGTGCGCCCACCACGATGGTCTTAAGTGCCCTGGGATGTTTTTTGGCGGCTGCCCAGGCCGTAAATCCGCTGTAACTGCCGCCATACATCCCGACCTGACCGTCGCTCCAGGGTTGACCGGCAATCCAGTCAATCAGGGCGGCAGCGTCGGCTCCGTCGTGTTCGTAAGGAATGATCTCGTCGGAACTGCATCCCTTGCCGCGAGTAAGCCCGATCACGCCCGTGTAGCCATGCGCGGCGGCGCGCCGCGCCTCGGAGAAAATGGCGGCGGAGTCGTTGTAAATGGTGAACTGCAGCAGCGCAGGCAGCGGCGCTTCGCCCCTGGGGCGAACCACCTGCACGCAAATAGTCCCGCCGCCCGGGGTCTGCACCCTAAGATCCTTGTCTGTTACATAGCGCTGCTCGTCTGGCTCGAAAGACGGCGCACCCGCCGGGACCGCCGGGAAACACAACAATAAGAGCAAGCACACACTTCGCATCGCGGAATCACGGTCGCAGCGCTCATTCGGTATACTTTGCAGTTTGTCCGCCACGCTCGAATGATATGACGACTAACCCGCCAAACGCCCACCAATTGAATCGCAAGCTTTGCGTGGCCCCCATGATGGATTGGACCGACCGCCACTGCCGCTACTTGCATCGGCTGTACGCGCCGCATGCCTTGCTGTACACGGAAATGATTGTCGCCAAGGCCATCGTGCGCGGCGACGTGCGCCGCTTGCTCGACCACGACGCGACCGAGCATCCCGTCGCATTGCAGCTGGGCGGCTGCGATCCCAAGGAACTTGCCAAAGCGGCGCGCATTGGCACCGTGGCGGGCTACGCCGAGATCAATCTCAATGTCGGCTGTCCCAGCGACCGCGTCAAGAACGGCTCCTTCGGCGCCTGTCTCATGCTCAAGCCGGCCTTGGTTGCCGACTGCGTGCGCGGCTTGCGTGACGGCACGCATTTGCCGGTCACGGTGAAATGCCGGATCGGCATCGATGATCGCGACGACTACGAATTCTTCGCAGCGTTCGTTGACAGCGTCGCGGCCGCCGGTATCGATGCCCTCATCGTACACGCGCGGGCTGCGGTTCTGGCCGGGTTCTCGCCGAAGCAGAATCGCGAAATCCCGCCGCTCAAGTATGAGCATGTCTATCGCCTGAAGCGCGAACGGCCGGATTTGACCGTCATATTGAACGGCGGCATGTCCGATCGCACCGAGGTCTGTGCGCTTTTGAATGCGGGGCTGGATGGCGTTATGTTGGGGCGCGCGGCCTATCACCGGCCGGCGCTGCTCGCCGAACTGGAGCAAGCCCTGCTGGACCCCGCGTGGGTCTTGCCCGAGCCTTGGCAGATCGTTGAGCGCTTGGTCCCCTACGCCAAACGCTGCGCGCAGCGAGGGATTCGCCTGCATTCGATCACGCGCCACATGCATGGCGTGATGGCCGGCCGTGAAGGCGCGCGGGCTTGGCGGCGGTTTCTATCGGAGGTCGCAGCGCGGCCCGAAGCGCTGCCAGAGACCCTGTTTTCGGCCCTTCCCCTCACAAACCAGGGTTTGGCCGCATAAACTGCTCAGGCGGCCGCGCCAGGTTAAGTATAATCGGCCGATAAATGGGCAAAGAAATCGAAGTCGCCATCCTGTTTGCCGATGTGGTCGGCAGCACCAAGCTCTACGAATTATTGGGCGATCTTCGCGCCCGGGACATGGTGGGCATCTGCATCGACGTGATGCGTGCGGCCACCGAGCAGAACCACGGTACGGTGATCAAGACCATGGGCGATGAGGTCATGGCGACCTTTCCGACCGCCGACGATGCCTTGAATGCCGCCTCGCAGATGCAGCAGCAAATCGTCACGCATCCGCAGCTCAAGGTCGACGAACAGACCGTCGCCATCCGCATCGGCTGCAACTTCGGTCCAGTGGTGCTGGAAAACCGCGATATCTTCGGCTCCGCGGTGCATACGGCGAACCGTATGACCAGCCAGGCGAAAGCCGGTCAAATCATGACCACCGCCACCATGGTCGAGCGCCTCTCGGCGGATTGGCGCACGGCGGTGCGTCAGATCGACATTGCCACGCTCAAGGGACGCAGCAGCGAGGTGGCCCTGTTCGAAGTGCTATGGCAGACCGAGGACATCACCAGCATGGTGCCCGAAATCGCCATTACCTCGCGCGAGCGCGAGAAGGCGACCAAATCGCAGCGCCTGCGCCTCCGCTATCAAGGACAGGAGGTTCTCGTGACCGACACCCGTGCCAACATCACCATCGGTCGCGCCGAGGAAAATGATCTGGTGGTGAAGGGCAACCTCATCTCGCGGCTGCACGCTCGCGTGGAGATGAATCGCAATAAATTCATGCTCATCGATCAAAGCACGAACGGCACCTTCGTCATCGGCAAGGACGGCGAGGAAGCATTCGTGCGCCGCGACTCGATGCAGATTCGCGGCGAGGGGCTGATCGGGCTCGGCAAGGCGCCGGAGAGCAACTCCTCCCAGGTGATTCGCTACACCTGCGAGGAATGAACCCGATCGAGCGCGCTCTTCAGCTCGGCCTTGAGCGCCGGCGGCACCCGCTCGCCGAATTCGGCCAGGTACTTGCCGATTCCGGCAAACTCTTCCTCCCAGAGCCGCGGATTGACCGTGAGTAATTCCTCGAGAGCGCTCGGGGCGATCTCCAACCCTCGGGTGTCCAAGTCCGTCGGGTTCGGCAAGTGCCCAATGATGGTTTCGCGCGCCGCCGCCTTCCCCTCGCAGCGATCGATGATCCAGCGCAGCACGCGCAGGTTTTCGCCAAAGCCCGGCCACAAAAACTTGCCGGCTTCGTCTTGGCGAAACCAATTGACGTGAAAAATCTTCGGCGGCGATTTCAGTTTCGCGCCGACGTTGATCCAATGCGCCCAATAGTCGCCGAAGTTGTAGCCGGCGAAGGGCTTCATGGCCATTGGGTCGCGGCGTACCACGCCGACCGCATCCGTGGCCGCGGCCGTGGTCTCGGAAGCCACGCCGGCCCCCACGAGCACGCCATGCAGCCAATTGCGGGCTTGATAGACCAGCGGCGCCAAGGCGCGCCGGCGGCCGCCAAAGACGATTGCCGATATCGGTACACCGCGCGGCGCATCCGCCAGCTTCGAATAGCTGGGGTTCAGTTTGGCGGAGATGGTGAAGCGAGAATTCGGGTGGGCGGCGGGACCATTGGCCGGATCGTAGGCACGACCCTGCCAGTCGAGGACCGGCTTGCCCTCGGTGAGGCCTTCCCACCAGGGTTGATTGTCGGCGGTGAGCGCGACATTGGTGAAAATCGTGTCGCGGTGGATCATGTCGTAGGCGTTGCGGTTGGTTTTGGCGTTGGTGCCCGGCACCACGCCGAAGTATCCGGATTCCGGATTGATCGCGTACAGCCGGCCGTCCTTGCCGGGGTGCAGCCAGGCAATGTCATCGCCCAGCGTGCGAACTTTCCAGCCTTTGTAGCTCGCCGGTGGGATCAACATCGACAAATTGGTCTTGCCGCACGCGGAGGGGAAGGCGCAGGCAAGGTAGTGGGTGTCGCCCTCGGGATTTTCAATGCCGACGATGAGCATGTGCTCCGCCAGCCATCCCTCGCTGCGCGCCTGCCAGCTGGCAATGCGCAGCGCATGACATTTCTTGCCGAGCAGTGCATTGCCGCCGTAGCCCGAGCCGAAGCTTTTGATGGACAGCTCTTCGGGAAAATGCATGATGAAGCGGCGCTTGGGATCCAGATCGCCGGTCGAGTGCACGCCCTTGACGAAACTGCCGTCGCGCGAGATGCGCTCGAGCGCCGCGCGCCCCATGCGCGTCATGAGGTGCATGTTGAGCACCACATAGGCGCTGTCGGTGATTTCGACTCCGCAGCGCGAAAACGGCGAATCGATGGGCCCCATGCAGTAGGGCACGACATACAGGGTGCGCCCCTGCATGCAGCCGGCGAACAGCGCGTCCATTCGCTCATGGGCTTGCTTGGGGTCCATCCAAGGGTTGTTCGGGCCCGCATCTTCTTTATTCTGGGTGCAGATGAAGGTGAGGTGTTCCACCCGCGCGACATCCAAGGGATGCGAGCGCGCCAGCACGCAGCCGGGAAAATTTTGGCTGTTGAGCGGCACCAGCTGCTGGGCCGCGACCAGCTCGCCCTCGAGCGCATGAAACTCGGCTTGGCTCCCATCGCACCAATGAATCTTCTCAGGCTGGGTCAGCTTCGCGACCTCATCGACCCAGGCCGCAACGTCGTGGTTCATGTCGGCGAGCGCGGTGACATGCTGTGGTGCGGTAGCCATGGCGGTCCTTAGAAGCAAGCTTGATAGGCCGATAAGGATGACAGATGGGTGTTGGCTCGCCAACTGCCTTGCGCGGCCGCCGGGGAGGATGGGCTACACTGGGAATATGTACATGGGGTTCTTCCATCCTGCTCTCGGGGCTCTACTTTTGGCCGCGGGATTGGCAGGGGGCGCGGCCGCGGAAGCGATTTCCGATCCCATTGCCATCAAGGCGATTGCAGAGGTCGAGCTGCCGGTCCTGGAACCCGGGCCTGAGATCACAAAACTGGTGCCGGCGGACCGGGTTGTGCCCGGTGATCACGTTTTCTACACCCTGGAGGTGCGCAATACCGCTGCCGCAGCGGTGGCGGCGCCCACGGTGACCTATCCTGTCCCCGCCCATATGCAGTACCTGGCGGATTCGGCGGTGGGTCCGGGGACGGTGGTGAGCTTTTCGGTGGACGGCGGCCGCAGCTTCGATGCGGCGGAGAATCTTAGAATCAAGACCGAGGAAGGATCGCTGCGCGCGGCGGTTGCCGCGGACTACACCCATATCCGCTGGCAATTCAAACGCAGCTTGAAGGGCAATGCCGTGGCTTTTGTGCGTTTTCGCGCGCTGGTGAAACCGTGAACACCGACTACAGCGATGTTTTCAGCGCTGCCGGCAAGCTCTCGCAAGCCTTGCCAGGCTATGCCCATCGCCCCGAGCAAGCCGCGATGGCCAAGGCCGTGGGTCTTGCGCTGGCGCGGCTCGAACCCCTGATCGTCGAAGCCGGCACCGGTACGGGCAAGACCTTTGCCTACCTGGTTCCGGCGCTCTTATCGGGCCGCAGCGTCATCATCTCGACCGGCACGCGTACATTGCAAGATCAATTGTTTCGCCGCGATGTACCGCTGTTGGCCAAAGCCCTAGGGTTGCCGGTGAAGATTGCCTTGCTCAAGGGCCGCGCCAACTATCTGTGCCGCCATCGCCTCGAGCTAGCCACCCAGCAAGGTTCGCTGCTCGGCCCGGAGCGCGGCGCCGCTCGCCTGCTGGCGCGGGTTTCGCGCTGGGCGGCGACCACGAAGAGCGGCGATCTATCCGAACTCACCGACTTGCCCGAGCAGTCGGCCGTGTGGCCCAGCATCACCTCGACGCGCGAGAACTGTCTCGGCCAGGAGTGCCCGCAGTTCTCTCGCTGCCATGTCATCGAAGCGCGCCGCAACGCCCAAGCGGCCGATATCGTCGTGGTGAATCATCACCTGCTCCTGGCCGATCTGGCCTTGAAGGACGAGGGGTTTGGCGATCTCTTGCCCGGCGCCGAGGCCGTCATCTTGGATGAGGCCCATCAAGTGCCGGACATCGCGGCGCAGTTCTTCGGCCAGACCTGGTCGGTGCGCAAGGCGCAACTCTTGTTGCGCGACATCGGTGCTGAGCTCATCGCCGCGGCGATACGCGCGCCGGCCATCGTCGAAGCGGTACTGAACATCGAGGCGCAGCTCGAGGGCTTAAGGCATGCGCTGCCGCGCGGTGCCGGGCGCTATCAGTGGTCGGAATTATCCGATGCCTTGCTCGATGCGCTGCCGCAGATCGAGACGGCCTTGAGCGATCTCGCCGGTGAACTCGAGGGCTTGGGCGGCGGCGCCGGCACCGCAACTTGCGCGCGCCGGGCAGCGGACTTGGCCAACACGCTGGCCGGCTTGCGCGAGCTTTCCGATGAATCCGGGCTGCGCTGGATCGAGGCTGCGGCCAACGGGATGCTGCTGCAGTTCACACCCTTCGAAATCGCCGCGCGCTTGCGGGAGTATGTGGAGTCGCGGCCCTGCGCCTGGGTCTTCACGTCCGCCACCTTGGCCATCGGCGAGGATTTTTCGCACTTTGCCGCGCGCATCGGCCTGCCCGAAGCGCGTACGCTGCGCATCGGTAGTCCCTTCGACTATTCCGCCCAGGCGCGCTTGTTTCTGCCGCCGCGCATGCCCGAGCCTTTGGATCCGGCCTTCGCCGATGAATTCATTCAGGCATGCGCGCCGCTGCTGCGTGCCAGCGGCGGGCGCGCGTTCCTGCTCTACACCAGTTATCGCGGCTTGGCCGAAGGCGTGCGCGCCTTGAAGGCGCGCTTTCCCGAGCCGCCGTTCCCGGTGCTGGTGCAGGGCGAGGCGCCGCGCGAATCCTTGCTCAACCGGTTTCGAGAGCTCGGGAATGCCGTGCTGCTCGCCACCGGCAGCTTTTGGGAAGGCGTGGACGTCAAGGGCGAGGCGCTGTCGATCGTTGCCATCGACAAGCTGCCCTTTGCCGCGCCGGATGACCCGCTGCTCAAGGCCCGGCTGGAAGGAATTCGCCGGCGGGGCGGCAATCCATTTTTTGAATACCAATTGCCGCAGGCCGTGCTGGCACTGAAGCAAGGCGTCGGGCGCCTGATTCGCGACTTCGATGACTATGGCGTGATCGTGATCGGCGATCCGCGCATCCGGTCGAAGGCCTATGGACGGGTGTTCTTGGACTCGATGCCGCCGAGCCCGATCATCACCGACAGCGCCGCCGGCGCGCAATTTCTCGCCGACCATATGGCTACACGGCGCGCAGTCGCCACAGGTGCGGCGCCGTGCGTCACGGGTGCCGCCACATGACGCGGGTGTTGGCGCTGGATGCCGCCACCGAGGCCTGTTCGGTCGCACTCTTGTGCGAGGGTGAGCTGATCGGCCGCAGCGTCGAGGCGGGCAGGGACCATGCGCAGCAGCTGCTCGCCATGATCGAGGAGTTGATGGCCGAGGGCCAAGTCTCCTGGTCCATGCTCGATGGCATCGCGGCGAGCATCGGTCCCGGCGCGTTCACCGGCGTGAGGATCGGCGTGTCGGTGGCGCAGGGGCTGGCATTCGGCGCCGGCCTGCCCGTCGTTCCGGTCACTACGCTGGAGGCCCTGGCGCTGCAGGTCCTGCCCGAGTCCGATCGCGCCATTGCCTGTCTCGATGCGCGCATGGGCGAGGTGTATTGGGGATGCTTCGCGGCAGATGCGAAACGCGGTTTGATCGCTCTCGGCGCTGCCTGCGTGAGCCCGCCCGGCAGCGTGAGCCTGGCCGCGGCCGGCGGCGCACCCGTGCGCGGTATCGGTCGCGGATTTTCCGCCTATCCCGAGTTGGCGGCGCGCCTGGGATTGCAGATCGAGGAGCAAGCGAGCCGGGCGTTGCCCCATGCGCGTGAGATCGCACGCTTGGGCGCTTTGCGCCTCGCCGGCGGCGGCGGACTCGACCCCGCGCAGCTGCAACCGCTGTATTTGCGCGATAAAGTGGCCTTGACCGAGGCGGAACGCGCGGCGCGCTGAACTTAGGGTCATGGAACTGTCACAATCGAAGTCTGTAATAGTCGGCTTTGGAATCAAGGGACTATCGTATGTCAGCCAGGCGCATCCTCGTAGTGGAAGACGAAAAAGCCATCCGCGACATGATCGCCTTTGGACTGCGCCGCGCGGGCTACGACGTTCGTGAAGCCGAGGACTGCCGGGAAGCACGAGCGCGCATCGTCGATGTGCGGCCCGACTTGATGCTCATCGATTGGATGCTGCCCGACATGAGCGGCCTCGAGCTCACCCGCTCACTGAAGCGCGCCAAGGACACGGAGGAAATTCCGGTCATCATGCTCACGGCGCGGGCCGAGGAGCAGGACAAGGTCAACGGCCTCGAGGGCGGCGCCGACGACTACATCACCAAGCCTTTTTCCCCGCGCGAACTGCTGGCGCGCATCCAAGCGGTATTGCGGCGCGCCGCTCCGGCGGGCGCCGACGACGTCGTGCAAGTCGACGGCTTGAAGCTCGATGATTCAAGTCACCGGGTGAGCGCCGGCGAGCGGGAAATTGCCTTGGGACCCACCGAATATCGCTTGCTGCATTTTTTCATGACGCACCCCGAGCGGGTATTTACCCGAGGTCAGTTGCTGGACCGCGTCTGGGGCGGTAATACTTACGTCGAGGAGCGTACCGTGGATGTGCACATCCGCAGATTGCGCAAGGCGCTCGAGCCGTTTTCATTGGAAAAGTTGGTGCAAACAGTGCGTGGCGCCGGGTATCGGTTCTCGACGCGGGACGCCTAAAGCGAGCTATTTACCAGCCCATGGCAGCGATGTGGACCTTCGCGCTCGCGCGGCTCGCGGGCATCTTGTTGTTGGGCCTGTGCGCAGGCCTGCTGATAGGTCCTGTGTGGGTGTGGATCTTAGGGTCAGCATGCCTGTACCTGGGCTGGCAGCTGCTGAATCTGTACCGTCTGGACCGCTGGCTACGGCTGCGCTCGCAAATCGACCCGCCGAATCTCGGCGGAATTTGGGGCGATATCATCGCCCAGGTGGTGCGCTTGCATCGGCGCAAGCAGTACCACAAGCAGCGCCTGGTGCAGCTGTACCGGGAACTGCGTCGTTCCACGGCGGCGCTGCCGGACGGCGTGATCATTTTGAGTCCGCAGCACGAGATCGTATGGTTCAACCGCCAGGCGGCGCGCTTGCTCGGCCTGCGGAGGCCGGTCGATGTGGGCTTGAGAATCGACAACCTGATCCGCGCCCCGGAGTTTGCGCATTATTTGCACGGCGATGACTTCGCGCTGCCGCTGATCATCCGGCCGCCGGTACAGATTGATACCTATTTGGCGCTGCAAGTGGTCCCCTACGGCGGCGGCCAGTCCCTGCTGCTGGTGCACGATGTGACCCGCCAAATGCGCTTGGAAGCGATGCGCAAGGACTTCGTCGCCAATGCATCGCATGAGCTGCGCACGCCGTTGACCGTGATTTCCGGATACCTTGATACGCTGGCCGATGATCCTGCGGTCGACCCGGCCTGGGAAGGCCCGATACGGGACATGCGCGCCCAGGCGCAGCGCATGAACGCCATCATCGCCGACCTGTTGGAGTTGTCGCGCCTGGAGTCCACCGAGGGCGAAGCGCCGCGCGACCCGGTCGATGTGCCGCGCATGCTGGAGCGGCTGCATCGCGACGCGCTGATCAGCCCCGATCGGCCGCGCCACGTGCTGCTGGAATTGGAATCCGGCGACGGCTTGTTTGGCTTGGCGCACGAGATCGAATCCGCGTTCACCAATTTGCTGGTGAATGCCTTGAAATACACCATGGCGGAGGGCACGGTGAAGATGCGCTGGTGGGTGGATGAAGCGGGGGCGCACTTCTCCGTCATCGACAGCGGTATCGGCATCCCGGCGGAGCACATTCCGCGCCTGACGGAGCGCTTCTACCGCGTGGATGCGGGACGCTCGCGCGGCCAAGGCGGCTCGGGATTGGGGCTGGCCATCGTCAAGCATGCATTGCAGCGCCACGGCGGGTGGCTCGATGTGCAAAGCGAGGAGGGCAAGGGCAGCACTTTCACCTGTAATTTCCCGCAACAGCGCGTTTGGAAGCTCGCGGTGCGGCCCGCGCCGAGCGCGGCGGCGAGTGCATGAACGTCACAAATCTCGCCAGCATGGTTGACGCGCGCAGCAATCGGATGTAAACGACTCGCGTAACTCGCGCGCACGCTAAGGCAAATCTATGGAAACGGCCGACCTCACCCACCACATTTCTCGTCGCTTCAACGAGGACTTGGAGAAAGTGCGCAATCAAGTGCTGCAGATGGGCGGCTTCGTCGAGCAGCAGCTGCACAAGGCGATTACCGCCTTGGTCGAAGGCGACAGCCGCTTGGGCGAATCGGTCGCCACCGACGACTACAAAGTCAACGGCATGGAATTGTCGATCGATGAGGAATGCAGCCGGATCCTCGCGATTCGCGCGCCGGCGGCGGGCGATTTGCGCGTCATCGTCGCCATCATCAAGACCATCACGGATCTTGAGCGTATCGGCGATGAGGGTGAAAAAATCGGCTACATCGCCTCGCGCCTCGCCACCATGGAGCGTCCCGCGGACAAGTACCGCGAAGTCAAACACCTGGGCAGGCAGGTGGCGCAAATGGTGCACGATGCCCTGGACGCATTCGCCCGCATGGACTCGCAAGCTGCCCTGAAGACCGCGCAAGAGGACAAAATGGTGGACGAAGAGTACGAGTCGATCCATCGTCAATGCATTACCTTCATGATGGAGGATCCTCGCACCATCAGGCGCGCGCTCGAGATCATGTGGGTGGTGCGCGCCTTGGAGCGGATCGGCGATCATGCCAAGAACATTTGCGAATATGTGATCTACATGGTGCACGGCAAGGATATTCGCCATTCCTCCCTCGAGGACGTCGCGAAGCAGATTGACGCGGCGCAAGCGCTTACGCGCCGCTGATGACGGCGCGTTGGGGTAATCTTTTCGGATTTCTCGCCTGCGCCTGCCTGCTGGCGTACGCCTACTACGCGCAGTTCGTCATGCATCTGGAACCCTGCCCGCTGTGTATTTTCCAGCGCGTGGGCGTCTTTGCGCTGGGTGTCGTGTTTCTGATCGCAGCGGCCCATGATCCCGGGCACTTGGGCCGGCGGCTGTATGCGCTGCTCGTGGCCCTCGCCGCCCTGGCGACGATCGGCGTTGCCCTGCGGCATCTTTATATTCAAAGCTTGCCGCCCGACAGCGTGCCGGCCTGCGGAGCCTCGCTCGATTTCATGCTCAAGGTATTCTCCTTGAGCGAGGTGCTGGTCAAGGTGCTGACCGGATCCGGGGAGTGCGCCAAGGTGACTTGGACATTTCTCGGGCTGGCGATGCCGGCGTGGGTCGCGATCAGCGCGGCATTTCTCGGCGGCTACGGACTCTGGGTCAACCTGCGGCGCCAGCCCCCGATCCTGCGCTTCTGATGGCCGATACCTTGCAATTGACTGAAGCGCTGATTGCGCGCCCGTCGGTCAGTCCCACCGACGGCGGCTGCCAGGCGCTGATGATGGAACGGCTCGAGGCTTCAGGATTCGTGGTTGAAAATCTGCGCTTCGGGGTGGTGGATAATTTCTGGGCCAAGCGCGGCTCGGGCAGCCCGGTGTTTTGCTTCGCGGGCCACACCGATGTGGTCCCCACCGGGCCGCTGGACGAGTGGCGCACCGATCCTTTTGAACCGGTCATTCAAGACGGCGTTTTGTATGGGCGCGGCGCCGCGGATATGAAAAGCGGTCTGGCCGCCATGGTGACCGCGAGCGAAGAGTTCGTGGCGCAGTATCCAAAGCATAAAGGCACGCTGGCTTTCTTGATCACCAGCGATGAAGAAGGGCCGGCGGTGGACGGCACCCGCCGGGTGGTCGAGGTATTGCGCGATCGCGGCGAGAGCATCGATTGGTGCCTGGTGGGCGAGCCCTCGAGCGAGCACACGCTGGGCGACACCATGAAGATCGGCCGCCGCGGCAGCTTGAGCGGACGGCTCACGGTGCACGGCATCCAGGGGCATATTGCGTATCCGCAAACCGCGGACAATCCGGTGCACGCGCTGGCGCCCGCGCTGGCCGAACTCGCCGCCCGTGTCTGGGATCACGGCAACGAGCACTTTCAGCCCACCACCTTCCAGGTATCGAATATTTCCGCCGGCACGGGCGCGCCGAACGTGATCCCCGGCGAACTGCGCGCGCGCTTCAACTTGCGCTTTTCCACCGAACAAACCGTCGATGGTCTCAAGCTCATCGTCGAGGAAATATTGCGCCGCCACCAGGTCAAGTACACGCTCGAATGGTATGTCTCGGGACAGCCGTTTCTAACCATTCCCGGTACTCTGTCGCGCGCGGCTGCTCGCGCGGTGCAAGAGCAATTGCAAATCCATCCGAAGCTGACCACGGGCGGGGGAACATCCGATGGGCGCTTCATCGCCCCGATGGGCGCCCAAGTCATCGAACTCGGCGTGATCAACGCATCCATCCACAAAGTGAATGAATGCGTTCGCGTGGCGGACATCGAGCGCCTGCACACCATCTACCGGCGTACCCTGGAACTATTGCTTGCGTCATGAAGTCGGAGACTGTAACCGGCGATGCGCACACTCAAAACACTTTACGCGGCGGCTCTCACCTTATTGCTGACGGGCGCGCTGCCCGCGTGTGCGGTTTACGAAAAGTGCGGCTTCAAAGGCTGCCCCGGGGATGCGCAAATCACCGCCGATGTCCGCGCGCTGCTCGACCAGCATCCGGGGGCGGCGCCGCCGGGTGCGGTGAACGTGCAGACGCTGGATGGCGTGGTGTATTTGTACGGTGTGGTCGATACAGACCTCATGCGCCAGGAAACGCAAGAGATCGCACTGCAGGCCCCGCATGTGAAAAGAGTCGTGAATTCGCTCGGCGTGCAGAACGCGGGCAAGTGAGCGCAGATCACGGCGACGAACTGCTCAGCACCCGGCGAAATGCAGCAATGATCGCCGGCTGCGGACGCCGGATGGCGGGAACATCCTGATAATTCTGCCACCCGCCGCCTAAGCTCTTATAGAGCTGCACGAACTGCTCGCCTTGGGCCACTTGTGCCTCCGCGTACTGCTCTTCGAGATCGTAGAGTTGACGCTCGGCATCGACGACGTTGAGAAAATCGGTAAGACCGCGATTGTAGCGAGCGGTCGCCAATGCAAGTGCACGCTCGCCGGCTACCATCGCGGTGCTCAATTTCTCCATGCGATCCTGTTGCGCTTCATAGGCATCGAGCGACGTATCCACCTGCTGCACGGCGTTCAAGATGGTTTTGCGGTAATTCACCATGCTGGCGTGAGCCGCCAAGCCGGCAATATCAACTTCGGCATCGAGTGCGCCGAAGTCGAGAAGGGGCCAGACCGCTCCCGGTCCGAATGACCAGATGTGTTTGCTGACACTCGGCGAGGTACCCCACCCCTGTCCCTGGCTGCCGATCGAGGCGGCGATCGCGACCTGCGGAAACAAATTCGCGGTCGCCACACCGATGCGCGCAGTCGCCGCGGCGAGTTCACGCTCCGCCTGCTGGATGTCCGGCCGGCGTTTCAACAAGTCGAGCGGCGTTCCGGGGGGAGCCGGCGCGGGCATGGCAGGAATGAGGTCAGGCTTCGAAAGTTCTTGAATCATGTTCTCGGGATAATCACCCACCAGTACCGCCAGCGTATACTGCGCCGCATTCACCTCCGCCTCGACCGGCGCAATCTCCGCTTCCAGTGTCGCGAGTTCGCGAGTGGCGAGCGCCAGATCCAGCTCGTTGGTAATCCCGCGCTCGTAGCGAATACTGACGATTCGCAGCGATTCGCGCAGCACATCGCTCGCCTTGTGCAGAATGCCGGCGCGTATCTGAAACCCGCGCAGATCGATATAGGCGCGCACCACGTCGGCCACTACCGTGGTCAGCACGTCGTAGCGCGCGGCGCGTGCCGCTTGGGTGTCAGCGCGCGCCGCTTCGAACTCGCGACGAAATTTGCCAAATAGGTCGAGTTCCCACACTCCATCGAAACCGGCAATCGTGTTGATGTGCTGCAAACCGGCGCCGGTGTCGGCGGATCTTAAGACCGGATCCGCCCGGCCCTTGGTGAGGTCGCTTCCAGTACCACGCCCAGCGGCGGCGCTCGCGTCGACTTGCGGCAATGCATATCCGACGACGACCGCCTCGTAGGTGCGGGCTTGCTGCAATCTGTCCAGCGCGATTTCCAAATCCAGGTTCGACTTCACCGCACGATCGACCAGCGAGTTGAGCTCCGCGTCGTTCAGCACCCGCCACCAACTCGCCAAATCCGCAGCGGCAGGCGCCGGCTGCGTGCCGGAGCTTGCTGAATTCGCGCCGAGCTTGGTGGCAAAGCTCGGCGGCACATCGGCTTTCGGGGTGCGGTAATTGGGTCCCACCGCACAGGCCGTCATCCCAGCGAGCAGCCAAAAAACGTATAATTGTCTAGCTTTCACCGGACGGCCTTTCAGCGCTTCGCTTCAAGATGCTTGGCGGCGGCTTCAGGATCGTTGACGGCCACCGTTTGACCCGATGCAATTTGGCTGCTGATGTTCAAGACCAGCCGGTCACCCGGCCGCACGCCCGATGCCAGCTCAACCAAGCTGCCGTTGTCGCGCGCGATCGTTACGTTGGAAAATTGAATTCTGCCGGTTGCATCGACTTGAGCGACTTGCGTGCCGCTCGCTCGAAAAATCAGCGCGGCAGCGGGCACTTCCACCAACCCTCGAGGCGGCAGTCGGAACGCAATATTCACGTACATTCCAGGGACCAGGGCATGATTGGCATTGGGCATGTCGACTTCCACGCGCATGGTGCGCGCCTGTGGATTGATGGACTCCGCGGATCGGGCTATTTTCCCGGAGAACACGCCGCCCACCGCACCGCTCGCCCGGATCTCGGCCGGCGCCCCGGCATTCATTAATTCTCCGGCTGCGCTCTGCGGGACGTCGACGAATATGCGCAAGGGATCGGTCTGCGCCATGCGATACAGAGGCGTTGTGGTCGATCCGCTGCCGGCCGTCACCAGGTTGCCGATGTCGATCTTGCGTTCCGTGATGGTACCGTCGAAGGGAGCCTTCACTTGTTTGAACTCGGCCAAGGCGCTGTATTGATCCACCTTGGATTTGTCGAGATTGACTTGCGCGTTGGCCGCATACAGCCGTGCCTCCGCGCTTTCATAATCCGCTTTCTTGGCTTCACGCTCCTGCTCAGAGACGACCCCTTTGGGCGAATCGCGCCACCGCTCATTGGTCGTTTTGCTGAATTCCGCTTCCGCCTTGCGCGCGTTTACTTGTGCCTGCGAGGCTTTGAGTTGGGCTTTGGCGGCCTCCAACTCCGCATCGAGTTCTGGAGTCTCGATAGTCGCCAGCAATTGACCCTTTTTGACATGATCGCCGATGTCCACCAGCCACTTCGCCACGTAACCGTTGACGCGCGCGTATATCGTCGCTTCGTACCATGCTGCGGTCTCCCCGGGTAGCACCAGATCCTGTCCCTCTGTCGCCGGCCGGGCGATCACAATGTCCACGGGCGGCGGCGTGGAGTATGCAGTCTCCCCGGCCGCAGCGACGCCGTGCGCATGGAAAAAACGCTGCACGACCACGACCAGAAAACCCGCCAACAAAACCGCCGCCGCAATGGCAACGCCCCTCTTGGTGCGCTGACCGGTCTGCGGATCGAAGCGGGTCGACACCTCGTCGCACTCCGCGCATGACACCTTATCGGGGTAATTGCTGTGGGATGGCCTTGCGCTCAAAGGCGCTGAGGTCGCGGAGTCTTGCGGATCATGCGATGGCATTGGCGCTACCTTTAAGGTTCGAATCAGTGACGGCGCTCGGCTGGCGGCGCAACAGGCTATACATGGTGGGCACAAAGATCAGAGTCGCGAACGTCGCGAACAGCAGGCCGCCAATCACCGCTCTGCCGAGCGGCGCGTTTTGTTCGCCGCCTTCGCCTATGCCCAACGCCATCGGCACCATGCCAACTATCATCGCACCGGCGGTCATGAGTACCGGCCGCAATCGCGTGTATCCCGCGCTGATGGCCGAGCGCAACGGGTCGTCACCCGCGGCCATGCGTTGATTGGCAAAGGTGACTACCAGGATGCTATTGGCGGTCGTCAAGCCGATGCACATGAGCGTGCCCATTAGCGCCGGCACACTCATGGGCGTTTGCGAAAGGAACAGCATCCACATGACGCCGCCCAAGGCAAACGGCACCGCCATCAACACGATGAGCGGGTCGATCCAACTCTGGAAGTTCATCACCAGAAATAAATACACCAGGATGATGGCGAGTGCGATGCCGGTGAACAGTCCCGCATAGCTCTCGCGCATCGTCTGCACCTGACCACTCAGAGTCACCGTCAACGCCTTTGACGCATCGGGGCGATACTGCTTCAACACCTTATCGATATCGCCGGCTGCGCCATACAGGTCGCGCCCCTGAACATCCGCATGCACGTCGAATACCGGGCGAATGTTCAACTGCGAGGTCACCATGGGCACCGCCTCGCGGCCAAAAGACGCCAAATTCAGCAGCAGCTGCCCGGCGGTCGCGCCGGCAGCGGAAGTCACGGGCAGCGTCTGCAGATCTTGCGACGAGCGAATTCGATAGGGCGGAACCTGCACCACGAGCGGATAGCTGACGCTATTTCGTGGATCGACCCAGAAATTCGGCGCCGTCTGCGCACTCGAATTGGTGGCGACCAACACGTTGTTGGCCGCTTCTTGCTGCGTCACGCCTGTCTGCGTGGCCAGCGCGCGATCCATGTCCACGGTCAGAGCCGGCGCGTTCGGTACTTGAAACACATGCGAGTCGACAACTCCGGCGACGCGCGTCATCGCGCGCGCTATTTGCGAAGCCAGTGCAAACGCGGCGTCCTGATCGGGTCCTGAAACTCTCACATCGATGGGCGCCGGCTGCCCGAAATTCAAGACCTGGTCGACGATGTCGGCGGGTTGAAAGAAGAACTGCAGTTCCGCAAACCGGGCCGGCAATTCGCGGCGCAGCATCGCGATGATTTTCGCGGTCGGGGTATGCTTTTTATTCAACGAGATCAGGATCTCGCCGTCCATCGGACCGACGGTGGCCGAATCGCTTAAGGCGATGTTGATTCCGCTGTACGGCAATCCAATATTGTCGAGCATCACATCGATTTGCTCGTTGCCGATCAGCTTGCGGATCTGCGTCTCGACGTCGGCGAAGTATTGCTGGGTCCTCTCCAGCCGGGTTCCCGGGGGAGCTCTGACGTGCAGTCGCAACTGTCCAGCATCCACTTGCGGAAAAAAATCTCGTCCCAGGAATGGAAACAGAAGTACCGACACCACCATCATGGCGGCGAATGCGGTCACCGTCAGGCGGGCCTGCGACAACGCCCATGACAGTATATTGCGGTAGCTTTCGCGGAAGCTTTCAAATCCGCGTTCAAAACCCGCCTGAAATCGCACCAGGAAATTCTTGACTTGTGGCGGGTCATGGATTGGAGATTGCGCGGCTGCCGCGCCGAATTCATGCACCGCGCGTCGCATCAACAGATTGAACAATACCGGCACCATCGTGAACGAGAGCGCGAGGCTCGCGAGCAGTGCGCCGATGACCGAGAGCGACAAGGGAGAGAACAAATACTTGGCCGTGCCTTGCAGTAAAAACACGGGTACGAAGACTATGCAAATACACAGGGTGGAGAGAAACGTCGGTACCGCCACCTCGTTGGCACCGACGACGATCGACTGATGCAGCGGTTCGCGCATCGCCACGTGACGCTCGATGTTTTCGATCACGACCGTGCCATTGTCGACAAGAATTCCGATGGCTAGCGCAAATCCGCCCAAGGTCATGGTGTTGAGCGTTTGCCCTGTGACATTGATGAACAGCACCGCTGTGACGATGGAGAGCGGAATGGCGGCGAGAATCATGATCGAAAGCCGGACATTGCCCAGAAACAAAATGATGACCAGCGCGGTTAATCCTGCGGCCATGCAGGCGCTCAAGAACACGCTGTTGAGTGCGGCCTTGACGAAGAGCGATTGATCGAATAGGGCTTTGATCGTCACGTCCTGGGGCAAGACCTTCTTGATGTCCAAGAGAGCTGCGCGCACGCCGTCGATCACCGCGAGGGTAGACACGCCGCCGGTTTTGCGGATCGTCATGAGCGCGCCGGGAGTTCCATTGACCGACACGGAATTGGTCTGCACCTGGAATCCGTCGTGCACATGGGCCACATCCCGCATGAAAACCGTGCGTCCGTCCACTTGCTTGATGGGGAAGGCGTTGATGGATTCGAGGACGTCGGGCGAGTTGTTCATGGCCAGGGTGTAGTCCTTGTCCCCGATCTTTACGTCGCCGGCCGGTAGGATGACATTCTGACGCTGCAACGCGGTGCTCACATCCGCAGCGGACAGGCCGCGGGCTTGCAGCGCCGCCGAATCCAAATCGGCCATGATCACGCGCGGCTTGCCGCCGTAGGGGTAGGGCACCTCGGCGCCGTGAACCACCGCGAGCGCCGGCCGAATGATGTTCTGGCCCAAATCGTTGAGCTTGGTGTCGGGCAGCGACTTGCTCGACAGACTGAGTTGGATGATCGGCACATCGGTGGCGCCATAGCGCAACACCAGCGGCGGCGTGATGTTGGGCGGCATGTACTTGAGCACCACCAGCGCGCTGCTGGCCAGCTGCGAAACGGCGCGCGATACATCGGCGCCTTCATGAAGGTAGATCTTTTCCACCCCGACGCCCTCGTAGCTCACCGCTTCGATACGGGCGATGTCATCCACCAGCGAGGCGAGCTGCCGCTCGTGCAGCGTCAAGATGCGGTTCTGGATGTCCTGCGCGCTCATGCCGTTGTAGGTCCACACCACGGCCACTACCGGAATATCGATTTCCGGGAAGATGTCGATGGGCATGCGCAATGCCGCGCCGATTCCCATGAGGGTGACGAGAATCAGCACGGCGGCGACCGTGTAAGGTCGTTTTAGCGCAATCTCGACGACGGACATGCAGACTCCTCGATTGCAATGCGCATAATCTAAACAGCGCGGTGCTTAGGTGTCAGGAGCCGAAAGTCATGACTCGACATGACTTAAGTCATGTTTGACGGTGACTTTGGTCACTTTCGATTCCATCGGGATGCAGTCGCTTCTTGCCGTTCATTCGGGGCGCGACTGCTTCCTCGAGAGCAGGGCCAGCTCCGTTCTCGTGTTGGCGTGCAGCTTTTCCATGATTCGGCTGACATAATTCTTGACGGTGCCTTCGGCAAGAAAAAGCGTATTGGCGATCTGACGATTGGTCATGCCCTCGGAGATGAGTTGTAGAATCCTCTCCTCCTTGTCGTTCAACGACTCCGTGCCAAGGGCTCCTCGGTGAGCTGCGGAACTCTCCTCAGCCGCGCTCGCATTGGCAACGCGCTCGCGAACCGGTTCGGCCTTGGGGCTCTGCGCAAGGCGCCGAAATTGGTCCATCACCTTACGAGCGATCTGTGGAGTTAATCGGGACTCCCCGCGCCGCAGTGCGCGTATGGTTTCGAGCAATTCGTCTTCTTCTGCATCCTTCAGCAAGTAGGCCTGGGCTCCGGCGCGCACCGCTTCGAACACGGTTTCATCGTCATTGAGCGTCGTCAAGACAAGTATTTGCGTGTTCGGAAGAACTTGCTTGATCTCGCGCGTCGCCGCCACTCCCCCTTTGAGCGGCATATGCAAGTCCATCAAGATCACGTCGGGATGCAGCAACTGCGCGAGCTCCACGGCTTCAACGCCGTTGCGCGCCTGGCCGACGACCTCCATGTCAGGTTCCATGGAAAGCAGTATCGCGGCACCGCGACGCACCAGTGCTTGATCTTCCGCAATGACGATGCGGATCGCCGGATGGCTGGTCGGCTCGCCGGATGTCATGAGATAACCCTCCATGAGATAACCCTCCATGAGATAACCCTCACGTAAGACTCCTGCTCAATAGCAGTCTGCTCGGGGACCCTAGGTTCCGTTGTCCTTCGGGTCCAATCATGCGGCGCGCGAGTCATCGAATGGAAGTGACTTTAGTCACCTGTTAACGTGTGACCATGGCTGGCCCGGGTGTTGCCGACAAACTTCGATCGTTGATCTTGAGCATCGATCCGCGACGCAGCCTGGCCGCAGCCGCGATGTGGCTGATCATTGCTCTGGCGGCGACCTTTTCGATCGCGGCGGCGCTGTGGGTTGGCCGTATCGCGAGCGAAAATGTATTGCAGCAGCATATGCGCCGCCTGGCCCTTGAAACGGACCAACTCAGTTCCGATGTCGGTCAAGCGCTCGCCGCGCGCCTCGATGCGGTTCGCGCCGCGGGACCGATCCTAAGAGCGGCAAGTGCTCCCGACCGACCCAGCGGCTTAAGTTCGGTCTTCGAGGAACTGGTATCGGCTTATCCGCAGCTTGATTGGATTGCAATTGCGGATTTGAGCGGCAGCGTCATCGCATCGAATGGCGCGCTGCACGCAGGCGACAACGTTGCTGCCAGCGCCTGGTATTCGTCCGGCAGCCAGGGGCCGTGGCTCGGAGTGATTGGGAAATTCGCCCGATCGCCGACATTGCCGGCAGCGAATGTTTCTGAACTCGGGGACATGGCCATCCCTGTGCGCGAGGAAACCGGCCGTATGGT
>Ga0210394_10002552_pt1 | contig 24746 bp, 22 predicted proteins | sample IncBWC12MmetaG_FD_160121 | JGI IMG/M metagenome (GOLD analysis project Ga0210394, IMG submission 160121) | Forest soil microbial communities from Barre Woods Harvard Forest LTER site, Petersham, Massachusetts, United States - Inc-BW-C-12-M | ecosystem: Environmental > Terrestrial > Soil >... | reverse complement strand
TGGCCCTCAAGCGCACTCTCGGTGAGCTTGGGAGCATCGGCCGCAACTTGAACCAGATCGCTCATGCGGCCAACCTAGGCCAGGCTGTGACCAGTCCCGGGCGCAACGACCTTGAGGCAATGCTTCGCGTCTGTAGAACGCTTCGCGATAGCCTGAAGCAGGTGCTTCTTGCGAACCTCAAGTCCTGGCACGGCTCTGCCTAGACGCTGAGGGGCTCAAATCGGCCCAATACCAGGCGCTGGGCCCAACGAAATCGTCGCAATAAAGCGGCCAATCGCGGCCTGCGGTAAGTTCGGGTCGATGTTTATGGAGACCAGCCGTATAGCAAGGAGTGCACAAATGCGATTGGATCGCGCTTATACGACGTTTCCGTCGCCTAATTAATAGTTAGACGCAATGCTGGCGTTACCGCATGGAATTGGGAAATAGCATTTCGATCAAGGTTGCAATCGCAACCGGGCTTGGTATTGCTTCTGGTCTCGGCTCGGCCTGGTTGATTTATTCTCTTCACCTTCCCAAGGACAGCAATTATTGGGGCATGGCTCCGACGGTAATTTCCTTCTTGGTTTATGGCGCAATTGCCGCTCTGCGGCTCAGCAAAAATGAAACGCCAACTGGGATATTGGTTGTGGCTGTTGTTGCGGGGCTGATCGCACTGGTGACGATCGAATCAATCCCAATAATCACGCTTGGGTGTCGCTATGACGCTTGCATCAATTTGTAGGTCGGCGTACGCGTCTATATTCGGTTCGAGCGATCGCGGGTCGCGTCCTCGTTGAGCCAAGGAGGGAAGTCGATGATGTGGATAAATCAGCCCCGTTTGTCGTCAGCGAAACCCCCCATCGCTCAACCTCATCGTTAGGCACCCTCAGTATCAATGTATGCGCCTGTTTCAGCGACTGAAGCAACAGAAAATTCGACGAAGATACATTGCCGCGCTGACCATATACGTAGCCGCCTATACGTACAGACAGCTTTCTACGACCGATCAGAATCGCATCTCCGACTGGGTAAGACATCTGATTGACAGCGGATTGCTTCCAGCCTTTAGCTTCAAGGAATTCGAGTTGTTTCTGCAAATACGTGCCAAAGCAGCGTTCTGGGCTGTCGCGATGAAATCGCTAGGCATCCCTCCGGCAATTCCCGGTGAGGTTTGGCAGATTCCTGGCCAACCGCGGTTGAGGAGTCGATTCAGTGTGGTCAACAAATTGCTTCAAAATTGGCGTCTGATTGGTGCGCCCACCACGCAAGCGCAGGATTACTTAAAATCTAAGGGTATAGACGTCATGTCGATCGATCTACACTCGCGGTAACGATTGCGTCCCTGGTGCTGTATTCTTTGGAAAATAATAAGGTGTGCCTAACAATCGGTTGGAGCGAATGCAACCGCGCTCAATCTCATCGTCAAACCTGGTGAAACCGCTATGACACGCCAACTGTCCGCGCTGGTTCTCTACTTTGTTGCCGCGCCATCCGCATGGGGGCAATTGCTGACTGCGGCAGCGCCTTCAACTCTGGTGCCCTATACCCTGTGCACATTCTCGGATCGGCTCGCTGCGGTATCAGTCGACCGCCTGAACGACACGCCGATGTCTCGGCCAGTAAACACCGCATCAGGAAGCAAACCCGTGTCGGTAGCGGATGGGTACAGAGTTATGCTTGCATATCCGAATACCGATTACTTTGTGAATCTGAAAGTCGAGCAATCAGTTGCCGGGAGTTTTGCTGAGGACAAACAGCACATCGTTGAGCAAATGCAAGAAATCGTTGCTCATTCGAGTGGTCGGATAATGAAGCTCGAACAAACTACCACCAAGGGTATCGCTGTATTTGGCCTGAACAACCGAGGGATCGATACTGGTGGTGTAGTTAGCTTCTACACACTCTTTGACGACGCAAAAGGGATCGTGGTCACGGCGTATATACTGAATGGTGACCCGCAGCATCGAGCATTTGACAACATGGCGCAATATCTGAAGCTGCGTGACAAGTTTGTGAGTGACTATGTGTCGTGCATGGCCAAGAACTGGGCGTGACTTAGATTTGCTAGATGGCCGTAGAGCAGACGCTGACCGCCCAGCTTCGATTATGGTTGACGCAAGCCCACGTCGCTCAACCTGATCCTTAGCGTACTAGCGGGTCTCGCGGTAGAATTGAGGGCGGTGGCGCAGAGGACATAATCTATGGCACGTGCATTAGCCGATATCGAGCGGGACATCCTTGCATTGAGCGAAAAGGAGCGTGTTGAGCTCCTTCGGAAGCTTATTGGCGACCTCGATGCTCCCGGCGACACGAATTCAGAAGCGGATTGGCTCAAGGAGTCAGAGCGGCGTCTTGGTGAGATCGAGAACGGAACCGCGAGGACTTTTTCGGCGGATGATGTCTTGAAGGAAGCGCGAACGCTCTTGAAGTGATGCGCCTGGAAGTTCATTCCGAGGCGCGTGCGGAATTTCTGCATGCGGTGTCGTTTTATAACGCTCAGTACCGGGCTTGGGGCTGCGGTTCATTGCCGAGATCGAACGTTGTCAGAAAGTGCTACTCGAAACTCCGCTAGTTGGACATCCCTACGGCCGACGCTTGAGGAAATTCACGGTCGGAGACAAGTTCCCCTACTCAATTGTGTACGCGGTTCTTGCTGATATTCTCTTTGTGCTGGCGTACGCTCACGGTTCGCGGCGCCCAGGTTATTGGCGGACACGGGCCGTCCCCTAGCAGTTGGCGCGATCGCGCGCCGCAGATACCTTTTATGCGCTACGCTATGGTGATCGAAAATGCCGGCGACAATTTTTCCGCATATGTCCCGGACCTTCCAGGGTGCATTGCCGCGGGCGAGACACTGGCAGCGACGGAGCAGGCAATTCGCGAGGCTATTGAGTTTCACTTGGAGGGGTTGCGCGAGGACGGTACTCCGATTCCCCCTCCATCGAGCCGTGTTGATTACGTTGAGATCGCCGCGGCCTAACGGTTGGGTGGGCTGTGGAACAGACCTACTGCCAAATCTACTGCCAAAAGCGGGGAGGCGAGGGGATTTAAGGGGACGGCGAGGTGCAGGTTTTCAGCAACTTACTGATTTCTATCGACGCTTACGTGGGTTCGAATCCCACCCTCTCCGCCACTTAATTTTTGAAGCGTTTCTGTGACTTGAGTCACGTAGGCCTTTTCCGACTGCCAGCTTACTGCCAAATTCTGGGGACTCCCCCAAACGGCCGGATGCGTCCGTCCGCTTCCGAGCAATGAAATCGCGAACTTTCGAACAAACGAGCGGTGGCGCCGGTGCACCACTGTAGACTTCCTTGCGGCACGATAATGCCGGTCCCTTAACTCGTGCGGTTACGGCTCTTTCTAGGAAAGTTCTATCGAGAATGGACTAAAGAAGTCACGAGTGGCGAGTGGGGTAGAAGCCCGCCACTCGTGACCGACGCGCCTTTACAGACAGCGCCGCTGATGACCCGATCCCGCTCCCGATTCGCAGCGCCCGACGCTATTTCGCCGCCACGATAACCGGAGGTTTCCACGTCCCCTCACCCGGCGGCAAGATCGACGGTGGTGTCGCCTTCGGCCAATACAGGCGCATCACCAGGTAAATCGAGCCGTCCGGCGCGGGCAGCCAATTAGCTTCCTTGGCTTTTCCGGGCGACTCGTGTTGTATGTAGAGCGTCAGCGATCCATCGGGGTTGGTCTTCATACCCGGCAGCATCGGTGAATTGATGAGATAGCGATTGATTGAATTCTTGATCAAGAACTGCGTCTTGCCGTCGTACATGGTGACCGACCAAAACGCATTGACGGGTGGCTGCTCGCCTTTCTGGAAAATCAACGTGTAGTTATGCTTGCTGCCGTCGAGCGCTTCGCCGTTCGAGTCAACCTTGGCCTGCGGATACATAGCCTCAACTGCATCATTGCCGTAGACACCCGCCTTAGCGCCCGCAGAGCGCAACAGCCAATTGCCGTTATAGAACGCTCGGTTGCCAAACGCCGAACCGATATTCCATCCGTTAATCTCCTTCCCGACCGACGTCGATGCCTTGTTGACCTTCTCAAATCCGTCCTTCACTGCGAGGCCCACCGCGGTCTTGTGCTCTACCGACAACTCGCTGAAGTTAAACTTCTTGCCCGGCCCTATGCCGATACTGGCGAACCGTGCGCGCAAGTCTTTTTCCTCCGGAACAGCCGGCGCGAACTGCAGCAAGAAATCGAGATATTTCACGAAGTCGGTTTTGAACGGATCATCGCTGGTGAACGGTGGAAAGTCGATGGCCGGCGCTGCTGGCGGAGGCGGCTGCTTCAGGAATGCCGATAAAGGCTCCACTAAATAGCCTGCTTGGATCTTCTTCACGTTATCCATGTCCGCCGGGTTAAACAGCTGCGTGCGATAGATGGCCAACGAAAATTGAGTTTCAACATTGAACACTTTCTTGATGCCCGGTGGCGTCGCACCCTTCCAGTCGGGACCTGCGATGAGAAAGCAGCCGGCATCGTTGCCCGTCGCACGGCTACCAATGTAGCCGTAGTTGTCGGTATACAAGTCGGCGAGCATGACCGAGTAATACCGTTTTTTTTCGACCGCCGGAACGCACAGCACCATAGGCTCCGCTCGTAGGTCCATTTGTACCAACCCGTACGGCGTGTCGCTGTTCGGCGTGACGATCGCCGTGTCCTCGTATGTGAAAACGCGCGCCTCATTGGCAATCTGATTGAACGGAGCCTTGTACTGCGAGGATGACTTGTCGACGTTGAATTCATACATCGCCTTGTATCCGGCCAGCAATGCGAAGCCATAGATATAGGCTTCCTCGGCAATTGCCTTGGTTTCCGCGATGCTTGGGGCGGCGATGCCAGTGGCTTTATCCCTCGTGTCGGCCTGGGAGATCGTATCGTCCTTCTTCGCGCAGCTTGTAACCAACACTGCCGCGGCGACGACGAGCACGACGGATTTCAAGAGTTTGGAACCTGCGAATGCCATGTTTGCATGCTCCTGCGGACGGATGTGTGGATTCAAGATGGCACACTGCCAGGGACGCACAGGCGGGGCTATAGGCACTAAGTGCAATGCCAAGGACGGTCGCAGTTAGCCATCGGCCGCTTTGTGGCGGTCTTCTCAAGGCCATGAATGACCGGGTTTGCCGGTTGCCGCCGGAGTCTGCGGACCGCTGAACATGCCCGATTGATTGTGCCTTGCTACGGCCACCCACCTTGGCCCTCAAGTCTTGGCGACTTCAGTCGCCGAGCCGCTCCGCGGCGTCCCTCTTGTTCTTAGCTATCGCCCAGCTACTTTGCAGCTTTGATCTCCGCCTCCACCGCCGGCGCAAATCCAGCAGGGAAGGGCTGTTCTTCGTCTGGCCGGGCCGTTCGGGCATACGCCACGCCATCCGTGGCTAGTCGACCCAGCCGGCACATCCATGTGCCGTCCTTCGGCCGGTCCGACGCGACATTGAGTCGCGTCGGAAACTCATCCGGCCTCAGCCTCGCACGGCGACGGCGACTCAGAGGCGCGACTCAGACTCGCCTCACGGATTCTAGGCCAGAGCGCCCCCGACGGTGGAGTGCAACGACGCCGAACGCCCTTACATGGACGCCCCCCCTTGCCAAGCGCTTCTTTTTGGTTTGGGACCACAGGAATAGATTGCAGCCATACATCCGGCCTCGGTATCTGCGACGTCACGTCGCGGGCCCTGATGGAATTTGCTGGTTGACGCCTGACCATTAGGGCGGACTTTTGAAGTCCCAAGGGCGTTTGAGGTTGAGCCAACCGCGGTCTGACCTGTGATGCCATCACTTTGAAAAGCGCCTATGCAATCGGTGGTGAGAAATTGGTACCGAGACTTCGATCCTATGCCGCCACACTGCCTACGGTGCGGTACTGGGCCTGGTAATCACGACCGTGAGCCAGCAACGCCCAAACGGTACGTGCGTTCTTATTCGCTAGCGCAACAGCAGCAATATTCGGATTGCGCCGTGCTGCCACGCGCGCTAGCCACCCTTCGGTCCGGCCAGGGTGACGCCTGATAGTCTGCAACATCGAACGCGCGCCGTGGCGGCCCCGAGGGGTGAGGCGCATCGCCGAATAATCCGTTGTCACGTCCCTGTGACAAGCTTGCGTCCCGATTACTTGGCTGTCTTTATCTCCGTATCCACTGCTGCCTGAAATTGAGCAGGGTAGGGGACGCTAGAGGCCGCATAATTTCCACCCGCCATGAACAGCTCCATCACCGAGTTCCAGCGATCGCGCCACGCTGAGGAATAATTGCGAAACTTATCTCCCTCCGTCACGAACCCAGGCGTCTTCGCCTGCGGCGCGTACGCCTTGATCAAGGTCACGATCGCAGTGTTGTTCTCGGCGAGCGCGTCGAGCTTCTGCTTCATGTCCGCGTGCTTGGGTACCCCGTCGCGCCGAATGTTCGCAAGGTAAGATTCCAGGATCCCTGAATCCTTCTCGGCGAACGGCTCCGCTTGCAGTTCTTTCAACATCGCCTGGTTCTCTTTCAGCAGCATCGCGATCGGCTGCAATACTCCCGCGACCACACGCGCACGCGCCTCCTGCAGTTGCAAACGCTCGTAAAACCAAAGCCCCAGCGCGCCGGCGACCACGACGACTGCAACCACCAACAAACCCCAAATGTTTTTCTGATTCACCCGCTCTCCGCGAAAAGACACCGTCGCAGCCGCCTGCTCCTCAAAGCCCATCACCATACTCATTTAATGCACCCCCATGGCCGGCGAGTCAACAACCTGCTGCGCCACTTTCTGCAGGCTGACCCCTTCTCCGCCGTTCATCTTCGCGAGCAGCGTGGTAATGCGCTCCAACTCCTTGAGCCGCGCCTTCAGCGCCTCAACTTCCGATGCCTGCGCTTCCAGCTTGGCAATTTGCGCCGCTTGATCCTGAATCACTTTCTTCTGCTTTGTCAGCTGCCCATGCTCCTTCTGCAATTCATTCAGTAGCATCGCCGGCAGCAAGTGATACGCCACCGTCTCCGGCTGCCCGTCCTTGTTTGTCACCACCAACTCCGGCAGCACCTCCGCCACTTCCTCCGCAATCAATCCGTACTGAATCGGCTTCTCGCCGTTGGCGTCCGGCTTCTTGTACCTAAACTGTACGGGCCTCAAATTCAGCAGCCGGTCACTCGCATCCGCCATTGGCTGAATGTCTTCCTTGTAACGCCTTGACGATGAAATCGTGCCCAGTTGACCGTTCGCGTCGATTACGACCGCAGCACCAGGGAGACCGGTTGTCGCACCACTGATACCATCGATAAAGGTTGCAGTTTGCGTGGCCACATTGCCGTAGTTAAATCCGATCCTCATGGTGTTGGTGTCTCCCGAGAAACCGAGACTTCCAATATCAATGTTATTGCTGCCAGTTGATAAATTGGATCCAGCCCCGGCGCCGATAGCAATGTTGTATGAGCCACTCGTCGCACTTTCGAGTGCCTGAGTACCGAGAGCCGTATTGTAGGTTCCGGTGGTGTTGTCTACTAGCGCGGAATAACCGGTAGCGGTATTCCAGCTTCCTGTTGTGTTGAAATACAGCGCGTACTGGCCAAAAGCGCTATTTGCATTTCCTGAATTTCTGGCCAGGGCGCCAGTGCCACCAGCAGCATCATTACTGTTGTCCGATAGAACACCGGACGGACCTTGCGGTCCCGTTGGACCTTGTGGGCCTGCGGCGCCTTGTGCTCCCGGTTGTCCCGCAGGACCGGACGGACCTTGCGGTCCCGAAGGCCCAATCGTACCAGCGGCGCCAGTCGCTCCTGCAGGGCCAGCGGGACCTGCAGCTCCCACCGCGCCAGCTAATCCTTGCGGCCCTTGTGAGCCGGTTGCACCGATAGCACCCGTAGCGCCCGCCGGGCCAATCGGACCAGTAAGCCCCTGCGGTCCGGCGGGACCCGCTGGACCGGTTGCACCCGTGATCGCTGCGCCGGTTCCAATCTGGCCCGTGTTCGGATCAATCGCGAGAGGAATTCCGGTCGCGCTCAAGTCATTGCCGTTGATGCCGGCAATGAATACCAACGTTTGGTTGCCGACTGTGCCGATCCTAATAGTCCCCGATTCTGCAGCGACGCCTTGATTACCGATATCGATGTTGTTGTTGCCGGTAGTAAGATTGATACCGGCTTCATATCCGAGCGCAATGTTTAGGTTGCCAGTATTGAACTCGAGCGAGCCGAACCCAGAGGCGAGATTGTAGCTGCCAGTCGTGTTGGACCCGTTCGCCATACCCAGAGGCCGTGTTCCAGCTACCGGTCGTGTTCTCTTGCAGCGCGCTATACCCAGAGGCAACGTTGCCGGTCCCAGTCGTATTGGACTGGAGTGCGTTTAACCCGACGGCCGTGTTGTAGCTGCCGATCGTGTTGTTCTGGAGCGCTTGCCACCCAGAAGCGACGTTGCTGACCCCGGTCGTATTGGACTGGAGCGCGTCATACCCATAGGCGGTGTTTTGCGCGCCACTCGTATTGCTCGCGAAAGCTCCTGCGCCAGCGCTAGTGTTTGCGTTACTGTCGGTCAAAACGCCGGATGGTCCCGGGGGACCCACAGGACCGGCAGCGCCCGCAGAACCCGTTGCTCCAGGCAGGCCTTGAATTCCCTGCGCGCCTGGCTGACCAACAGCCCCGGTTGCACCCGTCGCGCCGACCGGACCGACAGGTCCAGCGACGCCCTGTGCTCCAGTCGGACCTGCAGGTCCGCTTGCGCCGGCTGGCCCCATCGGGCCCGGAAGACCGGTCGCGCCTTGAGAACCCGTAGCACCAGTCGCTCCCGTGAGCCCGGTCGGACCTTGCGGCCCCGCGGGCCCCTGCGGTCCCTGCGTAGCGAGATTCGCGATGGTCATATCGTAGAGGACGCTACCAGTCGTCCCAGCGATAACCGCGATTTCGTAGTCACCGACAGCAAATGGCTGCGGCAAAGTGGCAGTAACCGATGTCTTGCTGTACGAAGAGACGGAGATGGCAGTACCGCTTACTCCACTCAGCTTCACCGTCGGGACTGATGTACAGGTCGTGCCGGAACCCGCACACAGAGCCGTACCGATGATTGTGATCGAAGTCGGCGCACCGGACGTGGAATGCGTGGTGAGGACGGACGTGATATCAGGAGTCGCCATTGCAACGCCAGAACCGGCGAGTAACAGACCAACAATTTTGCAAAGAGCCCCAGCAAACCGAAACCGAGCAGTCATAGTAGTCCCCTGATGAAACCGATTTAAATGCGACGCGACAAGACAACAGGTATCGATCCGCAGCCCCACTGGTGCAGGTGCTGCGATCGATGAACAATTGTGAAAAGTTTTAAGGCCCGGCCGGAGGATGCGCTCCGCTTCGCGCCGAATCTTTGTTCTGTTTACTTTTGTTCCAGCATAGAAATCTTGCGCCCAATTCAACGCCGCTGCAACGGAAGGCGCAATTCACAGATTATGTCCTGTAAAATATTAGGCACATTACCGAGCGGCAATGGACTGCGTCACTTCCACTAGCGCCGTAGAGTAACCGCGCTGCGCGGCGTCCCTCTTTTTCTTTCTATGTCGCCGCTACTTTGCAGCTTTGATCTCCGCCTCCACCGCCGCCGGAGACTCGACAGAGAACCGAACGCCGGTAGCCGCGTAGTTCCCACCCGCCAATAAGAGTTCCCCGGACGGGCAGCTAACGCTGCCTGTCCGTGATTCACTCGTTTCCAATGTCTCGTTGCGACTACTGCGGCTTCAGCGCCTTGAACAGATTCCAGAAGTCCGGCACGCCGAGCCCGGTGGCCTGGTCGTAGCCCGGGTGAGCGTAGTAGTACCAATTATCACCAGCGGTAATGTCTCGCAGCGGTGCGTTCGGTCCCTCGTAGGCGACACCGCGTCGCGCCATCCCGTACAGCGCGAAGTTCAGCAATCCAACGCGTCCATAGGCTTGGTCATACAACGCCGTAACACCGTTAATTTGCGGTGCGGCGAAGCTAGTACCGCCCCCAAAATCGATGATGCCAAATCCATTCACGTCTGACGTGTACCAAAACACATATCCAGTATCCGGGTCCGAGTTCAGTGAGATGTCCGGCACGTTGCGTCCAAGAAAACCAGCAGGCAACGTGATGACGGGTGCCGGTGGCGTCTGCGTGTAATCAAGCAGCGTCTGGCCCGCCGCGGTGCGTTGAATTCCGGGAATGCCGAACTGGTAAATGGGCAGCGGCACATAGGAACTGACTCCGCCCCCACTTCCCCACGAGAAGATCGCCCCGCCCGGACAGGTGAGCGGGTTGTAACCCTGCGACGTACACCAAGGAATCAAAACGTCCCAGCCCCAAGCTTCCTCGGTGGCGATGGTCACGGTGATCGTCTCAGCCCCGGTGATTGGAACGGCTTGCGTCCCGGGCAACGTCGTTCCTCCCATCGCGGTAGTCCACTGTTGTGATGCCGGACTGAACGCTGAGAGCACGACGGATGATGGCGGCAGCGGCCACGACGGCGGCGGAAAATCATACACAGAACTGTACGCTCCCAGGTCGGCGGAGACTGTGTACATGCTCTGTCCTTGGAGCGCAGCTTGCACGAAAAGATCGTTGAATGCCTGGTTCATGCTAATGATGCTTCCATCTAAGGTGACATCTGGGTTGTACGCTCCCGTCTGAAATGCCCATTCCCAGTCACCCCAGCTACATGAAATCGTATCGGCACGATTGCTGTCGATCGCCGCAGCGAACGCATCCACAAACCCCTGTGCCGTGTTCGGGGCCTCGTACACCTCGATCTTTGCTGCCGGCGCGAGCCCACCCGACTGCTCGACATCAAGGGCGGTTTCATACGAACCGGACGCATCGCTCGGCGGACCAGATCCGCCATCGACTTGAATCTCAGTAATCCGCTTGGGCGAGACCTTCAAGCCAAGCGATTGCCAATAAGCAAATGCGTCGCTTGGTGTGAATGATGCGAGAGTCACGATGCCAATTGTCGAGCCGTGTCCATCAAGGCCGTGGTGATACAGCGGTTCGACGTCGTAGTACTTAGCGAAGTCCAAGACTGTGAGAAGGCCTAGCGCATTTGTCAAACCGGACGTCGAGGACGTCACACCGGACAAAGGTCCTTGGGCGTGCATCCTGGTAGAGCGGACTAGCTGGGATTTATACCGCGGCCGCGTATCTAGTCCAACGACGGCCTGTACTGCATCAGAAATATCGGACGACAACAGCGGTGTCCCCATTGGGGATCGAAAGCGGTGTGAGCCGGCACTCCCCGTAGCTGGAGCGTCGAAGGTGTGCAACGCCACTCCGAACTCTGATTCCATTGCGGCGATGCTGCCCTTGATGCTTAGGTGCGCCGCGGAGTTGCGGGTTACGGTAAATCCCGCGGCTTCAAAATGGCGAGACACTTGAGCAATGGTCTCCGGCGCCGGACCGAATTGCGCACCGAATTGCTTAGCAGAAAGAAACTGATGAAACAGCGGGCTGCCCTCTGCATAGGTCGCCTCTAGACGCGATTGCATCGCCTCGGCATTACGCAGCTTCAAAGCGACCGTGACCGTAACCGGTGCGTTACCCTCGATGCCCATCGTCGGACCAAGATCGATAGCCGGTGATCTTGTGGCATTAGTAAAGTCGGCCGCCGCCGCTCCGCTCACAAGCGCGACCGACAGCGCCGTTGCGGTGATCAAGGCCCCCACGCCACTTCCAAGCGCTGACTCATCGACAAACCTGTGAGCGTTCATTTTGTGTTCCTTAGCTTCGGTTGTTGTTGATGCTTTCAGATCTGACCGTTACTTCGCCGCCCTTATCTCCGACGCCACTGCCGACTCGAGCCCAGCGGGGTAGGGCGGTTCTCCAATAGCCGGGCCGTTCGGACGACACCACGCCATCCGTGGCTAGTCGACCCAGCCGGCACATCCATGTGCCGTCCTTCGGCCAGTCCGACGCGACATTGAGTCGCGTCGGAAACTCACCCGGCCTCAGCCTCGCCCGGCGACGGCGAGTCAGGCGCGCGAGCCCGACTCGCCTTCCGGAATCTCGCGCGGTCGCGCGCTCGATTCCGTTGCTACATCCGTGTAGCAATTGGCTACTTTGCTGCCGCTATCTCCGCGTCGACCGCCGAATAAAAGTCTTTCGGAAACGGAACGCCCGCCGCCGCATAATTTCCACCCGCCATGAAGAGTTCCATGACCGAGTTCCACCGGTCGCGCCAGGCCGACGAATAGTTCCTAAACTTATCCCCCTCGGCGACGAACCCCGCGGTCTCCGCGATCGGCGCGTACGCCTTGACCAAGGTCACGATCGCCGTATTGTTTTCCGCGAGCGCATCGAGCTTCTGCTTCATGTCCGCATGCTTCGGCACCCCGTCTCGCCGAATCTTGGCAAGATACGATTCCAGAATCCCAGAATCCTTCTCCGCAAAGGGCTCCGCCTGCAGCTGCTTCAAGATCACCTGATCCTCTTTCAGCAGCATTGCGATCGGCAGCAGTTCCCCCGCGACCACGCGCGTTCGCGCCTCCTGCAACTGCGAGCGCTCGTAAAACATGAGCCCCAGGGCAAAGGCAGCCACGACGACCGCAACCACCAGCAACCCCAAGATGTTTTTCTGATTCACCCGCTCTCCGCGAAAAGACACCGCCGGAGGACTTCGCTCGGCATACCCAATTGCCGTATTCATTTAATGCACCCCAACCGCTAATTCAACCATCAATCCTTCACCGGCCGCTACGGACCGCACGCGCGAAGTCGACGATCGTCTTGGTGTTGTCGGCGACGGCGCCAAAGTTGAAGTTAACGTGCCACACGTCGCCCGCAATACTTACAATCGAACTGGATGACCAGTAGCCGTCGGACACCTGCGTCGGCCCGAAGGCGGGGTCGATGCAGGGAGGGCCCGAACCGCACCCCGACGCGCTCGTCTCGATGATCGTCTTCAGTTCCGCGATGGTTGGGATCCGCCAGTCGCAGTGATTGGCAAAGCAAGTCCCCACACCTGCGCTGACCATCTGTCCGGCGGATGGGCTGTAGTAATCCCCACCATTGAGCCCGGCAATAAAAGCGGTGAACAGCGTTCCGTCAGCAGCGGTGCCCGATGAACTCCAGGTGTACAAGTTGTTGACACAAGTCACTTCACCACCACAAGTAGAAGTTTTCATCTCCCACATCAGCGCGGTCTGGTTGTCCGTCACCGTTCCGTCGCCGTTTGAGATGTAGCGCGGCATCGTTGACTTGCACACCAAAGCGCCTTGATACGACACCACGGTGTCCGTTGCAGAACAGACAGGAGCGCCGGTACCGTTGGTGCCGTTCGCGCCCGGCGGACCCTGGAGTCCTGGTGGTCCCGCAGCACCAGTCGCACCCGTGGCGCCGGTAGCACCCGTCGCCCCAACCGCTCCATTCATTCCCGCCGGCCCCATCGGCCCCGGTGCACCCGCCGGTCCTGTAGGCCCTGCAGGGCCTGCTGGTCCCGCGGCCAACGTGCCCGTTCCCAATTGTCCGTTCGGCAACACGAACACGGGAACGCCCGTTGCGCTCAGGTCGTTGCCACTGATGCCTTGGATGAATGCGGCTGTTTGCGAGCCCTGAAGTCCAATCCGGATGTTCCCGGATTCAGTGCTGCCCCCACCGACGTTGGTGCCGACATAAATATTGTAGCTACCGGACAATAATGATGGTCCCGCTCCGCTCCCGATGGCTATGTTGTTTCCGTCGGTGGCAAGCGCTGTGAAGTCTAGAACCGCCAGCGCGTTAGTCCCGATGGCTACGTTGTTGGATGAAATTTTATTTGCCTCAAGGGCGAAACTGCCCACCGCCGTGTTGCTGCCACCAGTCGTGTTCGCAGCCAGTGATTGGTTCCCGTATGCGGTATTTCCGATGCCGCCCGAGCTTAAGTTGCTGATGTTGCTCCCCAACGCGCTGTTACCAGCGGCCGTGTTTGCATTGGGGTCGGAAAACACACCCGTCGCGACTGGCCCCCAGAATCCACTCGGAGGGGTTGAGTTGAGCACCGCCGAGTTTGCGAGGTAGAGAGACCCGTTGAAGGTTACGACATCATTCGGGTTGTACGTCGTAGTGGCGCTGTACTGTCCCCGATAATTAAATGTGCTGCTTCCCGAGCCAGGAGGCCCTTGCGGACCTGCCGGACCTTGCGGCCCGGTTGCCCCGGTCAAACCTTGCAATCCCTGCGGCCCCGCGGAACCTTGTGCGCCGGGAGCGCCATTAGTTCCCGCGACTCCCTGCGGACCTTGAACTCCGGCAGCACCATTCGCTCCCGCCGCTCCTTGCGCGCCTGTTGCTCCGGTTGCGCCCACGGGGCCGATCGCACCCGCCACTCCTTGCGCACCCGCAGGGCCAGCGGGACCGGTTGCACCGGTCAACCCTATCGAACCTTGCGCGCCCGGACTTCCCTGCTGTCCTGGAGGGCCTTGCGGACCTTGTGCGCCAGTAGCGCCAGGTGTTCCAGGTGTTCCTTGCGCACCCGCGAGTGCGAGAATCTTCCACGCGCCACTCGTGTCCGTGGACGGATCGATGCCGGTACTGCCGATGGGTGTGACGTAAGATGAACCATTCTCGGTGACCACCGCCTCCGCGGGATACGTCGTGCTCGCGACCCACGCGCCCTGATAGTTGAATACGCCACTCGCACCAACTGCACCTTGCGGACCTGCAGGCCCTTGCGCTCCAGCAGCACCATTCGCTCCCGCGGGTCCCGGAACTCCCTGCGCGCCTTGCGCACCAGTCGCGCCCGCGACTCCTTGGGGACCCGCTGCTCCAGTTGCACCCGCCGAGCCTGCCGGACCTTGAGCACCCATAGAGCCGGCGGGACCCATCGGACCCGTAGAACCCATTGGACCTGGAATACCCTGGATACCCTGAGGTCCCTGCGGCCCCGCTTGCAGCGAGCCATATCCTAGTTGGCCCGTGACCGTGTCGATGAACACAGGTAGATTCGGGTCATCGCTGCTCAAAATGTTGTAGTTGGCGATGCCTGCTATAAAGGTCTTTGTTTGTATGCCGGCAGTGCCCACCGGGCCCACGGTGCCGATCCGGATGGTGTTGTATTCGCTAGCATACGTTCCAACGGTTGCGGGCAGTGCAGGGCCAGGATTCCCGATGTAAATATTGTATGCACCCAGACCCAGTTGCGATCCTGCGCCACCTCCAATCGCGATGTTGAATTCGTCCGAAGTTTGCGGCTGACCCACCCCATTGAGATTAACGAGCGTGCCCTGTCCAATTGCGGTATTGGCGCGTCCTTCGGTGTCATTAAGCAATGACAGTTCTCCAATCGCAACATTGAGGACGCCCGTTGAAGTAGTTGGCAACGCTTGGTAGCCGACAGCCACATTCTCGCCGCCGGCCGACATATTTTTCATGGCGCCAGATCCAATAGCGGTATTTTTTATACCCCCCGGGTTTGAGCCTGTACCGTGGAGCGCAAAGCTGCCGTAGGCTGTATCATCTGTTTGGGTGCTATGAATGTTTAGCTGAAGTGCGGAATTGCCGGCCAGCGTGTTTGTGCTCAACTCTTGCACATTGCCGGCGAATAGCTGCCAGTCCGTCGCATTCAGATCAGGCGAAGATGTCCCGCTGCCATTGTTTGCCGCGATGCAGATGTAGGTGAGGCCTTTCCACGTCACAATGGCGCCTACACCATAGTTCAGATTCTGCGTCCACGTCCCCCGGAAATTCGTAATGGCGATGACGGTTTGCGACCTTGCCGGCATGCTGAATGCTGCAAATAGAATCGCGCCCAGCAGAAGTGCGCTCATCGGCGCGACCGGATTTCGAATGCTCATTTCATCCCCTTACTCTCAATTGTTGCTCGCCATCCGCGGACTGTTTCGACGGCCGATTTAACTTAAAGCTGCGCCTGCCGCGTCCACGTCTATCCCTTTACATGCAACGTGGGAGCTGAGTCCTCCGTCTTTTCTTACGAATTTCTCAAGGATTTCTTGACCAGCACAGTCAATCACTTAAGCTCGAAGTTATGAACGACAACCTGTCGGCCGCCGACCCCGAACCACACGCGATGGCTCCCGGCGGCGTCTCGGCAGTGCGAATCGGCAGCTGGCGCGTCGATCCCATGCTCGATGAGATCTCCTCCGGCAACAAAGTAGTCAAGCTCGAGCCTCGGAGCATGCGGCTGCTGCTCTATCTGGCGTCGCACCCCGGTCGCGTGGTGGGAATTGACGAACTGCTAGGCGCGGTGTGGCCCAACCTCGTCGTCACGCCGCAATCCGTCTACAGCACCGTCGCGCAACTTCGTACCTCGCTCGGTGATTCGATCGACGTTCCAACCTATATCGTTACCGTCGCGCGCAAGGGCTACCGGCTGATTGCCGACGTCAAGCCGCTGGAAACTGGAACGCCACCTGCGGCGATCCCCTTGGCGCACGTCGAATTGCCAGCCGCGGATGAGCACCTCACGACCACCGACAATGCGCTGCGCAATACCGTCGCGAGCCCATCGTCCTTGCGATCCGCACGTAGCCGCCACGGATTGATTGCCATCGGCGTGATCGCGATCGGTCTCATTCTCGCGGTCGTTCTTTTAAAACGAGAAGGCGTCTGGCCACGAACCTCGTTGCCGCCGGCGGCCCCCACACCGGCAGCGGCAACCGAGCACTCCATCGCCGTGCTTCCGCTGCTCGACTTGAGCGAGACGCACGATCAAGAATACTTGTCGGACGGACTCGCCGAGGAGCTCACTCATACGCTCTCGCAGGTGCAGGGGCTTAAAGTGGCGGCACGGACTTCGACGTTCGCGTTTAAGGGACGGGGCGACGACATTCCTGCGATCGCAGCACGACTGCACGTTAGCCACGTGCTCGAGGGCAGCGTGCGCAAATCAGCGGACCGGTTGCGCATCACGCTGCAGCTGATTCAGACCGACACCGGGTTTCACGTCTGGTCGAAAACCTACGACAGTCAGCACGCGGAGCTCTTCCGCTTGCAGGACGAGGTCGCGGCCGACGTCGTGCGTGCAATCGATGGCACTCTCATCATTGCTCGCTCGAATCCGCGACCAGACCCCAATCCGGATGCTTACAGTTTACTGCTGCAGGGGCGATACTACGGCCGACGCAACACGCAGGCCGATCGCGCCCGTTCCATCGCGTTATATGAGAATGCGGCTGCCGTTGATCCCGCCTACGCGCTCGCCTGGGCTTGGCTTGCACAAGGTTACGGCGTGCAGGCTGCAGAGGGCTGGATACCCGCAGAGATTGGTTACGATCGGTCGCGCCGAGCCGCGCAACGCGCCATTGCGCTCGATTCACAGCTTGCGGACGGCCACGCAGCCTTGGGCTACGTGCTCGAATCGTTCGACTGGAATTGGCCTGCGGCGAAAATTGAATACACCCGTGCGAGCGAGCTTGATCCATCAAGCGTGCGCGCGTTCAACCTCAGCGCACATCTCGCGATCACCCTGGGTCAACTGGATAAGGCCGAGAATTTCCTCCGACTTGCGGAGGAACGCGATCCGTTAAGCCCCGGCCCGCTCATTGGTCTGACATTAGTATTCATTCGCCAGGGTCGGTACGACGAGGCCGCAGCAGTCGCGCGGCAGGCCGAGACGCTCGGTCAACAGGGCATGCATGCCGCGCTCTGCGAGATTCTGCTCCTTCAGCATAAGGCGGAGTCGGCGCTCACCGAGGTCGAGAAGGAAACCAACGAGCGGTGGCGACTTTCAATTTTGCCGCGGGTCTACGATGCGCTTGGCCGACGCCTCGACGCCGACCGCGCGCTCTCCGACCTGATCGATAAGTACAGCCACTATCCGTACCGGATCGCTATGGTTTACGCCAGTCGCGGACGGACCGATGATGCCTTCGAGTGGCTCGAACATGCCCGCCAAGTGCGTGACTTTGACATCATGTGGATAAAGACCGAGCCAGAGTTTGAACCGCTGCACACAGATCCGCGCTTCGCGGCGCTGCTGACGAAGATGGCGTTGCCGCTTTAGCGATTACTATGTAGCAAAGGACAACTCGCCAGCCCTCATTGTCGTTCTTTAACCCCACGACACACGGCGGCCAGTTTGTTGCCATCCAAATCACGCACATACGCCGCATAAAAATCTGCACCGTAATGCATGCGCAGGCCGGGAGCGCCTTCCGATACCCCGCCATATTCAAGCGCGGTCGAATGGAAATCGTCCACCGCTTTCCACGAGAGCGCCCGGAACGCCACCATCACACCGTTCCCTGTTGTAGCCGGTTTCTCATCAATTGGTTTGCCCACCCACAGCGCGAGTTCACGAACCCCGTCCTCCTCGTAAGTGCCCCAGCCCGCCGAGACGCGATCCCATTCCGGATCGCCGGTGACGCAGCGCTGCATCCCCAGCGGCGCCAAAATGGCGTCGTAGAATTGAGTGGCCTCGGCAAGATCATTGGTGCCCAAGTAGACGTAGGTCAGCATGGACGACCAACCCAAACCAAATGCTTTTGAGTTTCCTTGACTTCTTCCCGATCCAAGACCCCTAACAAATTCCCCAACCTTGTATACCCGACCAAGAGCTCAAACCCCTCATCACCTCCCGGCAACTCTGCCCTCACCATCACCGGCGCGACGATCCACGACTTGGAATCCCTCCAATGATTGATGACTTCTTCTCTTTCGTCCCTGATCCCAAACTACGTGGCCCGATCACGCGCCTCGTCCAGCGCCAACTGAAACGCGCGATCCACCCGCACATGGCGAAGAGCAACCCCCGACATTTCCTGAAGCTCCCATGTGACGCGCCCCCAATCTACCGCGCGCACGATGACCGCAAAGTCTTCGTTGTTAGCTTCTTCAGAAAACAACTGCGTGAACACCTCTTGGGGACACTGCAAACCTTCCGCCTCGCAGCGCTGCCAATGCGCAACTGAATCCGCATCGTAAAGACGCTGGATCCTGGCCCAAGTGAAAGCACCGACCTCGATCGCATCGCGGTTCATGATGGCCTGCCTGTGGAAACCAAACGCCCGAAGTATAGACCTCACGAGGCCAACTAGAACTTGCGCAAAAGTATCAATACAGGCATAGATAAGTTGCCGAAGACCCAAATCGGCCAGGGGTGTTAGGAGCATGGACCACAAACGCGGGGTCGAACAGCGAGGCCACATGAGCAAACGCATCAACGTGACGATTGACGCAGACGTCTGGGAGCTCCTTGGCCGAATTTCCGTTGGCGAGCGCGTCCTTGTGATCAACGAGGCGTTGCGCGCCTGGGCAGTAAAACGCCGCCGTGGTGACGCCGCGCGAGAAGTGGACGCCCTGCGTGCCCAGATCCCCAAAATCAATTCCGAGGAATTGGCTCGCTGGGTCCGCGACGATCGGACGCGCAATTACTAAAGCATTCGCATGATTTCACAAAGGAACGTTCGTGACGCCGACCCTGGAACCGTTGTCGCTCTGAGTGACTGGGCAGCGCCCCGCAGACGCTAGCGTTTGGGAGATCTTCATGCCTCAGTCACTTGAACCGGTACGCGCAATCACTTTGGCCGAGATTCAAGCGGCGCGAGCGCGGATCGCCAAGACCATCGTGCGAACACCATTGGTTCGCCTTGATCTGGGGCCGGAGTCTCCTAGGATTTTTCTCAAATTGGAAAACCTGCAGCCCACGAACTCCTACAAGCTGCGCGGCGCCGTGAACGCTGTCGCGATGTTGTCGGAAGCGGACCGAAAGCGCGGCGTGTGGACGATCAGCGCGGGAAATGCTGGGCAGGGTATCGCCTATGCGGCCCGGCAAGCCGGCGTACCCTGCACCGTCGTCGCCATCGAAACCGCACCCAAGGCGAAGATCGAGAGAATGCGCGCGCTCGGTGCACAACTCATTCCGGTGCCCTATCAGACGGCGTGGAAGGCGCTTGGCGATCGCGAATTCCCTGGAGCCGAGGGCACGTTCGTCCACCCGTTCGACGATCAGAACTTCATTGCCGGTCATGCAACCATGGGCCTCGAAATTTTCGAGGACGTACCCGATGCGGTTGCCGTCATTGCCGCCGTCGGCGGAGGAGGGCTCATCACGGGTGTGGGCAGTGCCTTAAAGGCACTTAACCCTCAAATTAAGGTGTGGGGTGCAGAACCTGAGACCGCCGCGCCGGCGGCACTAAGCTTTGATATGGGGTCACCCCAAGTCTTCAAGAACTGGAAACCCTCGTTTGTGGACGGCGCCGGCGGCCAGAGTTTGTTCCCCCGCATGTGGGAGCGGATGCGCCCGGTCGTGGATGAGTGCATCGTGGTGACTCTCGATGAAACGAAGAGAGCCATGCGATTGATGGCCGAGAAGGCGCGCATCATCGCCGAAGGAGCGGGCGCACTATCCTTAGCCGCGGCGTTGACGGGAAAGGCAGGCCGAGGCCCGATTGTCGCGATTGTCTCCGGCGGCAACGTCGACATGGCGAAATTCGTCGACCTCATCTCCTCCATCGCTTAGTCAGCTCGTCTTCTTTTCGATCGGCAATCACAACTGTTCTTCCAGCATTCGCACCTCCGCAGGAACGTTATTCGCATCGAGCGTGCTCAACATGCTATAGGCGTAATTGGGGAGGGACAAATCGAGTGGAAACCTGTCGAAACAGAAGAATCAGCGCCACAAGGAGCTAACTGCTGAAGTCCTGCCTTACAAGAACTACAGGGGACTTAAGGTAGACCTTTGGCTAAAGTCAACGTCCGACACATTGCCACGTTCCTTAAAGAGCATGATCAAAAAGACATCGCTTGTTGTCATATTGACTTGTAGCGCCGCCCTCGCCTCGGCACAGACCTTTCCCCTGTGGGAGCGAATCTTAAAGCACTACAGCGGCAAGACGGACGAGACACCGGTCCCATCGATGAAAATGGGGCACATGCAGATGTCGCTTAAGGGGGAAGCGGCGCCGGGTGACGCAGAACGCGCGGCGGAGATTCTTAAGGTAGCGGCCGGAGTGATATCCCATTATCGCGACGTCAAGACAGCGGTGCACGACGGCTACAAGCCTTTTTTTCCGACCGGCAAAATCGGAGAAGAGATCCACTACACCAACTACCGCTATCGGCGCCTCGAGCAGCAACACATCGACTATGCCAAACCGGGATCGATTCTCTACAAGCGAACCCCAGAAGGACTAAAAGCCATCGGCGTGATGTACACGGCGCCCACCGATTCGACGCCAGAGCAATTGAACGCGATCGCCCCCTTGAGCATCGCAACTTGGCATAGACATGTCGATTTTTGCGGCGGCCCGAAGACCTTGCCCTATTCAGACCAGTTCGGACCCAACGCGCGCTTTGGGCCCCAAGGCAGCATCCACAGCGAAGAAGAGTGTAATGCCGCGCAAGGACTGTGGATCCCCTTAGTGCTGGAATGGATGACACATGTCTATCCAAACGAGCAGCAACAATGGGGCGGGATGGATATGGAGGCGGGTGGGTGATGTTCTGCGTCTGGTCGAGCCGTTCGCACCGCGACGCTTCACCATCCGTGCTTCGCTGCGGACCCGCCACTTCCTGTGGCGGCGTTCGCCACAGTGTTGCTCACCCCTGTGGCAAATTGCGCACAAATCTCCATTACAGACCACATCATCCCCTGGCGACCAGCCCGTCGCAGACGGGCCTCTTGGCGCCAACGGCGCCGAGTCGCGCTTTGCGGCGTCCCTCTTGGTGAGCAGAGCGCCCGTACGTGCTCTGGTTGACACAGAAGGCATTCGTCCTTATAGTTCACTAGATAGTGAACTATTGGAAGCGCCGGCTCGGCCGCGAAGACAGGCTCAATGAATTCACATGCCAAGAAAGCTCGATGAGATGAGATACGCTTCCGTAGTCGTGACCGCATTGTTCTGCACATCCGTTGCGCAAGCGGCAGATTACCCTGCGATGGCGCCTCAGGATCAATACATGATGGATCGTGCTGCCGAAATCGTCCTGGCGAAGAGCGCCGCACCGCCTTCCATCGCCGATAAGGCGACGGTGCTGGTGCTGACGCGCCACGGCTACGAAACCGCGGTCACGGGCAACAACGGATTCGTTTGCGCGGTCGAGCGCGGATGGATGTCGCAATACGACTTCCCGCAATTCTGGAATCCTCATATGCGCGGGCCGCTCTGCTATAACCCCCCTGCGGTGCGTTCGATCCTCCCGTACACGATAAAACGCACGGAGTTGGTTCTGGCAGGGCGTTCGCAGATGGAGATGATCGCCGCGATCAAGGATGCCATCACAAATCATGCGTTGCCGCCTCTGGAATCGGGCGCGATGACCTATATGATGTCCAAGCAGGGGTATCTGAACGACGAGGCGCGCAACTGGGTGCCGCATCTCATGTTCTATTTTCCGCGAGCGCCAGGTTCAACATGGGGCGCAGATCTGCCCGGCGCGCCGCCGATGCTGAACCCACAGTTTCAAGATTCGCCGGAAGCTTTGAGCGTGATCATGGTGGCGGTCACACACTGGTCCGACGGCACGTCCGCACCCAAAATGCAGTGAGCTAATTAGCCGTCGGGCGTCTTTGCACGAGCCTCGTGTGCCACCGGCCGACCCCTTTGCGACTATCGCGACCGGCAGCTTTCAGGCACTACGATGAGAGCACCGAGAGCGGCTCATTGACCATGATTCCGCCAGAAATCAGCGAGGCGCAGTGGCAACCTCATCTGATTGTCGGCATCGAGGATCGTGAATTTCGATTTAATCCGCGCGAGCTCGGCGTGGCGCCTCAGCATCTTGGCGCCGATCGAGTGAAACGTGCCGAGCCATTGCATGCCCTCGACCACGCCGCCGATCAGCGCGCCGATGCGTTCTTTCATCTCGCGCGCGGCTTTGTTGGTGAAGGTGACCGCGAGGATCTGGCCAGGCCAGGCGCGGCGCGTCGCAAGGATGTGCGCGAGCCGGGTGGTCAAGACCCGGGTCTTGCCGGTGCCGGCGCCTGCGAGCACCAGCACCGGCCCGTCGGTCGCGAGCACCGCGTCCCGCTGCTCCTTGTTCAGACCTTGGAGATAAGGCGGGTCGCGCTCGGCCGCGGGCGCTCCCCGCCCGCCGCCAAAGGCGGCGTCGAGCCGGTCACCATAAGAGTGAGGATTCGAGGTCATGTTCCTCTATAATGTAGCAGCGGCCGGGGCGCCGTGTCGCGCGCAGATTCCTGGGAGAAACCGCATGAGACGGTTCTGGGCAGCTCTTGGCTCCTTGTTCTTTTTCGTCATTGCGCCGGGAACGATTGTGGGTCTCGTTCCATGGTCCATTACGGACTGGCAGCTGAGGCCTGCCTTCTTCGGCTTCGAGGCACTTCGCTTGGCAGGCGCAGCGCTCGTGCTCCTCGGTCTCATTTTGCTCGTCGAGTCTTTCGCGCGCTTCGTGTGGAAGGGCTTTGGAACGCCCGCACCGATCGCGCCGCCGACAAAGCTCGTCATGACCGGTTTCTACCGGCGCGTACGCAATCCGATTTATGTCGGCCTTGTTACGATCGTCTTCGGTGAAGCGCTCATTCTTGGCGATGCCAGGCTCGTCGTCTATGCAGCAATCCTCTGGTTGTTTTTTCACTTTTGGGTGCTGGTCATCGAGGAACCCACGCTCGAGCGCTCATTTGGCGACGAGTTCTCGAACTTCAAGGCCAATGTTCCGCGTTGGTTGCCACGGCTTACGCCTTGGGCGGGGTCTGCGAAAGACCAAGCCAGCTGAGGATCGCGTCGACCGTCACGGGCCATGTGTCGCTTCACGTTAAGGATTGCCCAACCCCTGCCCATCAGACTCTACGAGCATGGATAGTTGCGCACACGCGGGCAGGCGTCGGACAATCCTTAACGATCTCTGCCGGTGAAACTAGAGGCTCGTGAGAGTTTCGCTGAATAAGCCAGCGATACCCTCATGCCGCGACGCTTCGTTGAATCGGCCGAAACGCGGGCGTTCCTGGCGACGTCGTGCGCGAGCAACTGAAAGAGCTGGCCGACATTGCGCCTCGTGCAATTGAGAGCGTGATCAAAATCTTGCCCTCTGGATTTCCACCCGACATTTGTACCTCGTTTGCCCGTGGCGTTGAACAGCGTCTGACGCTAGCCTGAGTCGGCTCGAGGATTGACGGCTGTTAAAAAAGGCGATGCGACGGGCGCGCTGATGCCGCGCAAGTTCTTGACTATACTCTGGCAACGCGGCCGGAAGGAATTCATGTCTTGAGCGTCCGGGCTGCGCGATGAAGTGGGGGTGAGCCGTGATTTCTTGGGTTATAGCGAAGCGCGCGCATGGGTTGGTATGCGCTGTGGTTGCCACCGCAGCACTGTTCATCGTGGGGACGGCCCGAGCGCAAATAAATCCAAGTCTGTTTCAAGACATGCAGTGGCGCAACATCGGCCCATTTATTGCCGGAAAGGTGGATTCGGTGTCCGGAGTCAACGGACGCCCAGGGATTGCGTATGTGGGTACCGATAATGGAGGCGTTTGGAAGACCGTAAACGCCGGTGCCACCTGGCTGCCAGTTACCGATGCAGTGCAGGTCGTCCGGGGCTTTACCGCCTTGGCGGTGGCGCAGTCGCAACCGTCCGTTGTCTATGCGGGCACCGGCAGCGTGTTCGGTTCCAACTATGCCAGCGGTGTCTGGAAATCCACCGACGCAGGAGCGCACTGGCAGAGTGCGGGATTGCAAAATGTCGGAGCAATAGCCTGGCTACTGGTGGACCCGCAAAATCCTGACTTGGTGCTGGCAGCCACGCGCGGAATCGATCATCGCCAAGGGGGAGCACGCGGCGTGTTTCGCAGCACTGACGGAGGACAAACTTGGACAATGGTGCTGAATGCTCAGCCCGAGTCCGGCGCGACCTATCTGTCCTGGGCAAGCGATGATCCGCGGGTAATTTTCGCTACAG
>Ga0210394_10002551_pt1 | contig 24763 bp, 21 predicted proteins | sample IncBWC12MmetaG_FD_160121 | JGI IMG/M metagenome (GOLD analysis project Ga0210394, IMG submission 160121) | Forest soil microbial communities from Barre Woods Harvard Forest LTER site, Petersham, Massachusetts, United States - Inc-BW-C-12-M | ecosystem: Environmental > Terrestrial > Soil >... | reverse complement strand
GCATAAGGAATGAGCGGAAAATTCTTGGTCACCGGCTTGCCGCCGGAAAACTCCTCGAACACGCCGCGGATCACCGGCTCGACGGCATCGAACACGTCCTGCTGGGTGACGAAGCTCATTTCCAGATCGAGCTGGTAGAACTCGCCGGGCGAGCGGTCGGCGCGGGCGTCCTCGTCGCGGAAACACGGCGCGATCTGGAAATAGCGATCGAAGCCCGACACCATGATGAGCTGCTTGAACTGCTGCGGCGCCTGCGGCAGCGCGTAGAACTTTCCCGGATGGATGCGCGACGGCACCAGATAGTCGCGCGCGCCTTCGGGCGAGGAGGCGGTCAGGATCGGCGTCTGGAATTCGAAAAAACCCTGTTCCTTCATGCGGCGTCGGATCGAATCAATGACGGCGCCGCGCGTCATGATGTTTTGGTGCAAGTGCTCGCGACGCAGGTCGAGGAAACGGTATTTGAGCCTTGTTTCCTCTGGATATTCCTGGTCGCCGAACACCGGCATCGGCAATTCGCCGGCCGGGCCCAAAACCTCGATCTCGCGGATATAGACCTCGACCGCGCCGGTCGGCAGATCGGGATTCTCGGTGCCGCCCGGCCGCCGCCGCACCTTGCCGTCGATCCGCACCACCCATTCCGAGCGCAGCGTCTCGGCGACCTTGAAAGCGGGACTGTCGGGATCGGCCACCACCTGGGTCAACCCGTAATGGTCGCGCAGGTCGATGAACAGCACGCCGCCATGGTCGCGGATGCGATGGCACCAGCCCGACAGCCGGGCCTCGATGCCGATGTCGCTCTCGCGGAGCGCGCCGCAGGTGTGGGTGCGGTAGCGATGCATGCTCATTCCAATGGGTGAAAAGGTGGCGCACAACCACCCGCTACGCGCCGATTTGTCAAGCACCAAGCGCCTCGACAGAACCGTGCCGATCTGCACACTCGCCGCCGAACCAGGAGCAGGAATGCCGAAGCAACGCAAAAAGCCGGCCGGTCAAGCGGCCGCGGCCACAACCATGACGGCGGCCGAAGCGGTGATCGCGACGCTGATCGGCCATGGCCTCGACACCATCTATGCCCTGCCGGGCGTGCAGAACGATTTTCTGTTCGAGGCTTTGTTCGGGGCGTCCGACCGGCTGCGCACGGTGCACACCCGCCACGAGCAGGGCGCGGCCTATATGGCGCTGGGCGCGGCGATGGCGACCGGCAAGCCGCAGGCCTTCGCCGTGGTGCCGGGCCCGGGGCTGCTCAATGCAGGGGCGGCGCTGCTCACCGCGTTTGCCACCAATGCTCCGGTGCTCGGCCTGATCGGGCAAATTCCCGACGCCGATATCGGCCGCAATCTCGGCCATCTTCATGAAATCCGTGACCAGGCCGGCATCATCAAACGCCTGGTCGACCACTCGGCGCTGATCCGCAAGCCCGAACAGGCGTCGCGGGCCACAGCGCTCGCTATGCGGGCGATGCAAACCGGCCGGCCCGGACCGGCGGTGCTCGAATGCGCCATCGACGTTTGGGGCAAATCCGGGCCGGTGACGTTGCAAGCCCCGCTGCCGATCCCGGCAACCAAGATCGACCACGGCGCGATCCGCAAGGCGGCAAAACTCCTCGGCGCGGCGAAGCGGCCGCTGATCATCTGCGGCGGCGGCGCGCAAGGTTCTGCAGCGGAAGTCACGGCGTTGTCCGCGATGCTGCAGGCGCCGGTGCTCGGCTTCCGCCGCAGCCGCGGCGTGCTCGACGGCCGCAACCCGTTCAGCGTCACGCTGCCGCTCGGCCGCGATCTGTGGGCCGAGGCCGATGTGGTGCTGGCGGTCGGCACGCGGCTCCTCATTCAATTCCGGCAATGGGGCGTCAATCCGAAGATGATGATCGTGCGCGTCGATGCCGATGCGAAAGAGCACAACCGCCTGCATAAGCCCACGGTGGCGCTCACTGGCGATGCCGCGCCGATCCTGGCGAGCCTGCTTGCCGAATTGCCGAAGCACAATGCCAAGCGCGCCTCGCGCGAAGGCGAAATGGAGGAACGTCAGGCAGCGTGGCGCAAGCGCTTCGAGAAAATCGCGCCGCAGATCGCATTCCTCGATGCCATCCGCGCCGAACTACCCGAGGATGGCATCCTCGTCGAGGACATAACACAGATTGTCTTTGCTGCACGCGTCGCCTATCCAGTTTACAAGCCGCGCACTTATCTCTCGCCCGGCTTTCAGGATCCGCTCGGCCTGGGCTTTGCCACTGCGCTCGGCGCCCAGCACGCGCGGCCGGACGTACCGGTGGTGGCGATCTGCGGCGACGGCGGCTTCATGTTCACCGCAACCGAGCTGGCGACCGCGATCCGCCATCGGATTCCGCTCACCACGATCGTGTTCAATGACGGCGCCTACGGCAACGTCCGCCGCATCCAGCAGGAGCGCTTCGGCAACAGGCTGATTGCCAGCGACCTCGCCAATCCGGACTTTGTGGCGTTCGGCAAAAGTTTTGGCGCCGAAGCAGTACGCGCCCACAGCCCGGACGAGCTGCGCACGGCGCTGCGGTGCGCCTTTGCCCACCGCGACGGACCGACACTGATCGAGGTTCCCGTCGGCGCCTTTCCGAGCCCGTGGGAATTCATCCACATGCCCAAGGTCCGCGGGTAATTGCGCAACAGGCCTTGTCTTATCGCCAGACCGGCCTTGCCACACGCCTCATATCTGAACAGACTGGCACAATGCCGATGTCGAGTGCCGCCGCAGTCTCCTATTCCATGCACCCGATCACAACGACGTCGGAGCTGGCCGCCGCGTGCAAGCGGATGGCTGCCCATCCCTTCGTCACCATCGACACCGAGTTCCTGCGCGAGACCACCTACTACCCGCTGCTGTGCGTGGCGCAGATGGCCTCGCCCGACGAGGCCGTCGTCGTCGACGCGCTGGCGCCCGGTATCGATCTGGCGCCGTTCTACGCGCTGATGGCCGACGAGAAGGTGATGAAGGTGTTTCATGCCGCGCGCCAGGACATCGAAATCATCTGGCACGGCGCGAAACTCATTCCGCATCCGATCTTCGACACCCAGGTCGCCGCCATGGTGCTCGGCTACGGCGATTCGATTTCCTACGACCAGCTGGTGCAGCGCATCACCGGCGACACGCTCGACAAATCGAACCGTTTCACCGACTGGACGCGCCGGCCATTGTCCGAGGCGCAACTCACTTACGCCATTTCCGACGTCACCCATCTGCGCGAGGTGTATCATGCGCTGGTCGAAGATCTCGGCCGCCGCGGCCGCGCCGACTGGGTCGAGGACGAGATGCAGGTGCTGACCTCGCCCGAGACCTACCGCATGGACCCGCAGAGCGCCTGGCAGCGGCTCAAGACCCGCGTGCGCAAGCCCAAAGAGCTCGCGGTGCTGATCGAAGTCGCGGCTTGGCGCGAGCGCGAGGCGCAATCCCGCGACGTGCCGCGCTCGCGCGTGCTCAAGGACGACGCGATCGCCGACATCGCCGTGCAGGCGCCGACCAGCATCGAGAAGCTCAAGCATCTGCGCTCGCTGCCCAAGGGGTTTGAGCGCTCACGCTGGGGCGAGGCGATCGTCGCCGCGGTGGAGCGCGGGTTGGCGCGCGATCCCAAAACTTTGCCGCATCATGTGCGCACGCAGCCGGCGGCTAATGCCTCCGCGGTGATCGAACTCCTCAAGGTGCTGCTACGCATGATCTCGGAGCGTCACCACGTCGCCGCCAAAGTGATCGCCACGGTCGACGATCTCGAGCGCATCGCGTCCGACGACGCTGCCGATGTTCCGGCGCTGAGAGGCTGGCGCCGCGAGCTGTTCGGCGAGAAAGCGCTGGCGCTCAAGCACGGCCAGCTTGCGCTTGCCATCGAGAAGGGTCGCGTCGCCACGGTCGAACGCAGCAGCTAAAAGGACAATCCGTGAGCGAACAAGCGCGTTGGCAGGGCCGCTACAGCACGCCCGATTATTTGTTCGGCAAGGCGCCAAATTATTTTTTGGCCTCGTGCAAGGCGCTGCTGCCGAAGTCGGGCAAAGTATTGGCCGTGGCCGACGGCGAAGCGCGCAACGGAGTGTGGCTCGCCGAGCAGGGCCTCGACGTCACCTCGATCGATTTCTCGGAAGCCGCGCAGGCCAAGGCCGCGACCTTGGCGAAGGAGCGCGGCGTCGCGATCACGCTGCTGCACGCCGACGTCCACGCCTGGGCCTATCCGTCCGATGCTTTCGACGTCGTGGTTGAAATCTTCACCCAATTCAGTACGCCGGCAGAACGCCCGCGCAAATGGGCCGGCATGCGCAAAGCGCTCAAACCAGGCGGACTGTTGATTCTGCAGGGCTACACACCGAAGCAGCTCGAATACGGTACCGGCGGGCCGAATGAAATCGAGCGCCTCTACACGCGCGCCATGCTGGAACAGGCCTTCGGCGATTTTCGCGACCTCAAATTCGTCGAAGAGGAACTGGAAATGCACGAAGGCACAGCCCACGGCGGCATGTCTGCGGTGATCGGGCTGACCGGACGGAAGCGCTAAGCTGCGGCGGTCACCTTGAAACGCGGCGCCAGCACGGTCGTGCGCAGCGTCGCGGCGAGCGCCGTCATCTCGTCGCGGCTCAGCGCCGAATACGGAGGATACGGCTCGCCCGCCGGAATGCCGATCAGATTCATTGCCGCCTTCATCGCCGGAGCAAGCCCGCGATGCATCCATTTCGAGGGGAACAGCGCGAACTGCAGCTGGATCTCGGCCGCCCGTTCATAATCCTTGGCGACGAAGGCATCGATGACGTGGCGGGCGATTTCGCAGCCGGGCGGCGGCATGGTGGCGCCGGAGCCACCGAGTTGCAGCGTGGCAAGCAGCATCTGCATGGTCGTGAAATAGCGGGCATGGCCGGCGCGATCGATCTCCACGATCAGGCGCGACACGCGGGCGAGGTCGCGCGAGCTTTCCTTGATCAGCTGCACATTCGGCAATTTCGCCAGCGCAATGGTGTCGGCGACGGATACGTCGGCGCCGGGGCCGGGATTGAGATAGAGCGTGATCGGCAGCCGGCTCTCGCGGCCTATGGCCTCGAAATAGGCAATGAGATCGGCCTGGGTCGGCGGGCCGGCAAACGGCCGCAACGGAGCTAATAGCTGAACCGCCGCCGCGCCGTGCCGTTCGGCGTCATGGGCCAGTTCGATCGCAGTCTTGAACGACGGGTGCGAGATGCCGACCATGACCGGCACGCGGCGGTCGACGAACTCGATGGTGCGGTGGATCAGCGCTTTGCGCTGCTCGAAGCCGAGATAGGTGTATTCCTGGGTCTCGACGCCGGCGACGACCACCATGGTGGCGCGACAGTCGTCGATCACATAGTCGATCTGCCGCCGCAGCGCGGCTTCGTCGACGGTCAGATCGTTGGTAAACGGCGTGAGTGGGGCGACGATGAGACCCGGCATCGGCATGGTGCTCTCCCTGTCGGCGCGCGCTGCGCCCAGGAAGATATTAGCCCATCAGCATCACCGGTTCACGGCCGATCAGGCGGGCCAGCGAGCGCAGCCGGTTCAGGACGCGTTCGCCGGCCAGTGTGGCGTAGGAGTTCGGCAGGTGCAGCGCGAGCCGGTGCCGCTCGACGGCGAGTTTCGTTTTGTTAAGCACGCCGGGCATCGCCGCGGACACCACATAAGCGAGGCGGAGCGCGGCGCCGAGCACGCGGGCACGATCGAGCATGCGGGTGGAGACCAGTTCGCGCAGCCGCGGCGACAGTTCGTCGTCCATCACCAAGCCGACGTGGCGGAAGAACACCGCGAGCGCCAGATAGGCGCGGCCGGGATGATCGATGCCGCTGAATCCGCCATGGGCGATGATATTGAGCGATTGCTCGCCGCGATAATCGGGATGCGCGCGCCAGCCGATGTCGCCGAGGAGACACGCCGCGTGGCGCAGCCGGCGTTCCTCGGCGGTTTCATCGAGCCCTGAGGACACCATGAAACGGTCGGTCCATGCGATCAGCTCCTCGCCGTGGCGCGGCGAGCGCGAGCGCAACTGGTTGAGATGGCGCGCCGCCTCGATCAGCGCGTCCTTCTCCTGCTCTTTGCGCTTGAGCATCGAATAGAGCAGCCCCTCGCGCACGCCGAGGGCGGAGAACACCACCTGCCGCGGCTTGCCGACACGCAGGACGTATTCGAGCACGAGCGCCGCGTAAGGCAGTAGCGGCCGCCGCGCATTGTTCACCACTTCGATATTCGACAGCGTTTCGACATCGACCCGATGCACCAATCTGGCGAACTCGAGCGCTTCGTCGGCGGCGATGGCGTAGCCGTGCATCACGTGCAGCGGATAGCCGGTCTGCCACATGTGCAGCCGCCCCACCGAGCGCCAGGTGCCGCCGACGGCATAGAAGGTGCGATTCTCGCAGGCCTTGAGCATCGCCAGCCCGCCGAGCGTTTTCTTGACGAATTTTTCCGCCTTCTTCAGCGACTTCGACGATATGTCGGCGAGCGCCAAACCGCCGAGCGGGCGAGTGAGCCCATGCCGCGCACGGGTGCCGCGGACATCGACCAGTTCCAGCGAGCCGCCGCCAAGATCGCCGACAATGCCGTCGGCGCGATGCACGCCGGAGATGACGCCGAGCGCGGTGAGCTCGGCCTCGCGCGCGCCGGAGAGAATATCGATCTCGGTCCTCAGCGTGCGCTCGGCCGAGCGAATGAAGGCACGGCCGTTCTTGGCGTCGCGGCAGGCCGCCGTGGCGATGGCGAGCGTTTCGCTCACCCCCATCCGCTCGCATAGCGCGCGGTAGCGCTTGAGCGTCGACAGCGCATGCTCGACCGCGTCGGCGGCGAGAAGGCCGGTGGACTGCACTTCGCGGCCCAGGCCGCACAACGCCTTTTCGTTGAAAAGTTCCGTCGGGCTGCGGGTGAGCCCTTCGTAAACCACAAGCCGCACCGAATTCGAGCCGATGTCGATGACAGCGACCGGCGGACCGTGGTCGAGGCGTCCTTGGGCGTCGGGTTTGGGGCGCTTCATCGGTAAAAATTGGTGTCGGTTAGCCGTTGGCGGATTTGCAACCGCTTACGGCCGATCATGTTGCGGCCGAATTTGCGAATTTGCTAAAGTCCCGGTGCGGCTTTCAACGCCACGCCCACCGTAAGCATGATTCGGCCGCTATTCACACCCGCTCCGGCCGGTGCCGCAATCGGGGAATCGATTCTTTCTGTGATTTGCCGCGCCCCGACAGGCTCGGATTGGTCATGAAATAGGTGTGCGCGTTAAAACCTTCCTCGCCGGGCGCCGGCTTGATGCGGCGCGACGTGCCGTCGGACAGCAACTGCCAGCTCTGTTCGTTGTCCTTGAGATTGGCCACCATGATCTGATCGAGCACCTGTTCGTGCACGGTGGGATTGAGGATCGGGCACAGCGCCTCGACGCGGCGGTCGAGGTTGCGCGGCATCATGTCGGCCGACGAAATGTATACCGCGGCCTTGGCATGGGGCAGCGCGTGACCCGACCCGAAGCAATAGATGCGGCCATGTTCGAGGAAGCGGCCGACGATGGATTTGACGCGGATATTGTCGGACAGCCCCGGCACGCCCGGCCGCAGGCAGCAAATGCCGCGCACCACGAGCTCGATCGGCACGCCGGCGCCGGACGCCTTGTAGAGCGCGTCGATGATGTCGGGATCGACCAGCGAATTCATTTTCATCCAGATGCCCGAAGGCCGGCCGGCCTTGGCGTTGGCGATCTCCTCGTCGATATGGCTGTGGATGCATTTGCGCAGTGTCAGCGGCGACACCGCCATGCGCTTGAGCTCGGCGGGCTCGGCATAGCCGGTGATGTAGTTGAAGATCTGCGCCACGTCATGGGCGATCATCGGATCGGAGGTGAAGAACGACAGGTCGGTATAGAGGCGCGCCGTCACCGGATGATAGTTGCCGGTGCCGACATGGACGTAGGAGGCAAGCTCGGTGCCCTCGCGGCGGATGACGAGCGAAAGCTTGGCGTGGGTTTTCAGCTCGATGAAGCCATAGACGACCTGCACGCCGGCGCGTTCGAGATCGCGCGCCCAGCGGATATTGGCCTCCTCGTCGAAGCGCGCCTTGAGCTCGACCACCGCGGTGACCGACTTGCCGGCTTCGGCGGCTTCGGCGAGCTCTCTGATGATCGGGGAATCGGCCGAGGTGCGGTAGAGCGTCTGCTTTATGGCGACGACATCCGGATCGCGCCCCGCCTGCTGCAGAAAGTTCACCACCACATCGAAGGATTCGTAAGGGTGGTGGATGATGAAGTCCTTCTGCCGGATCGCGGCAAAGCAATCGCCGCCGTGATCGCGGACGCGTTCCGGATAGCGCGGCGCATAGGGCACGAATTCAAGATCCGGCCGGTCGAGCTTGGCGAGTTGCGCCATCTCGTCGAGCGCCAAGACGCCATCGACCTTGAATACGCTCTCGTCGGTGGCGCCGAGGGTGCGCTGCACGAAGCGCTGCAATTCCGGCGGCATCATCGCCTCGATGTCGAGACGGATGACGATGCCGCGGCGGCGGCGCTTGAGCGCGGTCTCGAACAGCCGCACTAGGTCTTCGGCCTCTTCGAGGATTTCCACTTCGGAATCGCGGATGACGCGGAACGCGCCGACGCCTTTCACCACGTAACCGGGGAACAGCTTGCCGATGAAAAGGCTGGTGACGGCTTCGAGCGAGATCAGCCGCACCTGTCCGCCCTCGCCGGCTTGCGGCAGCCGCGCGAAGCGCTCGATGCGGTTGGGCATGCGGATCAGCGCGTTCATCGCCTTGCCGTCCTTGGCGCGGGCCAACTGCAAGGCGATCGAAAATCCGAGATTGGGAATGAACGGGAACGGATGCGCAGGATCCACTGCAAGCGGCGTCAGCAGCGGAAAGACGTGAGCGAGAAAATAGTCCTCGAGCCAGGCCTTCTCGGCCTTGGTGATATCGGTGCCATCGACCAGCACGATGCCGGCCTGGGCCAGCGCCGTGCGCAACTCGCGCCACTGCGCCTGCTGATCCTGGACCAGGAGCAACACGGCTTCGCCGATGCGGGCGAGCTGCTCGGCGGGGGTCAAGCCCTCGGGGCTCTTCTCGACGATGCCGGCGCGCAGCGCGGCGCCGAGGCCGGCAACGCGCACCATGAAGAACTCGTCGAGGTTGGCGGCGGAGATCGAGAGGAATTTTAACCGTTCCAGCAGCGGATGGCCGCGATTGGCGGATTCCTCCAATACCCGGCGGTTGAAATTCAGCCAGGACAGCTCGCGGTTGATGAAGCGGTCCGGGCTCGACGCCAGCTGCCCTTCCTCCGGGCGCCGCGGGGAGCCAGATTCTAAAGCGACGACAGTGGCTTGGCCACGGTCGGCCATGGCGGTTTGGTGCTCCTCGAGGGTTATGATCGCCATGCTTCGTTACAATTCGATGACATTGCTTGCCCGTGAGATAAGACGTCGGGGCTGCCCCCCGTCAAGCCTCCTCCCTAGAGACGGACTGTACTGTGACGAGGACCGTCACAAGGACCGGTCACTTTAAGCGGTATCGCGGAACATTTCCGCGGCCAGCGCCCGTGTCGGCCGCCGGCCGCGCCGCAGCGCCTCGTTGTCAAGCGCGATCACCGCCGAACGCGCCGCCGCGAACGACCGCTCGATATGGGTCGAGAGATAGCTCACCACGCTTTCGTCGAACGCGAGCTGGCGATCGGCTGCGAGCTTGACGATGACCGCGCGCAGCATCGCCTCGTCCGGCGCCTGAAGGCTAACCACCGGCATCGCCCGCAGGCGCGAGACGACGTCGGCAGTGGCGATGGGCCAGGTGGCCGGCGCCGTGCGCGCGGTGAACAGCAGGTAGGCGTTCTCCCCGCGCGCCATGTTGATGAGATGAAACAGGGCGTGCTCGTCCGAGGTCGCCGCCGCGTCCTCGATCACCAGCGCGCCGGTGGCGAGCGCGGAGCGAAGCCCGGTCTCGTCAAGCGCATGGGCCGAAACGACGCGTGCCCCGGCCGCGGCCGCCCAGATCGTCGCCAGATGGGTTTTGCCTGAGCCCTCGGGCCCGACCAGGGCGACGGCATTGGCCGGCCAATCCGGCCAGGAATCGATCAGCGTCAGCGCGCCCTCATTGCCGGGTCCGGCAAGAAAATCCTCGCGCGCGTAACTTTCTGTGTGCTCGAGCGCGAGCGCAAGCTGACGCGGGATGGGGGACATCGTACTTGACGTCATGGCGTTAAACCGGCCGGCTGCCGGTGTAGAGCAGGCTGTCGCGGTAGCGCCGCACGGCAAAGCGTATCAGCACGCCGGCCGCCGCCGCGAGCGGCACCGCCAGCAGCAATCCGACAAAGCCGAACAGATAACCGAACGCGAACAGCGCGAACATCAGCCACACCGGATGCAGGCCGACACTGTGTCCGACGAGATATGGCGCCAGCACATTGCCCTCGAGGAACTGGCCGACCAGCACGACGGCGGCGACAATAACGATCGGCGTCCAATCCGGGAAGAATTGCGCCACCGCGACGGCGAGCGAGAGCACAAGCGCGGTCAGCGAGCCCACATAAGGGATGAAACTGATCAGTCCCGAAACGACGCCGATGAGCAGGCCGAAGCTCAATCCCGCGAGCGTGAGCCCGAGGGCATAATAGGAACCGAGGATCAGGCACAGGCCGGATTGTCCGCGCACATAAGCCGAGATGGTCGCATCGATGTCGTGGCCGAGGCTGCGCACGGTTTCGCGCTGCGGCAGCGGGATCAGGCTGTCGACCGCGTTCACCATGCGATCCCAGTCGCAGATCAGGTAGAACGCCACCACCGGCGTGATGATCAGCAGCGAGAAAATCGAAATCAGCGTTTGTCCCTTGGTCCACAGCGAGGCGAGCACCGTGGTCACATAACCCATCGCCTGGTTCATCAAATCGCCGACCGAGTGGTCGCCGCCGCTGAGATTGTCGCCGACAATGCGTTTCAGCCACGGATGGTTGGGATCGCTCACCAGGCTTTGCAGGCGCTGGGCGTAGCCCGGCGCGTGGTCGATGAAACCTGCAAGCTGCTTTGCCAGCACCGGCGCGATGAGCAGGAGCAGAAGCGCGAGCGCGAGCACGAAGCCGCCGAGAATGATCGAGGCGGCAACCAGGCGGCTCAAGCCGCGCTTGGCCAGCCGATTGGCCAACGGATCGAGCACATAGGCCAGCGCCATGCCCAGCACGAACGGCAACAGGATCGGACTCAGCAACCACAGCAGCCCGACGAAGACCGCAAGCGCCACGATCCAGAACACGATGTGCCGCTCGATGTGCATGGCGCGCTTCAAAGAGTGCCGATCAGTGCCCGGCGCCGAACGAATTCATATGGCGCACCCATTCGGCGAGATAGAAGGCGATCGAGAGCAAGGTCAAGATGGCGACCAGCGCCATCATCACCTTCGACGCCAAGTCGGCGTCAAAGCCGAAACCCCGCTCGGCCAATACCAGAATGGCGAGCAGGATCTGCGCGAGCGTGTTGACTTTCGAGACCACCAACGGCCGCACCGGCATCGGCTTGCCGACCAGCCAGGACAGCATGAAGGCTGAGATGATCATGATGTCGCGCGAGACGACGAGGATGACGAGGAAGATCGGCAGCGCGCCGGCGATCCCCAACGAAATGTAGATCGATACGATCAGCGCCTTGTCGGCCAAGGGATCGAGATAGGCGCCGAGCTCGCTCGTCATGTGGAAGCGCTTGGCGAGAAAGCCGTCGACGCCGTCGCTGATGCCGGCCGCCAGAAACAGGAAAAAAGCGATGCGCATCCCATCCGAGGTGATCGCCCAGACCACGATCGGCACCAGCAGGATACGTCCCAAGGTAATGAGGTTAGGGATACTCAAACGCGGCCCCGGCTCAGGCAACTTTTCCCCGTGCTGTCCTGCAACCCAATATACCGGCGCCCGCACGCTTGCACACCCGGCGATTCCGACGTAGGAGGCCCGAGCGATCCCGCCCCGCAAGGGCGGCAATCAATCATCTGTCCGATTTGGTGGCATTCGTGGATGAGGCGCGCTACGCGGCGGCCGGTGTCGATATCGACGCCGGCAACCGCATGGTGGAATTGATCAAGCCCTTGGTGCGCGCCACCGCGCGCGCGGGAGCCGATGCCGAAATCGGCGGCTTTGGCGGGCTATTCGATCTCAAGGCCGCCGGCTTTGTCGATCCGATCCTGGTCGCCGCCAATGACGGTGTCGGCACCAAAGTCAAAATCGCCATTGAGACCGGCCGCCACGATACGATCGGCATCGATCTGGTCGCCATGTCGGTCAACGACCTCGTGGTGCAAGGCGCCGAACCGTTGTTCTTTCTGGACTATTTCGCCTGCGGCAAGCTCGATCCGGCGGTCGGCGCGGAAGTGGTCAAAGGCATCGCGGCGGCTTGCCGCGAGGCCGGCTGCGCTCTGATCGGCGGCGAGACCGCGGAAATGCCTGGGCTTTATGCGCCCGGCGATTACGACCTTGCCGGCTTCGCCGTGGGCGCCGTGGGGCGGGCGGACGTGTTGCCGCGGGCCGACATCGCAGCCGGCGACGTGGTGATCGGCCTTGCCTCGACGGGCGTCCACTCGAACGGATTTTCCCTGGTGCGCCGCGTCGCGGCCACAGCTGGATTGACGTGGAGCAACCCTGCCCCGTTCGACCGGTCGCGAACGCTCGGCGAAGCCTTGCTCACCCCGACGCGGCTCTACGTGCGCTCGTGCCTTACTGCGATCCGCGACACCAAAGCGGTCAAGGCGCTCGCCCACATCACGGGCGGCGGTTTCGTCGACAATATTCCGCGGGTATTGCCGGAAGGTTTTGCCGTTGCCTTGGATCTCGATCGCGTGCCGGTTCTGCCGGTGTTCAAGTGGCTCGCGGCGAGCAGCAAGATCACCGAGGCCGAAATGCTGCGCACCTTCAACTGCGGCATCGGCATGGTGGCGGTGCTCGATCGCGGCGCCGCCGAGGCGGCGAGCGAGCGCTTTTCGGCGCAGGGTGAAACCGTCGTTCAACTCGGCGAGGTCGTCGCGGCGAAAGACGGCGCCCGTGTCGGCTTCCGCGGACACCTCGATCTCGCTTGGCCAGGCGCATGACCAGAAAGCGCGTTGCCGTACTGATCTCCGGCCGCGGCTCGAACATGACGGCGTTGATCGAGGCGGCCGAGGCGCCGGACTATCCGGCGCAAATCGTGCTCGTCTTGTCCAATGAGCCCAATGCCGCGGGGCTCACGCGGGCACGGCTTGCGGGTATCGCGACTGCGGTCGTCGATCACAGGCCGTTCGGGGAAGACCGCGAGGCGTTCGAGCGCGCGCTTGACGACACCCTGCACGCGTACCGCATCGATCTGATCTGCCTCGCCGGCTTCATGCGGCTCTTGACGCCGTGGTTCGTCACGCGCTGGAGCGGCCGCATGCTGAACATTCATCCGGCGCTGTTGCCGCAGTTCAAGGGCCTGCATACCCACCGCCGCGCGCTCGAAGCCGGCGTGCAGCAACACGGCGCCACCGTCCACTTCGTCGTACCGGAAATGGATTCAGGACCGATCGTGCTGCAGGATTCCGTGCCGGTGCAAGAAGGCGACACCGAGGAAACGCTCGCCGCGCGGGTGCTGGAGGTCGAGCATCGGATTTATCCACAGGCGCTGCGCCTCGTTGCCGAAGGCCGGGTCACGCTTGCGGCGGCGACTGCGGCGACACGCGGGTAATCGCGCGAAATCTTTTCCGCTGCCTGAAAAATAAAAACCCCCGGGTGCGACGCCGGGGGCTACGCGTGGGCCGCAATGTCCGGACCACGATCAATCACGCGACTTTGAGATTTTCCGCCGATGTCCTGCCGCGGTTGGTCACCAGTTCGTACTCGACGGTCTGACCCTCATTGAGCGAGCGCAAGCCGGCGCGCTCGACGGCCGAGATGTGGACGAAGACGTCCTTGTCGCCGCTTGCCGGTTTGATGAACCCGTAGCCCTTGGTCGGATTGAACCATTTGACGGTGCCCTTCTGCATCGTCTGCCTCCTCAGTCAGTCCTTGTGCCAGCGAAGACGCAGAACAACGGCCGCTGCACCGCCGTGCAGAGGCCGCGATCCGCGCCACAAGCCAGATTTTGGAGGAAGTCCGAAACAGCGGAAGTCAGAAACGATCATGTCGCCCACGACAGCACCGGCCGGATGGCCAAAATCCGATTGCCGCTAAAATTGGACCGATAAATACGGCGCTAGCATGGCTGCAAAACGTCAGGCAGCGGCGTTGGAATAGCCGAAGCATTGAACATCGTGACGATGATCTTGCAAGCAACAGGCGCGATTACACAGTCGCGTCAACGAAATATCCACGATGTCATCATCGACGCGGCGAATCGCGAAGCCTAGCTGCTGCCTGCTTCTCTGGTCGCCGACATGGCGTGCGCTTTGGATGCAGACAACTGTCGCCACAGCCCGCCGACGCCGATCACCAGCAGCGCCCCGGCGCCGGCTGCAGCAAATTCGACTTGTCGTGCGAAGGTTTCGCCAAGTGCCGCCGACATGTGGCTGAATATCGCGGGATCGGTGGCGATGACATCGCCGGCGATCCAACCAAGCAGCGCCGCACCGGCCCAGATGAAAATCGGAAACCGATCGAGCATCACCATGATCAGAGCCGCGCCGGCGACGATGATCGGAATGGAAGCGATCAGACCGATCGCAAGCAACACCAGGCTACCCTGCGCAATGGCGGCGACGGCGATGACGTTGTCGAGGCTCATGACGATGTCGGCGACCACGACGATCCGCACCGCGCGCCATAACTGGGCGACGGCCTCGACCTTATTCTTGTCGGCGCGCTCGGGGACGAGCAACTTGGCGGCGACGTAAATCAGCGCCAACCCGCCGATCAACTTCAGATACGGCAGCAGCATGAGCTGCCCGACGACACCGGTGAAAACCAGGCGCAGCAGCACCGCGACGCCGGCGCCGATCACCAGGCCCCAGAAGCGCTGGCGCTGCGGCAAGTCCCGGCACGCCATCGCGATGACGACAGCGTTGTCGCCCGACAGCAGCATATTGACGAAAATGATCTGCAGCACCGCGGCCCAGAACGCCGCACGTCCCATGTCGTTGACGCTTGCGTGGAGCATGTCGCCCCACAGCGAAGGATGCAGATATTGCAGGACCGAGCCCACCGCCGCTCCTCAAGCGCACCGGGGACGCGGCGAGCGCACCGGCTTCAGCCGACGATTTCGTTGCCGGAAAAGAACTGCGCGATTTCCTTCGCCGCGGTATCGGCGGCGTCGGAGCCGTGCACCGAGTTCTCGCCGATCGACTTGGCAAGCTCCTTGCGGATGGTGCCGGGAGCGGCCTTGGCCGGATCGGTCGCGCCCATCAAATCGCGATAGGCCGTCACCGCGTTCTCGCCTTCGAGCACCTGCACGACGACCGGCCCGGAGATCATGAAATCGACGAGCTCGCCGAAGAACGGCCGCTGGCGATGGACCGCGTAGAAAGTCTCGGCTTGGTCGCGGCTCATGTGCACGCGCTTTTGCGCCACGATGCGCAAGCCGGCCTTTTCGATCATCGCATTGATGGCGCCGGTGATGTTGCGCGCCGTCGCGTCGGGCTTGATGATCGAAAACGTACGCTCGATCGCCATCGGATCGTCCTTTGCCGTGTTGCTGAAGAGTTAAGGCTTACGAAAGCGCTGCGGAAGCCGCGTGAAAACGTGCCGGCTTATAGCCTTCGATCACTGTCCCAGCAAGCGCGCGAAAAGCGCGCCGCAAGGTGTGACAAAGATCACGTACATGTCGAATCCGGGACGATAATTCCTCAACGAATTCAATTGTTAGAGAGTTTTCTGCACGATTTTCCGACTCCGCCGCATGAACCGAAAAGGGGGGCGTCGTTACCCATGGATAGCTGCGTGATGAGCGCGCCCAAACCAGAGGAGACGTCCCATGTTGCGCAAGACGATTTTCGCTCTTTCGACCGCGGCCGCGCTGAGCGCGGCGACCTTGGCCCCGACCTCCGCATTTGCGGGCGGCGGCGGTGGCGGCGGGTGGCACGGTGGTGGCTGGCACGGCGGCGGCCTCGGCTTCGGTGTCGGCACCGCGATCGGCCTCGGAATTCTCGCCGGCGCGGCCTACGACAATACCTGCATGGCGCAACGGGTGTTCAACACGCCGGCCGGGCCGGTGGTGCGCTGGGTCAACGTCTGCTACTGAGGCGTTCTGCTTCGCACGTTCGAAACGGCAACCCCGGCCTCGCCAGAGGCCGGGGTGTTTTTATGCAGGTGCGATCAATTATTCCCGGGATCATAAGGGATTGCCTGCATACCACCGGATCAACGGCCGCATACTTGCGGCCGTTGACAACACCGCCATTTAGCAGTTGAAAATGGCATGAATGTCGTCATCCCGCGCGTGGGCACGGCCTGCCGCATTCGGTCATGCGCTTGGCCCCGCTCCCGGTGAGAACGGTATTAGCCCGTACCCGCAAAAATTGATTATGCCCGCATAGCGAGAAGCGGCAGAACAGCGGGCATCACAATACCGAGGCGAAGGGCAATTTCGGATCTGGAAAAAAACAAAACACGGTCGGAGAGCAAAGATGGACGCAAAGACGGATGACAAGAGCGCGGGCAAATGCCCGTTCAGCCAGGCACACACGAACCGCGACTGGTGGCCGGACCAGTTGAGCCTTCAGGGTCTCCACGGCTCCGATCCGATGGGTGAGGCGTTCGACTACGCCAAGGAATTCAAGAGCCTCGACCTCAATGCCGTGATCAAGGACCTCCATGCCTTGATGACGGACTCGCAGGAGTGGTGGCCCGCCGACTTCGGCCATTATGGTGGCCTGTTCATCCGCATGGCGTGGCACAGCGCGGGCACGTATCGCATCGCCGACGGCCGCGGCGGCGCCGGCGCCGGTCAGCAGCGCTTCGCGCCGCTGAACAGTTGGCCGGATAACGCGAACCTCGACAAGGCGCGCCGTCTGCTCTGGCCGATCAAACAGAAATACGGCCGGAAAATCTCTTGGGCGGACCTGATGATCCTCGCCGGCAACGTCGCGCTGGACTCGATGGGCTTCAAGACGTTCGGTTTCGGCGGCGGCCGCGCCGACGTCTGGGAACCCGAAGAGCTCTATTGGGGGCCTGAGGGAACGTGGCTCGGCGACGAGCGCTATAGCGGCGAACGTCAGCTTCAGAATCCGCTTGGCGCCGTGCAGATGGGCCTGATCTACGTCAATCCGGCGGGCCCGAACGGCAAGCCGGATCCGGTCGCGGCGGCCAAGGACATCCGCGAGACGTTCTTCCGCATGGCGATGAATGACGAGGAGACCGTCGCGCTGATTGCCGGCGGTCACACTTTTGGCAAAACCCACGGCGCCGGCGATCCGTCACTGGTTGGCCCGGAGCCGGAAGGCGCGGCACTGGAGGATCAGGGCCTCGGCTGGAAGAGCAGGCATGGCACCGGCGTCGGGGCCGATGCCATCACCGGCGGCCCGGAGGTTACCTGGACGCAGACGCCGACCAAGTGGAGCAACCACTTCTTCAAAAACCTGTTCGAAAACGAATGGGAGCTGACGAAAAGCCCGGCCGGCGTGCCGCAGTGGAAAGCCAAAGGCGCCGCCGCCACGATCCCGGACCCCTTCGACAAGTCCAAGAAGCATGTACCGACCATGCTGACCACCGACTTGTCGTTGCGGATGGATCCCGACTACGAGAAGATCTCGCGGCGCTTCTACCAACACCCGGATCAGTTCGCGGACGCGTTTGCGCGGGCGTGGTTCAAGCTGACGCATCGCGACATGGGCCCGATCGTGCGTTACCTCGGCCCGCTCGTGCCGAAGGAAGAGCTGATCTGGCAGGACCCTGTCCCCAAGGTGAATCATCCGCTGATCGGGGAGCAGGACATTGCGGCTCTGAAGGCCAAGATCCTCGCGTCCGGCCTGTCTGTGTCCCAGCTCGTTTCGACGGCTTGGGCGTCGGCGTCGACATTCCGCGGCTCCGACAAGCGCGGCGGCGCGAACGGCGCACGCATTCGACTTGCGCCGCAGAAGGATTGGGACGTCAATCAGCCGGCTCAGTTGAAGACGGTTCTACAGAAGCTCGAAGCGATCCAGAAGGAGTTCGGCAAGAAGGTCTCGCTTGCCGATGTGATCGTTCTCGGCGGCGGTGCGGCAATCGAGAAAGCGGCGAAGAACGCCGGGTACGACGTGAAGGTCTCGTTCACGCCGGGGCGCACGGACGCATCGCAGGAACAGACCGACGCACATTCCTTTGCTCCGCTGGAGCCGGTCGCTGACGGTTTCCGCAACTATTACCGCGGCAAGCCGCTCATGTCGCCTGAGGAAGCGTTGCTCGATAAGGCGCAATTGCTGACGCTGACGGCGCCCGAGATGACGGTTCTCGTCGGCGGCCTGCGCGTTCTGGGCGCAAATGCCGGGCAGTCCAAGCACGGCGTCTTCACCAAACAGACCGAGACGCTGACCAACGACTTCTTCGTCAATCTGCTCGACATGGGCACGCTTTGGCAGCCCGCCGGCTCCGATGGCGTGTACGAGGGCCGCGATCGCAAGACGAATGCGGTCAAGTGGACCGGCACTCGCGTCGACCTGATCTTCGGTTCGCACTCGCAGCTGCGGGCTATCGCAGAAGTCTATGCCTGCGCGGACTCGAAGGAGAAGTTCGTGAAAGACTTTGCGGCTGCCTGGAACAAGGTGATGAACCTCGATCGCTTCGATCCCGCTTGATCGCAACGAAGAGGCTGGACAAATCCTACGAAGCCGCTAGAGCGAAATCGCTTCAGACTGAAGCGGTTTACGCTCCAGCATTTTGATTGAGCATGATCTTTTCGGAAAACCGGTATCCACTTTTCCGGACCATGCTCTAGGCCGCGTGATTGGCGGCAGGCGGCTTCTTGGTTTTCGCGGGCTTTTTCTTCGCTTGCGGCGGCGGCTCCGCCACCTCGACGCGATCCATTTGCATGAGGCGGCCGCGCTCGAAGTGATAGATGCCGGGCCGCGGGCCGCTTTGGTAGCTCAAGACCGCGGTGCGGTCGCCGTTGGGATTCCTGCCGAGCTGAACGTTGTTCGGCGAGCCGGCGCGGGCGACCACCTCGCATTCGGTCATGCCGAGACCGACGCCCTCGCCAAGCCCGGACGCGTCTGCGCCGGGGGTCCCCGGACCGCCGGCCGGGCCACCGGCTGCCGCTTGCGGCGACGCCGCCGCTGCCGGACAGCTGCCATTGGCATCGACCAGATCGCTGTCGTTAAGCGGCCTGGTCACTCTTGACTCTCCCAGGTCGGAATAGGTGTAGCCGGCACTGCGGCCGACCACGTCGACCGGCTTCCTGAAAAGAGCCGCCGAATCCCAATTGACATCGGCGCAGCCGCCGAGCACGCCGGCCAACGCCAACGCCGCCAACGCGCCGCAACGGATCGATCCAAGGTACACCCGAACGTCCCCTTAAACTTCAAGCCGCCGCCGATGCAGATTGCGCCAGTTTATGTTGCGATCATGGCGCGCCGCCCTGCACTGTGCTAGCGACCATGCTAACGGTTTCCGCGACCCTCCCACAAGCCGTCGAATGAACGCAGCAAAGGCAAAAAATCAATGCTGAGACAGGGGGTTGAAGGAGCATTCGGATGGCCCGGCCGGGGCCTCGTTTTGTGATGCTCATCACGGAAACTTGGCCGTTTTGACGCGACACTGTAGCCGGCGATAGCCGCGGATCGGCGTCCCGGGACGGACTGGCAATTACCGTCTCGCGCTTCTTGGGGACATTCATGCACCTGCAATTCGTCGGCTGCGGTGATGCCTTCGGCTCCGGCGGACGATTCAATACCTGCTTCCATCTCGTCGGCAACGAGATCAACGCGCTGATCGATTGCGGCGCGACCTCGCTTGTCGCCATGAACAAGCTTGCGATCGACCGCAACGCCATTGACCTCATTTTCATCTCGCATTTTCACGCCGATCACATCGCCGGCCTGCCGTTCTTGCTCCTCGAGGCCAATTACGTCACCAAGCGCACGCGGCCGCTGACCGTCGTCGGACCGCCGGGACTGAAGACGCGCTTTCCCGAAATCATGGAAGGCGGCTTCCCAGGCACTGGAACGATGGAGTTGAACTTTCCGCTGCACCTCGTCGAGCTGGAAATCGGCAAGCGCCGCGAGATCGGCGCCGTGGGCGTGACGGCGTTCCATGTCGTGCATGACGATCGCGCCGGGCCTTGCCTCGGCTTCCGCTTCGAAATCGAAGGCAAGGTGATCGCCTTTTCCGGCGATACGGAATGGACCGATGTGCTGATCGAGGTTGGACGCGAAGCCGATCTGTTCATCTGCGAAGCCTATACGCGGGATAAGCCGATCCAGACCCACATGGCGCTGTCGCTCTTGGAGAAGCACCTCGGTCAGATCCGGCCGAAACGCCTGATACTCTCCCATATGAGCAACGACATGCTGGCACGCCGCGCCGAGGTGCCATACGAGACCGCCGAAGACGGCATGATCGTGAAGCTGTGAGACCGAGCATGATCCCGAAAAGTGGAAACCGGTTTTCGGAAAAGATCATGCTCAAACAAAAATTCTAGATAAAGCTCACGGCGTAGATCGGCGGCAGATGCGCATTGACGAGCTCCCAGCGCTCGCCGCCGTCATCGCTGGTCCACAGCGCGCCGGTCGTCGAGCCCATCGCCAGCCGCGAACCGGAATCGTCGACGTCAAAACCGTGCCGGTAGATCAGGTCGTAGGCGTCGCGCTGCGGCAGTCCCTGGCGCATGATCTGCCAAGTTTTGCCGCCGTCGTTGGTCCGGCTCACGCATAGGGCGCCGTCGCGCGGCATGCGGATCTCGTCCTTGATCGCCGGCACGAACCAGGCAGTTTGCGCATCGCGCGGATGGGCGGCGACCGCAAAGCCGAAATCGTCGCAAGGCAACGACAGCCGCGTCCAGTGTGCGCCGGCATCGGCGGAGCGATAGATGCCGGCATGGTGCTGCATCCACATCACGTCCGGCGCCGCGGCGCAGCGGGTGACGCGATGCGGATCCTGGATGGCGCTGTCCTCGGCCTGTTCCGGCGGCACATAGGGCGCAACCAGTCCTTTACCGAGCACGGTCCATGTGGCGCCGTCATCGCGGGTCTCCCACACGCCGCCGCAGGAGATGGCGATGAGCGTGCGGTCCGGGTCGCGCGGGTCGGGCGATACGCTGTGAATGCCGGCATCGTCATAGCCGCCGCCGAACCAGCGCGTGCGTTCCGGCACGTTCCACAGCGCATCCATGAGCTGCCAGCTTTCGCCGCGATCGTCGGAGCGGAACAGGCCGGCGGGAATGGCGCCGATCCACAGGCGGTTCGGGTGATGCAGGCCGCCGCCATCGAGCGTCCAAATTTGGAACAGCGACGGCTCACCCGGCGTGTCGGCGGCAAAGGCCGGCGCCGCGATTTCGCGCCAGGTGCGGCCGTCGTCGTCGGAGCGGTGCAGTTTTGGTCCGAAGTGCCCGAGCTTGAGTGCGGCGAACATGACGCCGTCATCCTGGCGCAAGGCATTCGTCACCGGATTTCCGACGAAGCCGATCAAGTCCGCCGTCCAGCCGGCGCGCTTGCGCTCGAGCCTGAACAAACCTTTCCGCGTCGCTACCAACAACCGATCGCTCATGAGCACTCCTATTCGCTACGCTCAACCGCCCGAAAGCGCCTGCATGACATAAAGCTTGGCGTCTGGGCCGATCCGGCGCGACAGCGCGCTATCGTGCGCGAGCCGCTCGCCGTCGGCAAAGATGCAAACGTGCTTGCGCAGCCGGCCCTGATCGTCGAGCACATAACCGCGCACATGCGGCTGGCCGGCGACGAGGTTTTCCAGCGCTTCGCCGACCGTCACCCCGGACGCCGACAGCGGCCCGTCGGGCACTAGGTTGCGCAGGTGACTGGTGAAATGGATTTCGGCCATCGCCGCATCCTCTCTCACGCAAATGCGGCAATCATCCGCCGAGTGCCGCTTCTATCGCCGCCAGCGCGGCATCCGCCTTCGAGGCGTCGGGACCACCGGCTTGCGCCATATCGGGCCGGCCGCCGCCGCCTTTGCCGCCGAGTACTTCCGCGCCTTTGCGCACCAGGTCGACGGCATTGAAGCGCTTGACCAGATCGTCGGTCACGCCGACCACGATGCCGGCCTTGCCGTCGTCAGAAATTCCAACGATAGCGACAACACCAGAGCCGACCTGCTTCTTGCCTTCGTCGGCCAGGCTGCGCAGGTCCTTGAGCTCGATGCCATGCACCACGCGCGGCATAAAATTCGCGCCGCCTATGGCGCGAATGCCGTTGGCAGCATCATTACTGCCGCCGCCCATGGCGAGCTTCTTTTTTGCCTCGGAAAGCTCGCGCTCAAGGCGCTTACGCTCATCGAGCAGCGTCACGACGCGGTTTTGCACGTCCTCGATCGGCACGCGCAAATCGGCAGCCGTCACCTTGGCGGAACGCGCCAGGCTGTTCAAATTAGCCCGCGCCGTATTCGCCGTCAGCGCCTCGATGCGGCGCACGCCGCCGGCGACGCCGCTCTCGCCGACCACCGAGATCAGTCCGATGTCGCCAGTGCGCCTGACGTGGGTGCCGCCGCACAGCTCGACTGACCAGCCCATGGCGTTGCCGCCGCTCTCGCCCATGGCGACGACGCGAACCTCGTCGCCATATTTTTCGCCGAATAGCGCGCGGGCGCCGGACGTGCGCGCGTCGTCGAGCGCCATCACACGCGTGGTGACCGGCGAATTCTGCAGCACGTAGTCGTTGGCGATATTTTCGACACGCTCGATCTCCTCGGCGCTCATCGGCTTCGGATGCGAGAAGTCGAAGCGCAACCGGTCGGGCGCCACCAGCGAGCCCTTCTGCGCCACGTGATCGCCGAGCACCTGGCGCAACGCTTCGTGCAGAAGATGAGTTGCCGAGTGGTTTTTCCTGATCGTGCCGCGGCGGTGGTGATCGACCTCGAGCGCGAGCGCGGCGCCGACCTTGAGCGTGCCTTCCTCGACGACACCGATATGCACGAACACATCGCCGAGATGCTTTTGCGTGTCGGTGACTTTGAAACGCACGCCGTCGGCCGTCATCACCCCGGTATCGCCGACCTGGCCGCCGGATTCGCCGTAGAACGGCGTCTGGTTGAGAACGACAGCGCCACTGTCGTCTTTTTTCAGCGCATCGACTTCCTTGCCGTCGCGCACCAGCGCAGAAACTACGCCTTCGGCGCTTTCGGTCTCATAGCCGAGGAATTCCGTGCCGCCGACTTTTTCGCGGATGCCGAACCACACCGCCTCGTCGGCGGCCTCGCCGGAGCCCGCCCACGACGCGCGCGCCTTCTTGCGCTGCTCCTCCATGGCGTCGGTGAAGGCCGCGATATCGACGCCGATGCCGCGCGGCCGCAGCGCGTCCTGGGTGAGATCGAGCGGAAAGCCGTAGGTGTCGTACAGCGTGAATGCGGTCACGCCATCGAACATGTCGCCCTTCTTGAGCGTCTTGCTCGCCTCGTCGAGGATCGCCAGGCCGCGCTCGAGCGTGCTGCGGAAGCGGGTTTCTTCCAGTTTCAGTGTTTCGGTAATCATCGCATCGGTGCGATGCAATTCCGGGTAGGCCTGGCCCATCTCGCGCACCAGCACCGGCACGAGGCGCCACATCAACGGGTCTTTGGCGCCGAGCAATTGGGCGTGGCGCATGCCGCGGCGCATAATGCGGCGCAGTACATAACCGCGGCCTTCGTTCGACGGCAGCACGCCATCGGCGATCAGGAACGCCGACGCACGCAAATGATCGGCGATGACGCGGTGCGAGGCCTTTTGCTCGCCATCGGGATCGACGCCGGTGAGATCGGCGACCGCCTCGATCAGCGCGCCGAACAGATCGATCTTGTAATTGTCGTGGGTGCCTTGCAGCACCGCGGCGATACGCTCGAGACCCATGCCGGTGTCGATCGACGGCCGCGGCAAGTCGACACGCTTGCCGCCGGCCAGTTGCTCGTACTGCATGAACACCAGATTCCAGATCTCGACGAAACGATCGCCGTCGGCCTCCGGTGTACCCGGCGGGCCGCCCCAAATGTGCTCACCGTGATCGTAAAATATCTCCGCACACGGCCCGCACGGGCCGGTATCGCCCATGCTCCAAAAATTGTCGGCGCCGGCGATGCGGACGATTTTTCTCTCAGGCAGGCCTGCGATCTTCTTCCAGAGATTGAAGGCCTCGTCGTCATCGATATAGACCGTGACCATCAACTTGTCGGCCGGCACGCCATATTCCTTGGTCACCAGCCGCCAGGCCAGCTCGATGGCGCGTTCCTTGAAGTAATCGCCGAACGAAAAATTGCCGAGCATCTCGAAGAAGGTGTGGTGCCGTGCGGTATAGCCGACATTGTCGAGGTCGTTGTGCTTGCCGCCGGCGCGGACGCATTTCTGCGACGAAACCGCCCGCACGTAAGGGCGCTTTTCCAGGCCGGTGAAGACGTTCTTGAACTGCACCATGCCGGCATTGGTGAACATCAATGTCGGGTCGTTGCGCGGCACGAGCGGCGAGGACGGCACGATTTCGTGCCCCTCGCGCGCAAAAAAGTCGAGAAAGCTCGACCGGATGTCGTTGACGCCGCTCATTTGCCGCAACTCTCTAGCGGGACAGGCGATTCCTGTCCAGGAACGGCGCAATTGCAGTGCGCCGGCAAAGCATATATGCGCTCTTTCTCCGCAGCGCTCCCCACCGAGACGTGACGATGAACGACCAAGCAAGCCCCGGCCTGAGCACGTTCGAGGAGCGGCTCAAGGCCGGCCGGTTCGTCATGACCGCGGAAATCGCCCCGCCGGTGTCGGCCGACGCG
>Ga0210394_10002550_pt1 | contig 24764 bp, 27 predicted proteins | sample IncBWC12MmetaG_FD_160121 | JGI IMG/M metagenome (GOLD analysis project Ga0210394, IMG submission 160121) | Forest soil microbial communities from Barre Woods Harvard Forest LTER site, Petersham, Massachusetts, United States - Inc-BW-C-12-M | ecosystem: Environmental > Terrestrial > Soil >... | reverse complement strand
TATGTCTTCTCCTCAGTTTCCCACTGAACGGCGGTGGTGTAGATCAGCAATGAAACGCCGGCCGGCGTAGTGTCCTCCGTCGCTTGCTCGAGCCACTTTTCTTCGGCACGTGATGCGCCGGAGAAGTAGATGATTCGGTGATCGGGCTGCTCGCCGAGTTGCGATACTTCGACGGGGCACCAGTTGCGCCGCCAGCTTGCGCCGACACTAGCGAGCCGAGGGACAAGATCGACACGGCTGCTGCGACGGTCACGATGCTCTTCGCCATAAGCTCCTCCATTTGGCTTTAGCAGATCGATCTGCGCGTTTCTGATGCGCGGCATAGAGACGACCCTTGTCCAACCGCCCATGTCGTACTGAAATCGTCGAGCACCGCACGACCGCGCCTGCGCACCTGTCGTCGGGATCGCGGTTCGATTCCAAGCATGTCCTCGAATGTCGAGCCCCGGCTACCACCCCCGCCCACACCACGTGCCCGGCGTTAGTTCAACCAAACCCCACACAGTCTGAACGAACCGAGCCACCCGATTGTGATAGGTGGCGCGGACCGTTTCAGAACTTGATAAGAACGTCGGTGGCGAAGACAAACTGGTCTTTCTTTGTGCCATTGCTGTAGGCGGCCGCGTTATATGAATGGTCGTACCGAATTTCCGGGCGAATCTCGATCGACGGTGTCAACCAGTGGACCCAGCCAAGCGTGGTCTCGGTATACAAGGTTGCGAACCCGGTCCGTTGGCCGCGCACATCGTCGAAAGCTTCGCTGCGCATACCAATGTAATCCCTGTCCGTTAGCTTATACATGACGTACAAAGACGCCGCGTATACTCCGGCCATACACGTCGTCTGCGGTGGCGGGCAAAGCGCGCCATTCGCGCCTGGGATTAGTGCGGGGATTAACGCGGGATTCACGCCTGGGATTGTCGACACCGTCGGCACGTTGTTTTGGTATTCGTAGTAATCCTCCGTCGCCACCCACAGGCGGTCGGTAATTTTGTGGTAGTACATAAACTGGTATAAATTTACGTTGTTGAAGCCGTAATTCGCATTGTTCGTGCCATTGGCGCAGAGATAAGCAGTGTCCCACGAACTGTTGGAAGTCCATTGAAGGCAGGCCGTCACCGTCGGTTTCGCATCATTTGCCCAGGGCGCAACGTCGCTGCCGGCGTTAAGGCCAACCTGCACCATCCAGTTTTTGGTCAGCCGCGTTGACCAGACGACACCAAGCTGGGTGAACGGATCGTAAGTGTAATACAGTGAATGCGAATCGAAGACGTTCTGATAGTCGAGATCCGCCTCGATATCACCCAGCGTGGTGTAACGGCCGACCCGGATGTTGCTGCCCTGGCCGATCCAAGGAATGTAGACATCAAAGTAGAAGTTCGCCGGGGTGTAGCCATATAGGCTATTGTACGTTGTCAGCGTTTTACTAAATATGCCCTCCATCGTAACTTCCCGGTAATCGGTGCCATACAGGTTGACGAGGCGGAAACCCCAGTCCAAATGGTCCTGTTGCGTCGTGTCTGGAATGCGCTCGACGTAAAGCACCGCCTGGTTGAGCTGGCCTACGTTCGGGTTAAAGTCATAGCCGGCCGGAGCGTTACCGCTCTTGCCGCGAGACGTGCTGATGTTAAATCCGGCGTCGACCCAGCCCCAGATCTCAACATGGTTTTCCTTCAGGAAGTCGCCGGTCGGCGTGCCGCTCAATGCCTTCATCAGATTGTTGCCGGAGGAATTTGGCGTCGCGCCGCCAAGCAGTGGCGTGCCGCCAAACGGCCAGTCGGGCCAGGGCCAGGGCGGCGCGTCCAGCGGCGCTGGCGGAAATGGCGGCGGAAGTCGACCTGAGGGCGCCTGCGCGGTTTGGGTCGCCGGCGCAGGCGGTGACGCATCGAATTCAACAACATAGGCGTTGACCAGCCTGCTGAGGAAGTCTTGATCGCTGGGCGTCAATTGTGACGTCGGCGCGGTCTGTGCGAACGCGGCCGCCGGGACAGAGACCAGCGCTACGGCCGCAATGAAAGTGCTCTTCATGATTGCTCCAATCACATCTGTTGCGCGAACAACGCGCGAACCAAATCCGTAGAATCCTCAGTACTTCGCGATACCCGGGCCGCCGAACTTGAAATCAAGTCCCACCTGCACGACTGAAAATGAAGTGCTGGTGGTGTAAGGCAGTTGTCCGTTCAGGGTCAGCCCGGTCGGCGTGCTGCCGGGCCGGTTGAAGCCCATGAAGTTGTAGTAGCGGTACTCGAGCTTGGTGCTGATGTTCTTGGTGAGCGCATAGGCGAAGCCCGCGCCCACGGTCAGGCCGTTGGCCGTGACGTTGAACCTGTCGACAACCGGAAAACCGGCGACGGCGGGGACTGCTGTATCCGTATGCTGAATTTCACCGAAGGCGTAGCCGCCGGTGAAGAACGCCATCCAGTGGTCGCCCGCAAAGCCGCCCCGCACGCGCAGCGTACCGCCCCAGCGCCAGTTGTCCGCATCGACCGCCGTCACCCCCGGAAACGCGCCGTTGTTGAAATCAAAGGAGTCGTTGCCCTTGATGCCGGTCCAGAACAGGTCGCTCTCAACGCCGACAACGTAGTTTCCGCTCTGCCAGTTGTAGCCGACTTCGCCGCCCGCGAGCCCGCCTTGCGAGCTGTAGTTCGCCGAGTAGTCCGCAAACGGCGCGATCGGGCCGGTGGAGTTATTGATATCGTGATTGCCGAGGCCGCCACCGCCGAACGTGCCGACATAGACGCCACTCCAGTCATAGACCGATGGCGTCGCCGACGGTGCCTTGAAAGGCAGATCGGCAGCAAGCGCCGGCGAAAGAAGACCCAACACCCCGAGTGAGGCAGTGGAGAGAAGAGTTCGTTTCATTGTAGCCCCCTGTCGAATTTGTTTCTGACGAAACGCGCGACGGATCCAGCCGTCACGACCTTTCCAAGCCTTAGAAGTAGAAGATGAGATCAGCCGAACCGATCAGCGCGGTGTTCTTGTTCGGCGAGATACCGGGTTCAAGCACGCCCCCGCGCGCTGCTCCCGCGTTTGTTAATGAGCGGTTGATTAGTCATTCAATGAAACTCTGGTCGCTGGGCTCGATTGTGACGTGGGCGCGTTCTGTGCAAACGCGGCGGAATGGATAGAGACGAACAGCCCGATTGCGAGCACAGATCGGATCAAGGAACGACGCATGAAAAAGCCCCCAAAATCTTTTATCCGGCACGCATGGACCGGCACTCAGAGCACCCGCCACGAGATAAGTCGTTTATCTCCGACATTGCACTTAGCTTTCTAGAACACGGCCACGCATATGAAATCGAGAGGGCTGAAAGCTCGAATCCATAAGATGGGCATTCATCGTCCTTGATAGGTGTTCGATACCGGCGACGCGGCGAACTTTCTCCGCATCAAGGCGGTTGCGCACTCACGGCACCACGGCACCGGGCTCCAGTTTGGGGCTTCATGATCCCGCAAGGCGCCGAACATGCCGTCGCCCTGGAAAAGAGCTACGGCGTTCTTTCCCTTTGGCAGGCCGCGCGCCACTGACAGCGGCATCCAGGTTGGATCGGACTCATCTTCGGCAAAGCAGAACGGGTATTTTTCCAGGACCGCCGAGGACGGCTCGGTCGCGTTCGCCCGATTGCCCTGACCGAGACAATTGATCCCGGAATTCATCTCGATTTCTTTAGGGATTGGGCCGTTAACGACGACAATTGGCCCGGAGAAACAATTGGTGCGGAGTAGCCCGTGCATCGTGAAGAGTGGATCCAATGCGGCCTCGAGTGCCGATAACGGCGGGCATGTACTCGGGACGGCCGCATTGACTGCGACTTTTTCAAGCGTAATTGGCGAAAGATTGGGAGCAACGTCGCCGATGATCTCAGCTGGCTTTCTGGTCGTTCCATCGAGCATTCGGAGGATTCGTACGTCTGTTGGCGGGACCAACAGCAAACCATCGCTCCATCCGCGATCGAATCATGCCTCGATCTCGTCGTCCCATCCGTCGAATTGTATCGGACGCGACTTGAAGTCCGGTTTGCCGAACTGCGCTATCAGCGTTTTCGTAGACGCCGGCCTCACGCGACTTCGAACCACATCCCGGACGCTTCTCCGGTCGATCCTCACCCAGGCGTCATGCTCCCGGCATCTTTATATCTCTCTTATGCGATACAACGCCAAGCCGTCTCGTATTCCTACGGCACCGTCAACACTTGACGTCCATTGGATTCGCTAGGAGTTCGCGGTGGCGGCGATCGCATTCAACGTTGCGCATCGGGCGGAGCCGGTAGGGGAACGGCACTATGCCGCGCTCGCGCTTCTGCGCAGAATGCTCGATGCGTTTGTCAGCTATCGGATGCGACTGGCTGCGTCGGAAGCCGAGCACGCTCGTCCTCGGCGGCTCCGGATTACGTCATCGCAACCGAAAAACGGGCAATGATCGCCATGCAGCTAACATGCCCAGATCTTTCATCGCGGCAGGCACCGGGACGTTCGGCCGCTGCGGTCGAACAGGACGTCGAACGCTTCAGCATGCCGGCCGATAAGCCAGCAACCGTCAGCGCGCAATCTCAGTCTCTCGATCCCGGCATCGTTAGCGAGACGATTCCAGGAGCCAGTGGGGCGGACACGCGCCTGGCGACGGTCAGACGATTCTGTATCTCTGCCCTTAAGGTCGTGGCGGCGGGCCTTGCCCTTGTTGCCATCATGGCGCTGAAAATCATAGCCTATTTGCCGCGCTTTCACTAATTGATGCACGCCAAGGGCTGGACAGGTTATCGCAGCAGCTTTGACAAACCCGAAGCGGTTGATGAATTGAGTAGTTGAACGGATGAAGTGATGGGTTGGACGGCTCGATCGAGGCTATCGTGATCCCAGCGGCACTCATGCGATTATTATAGCGCAGTCAGGTTGTCCATCTGGTTTCTTTATGTCGTTTTTCCGATCTCGCGGACGCTATCGTTCAAGTCTGTTTCTCGAACGAGATATTGGCACACTGTTGCACCCCGAGTGCCTTGGGCAATCGATCGCACGCAGAGCAAATTCGGCGTGTGGAAATAGTCACTCCTGGCAGTGATCGCGACCGCCGGTATTCTTGAACTCAACCGAGCGGGCAGACATCGTCACGGCGACCGCTCCTCGTTCAACAGGCGCAGCATGTGAGAGACGCTGGTTGACAGTCAGCCGGCTATCCCGAGTCAGTTCTAGAGAACCAGATGGTGACATCATGACTTCCTCTCGTACAACTCCCGCAGGCGATTGAATCATTGAACCGATGATCGCGCTTGTACGCTTCGTCCGGCTTCGGCTCGACCGCCTCCAGCACATAGTTAGGTTTTTGATGCGGCTCAATCATAACTTATTCGACTCCGTTTCGGTTTTGACCCGTCCTTTACGATAGACTCCAGCGGCCCAACCAGACTTCAAGAAATTTTCTGACTGCGAGTCCTAATGCTGCCAGCACACTGAAATTAGCTACAACTGTGCCTACTCCTTGCCTTTGGTGGGTGGTGAGATGCCAGCCTGCGAATAGGTTTTCGAGACTCGAACAAAATCACAGTGACCCACGTTCACCACGGTGGATCGGGATAGCTCGTCTTGCTTCCTTCGCGCTACCCAATGGAGGCGTCGCAATCCGGCGGTCAGTCATGCGATCACTATATCGCGGCCTTTCCGTCCATCTCGATTCTTTATGGCGTCTTTTGTATCTTGCAAAGGCTGTCATCCATTTCTGCTTCTCAAAAGTTAGCAGGGTTCGCGACAGCCCAACGTTCGATAAACAGGCTTGACTTGCGCGAGAGGCTTGGTCGACGTCAGCCACCTAATCCCCGCGCAGCTCCAATAATCAGATCAGAATGGTGACGTCATGGCTCCCTCTCGTGCCACTCCCGTAGGCGACCGCATCGTTGAACCGATGATTGCGCTTGCAGGCTGCTCCGAGCAGCACCGAATCGTCGTAGCCGGGTCCAAGGCCGTCGAGCTGATGTTGGAGCTGCATCGCCGCGGCTATGTTCGCACGGCAGCCACGGCAAACTGCGGCCATCCGACCGGCCAATACGACGTAGCGTTGGTTGACTGGCGGCGGCGCACATTCAAAACCCTGGAGGTCGCGCTTGATTGGCTGGTGGAGTTCTTGAGTCCCGCTGGTGCGCTGGTCGTCTGGGTTGATCCTCAAAAGGCCTCGGCTAACGAAACCCTTCGCCTTTCGCTGGAAGGGCGCGGATTTCTCGTTGCGGACGGAACGGTCCACGAATGCGGCTGCGCCGTTTTGGCGCGGCGACGCGAAATGAACCCGGTCCGCAAGGCCGCGTAACGGCCCGCCCCGCAGGCGACCGACGTATCATGGAAACTAGACCACCCATCCCACGTGCGATCCTCGTCGGTGTCCAGGTCGCTGGTGTCGACGACGTTGCGCATGCCGCAAGCATCGAAGAATTGGGCCTACTGGTAAAGACGCTCGGTTGCGAGGTCGTCGGCATGATATCGCAGAAGCGCGACGAGATAGACGGCGCGACGGTGCTCGGCAAGGGACGCCTCGAGGACCTTGCCGCGATTACCGGCGGGACGGGCGTCGTCGGATCGACGGCGATACAACGGAAGTCAAAGGCGCGCGGGCGTTTTGATGATGCCGATGGCAAGAAGCCTACCGCCAGCCAAGTTGAGTCTGATTCGGAGACGCAGCCGAAGCCCGAGTTCGTGATCGTCGATCAAGAAATATCACCGAATCAGGCCCGCAACCTCGAGCGCGCGACCGGTGCGCAAGTACTTGATCGGACCGGCGTTATCGTGGAGATTTTCCGTCGCCATGCGCACAGTCGCGAAGCGAAGTTGCAGGTGGAAATGGCGCGGTTGAAGTACATGCCGCCCCGCCTGAGGGAATCGTCGGCTGGCGGCGAGCGGCAGCAGGGCTACGGCGCGGGCGAGTCCGATCTCGAACTTAACCGTCGCAAGATCCGGGATCGCATCGCGGAGCTGAAAGAGCAACTGGACGATATCCAGCGAGACAACGACCAGCGCCGGTCTGCGCGTCGCAATGAGCTCCGGGTGGCACTTGTGGGATACACGAACGCAGGCAAGTCGTCACTCATGCGAGCGCTCACGGGTAGCAAGGTACTAGTCGCGGACAAGCTCTTCGCGACGCTTGACACGACGGTGCGGGCTCTGCAGCCCGAGACAAAGCCGCGCGTGCTCGTCTCGGACACGGTCGGGTTCATCAAGAATTTGCCACACGACCTCGTCGCGTCCTTCCGGTCCACGCTTGCCGAAGCGCTAGAAGCGTCTCTGCTGCTGTTCGTCGTTGACGCGTCTGATCCGACGTACGAATCGCAGCTAAAGGTGAGCCGCAACGTACTGCGCGAGATCGGTGCGGAGGTTGTCCCGTCGCGCCTGCTCCTCAATAAGATCGATCGGGTGAGCGAGGCGGATCGCGCCGCCCTCCGCGCAAAGCACCCCGACGCGATCCTCCTCTCCGCGACGTCATCCGAGGACGTTGCCGCCCTGCGCGAGACGATCATCGGAGTTTTCGAGGCGGCGATGGTTGAGGACCAACTGGTGTTACCCTACGCAAAGCAGGGAATGCTCAGCGATATTTATGAGAAAGCGCGCGTGCTCTCCGAGGACTACGACATCACCGGCCGGATCATAAGGGTACGTGCGTTGCCCGGTGCGATCGCCCACCTGCGAAGAGCCCTCGCCGCGTCGTGAGCCGTGTTCATGAATGCTTGGTACGAGTCCGCCTTGGTCCGCTACTCACCGACATCTTGCAGGGCGATGTTTCACATTACACACTAAAATTAGCCTTCAAGACATTGAATTTGCGCATTTTATCTCTGCCAGAACGTGACGACCAAGCCGCCGACCACAATCAGTAGGCCACCGGCAATTACTGGAATGCTGGGCACCGTGCGGAATGACGTAAACGACACCGCCTGCCATACGCAAAACAGGGTGGCGATATAAAGCCCGACCACGCGCTCAAACGGCACCGGAGCCAAATTGAGAAGCGAGCCGTACCCGAAGAGCAAGATTGCCCCACCTAACAGCGTAGCGGCTTGAACGGCCCCGGAACGACTGAATAAGCCGATCCTGACAACCGCATCCCCAAAGGATTCCAATGCTGTTGCGGCAATAAGAATTACGAAGGCCAGAACAGGCTTAGACACTTCGATTCCCCCACTGAGACTACGACGGCTTTCACTTTGGCTTCCGTTGCTTCACCACGGCCTTAAAGGCGCGATCCGCGCCTTTGGCCGTCTCATCGGCGCCTGCCTCTTGGCGGCCTCTAAGTCGGCACGACGACACAGGCTGTAGGCGTAGCGGCTCGCCGGCCGCGCGCCACGAGCAGGAGATGGGTGGCGCGATCCATGAACTCGGTGCTCGTGGCATAGGCCTTCTCGAGCCGTTCGAGTTCGGCAAGCTGTCTATCGCCTGGCGGAGATAAAGGGTTCCACCGAGGATCTGGCATGAATCGACTATGAAACAGGTCGAGACCTCGCAAATCCTCGATGTCGAAACGGCTGGAGAAATAGTTTTGTAATTCCACCGCAGTAAACTGGTGAAAGCTGAATGCAATACGCCGGCCATCGCTGAGGTCGATTTCACACCGGTCCCTGACGTGATCTTGTTTCAATCGGCGCACTTTCTCTATCGAGCCTACGAAGGCCGTCGGAATACTACCAATTGGACGCACCGTGGTTATGAAATACCCTGACGTAACGCGTGCGATCTCTGTTGAGATATCTGTCAGGCTTGCAACGGGTAGATGGCTGAGAGCGCTATACAGACAAAGCGCCAGGTCAACCGAGGCATCGGGTTCCGGTAACCGGTCTGTAAGGTCTGCGACATCGAATGTCAGATTCACTCCAGGGAGGCTGGAAAGATTTCGGGCCGCCAACCGTGCCCCTTGTATTTGCGCCTGTGCGATGTCAAATCCACGCGCGGTGATGCTGCTGAACCCGAGCGCTCGTGCGCGTATGACGAGTCGGCGTAGCCATGTACCGGGTCCACAACCCGCATCGAGCAACCTGACCGAGCTTGCACCGGAAGCCCGCAGGTCGGTCAGTTTTGTCTCCAATACAGCCCAGACGCACCGATCAGCGTACGCGTGCATTCCGTCAAAGGCAAATGGCTGCGAAGGATCGCCATCGGCGTAAGAGACATAATCGTCACCAGCTTGGTTATAGATTTCAGCAACATCATTCGTCGCCTCATTATCAACATCAACTCCCAGGACAGAATGAACCACTCCATGTGCGACGGGCACATCTAACATCCATTTCCGCGAAGGGATCGAATCGTAGTCAACCATTTGAGATAATCTTCCTAATCAAATATCTGGGTCATGGTTGAAACGGAAGAACCTTGCGCACACACACTTTCCCGGCGTTCTTGCAGGGCGGATCGAAGTCAGGAAGATGTGCCGGGGGACATAAGAAGTCGAGATGGATCGCTGTTGCCATTCATAAGCGCGAAATATGCGGCAAGATGGCTGAGCATAGCCCTGGTGCGTTTGACCAAGAATCTCGGTCGAGTAGCGCCCCAAGTAGCGGCGTTATATCACGGCCACAGCTTCACGAAGAAGCATCTGAGACCCTGTTTGAAAGTGCGGATTTAATTTCGAGGGGAGTCCGGTTTTCGATAGATCGGTCAGGTCCGTGAAATGTGCAGAGACTACTTCAGCGAGCAGGCCGATGTCATCCAGCCAGACTTTTATGCTCCTGCTCAAGTCTTGCCGGGCCCTCGGCGGACCGATCAAAGGCACTCCCACATTTTATAAGGCTCGTTCTGGTTATAAGGCTCGTTCTGGGACGTGAGTAATCGGCCTTCATCGGACGCCGTATGCGCGCTACGAAATCTTCGAAGCAAGAATTCCAAACGTCAATAGGTGGATTTTGGACTGCCACCCGTAGTGGCGTCCAACCGTTCCGGTCGATTGCGCCATTGCCTTTCTTGATGTGCATACATGCTCCGATTGGGAAGAAAGATCGCAGTTGTTTTGTCATCCATCCCTTAGACGGCAACCCGACCGGATCCTCAATCCGGGCCGCGCAGCCGGTAACCGATCCCGGTTTCGGTCACGACGAATTGCGGACGTTCGTGGTCGGCTTCAATTTTCAGTCGGAGCTGTCGAACAAGGACCCGCAAATATTGCGTATCGGTAGGGTCGTCCCAGAGCTCCTTGAGTAGGATTTTGTGGGTCAGCACCTTGCCTGCGTGCTGAACCAGGATGCGCAACAGTTCGTACTCTTTCGGCGACAGCTTAACATCTCGTTCTGCGACTCTGACGACACGGCGGACCAGATCGACGGACAAATTGCCGGCCCGGAACACCGGACGCTCGCCATGGACCAGCAATTGATGCCGCAACGCCGCGCGCATGCGGGCGAGCAGCTCATCCATCCCGAACGGTTTGGTCACATAGTCGTCGGCGCCGAGATCGAGCGCTTGCACCTTGCCGGCCTCGTCGTCCCTGCTCGACAGCACCACGACCGGCACGCTGTCATTGCGGCCCCGGATCATTTGCAACAGGTCAATGCCCTGGATATCCGGCAACCCAAGATCGAGGATGATTAGGGCTGGGTTTTGGGCCAACAGTTCGAGCGCGATCTTGCCGTTCTGAGCTTCGACGACGTCGTAACCTTGCGTGCTCAAACTCATCCGCAGCAATTTGCGCATCGGCGGCTCATCGTCGATGACGAGGACCTTGATCGGAATATTGTTCATGCGGCGGTTTCCAGTGCGCCGCCGGCCGCCGGGATCGGCAATCCGATGGTCAGCACGGCACCGCTTTGGTAGGTGCGGTTGACGGCCGAGATTGTGCCATGCGTCGCCTCGACAAAACTGTGGCAAATCGCGAGCCCCAGGCCGGCGCCGGGCCGGACATGATCGCCCTTTTGCGCGCGATAGAATTTGTCAAATACGTTCTCCTGCTCTTCCGGTGGAATGCTCTCCCCTTCGTCGATAATTTGCAGCGACACCAAATCCCTATCCCGGAAACCCCCGATCGATATCGTTGCATCGGCGGGCGTATATTTCGCGGCACAGTTCAGGAAAGTGAACAGAACCGCATCGACCTCCAGCAGCGGCACGTCAACGACAAGCTCGAGCGAGATCTTGTTCCGCACCAGAATCCTGCTTGCCTGCCGCAACGCGCTGCCGACGATATCGCCGATATCGTGACGCGCCGTATTTGGCACGACGGCCGCGGATTCCGGTTTGGTCACGTCAAGCAGATGGGCAATGAAACGGTTGGGCCGCTCGGATTCGTCGATCACGGTCACCACCAAATCGTACTCTTCCTGCTCAGAACGTCCCCCAGCGAGATCGCGCATCGTAGAGGAGCGCTTGGGATGACGCATGCGGGAAGCGTTGGTGTGCGCGAGTTCGTCGACCAGCGCGATCTTCGACCGACGCGAGATGGCCGCATTGAGGTCCATCTCATCAAGGATCTGCTCCCTGTATTCGAGCCACTTGCGCGGGATGACTTCGAGGTCCAGCAGCAGCGCTTCGGTTTCGGCCCGCCCGGGAGTCTCGACCATGCCGACCACCACTTCGACGCTGGCTTTCAGCCGAACATGCGCGCTTTGTAGCATCTCATAGATCTTGAGCCTGCCAGTTGGTGTTGGTGATGAAACTAATCGCTGTATTAAACGACAAATCTTCTGCAACGGCGGATTGGTCCGCCGGGTTAAACGGCAGGGCAGCTTGGAATCGCATCAGCGTATAGAGAATCATGAAGCTACGCACGTGGAAGAACAGCATGGCGACCGTATAGGTCAGCCAATGCTGCTCGCGTTTGTCATCGACGCCGCCGATCCAATAGAGCCCGGCCTCGACGGGCTGCAGGATCGGGGAAAGGAACGTGCGCTCGCCGTTGAAGACGTGCGTCATATACCAGCCGAGCGGTTTGACCAGCGCGATCACAATCGCGCAGAACAGAATAATTTGAATCCAGCCGATGACGGTCATGGGTGTGCCTTTGGATTTGCTCAGGATCAGTGTGACATGCGGTCAGAACCGCTCGGGCCGCAGCAGGGCGTACGTCAGGTAAAACAGCAGCCCAGCGGAGACGATGGCGGCGAGCGAATAGTCGAAAATCATGATCGTTCTCCTCAGAGCTGTTCGCAAGCGTAGGCATAGCTCACCGACACCCCGAAGAAGCCCAGACCCAGGGCAAGCATGACCAAGTCCAGCATGGGATGCTCCTTTTGGCGCGGCCGCAAACAAGTAATTGCTCAAGGCGCCGCCTGATTAAATCAAGTTGCGTTGGATAGTGCCAATGCAGCAATGCTGCACGGATTGCATGACACTTGTGGGATATGTTTTCGAGACGAACGAAAGTCCATCGTCATAACAAATCTATATGGAATCTGTCGCGCTTCAGGGCTATTCGACCTCGGCAAGGGTCGTGAGGTCGACGAGAAGCGTTTCTGGTCGAGTACCCGCTACTATCCTTCCGAGTTCGACAAACTGTTGTTGTTGAGCCCTACACTCCACTCACGATAGCAATTTGAAGTTTGGCGCGAGGACTGTTGCCAAGGCAGTCCCAACCGCGGCACGTCGGGGCGTTTATCTCCTGGATGAATACCGGTTGTTCGTCAACGCTTATGAAACCGTTATTTTTCGAGGCTTTGCCCCATCTCGTTTCGCGAGCGTCAACGACTGCATGAAGGAGGCGATCGGTACGAGTTCAGTGGAAAACAATGGTCCTATCATAATTTTTTTCTGCAACACGGAGAAAGCCAAGACGCTATACAATTTTCTCGGCAGAAAGGTTCGTTCTGAAGTTGTTCAGGACCGCAATGGAAAATTCGAAAACAGGCAGTTCGGAAATAACGCATGCTATCATCGGATCGAAGATTCCAATGGCAAAACAGCGGACGACTTCCGATGTGACTTGCTGCTGACGATCGGAGACGTATTGAGCGATCAGAGCGAGGCTAAGTAAGTACCTCACCGTTACGAAATTTGGAGGTGTTTTTCGCCGTCTTTTGCCGTGTCCCATGGGAGAGTGGACATTCAATAACCGCCCATTCCACGAACTGAGCCCCAGGCGAGGATTAGCTTCGACTATTCTCGTTAAGACGAAAGCTGTAGGGAATCGCCGCTTACGCTGAACCAAGCTGCGAACGGTGGCAACGATGAGCGCGACGAGCCTCCACCACCTCGATGAAAAAAGAGGCAGAGGGCCGCATTCATTCGAAGGGGTACAATCTCGTAGATTGGCGTAATACGCTGCGATGCGCGGTTGCCGCCAAACGAAGGTGGGAACGTGAAATCGTTCGTCCATGGGCGTTTCGAATGTTGGTCGGTACAGCATTCGGTACTGCACGGCTAATCGAGTTCGCCTTAAGTGCTAATTGGGCTTCGCTTTTTTCGATCAGCCTGTCCAATCCATCATGAGCATTGAGGTAGCTCCAGCGAATGGAAGCAAACCGACCAAGCTCGAGATGGACCTCAATGGCCGCTTTGCGCTCCCATCACCGGTCATTCGCTCAATGCGCCACCGTGGCGTCTGTTCGGCATGCTACGGCATCGCGTCAACGCTTCGAACGCGGGTCAGGCTCGGGGCGGGCGGCAGCACACGTCATGGTCGACATCCAGCGAAGGGCAACGGAAAGTTCTGAGCCGTATGTGATTACTGCGCTGGCTCAGCGATGGTTGGGAAGGTTTTCTCATTCAGCCGCCAACGCGGTTGCCCAGCTGAAATCATAGTGCGCGCTCAATGCTTTCATCGCGACGACTGCACCCAGAACGCAGATGATCTGCAATAGCGTCCTCGTCGAGAAAACCTTATTGAACAGCGTCATATGATCTTCCGCTTTTGCTTAGTCATATTGTCGGCGAGCCGGGTGACATCGGACCTAGCGTCGATGGCCTAGACGTATCCCAAGCTTGAGCGCCTTCTGGCGCAGCGAACCCACACTACGTTTTGTAAGCTTCGCAATTTTAACGACGGGTGTTTTCGCCTTTGAGTGCGCACGCAACTCCTTCACATCTGCTTTGGTGTATTCGCGACGCACGACCGTCTTCTTTGTCTTTTTAGGCACTCAATATTCCTTGATTGTGAGGCCGCCTTAGTACCACAGATGGGTCCACATCCAAACCCTTCCACGTCCGGATGGTTCGCTAGGACAGCAGGGATTAGCAGGCGCAGATCATCGCGAGGCCGACAGACACGAACGCCAAGCGCCCTGCCCGCGCCTAAGCAGACTGACACGATTTTACCATCTCCTTGCCAGTTGGAAGTTGGATAGTTTTCTACTCTATCCTCATCGGCCACGAAATGCCGTTTGCGTATGCGCGGCCGCTTTGCGCCAGGAGTAGTCATTCAATAGCGACCACAATGCGCTCATCGGCAATCGCGCATCGGGCCGGTACATCGTCGCCCGGATGGACCTGCGCCTCGTGCGAAGAGTACCGATGTTCGCGCCAGGCACCCTGCAATCCGCCTTGGTTACGATGGAGGCATAACGAGATCGTCGATCCGGATCGGAAACCGTCGCATGCGAACGCCCGTCGCGTGCCAGACTGCATTCGCGACAGCGCCGGCCGAGCCCGTGACGCCGATTTCACCGACGCCCTTGATGCCAAGAGCGTTGACGTGCGGATCGTGTTCCTCGATCATGAGCGCTTCCAGGCTTGGTACGTCGGCGTTCACCGGGACGTGGTATTCGGCGAGGTTCGCGTTGATGATCCGGCCGGAACGGTGATCGCTGACGGCCTGCTCGTGAAGCGCGAACGATACGCCCCAGATCATCCCGCCATAGATTTGGCTGCGGACCATACGCGGATTGATCACACGGCCCGCCGCGAATGCGCCAACAAGACGTGTGACGCGTATTTGACCGAGATCAGGATCGACCTTGACCTCGGCGAAAACGGCGCCGTGCGCGTGCATGGCATAGGCTGACTGCGCGGCAGGGTCGGCGGCGCCCTTGCCGCGGGCATCGATCTCGCTCAGCCCGGCGCGGCCGAGGATATCCGCGTAGCTCTCGCTGCGGCTTTCATCATCGCGGCGGAAGAGACGGCCGTTGCGCGCGGTAACGCCGGCATTGCCTGCACCGAACAATGGCGAGCGTTCGTCACCGGTCGCAAGATCGGCGAGTTTAGCAATGACAGCGGCGCCTGCATTGTAGACCGCCATGCCTGCGGTAGCGGTGTGAGCCGAACCGCCGGCGATACCTGCATCCGGCAGATCCGAGGTGCCCGACCTGAAATCCACCTCTTCAAGGCCGAGCCCGTCGGCGGCGATTTGCGCGAGCGCGGTCCAAGCGCCCTGACCCATGTCGTGAGCGCCGATTTCCATCACGCCCGATCCATCGCCGCGGATCGCCGCCCGCGCTTCGGCCTGGAACATAAGCGCGGGAAATGTCGCGGTGCCCACGCCCCAGCCAACCAGCAGGCCGGCATCGTCGCGCGTTTGTCGCGGCGCGAGCGGGCGCTTCGACCAGCCGAAGCGTACGGCGCCCTGAGTGTAGCATTCGCGCAGGGCTTTCGAGGAGAACGGCTTGCCGGAAATCGGCTCGACGTCGGCATAATTCTTGAGACGGAAGTCGAGCGGATCCATTCCGCTGGCCCAGGCCGCTTCGTCGATAGCGCTTTCCAGCGCGATCGAACCGGTGGCTTCGCCGGGCGCACGCATGAATAGCGGCGTGCCGGTGTCTATCCGCACGGCCTCGTGCGAGGTCGAGATCGCAGGACTGGCGTAGAGCGTATGCGAGGCGTCGGCGGCTGGCTCGAAGAAATCATCGAATGTGCTCGACACCGTCTTGGCGTGATGATCGATTGCGGTCAGCAGGCCATTGCCATCGATGCCGATGCGAAGCCTCTGACGGGTCGGCGCGCGGTGGCCGACCGGACCGTACATATGTTCGCGGCGCAGCACGAGCTTGACCGGTTTGCCGACCAGCCGCGCCGCCAGGATGCCGAGGATCTGCGGTCCGGAGATCAATCCCTTGGAGCCGAAACCACCGCCGAGATATGGGCTGCGGATATGGATCTTGTTCGGCGCGATGCCGAACAACCCCGCGATCCGTGCCTGCGCCATGGCAAGACCCTGGCTTGGCGTGTCGATCGACACGCTGTCCCCATCCCACGCCACCACGATGGCGTGAGGCTCCATGGCGTTGTGATACTGCGCGGGCGTTTCATAGATCGCGTCGATGCGTTTCGACGCCGCCGCGAGACCCGCTTTCACGTCGCCCCGATGCATTTCGGACGGATTGCCGACGCCAACGGCCGGCGGCATGAAGCTCTCATCGGCATCGAGGCCGACGCGGGCCGGCAGCGCTTCATAGTGAGGCGCCAGCAGCGCGGCGCCTTCCGTCGCGGACTCCAGCGTTTTTGCAATCACCACCGCGATCGGCTGGTTCGCATAACGCACCTTGTCGTTCTGCAGGAGATCGAGCCGGAACATGAACGGGTTGGTCTTGGCGTCCGGATCTTCCGCGAGCGGCGGCCGGTTGGCGGGCGTCATGACCTCGATGACGCCCGGATGATTTTTCGCTGCTTGCACGTCGAGGTATGTCACGCGGCCGCGTGCGATACTGCTGACCGCCATCACGGCATGCAGCATGCCCACCGGATGGTTGTCAGCGGCATAGCGGGCTTGTCCCTTCACCTTCAGCACCCCCTCGCGGCGGGTCAGCGGCTGGCCAATATTCGAGCCGTGCCGGACATTCGCCGGTGTTTGCGTCAAGCTGATCTCAGGCGACATGAAGCGCTCCGGAAACCGAGGAAAAGGGAGAAGCGGGCAGCGCCGGAATACGATCCGGCGTTCCGGCCGCGGCGAGCGTCAGGGTGCGAACGAGAATCCGCTGTGCCAGTTCGATCTTGAAAAGATTGTCTCCGGACGGTTTGGCATCGGCGAGCGCCGCCTGTGCCGCGCGACGGAAGGCATCGGCAGTTGGTCGGGCGCCTGCCAGGCTCTCTTCTGCCGCACGAGCACGCCATGGTTTGGCTGCGACGCCGCCGAGCGCAAGTCGCGCGTCCTTGATCTTGCCCTGTTCGATCCGCAGCGCGGCGGCGGCCGACACCACGGCAAAAGCATACGACGTGCGTTCGCGGACCTTCAGGTAGCGTGCATGCGGCGCGAAAGCGCGTGCCTCCGCGGGCAACCGCAGCGCCGCGATCAGATCGCCGGGCTCTAGCACGTTTTCCTGCTCAGGCGTATCGCCGGGCAGGCGATGCAGGCTTTCCAGCGCGACCTCGCGCCGGCCGTTCCTGCCCTCGATCTCCACGACGGCATCGAGCGCAACCAGCGGCACGCAGAAATCCGACGGGTGGGTCGCGATACAGGCCTCGCTCCAGCCGAGAACGGCGTGCAGCCGATTCTCGCCGTCGCGCGCGGCGCAGCCCGAGCCGGGCTCGCGCTTATTGCAGGCGCTGGCGACGTCGTAAAAATATCCGCAACGCGTCCGCTGCAGCAGATTACCGCCGACGGTCGCGGCGTTGCGAAGCTGCGCCGAAGCCCCCGACAACAGCGCTTCGGCGATGGCCGGATAGGATGTAGCGAAATCGGGATCGTGCGCCAGATCGGCATTGCGGACGAGCGTACCGATACGAAGGCAACCGTCAGCCAGGCGTTCGACGCGATCGAGCCCGGGCAGGCGCGTGATGTCGACGAGACGGCTTGGGCTCGCAATGCCGCCCTTCATCAAGTCGAGCAAATTGGTGCCGGACGCGAGATAAGCAGCGCCCGGTCGGGCGGCAGCGGCGACGGCATCGGAAATGGTCGCCGGCCTGATATATTCGAAATTATTCATGCGGAGCGCCTCTGATTGGAGTCGGCGATGCTTTGCCGGGCTTCCAGCACGGCTTCCGTGACGCCGGCATAGGCACCGCATCGGCAGAGATTTCCGCTCATGGCTTCACGAATTCTTTCGGGGTCGTTACCGGTTTGCGCTTCCTGGATCAGGCCGATCGCGCTCATGATCTGGCCCGGCGTGCAGAACCCGCACTGGAACCCATCATGTGCGATGAACGCAGCCTGCACCGGGTGCAACTGGTCGCCGCGTGAGACGCCCTCGATGGTGAACACATTGGCGCCGTCATGGCTGACCGCCAGCGCCAGGCACGAATTGACCCGCCGTCCGTCGACCAAGACCGTGCAGGCGCCGCACTGGCCGCGGTCGCATCCTTTCTTGGTACCCGTCAGATCGAGCCGCTCGCGCAGCAGATCGAGCAGCGTCACGCGGGGGTCGTCCAGTTCGACGTCCCGTCGCACACCGTTAACGGTCAGGTTGATGGAGAAATTCATGTAGGCTCCAATCAATGCTATGGTCCGAACTAGATCGGCGCGGATCAATCGGCCACCCTTTCCAGATCTGCTATCCACCGCCATATACGGAGGCAGCCTCCGTTTTCAAGAGGCCACAGGAAGAATGATTGATGCCGGGAGCGAGGTTTCCGAAAAGATCATTCTCAATCAACGGGATGAGAGATGATACGGGCCCACGTAAACGGTTCGTGATCAAGATAACACGGATGGCAGAACGGGTGACAGACACGGTTCGGAGGCCGCGCGCCGATGCGATTCGCAATCGGGAGCGTGTGCTGGCGGCAGCAAAAGCTGTGTTCAGCGCGGGCGGTCCGGAAGCGAGCCTGGAGGCCGTCGCTAAAAAGGCGGGTGTCGGCATCGGTACGCTCTACCGCCACTTCCCGACGCGTCAGGATCTGTTCGAAGCAGTCTATCGCCGCGAGGTGCAGCAGCTCGTCGAACTGGCCGAAGAATTGCAGAATGCGCCCGAACCCGTCGATGCCCTGCGCCGTTGGCTGCAATCCAATGTCGAGTTCGTCGCCACCAAGAAGGGCATGTCCGCCGCGCTGGCGCTCGCCGTTCACGGCTCGTCGGATCTCGCGACGTTTACGTTCGATCGCCTGACCAAAGCCGTAGGCGCCTTGCTCGATCGCGCGATAGCGGCCAGCGAGATACGATCGGACATCAGCCCGGAGGACTTGCTGCGTGCCCTCGTCGGCATGTGCTACATGCACGACCAGCCTGGCTGGCAGAAAAGCGTGATCCGGTTGGTCGATGTCTTCGTCGACGGCCTGCGCGTGCAGACCAAGGCCGATCGGGGCTCAAAGTTGTCATCGCGCGGCACCGCGTCGGGGAAGCCAGGAGATCGTCGTCGTGAATCCGGCAAGAGCCGGAAGTAAAATCGAAGCTTTCGATCAGGCAGTAAGATCTGCAGCTGCCGCAAACTACGAGCGAATCGTCGATTCCGTTCACTGACATTCGTACTCAAGAAATTGACTCCTTCTGCGCACAAGGTGACCATTGTCCATCGAAGTGAGATGACGAACTCTATTCACTGCTTGTCAAAGAGTCGAAGAATGAAGCATAGCTTCCTTGTTCGAGTTTGATTCCTCCTTGAGGAACTTAAGGCACTCCAACAAAAGGTCCCCGCACGGGGGCCTTTTCTTCTAGACCGCGTCCTTTGCAGCTTTGACCGGCCTTGCACGTACGATCTTCCGGGCTGGCTTAGCCTTGAACATCATCTCTTCACCCGTAAACGGATTGGTACCTTTCCTCGCCTTGGTCGCCGGCTTCTTCAATACCACGAACTTTGCAAAGCCCGGCACAAGAAAAATCCCGTTCTTTTTTAGCTCCTTGTGACCGACATCGGTCAAGGTATCCATGACGTTCTTTATCTCGCGCTTGGAAAGCTCGGTGATGGTCGCAATCTTCTCAATCAACTGCGACTTGGACATTTGGGTAGCCATTGTGTCTCCTCTGATTCGTGGTGATGAGATATTAGACCAATGAGCAGAGACTTAGGGCTTTCTGCACAGATTTGTTGGGTCTTTAAGAGCTTAGCGGCCCAACGGAGAACGGGTCGCGCCAGCCATCGCCACCCGTGAGAAACATCCGGTCATCGACGGCACCTTGCCTCCCTTGAACTCCTTTAGGCCGGTGAGAGGCTTTGCCTTCGTGCCCTCTTGAGCCATCCGGAGACCATGCCCGCCATCCACAGTCTGCGCGTGGCCCCAGGGCTATGTAGCAATCGGGATGTAACCACGGAAAAAGCGTTTTGAAACGACCTACTCTTGTCTGGACAACTGCTATTGCCATGCCCATCACATTGCGGCTTCATGGTAAGAACATGGGAGCAATTCGCGATGCAGCCTTTCACACTTGCCGCCATGAACACTTAAGCAGACCAGGTCATGGACCCGCTTGACAGCACCAAGTCCAAGGCAAATACGCGTTTGACAGCGCGTTCATCACCGCACGGAATTGCGGCTGATCTTATTGCTGTGCTGGTGGCCGTTACCTCCGGTCAGCCTCGTGTTTTAACGATCCAGGATCAGCGCGCCCTGCCCTCCGGGCCTTTCGAACTTGCCCATCGTTCGCTGCAATCGGGGCTGCGCGCCTGGGTCCAGCGGCAAACCCGGCTGCCGCTCGGTTATGTCGAACAGCTCTACACCTTCGCCGATCGTGACCGCGCCGGCGCTGCCGCACAGCACGTCATCTCGATCAGCTATCTCGGCCTGACGCGAGAGCAACCGGCATTCGGCGAACACGAGGCAAGCTGGCGCGGGTGGTATGATTATTTTCCCTGGGAGGATCATCGCGTCGGCCCACCTCCGCTGATTGAAAAAATACTACAGCCGGGGCTCAAAGCCTGGATTTCTGCAGCATCCGATCGGGCGGCGCAGGGCTTTCGCCGGCAGCGCGCTGCGACGCTTTTCGGATTCGAAGAGCATGGCTGGAACGAGGAACTGGTTCTGCAGCGCTATGAGCTATTATACGAGGCGAGACTGATCCCGGAGGCTATGCGCGGAAATTCCTCGACATCCAAATCGGCCAACGCGGTTTTGCCGGACCTGCCCGGTAAACCCATGATCCTTGATCATCGCCGGATTCTAGCAACCGGCATTGCGCGGCTCAGGGCCAAGATCAAATACCACCCGGTGGTATTTGAATTGATGCCGGACACCTTTACGCTACTGCAATTGCAACGCTGTGTTGAGGCGCTCGCCGGAAGGCTCGTGCACAAGCCGAATTTTCGCCGCTTGATCGAGCAGCAGGAACTCATTGAGGAGACTGGCGAAACCAGCCAGAACACCGGCGGGCGTCCCGCCAAATTGTTCCGCTTCCGCCGTGCCGTATTCGCAGAACGCGCCATCGCGGGAACCAAACTTCCCATTACGGGGGCTTGACAAGACTTATACTCAATTACAGTATATTATATGCTCACTTGGAGTATAAGATATGCTGTCGATCCCGAAACTGCGGCCTTCGGAACACCTCTACGCGAAAGTGCAACATGCGATCCCTGCGATCGAATGGCCCGCCTTCGCAGAAGATATCGACGCGATCATCGCGATGAAGAAAAGCCGCAACGCGGTCATCCTTGCCCACAATTATCAGACGCCGGAAATTTTCCACTGCGTGGCGGACATTGTCGGCGACAGCCTCGCTCTAGCCCGCGAAGCGATGCACGTGGAGGCTGACGTCATCGTCCTCGCCGGGGTTCACTTCATGGCCGAAACGGCCAAATTATTGAATCCATCGAAGACCGTCCTGATCCCCGACCGCAGCGCCGGCTGCTCGCTTGCAGACTCCATCACGCCCGAGGACGTGAGGCTGCTGCGGCAAAACTATCCCGGCGTCCCGATCGTGACTTATGTGAACACCTCGGCGGCGGTGAAGGCGGAGTCCGACATCTGCTGCACGTCGGGCAACGCCAAAGCGGTTATCGAATCGCTCGGCGTTGAACGTATCATCATGCTGCCTGACGAATATCTGGCCAAAAACATTGCTGCCGAGACCAAGGTCAAGGTGATTACCTGGACCGGTCATTGCGAGGTGCATGAGCGCTTCAGCGCACAAGAGGTGCGGCAATTGCGCGAGGACCACCCCGGTGTCGTCGTGCTGGCGCACCCGGAATGCCCGCCGGACGTCCTGGCGGAGGCCGATTTCGCCGGCTCGACGGCCGCCATGTCTTCCTACGTCGCAACCAAACGACCACCGCGGGTCGTGCTTCTGACGGAATGCTCGATGAGCGACAACGTCGCCATCCAGTACCCGGACCTCGAATTCATCCGCCCCTGCAATCTTTGTCCGCACATGAAGACGATCACGCTCGGCAACATCCGCCGCGCGTTAGAGACGATGCGGCACGAGGTCATGATCGACGAAAGTGTCGCAGCGCGCGCACGCCTCGCGGTCGAACGAATGCTGGCGGTAAAATGACAGTGTTGCATAATACGGACGGCGCTCCCGTGATTATCGGCGGCGGCCTCGCCGGCTTGATGACGGCGCTCGCGCTGGTGCCACAGCCGGTGCTGCTCCTGAGCAATGCGCCGCTCGGCTTGGAATCGTCGAGCGTACTCGCGCAAGGTGGCATCGCCGCCAGTATCGGGGCGGATGACGACGTTTCGCTGCACCTGGCGGATACGCTCGTCGCCGGCGACGGCTTGTGCGATGAAACGGTCGCTGCCGCCATCCTCGCCGCGGCGCCCGCCGCGATCGAACAGTTGGTGCGGCTCGGCGTGGTTTTCGATCGGGATGCCAGCGACAACATAGCTCTCGGCCGCGAGGCCGCGCATTCGCGCCGCCGGATCGCCCATGCCGGGGGTGACGCAACCGGCCGGGATATTATTCGGGCCCTGGCCCACAAGGCCTACGAGACACCTTCCGTCACGGTGATCGAGGCGACCACAGTGCAGCGCCTGGTGGTGGAAGACAATGCGGTAACCGGTGTCATCGGCTATACCGCCCGAGGGCCGGTGCTCTTTGCCACCGATCGTATCGTCATCGCGACTGGCGGAATTGGAGGTCTGTTTCTGCATGGGACGAATCCGGCCGGGTCCTTCGGTCAAGGCCTCGCACTCGCGGCACGCGCCGGCGCGGTCATGGCCGATCTTGAATTTATTCAATTCCATCCGACCGCGCTCGACAAGGAATCCTTCCCGTTAAAGCTCATCAGCGAGGCCGTGCGTGGCGAAGGCGCGATTCTCGTTGACGAAAACGGCGATCGCTTCATGGCAAACGCGCCCGGCGCCGAACTGGCCCCCCGCGATATCGTCGCACGTGCCGTCTGGCGGCATATGGCGGCGGAACATCGGATCTTTCTCGACGCGCGGAATGTCAGAGGACTGGACTTTGCGCGGCGTTTCCCGACGATTACGGCACTTTGTCGTGAAGCAGGGATTGATCCGGTCACGCAGCCAATCCCGGTTCGCCCCGCCGCGCACTACCATATGGGCGGCATATCCGTCGACAAAAACGGACGGACTTCCATCGACGGGCTCTGGGCCTGTGGTGAAGCCGCCTGCACCGGTTTGCATGGCGCCAATCGGCTCGCCAGCAACTCGCTGCTGGAAGCGGCGGTGTGCGGCAGCTGGGTCGCCAAGGATATTGCCGCGACGGCCTCGATCAGGCCGCGCAGGCCCAGGCTGGTGTCTGATGGAGGCGCCGACCGAAGCGATCCGGCTTCGGTCCGTCCGATCCTGTCGCGCAGCGCCGGCGTGTTGCGTGACGGCGAAGACCTGCGCGCGGCCGCCCGCGCCCTCTATCCGCTTGCGATCTCGCAACACGCCACGAGCGACCCCGCGATGGTCGGTTTAATGATCGCGATCGCCGCCTTGCGCCGTCAGGAAAGCCGTGGTGCCCACGGACGCACCGACTTTCCAGACCACGCAAATCTCGCGAGGCGTTCGACGTTGCGCCTCGACGACGCGCTTCAAACTGCGCGTGGTTACGCCGCGGAACCAGTTGCCTGACCCAAAGGAACGCCATGACGCCCTCGCCCCTGCCGCCCATCATGATCGAGCCTTTGGTTCGCATGGCCCTGCTCGAAGATCTCGGCCGTGCCGGCGATTTGACCACCGACGCAATTGTGCCGCTGGGCCACCGCGCCACGGCACTTCTTGTGGCCCGCCAAACCGGCGTCGTCGCTGGTCTCGACCTGGCTCAGCTCGCCTTCCAATTGATCGATCCGGCCATCGAGATGCGCCTGGAACGCAACGATGGTGCGGCTCTGGCGCCCGGCGACGTGATCGCCACCATCACAGGCCCGTCGCGAGGTATTTTGACGGCGGAACGGGTTACGTTGAATTTCCTATGCCGCCTCAGCGGAATTGCAACGGCGACGGCGTCCGTGGTTGCAGCGGTCCGCGACACCAAGGCGAAGATCGTCTGCACGCGCAAGACGACGCCCGGCCTGCGTTCAATCGAAAAATATGCGGTCCGGATCGGCGGCGGCAGCAATCATCGATTCGGCCTCGACGATGCCGTACTCATCAAGGACAATCATGTCGCCATCGCCGGCAGCGTAGCGGAGGCGTTGAAGCGGGCGAGAAACGGCGTCGGCCATCTGGTCAAGATCGAAGTCGAAGTTGATACGCTCGACCAGCTGCGCGAGGCGCTCGATCACGGCGTAGATGCCGTGCTTCTCGACAATATGGATTCAGCTACGCTCACGGAGGCCGTCGCGATGGTCGCAGGCCGGGCCGTCACCGAAGCTTCCGGCCGCATCACGCCCGCTACAGCGCCACAAATTGCCGCTACCGGCGTCGACCTGATCTCAATCGGCTGGCTCACCCATAGCGTCGGCGTTCTCGACATCGGGCTCGATTTCTGGCGCGACAAAACAATAACCGCGACCAACAACATTTGATACGTAACGGGCGCCGTCTCGCCCGTCGCCAAGCGCCTTCCGAAGGGCCGAGATGTGATTGCGGAGATTGGCGTCCTCCACGGTCACACTCGGCCACACCATTGAGATTAGCTCCCGGTGAGTGACGACTTCTCCGGCCCGTTCCGCGAGCAC
>Ga0210394_10002549_pt1 | contig 24771 bp, 25 predicted proteins | sample IncBWC12MmetaG_FD_160121 | JGI IMG/M metagenome (GOLD analysis project Ga0210394, IMG submission 160121) | Forest soil microbial communities from Barre Woods Harvard Forest LTER site, Petersham, Massachusetts, United States - Inc-BW-C-12-M | ecosystem: Environmental > Terrestrial > Soil >... | reverse complement strand
GATGGCCGCGGCGAGCACGGTTGCGGTGGTGGTGCCGTCACCGGCGATGTCGGAGGTCTTCGAGGCGACCTCGCGCACCATCTGCGCGCCCATGTTCTCGAACTTGTCTTCAAGCTCGATCTCCTTGGCGACGGTGACGCCGTCCTTGGTGATGCGCGGGGCGCCGAACGACTTGTCGAGCACGACGTTGCGGCCCTTGGGGCCGAGCGTCACTTTCACCGCATTGTTGAGAATGTCGATGCCGCGCAGCATCTTGTCGCGCGCGTCGACCGAAAATCTGACTTCCTTGGCAGCCATTTGAATTTACTCCGTTGGATCTGGTTGGCGGGTGCGAGCGTTACGCGGCCTTCTTCTTGGCCAGCGGCTCGTCGAGCACGCCCATGATGTCGGACTCCTTCATGATCAGGAGTTCCTGGCCGTCGATCTTGACCTCGGTGCCCGACCATTTGCCGAACAGCACGCGGTTGCCGACCTTGACGTCGATCGGGATGAGCTTGCCGCTCTCGTCGCGGCCGCCCGGGCCGACGGCGATCACTTCGCCCTGCGACGGCTTTTCCTTGGCGGTGTCGGGAATGATGATGCCGCCGGTTGATTTCTCCTCGGCGTCGATGCGCTTGACGACAACGCGGTCGTGAAGCGGGCGAAACTTCATGATATCCTCCTAGGCTATTGAACCGACTGATGTTTACGGTGGAAGGCGGTCGCCCGTTTGTGGTGTGGATGACCGCTTGGCTCCGACATGGGGCGTGAATTTCAGCCCGCAAGAGGCGCCGGAGGATTTATTAGCACTCGTTGAAGTGGATTGCCAACAAAACAATTGCGGGGATTATAACCTTGACAAAGCAGTTTTGATAGGTAGTATGGGGGTCACAAAAGGACAACCCCTATGACCCGGCACCTGACTTACCCATTGATAGTGCGGGTGGATTCGATAGTGACCCGGCCGGCGGACGAAACACCACCCAATCGCGTCGAGATAGAAGTTCAGACATTGCTTGGTCGAGGGGTTCTAGAGATGTCGCAAGATGTCGCGATCGAATTAGCGGTAAAACTCGCGACGCACTTGCAAGTTCGCGGTTCCCAGTAACCCGCAAAGCCACTCGCGCCAGCCACAGCCCAACCATTTGAAGTGTCATGACAGCGAACCTCCAAAATCCGATCTTCACCGACGAAGCCAAAGCCCGCGAGTGGCTTGAAGCACGGGTTTGGCCGAATGGCCCCGTTTGCCCGCATTGCGGCGCTACAGGCGACGACGTGACCGCGCTCAACGGCAAGGCCCATCGTCCGGGCCTCTATCAGTGCTCGGCCTGCCGCGAACAATTCACCGTCACGGTCAAAACGGTATTCGAGCGCAGCAAGATTCCTTTGTCGAAATGGCTTGCGGCCTTGTTCCTGCTTACCGCCTCAAAGAAAGGCGTGAGCGCCCATCAGGTACACCGCTCGCTCGGCGTTTCGTATAAGTCGAGTTGGTTCATGATGCACCGCTTGCGTGAGGCGATGCGTTCGGGCGGCTTGATCCCGCCGATGGGCGGCACCGGCAAGACCGTCGAAACCGATGAAACTTATTTCGGCACAATTCCAAAAGCCGAGATCATGCCGAACCACGGGAAGCCCGGAAGGAAAGCTGGCATTCGTCGTCCAGCCCATCGTGCCGTGCTGGCGCTGGTTGAACGCGGCGGACAGGCTCGCACCTTCCATATCGCCCAAGCGGATCAGAAAACCGTGCACGCGATCATGAAAGAAAACATCAAGCGCGAAACGCGTATTCATACCGACGAAAGCGGCATCTACAACATCGCGCCGTGGCATTTCGACAAACACGAAACTGTCAAGCACAAGGACAAAGAGTACGTTCGCGGCGACGTGACGACAAATACGGTCGAAGGCTATTTCTCAATCTTTAAGCGCGGCATGAAAGGCGTCTATCAGCACTGCGACGAAAAGCACCTTCACCGTTATCTCGCGGAATTTGATTTCCGCTACAACACGCGCACGGCGCTTGGCTTCAATGATCTTATGCGCGCCGAAGCACTGGCGACTGGCATCAAAGGCAAGCGCCTGACCTATCGACGGCCTTACAAAATCTCTCAATCGTATCCGTATTAAGCAGGAGGCTAAGCGCTTTTTGGCTTGGCGGAAGAAACACGGCGGCGGACGGAGCGGACCTTAGGTTTCTTTGTTTTCTTGCGATGTTGTGGCGGGCTTTTCGCCACAACATCAACGGCGCGCTCGAAGCGTGCCCATGCGTCGGCTCTCAACTCAGTTTCCTTGGTTTTTGCCATGACAGAATCTCTCCCCGGCGACGCGCCACCGCTATTCGGTGCGCAACTGATGCCCGCGTTTCATCGTCACCCCGAAGAAGCTGCACGTATTGGGCGAATCGTTGCGGCATTTGGCGAAACCGAATTTATGCTTGCCTTGTGCCTTGGGGAAGCCTTGTTAAACCGAGACGCCGGACTACGGGGAATGTTCCGGCTACTTAGCGATCGCGGCCGAATAGACATGGCCGACGCCCTTGCTCGGCCGGCATACGTGACGATCGGTGCAGCCCTCCATTTCGACGAAACGATCGCAAACATCAAATGTTGTCGGCAGATTCGAAATCAATACGCCCATTGTCATTATGCCGATGAATGGAATGGCGTTGGTCTATATCTGACAAATCTCACTGATGCCGCAGAGGGTAATGACTCATTCGAATACCTTTGGAGGCACGTAGATGTGCCGCTCCTAGAACGGCAAGAAGCATATTTCCTCCACACAATCCAAAGACTGCAATACCTAGAATGGGAATATCTATTTAGGACCGGCAAAACGATAATTGGCCACGGGATGCCATGGCCGACAGCACTAGAGCCACCGCCGAAGCACAATCCGCCGAGTCAACATATCCCCCAGTGGCTTGCCGAAGAAGCGAAGCGGCGGCACGTAGAGCTTGCAGAGGCACTGGAACAACCTGCCCAGCAACCAGAACGTCCACCGTCGATCCTGAGACTGACCCGGGAAGAATGGGCGGCGAAGGATGCAAAGGACGCCCGCGAGGCGGGACATAATTCGGGATGAATTGATCGTCGGGCGCGCCAGCCTCGCGTAATTCACGCGAAACGGCTGTGGTATCTAGCGATTGTGGGTGCTTTGTCAAGGTTATAATCCCCACAATTGCAGTGCCGATTGGTCGCGCCGGGTTCCGGCCCGGCGGCGGAAATATTGTTCCGCGGGGAGAGAAACCAGTTCCACGAAGCTCCGTTGCTTTTCGTGACAAAGCGTAGCTGCAGCCGGCCTGTTAGCAAGGGTGGATCAATGCTGCTAGTGCCTTGAAAGTAAACAACTTATTCAAACTTGCGGCTTGTAATGGCAGAGCGAGTCTCGGAACATTCCCCCTGATGGGACGGAGGGCATGATGGTTTCGCAAACGGCTTCAAAAGACTTTCGCCGGCAGCTTGAGGGCTACGGATTGACCACCGCCAACATCCTCTACCGGCGGCCCGATCACCCGTGGCTCTTACAGACTTATGTCTGGCAGGATTACGATCTCTGCCCGGCCTTCCCGGTGCTCAACAAATTCCTCAATTTCTGGCTGGAGACGCTGGAAGGCCCGCTGCACTCGGTGGTCGTGGCGCATGCGCGGCTGATCAAGCCGGCGGAGATCCGCGCGGTCGACGGCGAGTTCCGCCTGCATTAGGCGTCGGCCGTTTTAGGGAATTCCGGTAAGGCGGATGAGGAGGTAGCTCATCGCGCCGAGCGCGATCAGCGAAACCGTGACCGCCGCCGTCACCCGCAATCCGGACTGGGCGACCACGCGCACGTCGACGCCGAGCCCGAGCGCCGCCATGGCGAGCGTCGTCAATATAGCGGCGGTCTGGGTGATCGGCAGGAGCAGCACCGGCGGGATCAGGCCGAGCGAGCGCACGATCAGCACGAGCAAAAAGCCGACGATGAACCAGGGGACCAATTCGCCCAGGCTTAGGCCGCGATTGTTGGACCGGCGGTCGGCGGAGCCGGCGCGCAATTCGCGGGCAAAGAGCGAAATGCCCAGCACCACCGGTCCGAGCATCAGCACGCGCACGAGCTTGATCACGGTTCCGACCTGATTGCTCAAGGCGCCGATCGGCAAGGTGGCGGCGAGAACCTGCGGCACAGCGTAGACGGTGAGCCCGGCGAGGACGCCGTACTGCGTCAGCGAGAGGTGCAGGACTGGAACGAGAAACGGCAGGCAAAGGACGACCACGACGCCGAGCACGGCGGTAAACGATATCGAGGAGGCGATGTCGTCGCCGTCGGCGCCGATCACCGGCGCGACAGCCGCGATCGCGGAGTTGCCGCAGATCGAATTGCCGCAGGCGACCAGGATGGAAAGGCGCAGCGGCAAGCCGAGCGCGCGGCAGATCGCGTAGCTCGTCCCGATCGCCACCGCGACAATGCCGGCGATGCCGAAGATCAGCACCGGCCCGAGCGCGAAGATGGTGGTGGCGCTCACCGAGGCGCCGAGCATGACGATCGCGACTTCGAGCAGGGTCTTGGCGCTGAAGCGGATGCCGGGGTCCCAGCGCGGTCCCGGCTTCCATGCCGCGCGCAGGGCGACGCCGAGCAAGAGCGCGAGCACGAGGGCCTCGAGATAGGCCTGGCCGGCGAAGCGGACTTCGACCCCCTGCAACAGGAACGCGGCAATGGTGATGGCGATGCACAGGGCGACGCCCGGCAGAAGCTCTCGCAGCTGATCGATCAAATGCAGTCGCCCGGGGCTAAGTCGCGCGGTGCCAGACTTGCCATTCGATCGCCAATAGTCAATGCGGCGGCCCGCATGTATTGCAACCTATCGCACTAATGAGTAACACTGGCAAAAAATTGCATGGAGCGACGCCGCTTTGATCGGCATCTGCCGATACACCAAATAGATCATATCGACATTCAAGAGATGGGGCATCAAATGTCGGTTGCAGCAAAACAGCTATCCATTTCGCGCGCCAAAGATCCGTTGATGATCTGGGCGATCTATTTCCTGGTCATGGTGGTGATCCTGGCGGCCACGCTCTCCAGGCATTTCAGGATCGGCGTAACCACCGACACGTCGTATTTCTCGCTGGTGATTGCCGGAACATTTCTATGCTCTTTCATCTATTCATTTTTCATCGCGTTTCGACTGCGCCGTGAGTGGAAAGGCATCGATCGCCTGGAGGGTACGATAAAGAATTCGGCGGGCGCCGATTCGGCCGCCGAACGCTTGGCTTTGTCGATCATGAATCATGGCTCGCCCGACACGGCCAAAGTCAAAGATCTGGTCGACGCTTATTACTCCACGCAAGAGATCCCGCTGCGGACCTTGTCGGTCATCTCGGGCTTGATGGTCACCCTCGGCCTGATCGGCACAATTCTTGGACTGATCATCTCGGTCGCCGGCCTCGAGGCGATCATGACGGAGATCGGCATCGCCAACAAAAATATCTTCGGCGGCGTCAAGGAGACAATTCAAGGCATGGCCATTGCCTTTTACGCGACCCTGTTCGGCGCGGTTTTGGGAGCGGTCGTGCTGCGCATGCTGAGCTTGAGCCTGACCAATTCGCTGATTCAGATGTCTTGCGGCTTGTTCGAATATCTGGAGCTGCTGCCGCGCTCGGTCGAAGCGGTGGTACAGCAGGCTTCGCGTGACGTGCTCAAGCCTCTGCGCGAAATGGAAGCGCAATTGGCCGGCCTGACGGCGGCGACGCTGAACGCCAAGAATGAGTTGGAGAAGTTCGCGGCTACCACGCTCAATTCGCGTCTCGAGAGCATTTCGACGCAGCTGGAATTGGCTGTCGCCACCCTCAAGGATCTCAAGAGGTGAGCCGCCGCGCCTTCTCCTGGCCTCATTGAAAGGAGCCGAACCATGCCGGGCTTCATCTCGAAACCGCAAGGCGAAGATCTGGACTTCGAACTGTTCTCGAACATTGTCTTGAAGTTCACGGCGATTCTGATGGTCGTTCTGGTGCTGCTGGCGATCAATGTCGGCCAGAAGCTCGATCAAATCATTTCTCCGTACCGGTTCAGCGGCGGCCTCGCCCGGCCGCAGCTTTATATTTCCGCGTTTGAATCGCCGGATCTTCGCGACGATCAAACCATTACCATTGACCTATGGAGCGCTTCTTACGCAAAAGCTCGGACCTACGTCGACGCCAGCGGCAAGACGGTCGCGGTCGACCCGGAGGCGGAGACGTTTTCTGGCGCGTATGGCGGCAACCCATATTTTGCCCTGGCGGTGCTGGCTGGAATTTCGCCCGGCTCAATGCCAATCAACGGGAAGGAAACGCCCTTTGTCATTCCGAACTTCACCGACAGGCACCTGATATATTTCGACAAGGCCAAGAACAGGCGGCGGGTTGCGCCGTCCGAGCAGCTTGCACACAATTTTTTGACTTTATGGTCGGACGCCTACTCCAATCCGGTTTATCCGACGCGAGCTTTTGCGGAGTACAAGAATATAAGGGCGCACGTATACGTGGAAACGCGCCTAGATAATCATAGCGTCATTATTGGAAATACAACCATCCCTGCAGCCCAGATCAAGTCAGGTCGGCTGGATTTTCTCACGTCGCTGTCTTCAACCAACACTGAAGTTGTTTATCTGGGAGAGCTTGATGAGGGGTTGAACGAACAAAAGAGCTCTCGTTTGGAGTTCTTGGAGCAGAACGGCTTTGCCGATGCGGCAAAGCATTTTCGCTCGCGCAATTTCCCCGGAGCCGCCGACCTCGACCTCGCCAAAGACTACTACAAGCTGCTGACACCTTGGGACCAATTGTCGACGGAAGCAAAAACTGTCTGGCTTGACGGGGCTAAGGGCGACGCCAACCTTGCGCGCCGGCACTATGAGCTGTCGATTGCGCGCCGAGCGAGTGCGAGTTACCGCAATTCGTTGCTGGAAGATGCGCTGCGGAAAGGGACCAAGCCCGACTTGTATGCCTTACCCACCGCGCTTGCGTACCCGGAGGCGTGGCAGGCTTATGTCGACCATCGGATGAAGGCCAATCCAACTCCGCCGGACTGGTTTGCGGCGGAGTTTCTCGAGCCGCTCGGCTTCGACAAACGCGTCGTGGTCATCGAGCAATAGCAGTATTATTCGATTACCTCATCGGCACGAGCAAGAAGCGTCGGCGGAACTTCCAGGCCAAGTGCCTTTGCGGCCCTGAGGTTGATCACGAACTCAAATTTGGTAGCCTGATCGACCGGCAGATCGGCGGGTTTCTCGCCTTTGAGGATTCGTCCGACATAGCGTCCGGCACGGCGATAGCCATCTTCAACATCCGCTCCATAGCTCATCAGACCGCCAACGGCGGCAGTGGAACGGGTTTCATATGCCGCAGGGATCGCGATCTTCGCAGCGAGCGACACCAAGAGATCGCGCCGACTGTCCAAAAATGGGCCGGGCCCGACTAGAAGTGCGTCGGCGCGTGTTTGAGTTAGGGTGTTGAAAGCCTCGCCAATCTCGCGTTCGTTGTTCGCTTGCAGAAATTCAATCGAGAGCCTGAGCGCGCGTGCGGCCGCTTCAACGTCCGACTGGAAATGCCCGGAAGGGCCAAAATCTGAATTGATGAGAATAGCGATGGTTTTCGCATGCGGAACAAGCTCGCGCAAAAGATCGAGCCGCTTCGCTGCCAGCTCGCCGGAAAGAATAGATACGCCAGTGATATTTCCGCCCGGTCTGTTGAAACTTGCGACGAACCCGAGACGAACAGGATCATCGCCGCTCATCATAATGATCGGGATTGTACCGGTCGCCGCCTTAGCCGCCGGGATCGAAGGACTATTCGCGAAAATCACCGTCACCCGACGATTTACCAAGTCGCTGGCGAGTGCTGGCAGGCGATCATAACGATCGTTAGCCCAGCGGTACTCTATTGCAACGTTAGTACCCTCCAAATACCCGGTCTCTTTCAGGCCCTGCTTGAAGGCCGCCGCCATCGACGCGTACCCGTCAGCAGATGCGCTGTTGAGAAAGCCGATCACCGGCATCGCGGGCTGCTGCGAGCGCGCCGCGAGCGGCCATGCCACAGCCGCGCCGCCGACAAGTGTAATGAATTCCCGCCGCCTCACGGGCTTCCTCCATCCCAAGTCACACCCGAAGTGTGATTTCGCAAACAAGCCCTTCGGGGCGCCAGTCGAAATCCGCTTTGCCGTTTAGCTGTCCGGTCATTCGTTCGATCACCCGACTGCCGAAACCTCGGCGCGCAGGCGGTTCGACGGGCGGACCGCCGGTCTCGGTCCAGCGAACGAGAAGCTGCCCGCCCGGCTGGTGCAACCATTTCAGGTCGACTTGGCCCTTGCGACCGCACAGCGACCCGTATTTGCCCGCATTGGTCGCCAACTCATGCAAGGCAACGGCAATGGCCTGCGCGGCGTTCGGCTCCAATAAGACAGACGGACCGTCGATGCGTACGCGGCTGTCGGCGGAATAGGGCGCAAGCTCCTGGGTCGCGATGGTCGACAATTCGGCGCCGATCCAGCGCGTTTCGACAAAGAGCGAGTGAACATTGGCCAGGGCCCGGAGGCGTCCTTCGATGGCCTTTTTCAAACCTTCGGCGGTGTCAGACCGAGAAAGATTGACGGCCGCTTGCACGTTGGCCAGCAGGTTCATGCTTCGGTGCTCGGCCTCACCTGCGAGGGTGGCGATCTGATCCTGAGCGCGTTTTTGTTCGGTAATATCCCGAGCGATCTTCGAGGCGCCGACGATCTTGCCATCGGCGTCTTTGACCGGAGACACGGTCAACGAAACGATGATCAAGCCGCCGTCTTTGCGCTGTCGAACCGTCTCGAAATGCTCTATTCGCTCTCCGCGTCCGATCCGCGTCAGGATCTCGCGTTCTTCACTCTGTCGATCTGCCGGAATGACAATCGTAATAGGCCGTCCAATCGCCTCTTCCGCGGTGTGGCCGAAGATACGCTCGGCACCCCTGTTCCAGCTGGTGATAATGCCGTCGAGGTTCTTGCTCACGATCGCATCGCCACTGCTCTCGACGATCGCCCCGAGGTAACGCAATTGCTGCGCGCTGCTGCGAAGCTCGGCTTCGACACGCTTGCGTTCGGTTATGTCCGTTCCGGTGGGATGCAGAAAGACAACCGTGCCCAATCCGTCGCGAATTGGGTGCATTGCAAAGTCGACGATGCGCTCGCTGCCGTCGGCCAGCCAGTATCGAAGCTCTTCGCGGAAGACAATCCCGGACGCAGCTTGCTCCGTCGCGAAGCGAATTCTCGCCTTCATCTCGTCCGAGCCGCGCCACCAGGGCGTTTCCCAAAATGGCCGGTCCAACACCTGCTCGCGCGTGTATCCGCACCACTCCAGCGACAGGTTGTTCGCTTCCCGCAGGTAGCCTTGCAGGTCCGTGATGCCGGCGAAAATGCCGGTTTGATTGAACACAGATCGGAATACCGCGGCGGCGGTAACATCGCGATTGACCTCGAGCACGGTATCGTCGCCAAGCAGTTGCATGCGGGAATCGACAATGACCTCGCGGCCGTTCTTGCACGTATGGCGTAATTCGCCTGACCAGCGGCGCTCCCGGCGAAGCTGCGAACGCAATTCGATGAATTCGATTGGAAATTTTGTTTGCAGCAGAGCGTGGCTGCTGCGCCCAATCGCCTCGTCAGCTGAAAATCCGTAAAGCTGCTCGGCCCCGGCGTTCCAGAACTCGATCGGGCCGTCCAGGTGCCACGCCAGCAAGGGTTCATAGGATAAGGTCAGTAGGTCGGCTAAACGCTCCGCACGTTCGGTGCCTGCCTCTATCCCGGGAGACTCCCGCTCGATCTGCAAATCGTCTTCGCGTTGAGCCACGGCGGCCTCGCCCCTGCGCGTCGTGAGACGCCTCGTCTGTAACGTAACAGGATACCACCATTCGAGCCGGGTTTTGCTTCTCTTTGCGCCATAATCGGAAGCCGATTTAACCACGTCGCTTCCGGGTCAAAACAGACATGCGGCGCCAATTTGCGATATCCGCCGCGCGTGCGTGAGCAGGCATTTGATCCGCAGCTTTTGCCCGCAGGCTCAGGTCACCAGGCGACATTGCCCCGCGGGGCGTCCGCGGCAGCCGTTCTTTATTTTCGCCTGCCCGCTCTTCCTCCTCAAAGCGGACAATCGCCAGCAGGGTCGGCAAGTCTGCTTTGGGCTATTCGCGTCACTTCGTACCCCAACAAGACGACGAATTGCCTTTCAGCGACTGCGCTAGGAAGGGCATTTTGATTGCGAATGACAATCGCCGGCTGCGCCTGCGTCGTTGCAAAATCGCGCGAGCGGCGTTTCACCGCTCGCGCCTCCGCGCTGCTTACCAGTTGGCGCCGCAGACGTACCAACCCGGGCCGCTCCAACCGTTCGCGTACCAGCAGTACCATCCGCCGCCCCACCAGTAGCGATGCCCGTGAACCCAACCGGCATGGCCATGGAAGAAGTGGCCGTGATGACCGCCGTGGTGACCGCCGCCATGGTGGCCGCCGCCGTGGTGACCGCCACCGTGATGCCCACCGCCGTGATGTCCGCCGCCATGATGTCCGCCGCCATGGTGACCGCCGCCGTGTCCGCCGCCACCATGTCCGCGGGCCATTGCGTCGACCGGCATTGCCAGCGCTGCGCCCACCGCGGCGACGAGGGTGAGATTTCGTAGCATTAAGTTTCCTCCGTCAGGTTTGACTATCGTCTGGTCCAATGTGCTCGTCGGTCGATGAACCGGGTGTGAATAAGTTTGCACGGCGAAAGGAACCGCGGACCAGCGCCGCTGGGCTCGCAATGTTGTTTTAACGACTACTTCATAAAATCAACATGGCCATCCGGATTTGATGGCGGGTGACTACGCATCCTTTACGCGCCGCTCAATTTTGCTGAGAGTCGCCCCGACAGCTTCGGGTCAATCGAGACAGCGGAAAGTCATGCGAGGGACGAGCAAACTAACCCGGCAATCCGGCCTCCTGAAGCGCGGCCATCATTCGATCGCGAACCTCAGAAGAACGCACCGGAAAAGCTTCTTGCACGTGAGCAGCGCGAAAGTCGGGTTGCAATTTCAGCATTAACGCGACGGCCTCATGGGCTTTCGTCATATGACCAGCCCGAACGGCGTTGACGATATAAGCCGCCAGCGTGTGTGCATCCCTCGCCGATTTGTGATGTCCGCTGCTCGCCGGTAAGCGGAAATTCGATCCGCGCGGGAGAACAATGTCAGATGCGGAGGAAATCAGTCGCAACATTGATGGTTGCAGTGCCCATTTTCGTCTTTTCCGCAGCAGTAGCAGTGCAGCAATTGAGCGGTGCGGCTACGGCAGGCTGCATCGATCGTTCTTCGATGCGAAAAACTCGAATCGACGGGACAGATCGCCGTGGAAGGGTGAATGCGATCGGCGGCGGTGGCCGCGCCCGATGATGCGAGCGACACCGCGACGCCCAGGGCTAGAAGCAGGGCCAAATTGGCGGCGAGACGACGAGAGCAGGTGGTCATGAAGTGCTCCTTGGATCGAACGCGGTCGTCGTGGATGACCAGCGCGACAACCCGAGACTGCGGGGATTGGCAAAATGGAGCAAGCAATACTTCGCTCCCTTTCGAGAAATATTTGGCCGCGCTGTGCCTTAGTTCTCGGCCAGCGTTCGCAGGAACGGCTGGCGAGCTTCCCAAGGAAGCCGCTCCGGGTTTGCGAGCAAAAGGCGCCGCGATTATCGCTGCGGGTCCCTATAAATTTTCCTCGGAGTGAGGCGACAAGCCGCCCTTGCGAGCGCAACCATAGTCTTCGCATAGATGGGAAAGATCGCCTTCGCACGGATAGCCGGTAATCGGACAACGCAACAGCGGTGCCTCGTTGTCGTGGTAACGCCGGCGGCGGTCGATAACCGGGTCGATTGTTTGCTTCTGGGTCATGGTCTCCTCCGGCCTCTTGCGGTCACGGACATCGAGATGCGCGGAAGCATGCCGCGGGCTCGACCGAAAGACCTTGTCCGGCGCTTGATTTGTCCCTGAGATAGGCTTGATTATCCGTTGACGGCAATGGCGTCCCAGCCAATTGCTGCTTGGTCCGGAGTTTCGCATGGACGTCGTTGAATGCGATGTGCCGTCTGCCAGCATGCTCAGCCGCGAGCTCATCGAACGCGCCTATTTCCGTGACTCCTACCGGGCGCCGCTGAGCCGCACGGAGCTCGGCATCGTCGATGTCTTCTTCGGCATTTTCGCGCATCATCCGTTGTGGATGAAGCTCCTCCTGATCGTCCGTAACAAAATCGCCTTGCTCGTCGGCCTGGACGCACCGACCGCGTCCGAAATCCTCCATGTCGAGATCAAGGACCGCTATGCCGTCGGCGAAAAGATCGGCGTTTGGCCGATTTTCTCGCTCAGCGAGGATGAAATCGTCGCCGGGCGCAACAACAAGCACATGGATTTCAGGCTATCGGTGCTGAAGGTGCCCGACGGCGACAGAACGAGCGTGGTCGTCTCCACCATCTGCACGGTCCATAACCTGGCCGGTAAACTTTATCTGTTTTTCGTCGTTCCATTCCACCGGCACGGCGTCCGCAAGCTGATGGCGAACGCGCTCGCGGCGCGGAGACTGTGAAGCGATATCCTGCCAAGATCCAAGATCTTGGTTTCTGAAAATTAAACCCAGCAACTAATTTCAAAAACGGACGCGATTTAACACGAAGACGAACGCTGACACGGTAAGCGCAGCCACGCCTGGGTTATTTTTGACGTATTTGTTGCAAGTTTGTTGCAAGCTCCACAGCGAATGTGTCAGCAGTACTGCCCAAAAACGCCTTTCGCGATTGTACGTATCGCTCTTCACTGACATAATGTCCTCGCGTCCGCACCGAGGATTGCCATGGTGGCGGGCGACAAACGCGATACTGAATTGAGATTCTTGCCGGCCGGACATAGCGAGTCCGCGCGGGCTTCCTAACGGGCTCGCTGCACTGCGAACGCGACAATTTCTGCTCGCTGCGAACTTGACCGTTTCGGCCACGGCGTCGGCTACGTGTGATGCCTAGCTGGTCGACGCGTTTCGCAACCGCCGCGACTACGGCAGAAGGAGGAGCGCATCATGAGCAATGAGCAAAGGCCTGCAATTCCCAAGGACGATACCGCGCCAAGCGGGGAGGGATTGAAACGCCGCGATCTGCTGTTGAGCGGGACCTCGCTGGTCGCTGCGTCGGCGCTGCTGGGTGCGGGTCTGCCGATCGCTGCGCCGCGGCCGGCATCGGCGCAATCGACCGGGAAACAGCCCAACATCGTCGTCATCATGGGCGACGATATCGGCATCTGGAACATCGGCGCCTATCATCGCGGCATGATGGCCGGGCGGACGCCGAACATCGACAAGCTCGCCGCCGAAGGCATGTTGTTCACCGACTACTACGCCGAGGCGAGCTGCACCGCCGGGCGGGCGAACTTTATCACCGGCGAGCTGCCGATCCGCACCGGCATGACCACGGTCGGCCAAGCCGGTTCGCCGATCGGTATTCCCCCGCAGGCGGTGACCATCGCCACGGTGCTCAAGTCGATGGGCTATGCCACCGGACAGTTCGGCAAGAACCATCTCGGCGATCTCAACGAGTTCCTGCCGACGGTGCACGGCTTCGACGAGTTCTTCGGGTACCTCTATCACCTCGACGCGATGGAAGACCCGGCGCATCCGGGCTACCCGCAGGATTTGTTGAACGTCGTCGGCCCGCGCAACATGGTCCACAGCTGGGCCACCGACACCGATGACCAAACGGTGATGCCGCGCTGGGGCAAGATCGGCAAGCAGAAGATCGAAGACGCCGGAACGCTCTATCCGAAACGGATGGAAACCGTGGACGACGAGATCCGCGATCTTTCCTTCAAGTTCATGGACAAGGCGAAGGCCGACGGCAAGCCGTTCTTCGTGTGGCTCAACCCGACGCGGATGCATATCGTCACCCACCTCTCGCCCAAATACCAGGCGATGCGTAATTCGAAGAACGGCTGGTCGCTGCATGAAGCCGGCATGGCGCAGCTCGACGACGACGTCGGCCTGGTGATGCAGAAGCTCAAGGATTTGGGCGTCGACGACAACACCATTGTCGTGTTCACCACCGACAACGGCACCGAGGTCTTCACCTGGCCGGACGGCGGACAGACCCCGTTTGCGCAGAGCAAAGGCACGGTGCTGGAGGGCGGTTTCCGCGTGCCCGCCATGGTTCGCTGGCCGGGCAAGGTGCCGGCGGGCAAGGTCGAGAACGGCATCATCTCCGGGCTCGACTGGTTCCCGACCCTTGTCGCGGCCGCCGGCAACCCGAACATCATCGCCGAACTGAAGCAGGGCAAGAAGCTCGGCGACACGACGTACAAGGTTCATCTGGACGGTTACGACCAGACCGACATGATCACCGGCAAGGGGCCGTCGAACCGGCACGAAATCTGGTATTTCGGCGAAAGCGAGCTCGGCGCCGTGCGCATCGACGACTTCAAGTATCGCTTCATCGACCAGCCGGGCGGCTGGATCGGCGAAAAAACCAAGCTCGACGTGCCGCTCCTGACCAATCTGCGCCTCGATCCGTTCGAGCGCACCGGCTGGCCCGACAGCGGGACCAAATTCGGGGCGCAGCAGTATTTTGATTGGTTCAAGTACGAATTCTGGCGTTTCGTGTTCGTCCAGCAGGAGGTCGAGAAACTGGCGATGACTGCGATCGAGTTCCCGCCGATGCAGAAAGGCGCGAGCTTTAACCTCGATGCCGTAAAGGCGAAGATAGCGGCAGCCCGGGCGGCGGTCGGCAACTAGGAAATCCCGCGGCATGGGAAGATCGCCGCGATATCGCCCGCTCGGGCACAGCCCGGGCGGGCTTTCGATCGCCTCTTATCGACGAGCGGAAGCGGCATCGTGAAACCGACATCTGTGCCCTTCGGCATCAGCCGACGCGCTCTGCTGACAGCGACGGCGGCGCTGCCGATCTTGTTTGCGCCCATGCTTCCGGTCTTGCCGCCGGCGCAAGCGCAAAGCGACGCGCTCCCGTCGTGGAACGATGGCGCCAGCAAGCGGGCGATCACCGGCTTCGTTGCGCGCATTACCCAGCAAGGCGGGCCGGACTTCGTCCCGCCGGCCGAACGCATTGCGACGTTCGACAATGATGGGACCCTGTGGGTGGAACATCCTATGTACACCCAACTGGCGTTCGCGCTCGATCGCGTGAAGGCGACGGCGCCCATGCATCCGGAATGGCAACACACGCAACCGTTCCAGGCGGTGCTTGAAGGCGATATGAAAGCCCTCGCCGCAGCCGGCGAGCACGGGATGGCGGAGCTGGTCATGGCGACCCATTCCGGCATGACCACTGATGAGTTCCAGAGCATCGTCACGCAATGGCTCGCAACCGCGCGACACCCGAGGTTCAAGCGCCCCTATACCGAGCTCTCATACCAGCCGATGATCGAGCTGCTCGCCTATCTGCGCGCCAACGGGTTCAAGACCTTCATCGTCTCGGGAGGCGGCGTCGAGTTCATGCGCCCGTGGACCGAGCGGGTCTACGGCGTACCGCCGGAGCAAGTCGTCGGCTCCTCGATCAAGACAAGATTCCAGATGCGCGACGGCAGACCGGAGCTTTTCCGTTTGCCGGAGGTGAATTTCATCGATGACGGAGCCGGCAAGCCGGTCGGCATCAATGAATTCATCGGCCGCCGGCCGATCGGCGCCTTCGGCAATTCCGACGGCGATCTGCAAATGCTGCAATGGGCGACCATGGGCGGCGGTCCGAGCCTTGGGCTGATTGTCCATCACACCGACGCGCAACGCGAATACGCCTACGACCGCGACACATCCTTCGGCCGCCTGGACAAAGCGCTGGACGCCGCGGCGCTCAACAACTGGGTCGTGGCCGACATGAAGAACGACTGGAAACGCATCTTCGCATTCGAGTAACGCGCTTCACACCACGAGATCGACCGTCGCCGACGCGGCGCTGGCGTTGCCGGTTTGGCTGGATTGTGGAGCGCCGGCCGCCGTGGGCGCGTCGCCGGAAGGACCGGTTGTCGTCGCCTGAAGCGTTCCGCCGAACGTCACCGCCGGGCCAAAACCCGAGGGCGCCAGATTGTCGAGATGCCGGTCGATCTGTTTTTGCACTTGGTCGGTGGACTGGTGCGGATCCTGCCCCAAGCGGGCCTTATCGATATCGCAACAGTTCATGCAAACAAAACCGTTGACGATCTGCATCGCACAGCCCCCGCATTGACGCTAGGTGCCAGCGGTAAACCGTAAGTAAAGGCTGCCATCACGGCGGCGTGACGCGAGCCGCCACAGGCCTATTCAAGGCCATAGTGGCGGTGACAGGCGGCGCAAATCCCGTCCAGTCGATCGCTGACCTCGGAGATTGATTTCAGATCGCGGGCTTCGCCGGCGAGATAGGCCTTGTTCGCGGCCGCCGCCAAATTCTTAACGTAGAAGCTCCACTGCGGATCGAGCGCCCGTTGCGGGATCATCAGCGCGTTGGTGGCCTCGACCAGGGTCGCCGCGCCGCTCACGATCCCTTCCCAGTCGGCCTCCGATTTTGGCGACAGGTCGTGCTCGCCCTTTTCGTCGATTACGAGCCCGTTCGCCCGCCAGATGATCGTCGCTGCCGGCGTGAGCACATGCTGCATGAAGGTTTTCATGTCGACATAGGCTTGGAAGGGCGATGGCGGTGTCGCATCTTCGCTAAACGATGGCGATGCGAGGACGCCGGCAGCGACGGCCGCGGCAAGAACGCGAGGAAAGAAGCCGACGTTGATCATCTCATCCGACCGGCATGGTGAAGCCGACCCAGCGCCCGCATGCGACCACCGCGACCCACAACAGGATCGATAGTCCTCCCGCCAGCCGCGCCGGAAGCGGCAGCCGGGTTTCGTCCTCCCACCGCGGCAGGTCCTTGGCGTTTATGGCATGAAAGATCATCATGTTCAGCCCGGCGGCGCCGATCAGGAAAAGCTTGGCGATGAAAAAGCCGTTGCCGAGATATTTGGTGGCGTTGGAGATGAACAGGAGGCCGCCAGAGGCGACGGCGACGACAAATGCGCACCAGGTGAGCGGCAAAATTCCGTGAGTGACGCGGCTGACCGAGCGGTGAATCGAGGCGAGCCCAAGCAATCTCAAGTCAACCGCCAGGATGGAGCCGACCACCAGGCAAATCGCGAGCACGTGCACCGATTCGATAAAGGGAAACAGCAGATCATTCTCGCGAATATTGTCGGCGAGGCGGCTGTTCTCGAGATATGAAATCAGGTCCGCAAGCTGCGGCATCATCCTACCCCGTATAGGCGATCCAGCGCCCGGCGAAGAGGATGCCGCACCAGACCAGCATGGAGGCGGTCGCGGCAAACCGTCCGGCGATCCGCCGCCGCCGATCCCTCTCCCAGAAATCCGGAGCCGACGATAACGACCATTGCAGTGCCGCGGTCAGCAGCAAGGCCAAAGCAAGGAGCGCCATCTTGAGATAGAAGGTGACGTTGAGCAGCGAACGTCGCGGCTCGCCGATGATCAGCAGGCTTCCCGTGGCCAGGAGGATCAGCAGGATCGGCCAGATCAGCGGCAGGAATCGTCGGGCGACGTCCGGCAACGGAACGTCGCGCTGCAGCAGCCGCCAGATCCGCAGATCGACGAGGATCGCAGAGGAAAAAATCACGGCAACGCCGAGAATATGGATGGTCTGCAGGGTGGGAATGATCCAGCCGGTCGTTTGGATCGTGTGGCTCAGCGGGGTCGCCGCCAGCCACTTGCAAAAGTCTCTGACCGCGGCGTCGATCATCAGGTCATTGATCGGCGGGCTGCAGGCTGTAACCGAGCTGCTGCCCGTTCGGCAAGACGACCGTCAGCAAAAAGCCGCCCGGACTGCCGTCGCGAAGCGGCGCATAGCGGAAAACAGCGTGATCGCCGGGTTGCAGCGAGCGCTTGGTCCAGCCCGAGCGGGTCAAAACCCCCGGGCTCGAGACTTCGAATATCCAGGTGCGAGCCGGCTCGCCGCCCTTGGCGTCGGCCTCGACGACAAAGGTGATGTGCGGGTTGGTCCAGTTGACGGTCTTGACCGTGCCTTCCATGGTTTGCAGATGATCCATATCGTAAGCCGCGCCCGAATGGTGCGCCGCCGCCAGGCCGCCTAAAACCAAAGTCAGGCCGGCGGCAATGAGAGCGATTTTCGGCGACGCCATCGAGCTCATCCTCATTTCACGGCACGGACCGACCCGTCCGGGTTTTGGGCGTGGGGAACGAATATGTCGTTGCCGAACGCGTCCTTCCCGGGGACGAGATCTTCCTGCACGCATTCGCCCTCGATGATCTCGTAGTGACGATCGGGATAGCGGCGGAAAATACGCGTCGTCTTCCAGGGCGCGGTCAGCACCTTCGGCGCGGTGATTTCAAGGTCGTCGTCGAGCACGTTCGGTTTTGCCAGGTGCAGGCGTTCGACGATATGCATGTCGCCATTGTTCGGAATGCCGACCGCCTCGCTGGTTGCGATGTAGGCCTGCGGCGCGATGGCGGTGGTGTCGACGACCAGGACGTCGCCGTCCCACCGGCCGATCGAGTGGCCGTGCAGCGTCAGATCCGGGTCGTCGGGATGCGGGCGGCCGTCGGTATAGATTCGCCGCATCCGGTTGCCGTCGACCTCACCGAGCATGGTGATGCGGCCGGGCGTCGTCAGCAGCTCGAACGCATTGTGCGTGATCAGCATCCAGCTCGGCATGCCGTGGGGCAGGCAATGGCCGAGCACCAGGAACGGGCGACCCGCCTTTTCCTCGGCGGCCATGTGCTGAACCTGCGGCAGGATATCCGGCTTCCAGGGTGGGACATTTTCGGTTTCCTGGCGCTTTTGGTCTTTGACGTCCGGAATCCATACGCCGTCGAGATCAGGCGACGCAGCATAGGCCCGGGAAACGACAGACATCCCGATCAGGATCACGGCAACACAAAGTGTCGCGGACTTTTTCACGACTGCACTCGCGCCGGCCGGCCCATGTTTCGTACCGGGAATGAATCGTAGTCCGATCTGCGCCATGTGCGAAGCCGCTGATGGGGGAGGGGGCACCGACGGCCGAGGCCGCGGGCCAAGCAATTACGCAATTACGGCGACGCTGGCAACGACATCGGGCGCATACCAGCCCTGGGTATCTGCCGGGGACGGCGAGGGCGCCCAGGTGGCGGCGCTGCATCCGACGCCGCAATATAATGAATCATCCAGAGCAATTCCGCCCTAATGCGTCAGCGCCGCAACCTTCTTGACGTGATCGATTGCGGCCTTCGCTCCGGCGGTCTTGGTGAGCAAATCGAGCACTCCTTCATCGCCGGCCGACCGCGGCGTAAGAGCGATGTCCATATACGAACGGCGATTGGGATCGCGCTCGATGCGACGTTTCAAACGGAGAACCCATAGGATGGTTCCGGCGAGCCGCAGATTGTTCCGGATGGTTGCGGCGATGTGGCTCGAATAGAACGCCCACAACGACTCGCGCGGCAATCCGTATTTCCGCTCGGAGCGATGCTTCCGGCGAAACAGCCCCGCCTGCAGCGGATGGATGTTTTCCACCGGGACCATGTGGATGAAGGGCACGAGCGCCTTGACGAGACCCATCAGCGAAACGCCGGTGGCGGCGCCGCGTCTCAGCAACGTCTCGATATGCGCGCGGGAATAGTAGCTGGTCCAGGCTTCGTGGTAGATGGCCTGCCATTCCGCCCTGGTCATTTTTGGATGATCGGAAACCACGTGCTCGAAGTCGTAATTGTTGAGGTTGCCGTCCATGGCGGCGCCCTTGCGCCACATCAGCTGGTGGTCCTCCGAGCCGGGCAGTGGCGTCAGGATCACCCATTCCAGGATGTCGAGCGGCAGCTCGCGTTGGATGATCTCGATGTCGCGCCTGATCGATTCGACCGTGTCGGCGGGCAAACCGAGGATGTATCCCGCGTAGGTAAAGATGCCCTGCGCCTTCCAGTCGAGCAGCATCTGGCGGTATTCGGTGATCTTGTTCTGCGGCTTTTTGACCGCCTTGAGATTTTCGGGATTGATGTTTTCCAGACCTATGAACACCCGCGTCACGCCGGCGCGTTTGCACTTCTCCATGAAGTTTGGAATTTTGTGGCAAAGCGTGTCCACCTGGATCATCAATCCGAGCGGGATCCCGTCGACCTCGCGCAACTTGATGAGACGATCGAGAATCGGCTCCCATTCCCAGTTGCGCGCAAAATTATCGTCGGTCAGGAAGAAGCGGGAAATGCCTGCCTGCCAGTTCTCGCGAATCACGGCTTCAACATCGTCGGGCGTGCGCGACCGCGATTTTCGACCCTGCACGTTGATGATCGTGCAGAATGAGCACTGAAACGGGCAACCGCGCCCCGAATCGAAGCTGCTGTTTGTGCCGGCCGTCCGCTTCACATACTGAATCGGCAGGAACGGACTTGGCTGACCCGCCATGTCGACGAGATCTTTGGTGAAGTCGTATTGCGGCTTGAGCCCGTCGCCGGCCGCGTCCCGCAGCAGCATCTCAAAGCGGCCTTCCGCTTCTCCGGCGAAGATGCTGACGCCGAGTTCGCGGGCGCGATCGAGATCGACCGCGGTTCCGTCGAGCATGGCGATGCAGCCGGAGACATGAAAGCCGCCGACGACAACCGGGATACCGTCCTGACGAAACGGCCGCGCGATGTCGAGCGCCCGCGGATATTGATTGGTCTGCACCCCGATGAGGCCGACGATGCCGAAGCGATCGGCTTTGCGGAAGCGGCGCAGGAGCCTGGGGACGTTGACGCGGGTATTGGTCTCGTCGATCACATCGATTTTGATATCCACGTCCGGTCCGAGCACCCGCCGCTTGGAGCAATCAAGCGCCACGCCATGGAGCGCAGCGAGCGAGTTGGACGGTACGAGCCCACGCCACCAACGGATGACGTAACCATCGTCGTGATAGTGCGATGGCTTGATAAGCACGACATGAAATACCCGGCTCGCCATCGGCCCCCACATTTCCTATGACTCAGCCTTAACACACCAAGAGGGTGATGTAGCGCGGAATCGACGACTGCGGCTGGAACCGCGCCGGGTTCAAAAGGAACATTCTGCGTTTTCGTGTTGCGTAGCTCACCAGCCTCGGAAAGCCGACATTGCCTGCGCGTTTTATCCACGCACGCCTGGCTAACGCGAAGGACGATCAGCGGAATTGGTCGATCGCCGCGATCGGCCGGACCGGGGATTTCCCGGGATGGACTTCGCTCGCGGCATCAGGGTGAGCTTGTGCCGCCGGTTCATGAATGGCGCCGGGCAAAGGCTATCGCGGCACCCGGCCGTGTCCGCCACATTTAGGACACGACCCGACGCGCGGAGCGCGCTTCACTGCGACGGCCGCAAATTCATGCTCAGTCTTCTCGGCGCTTCCGTCCGTGGTTCGCTTGCCGGCAGTTCGTCTCTCGCCGCCGAGGTAATGTGATTGAGCACCGCCTCCACGCCTGCCGCGAAGGCTACGCATTCGTCGTGAGTTTTGAACCGGCCTTTATATTTTCCGTTGAATAGCGCGATGGTCCGACTTGGAATGCGCGTGCGCGTCGGGTCCTTCGTGTCCAGCCATGTTTCGCCTGATCTGCTCTCGAGGGTTCCCACACTCGCGCCGGTATCCAAGTCGACGACGTCGTGGTCATGCAAGGCTCTTCGGCTACGGCCATCGATCTTGGGAACTTTCAATCGCATATCGCGCTCCGCGTTGGGCCTTGATGAGGCCGCTGGCTGGGTCAGCCACAAGGCTCAAGAAAACCGAGAACGACCGCTCAGCAGTTTGAGCCGGTGCAGTCGGCAACCGCCTGTGGTGAGCGAATCGTCATGACGCTTATCCCCGCGACCAGGCCGAAGGCCAAGGCCGCTAGCAGTGCAATGATCTTGGTCACGGTATCCCCCCGAGGAAACCATCATCGCCGGCATTTTTTGCTTTTTTGCGTTTAAACCGGGGCGCCGCTGTGGTTCACGCGTCTCCGACTGACGCGGCACGGCGCGCGTCATAACTTCGCCAGCGCCAGGGCAATTCCAGCGAGCGCACTGACCACGACAACGAGCAGAGGCGGCGCGCGCCACACCGTAAGAAGAACGAAGCCGAGAAGAGCGATGCCAAAATCTCCCGGCGTCTTGACCGAACTCGTCCAGACCGGGTTGTAGAGCGCCGCACCGAGGAGACCGACGACCGCAGCATTGACGCCGCGCATCATCGCCTGCGCCCCGGCGCGTTTGCGGAATTCGTCCCAGAACGGCAGCGTGCCGAGCAAAATCAGCATGCCGGGAAGAAAAATACCGAAGAGGCCCAGCGCTGCGCCGGCTATGCCGTGCGGCGAGGGTCTGACGACGGCGCCAAGATAGGCCGCAAAGGTGAAAAGCGGTCCCGGAACCGCTTGCGCCGCGCCGTAGCCGGCAAGGAATGCATCGTCGCTCACCCAGCCGGGCGTCACGAACGCCTCGCGCAGCAATGGCAGCACGACATGGCCGCCACCGAAGACCAGCGCGCCGGAGCGGTAGAAATCGTCGAACAGCGCAACGCCCGGCCAGATTCGAAAACTTTGCAGGATGGGCAGGCCGACGAGCAGGCCAAAGAAGACCACCAGCGCCACCACCCCCGCAGCGCGCGAAACCGGCATCACAATGTGGCCCGTTGCCGTTGGCGGGACACCGCGGCAAAGCCACAGGCCGGCAATGCCGCCGAGCAGGATGTCGCCGATCTGAGCAATGGCCGAGGCGCTGAACAAGACGATCAGCGCGGCCACCAGTGCGATCGATGCCCGTTCCCGGTCCGGGCATAGCGTGCGCGCCATGCCCCAGACGGCCTGCGCGACGATGGCGACGGCAACGAGCTTGAGGCCGTGGAGCAAGCCGGTTCCCGCCGGGCCACTGAGCGTGCCGGCGCCGTAGGCGAAGAGAACGAGCCCAATCGCCGAGGGCAGGGTGAAGCCGGTCCATGCCGCGAGAGCGCCGCGATAACCGGCTCGCATCAGCCCGATCGAGAATCCAACCTGGCTGCTCGCCGGACCGGGCAAAAACTGACACAGTGCCACAAGATCGGCATAAGCTTGTTCGTCGAGCCAGCGCCGGCGCACGACGAACTCGTCGCGGAAATAGCCGATATGCGCGATCGGCCCGCCGAACGAGCTCACGCCCAGCTTGAGGAAAACGAGCAAAACTTCGAGCGGCGAGCCCAGGTGCCCGGCCGCAGCCGCAACCTTATTCGAGGCCAGGTTGGTCGACTCGTTTGCCGCGCCGTCTGCCGTGTCAATCATCTGTATGGCATCGAAGGTTCGGCGCAGCGAAGCAAGTTCAAAAGCATATCGACGTGGTCGACAGGTGTTAAGTGATATGGTTCACTCGCCCGGTCATCCGGCTTCATGGCGCCCCTCAAGCAGGATTTATTCATCGGTTCGTCCGGTTCGATGATTGTTGAGGGATCCGAGCGTTTGTCTCGTGCACTGATACGATGACACTGCGTTATTTTCCATTCATCGATGGCTTGCGGGCGCTCTCCATCCTCGCCGTCGTCGGCTGCCACGTCGGCCTGCCCGGCTTTGCCGGCGGTTTCGTCGGTGTTGATATTTTCTTCGTCATTTCCGGCTTCCTGATCATCAACCAGATCAAGGAAGGATTGGAGGCGAAGCGGTTTTCCTGGGTGACATTCTATGCGCGGCGCAATTTGCGCATCCTTCCGCCCTTCATAGTCATGGTGCTGGCGGTCTATCTGGTCGCGCCGTTTCTGCTCCCGAACCCGGAAGTCTATCTCGATTTCATCCGGTCGGCGGTGCTTTCGCCGGTGATGCTGTCGAACGTATTGTTCTATTTGCGTCAAGGCTACTTCGATATTTCCGCCTACGAGAAGCCGTTTCTGCACACCTGGACCTTGTCGGTCGAAGAGCAATTCTATCTGCTCGCTCCCATTCTGCTGATGCTGGTCTTCCGCCTTGGCGGGCGGCGGTTCGGCCTGCTTGCCGCAGCGATCGCGATCATCCTGGCGGCGCTGTCATTGGCAGGTGCCATCGCCTTTACCTCGGTCACCGACAAGAATGCCGCGTTTTATCTGGTGCAGTGGCGCATGTGGGAATTCATTTGCGGCGGTCTCATTGGCGATTCCGTGGTTCGCCGGGTACGGCATCTGCCGCGCGCCGCTCTCGAGGTAAGCGGCTTGTTAGGCCTCACCGGTATCCTGCTCGCGATCGCAATATATACCGGCACCGCGCCTTATCCGTCATGGCGCGCGCTGCTCCCCGTTGCCGGCGCGACCTTGATCATTGCTTCCGCGCTCGCCGAGCCGAAGATCCTGATCGGACGCCTGCTGACGCTGCGCTGGATGGTTGGCATCGGCCTGATCTCCTATGGCTGGTATCTCTGGCACTGGCCCATCATCTCGCTCCTGCGCATCAGCCGCATGGGCGAGACCTCGGTCGTCGCCGATCTTATCGGCGGCGGTCTCGGCGGTTTCTTGCTGGCCACGGCGTCCTATGTGTTTCTGGAGCGCCCGATCCGAATGTGGCGACGCGCCGAAGGCGGCGTGAAGCGTCCGGGCCGGATCGTCTTGACCGGCATCTCGGCCTGCGTCAGCGCGGCCATCATCGGCGGTCTCAGCGGTCTCGGCGGATATGTGTGGATTTCGCACTATATTGCGTCGGCGTATGGCACCGAAGGCCTGGGCTCGGTCGATAATGGCTGCCGACTGATCACCCGGACGAGCATCCCTGACCATTGCCTCACGCGGAAGGTCGCGATTCTCCTCGGCGACTCGCATGCGGACACGATGTTCGGCAGTCTCGCGCGCAGCTTCAACGATCTTGATATTGAACTGATCTACGTCG